>Ga0265339_10001462_pt1 | contig 17474 bp, 13 predicted proteins | sample 4CB219metaG_FD_202085 | JGI IMG/M metagenome (GOLD analysis project Ga0265339, IMG submission 202085) | Rhizosphere microbial communities from Carex aquatilis grown in University of Washington, Seatle, WA, United States - 4-CB2-19 metaG | ecosystem: Host-associated > Plants > Roots >... | reverse complement strand
CGCGACGAGTTTCTCGATCTGATGCGCAAGGGAACGGTCGACCTGGTGTTCGCCAACGAGGCCGAGCTGCGCTCGTTGTACGAGACATCCGATTTCGACACCGCGCTGAAGCAGTTGCGCAGCGATGCCAAGCTTGGCGTGGTGACCCGCAGCGAAAAAGGCTGCGTCGTCGCCTCGAGCGACGGCGTGACTGCGGTGCCGGCCTGTCCGATCGAGCGAATCGTGGATACGACGGGCGCCGGCGACCTTTTCGCGGCCGGATTCCTGTTCGGTCTGGTCCGCGGCGGCGGTTACCAGGCTGCCGGCCGGCTGGGTGCGCTCGCCGCCTCGGAAGTGATCCAGCATATCGGCGCGCGGCCGCAGGTCTCGCTGAAAGACCTTGCGCAGCAGAACGGACTGCCGGCTTAAAATCTATGCCGAACTGAGCGAATCAAGGTGGACCTTACCTTGGACCCAACCCCTGACGTCATTGCAAGCGAAGCGAAGCAATCCAGAATCCTTCAGCGATCGCATTCTGGATTGCTTCGTCGCTTACGCTCCTCGCAATGACGGACTTGATCGGAAGCGCTCGCCCAGCTCTGCAACATGACCGGGGAATGCTCCAGGCCTACGCGGTCTTTGCGGCCTTCAAACCGAGTCGGCTCTCCACCGCCTCCCGCATCAGGAATTTCTGGATCTTGCCGGTCACGGTCATCGGAAATTCCTGGACGAATTCGACATAGCGCGGAATCTTGTTGTGGGCGATCTGCCCCTGGCAGAACGCGCGCACCTCGTCCGCCGTCAGCGTCTCGCCGGCGCGCACCCTGACCCAGGCGCAGAGTTCCTCGCCGTAGCGATCGTCGGCGACGCCGAAGATCTGCACGTCCTGAATCTTGGGATGGCGGTAGAGGAACTCCTCGATCTCGCGCGGGTAGAGATTCTCACCGCCGCGGATCACCATGTCCTTGATGCGGCCGACGATGTTGCAATAACCCTCGTCATCGATGACGGCGAGATCGCCGGTGTGCATCCAGCCGTTGCGGTCCAGAACATCGGCGGTTTTTTCGGCTTCGTCCCAATAGCCCAGCATGATGCTGTAGCCGCGGGTGCAGAGCTCGCCGCGTTCGCCGCGCGGGACGATCCTGCCTTCGAGGTCGACGACCTTGACCTCGACATGCGGATGGATGCGCCCGACCGTCGATACCCGCCGCTCGAGCGGATCGTCGACCGCGCTCTGAAAGCTGACCGGGCTGGTTTCGGTCATGCCGTAGGCGATCGTCACCTCGCCCATGTTCATTTCATTGTTGACGCGCCTCATCACCTCGACGGGGCAGGGCGCCCCCGCCATGATGCCGGTTCGCAGCGATTTCAGATCAAAGCGCGAGAACTCCGGATGGTCGAGCTCGGCGATGAACATCGTCGGCACGCCGTAGAGTGCCGTGCATCTCTCCTGCGCGATGGTGCGCAAGGTCGCCAGTGGGTCAAAACCCTCGCCCGGATAGACCATGGCCGCGCCGAGCGTCACGGAGGCAAGATTGCCCATCACCATGCCGAAGCAGTGATAGAGCGGCACCGGAATGCAGATGCGGTCCTTCTCGGTCAGGCGCATTGCGCGCCCGACGAAATAGCCGTTGTTGAGGATGTTGTGATGGGTCAGGGTGACGCCCTTGGGCGATCCGGTGGTGCCGCTGGTGAACTGGATGTTGACGGGATCGTCGAACTGCAGGTTTTTGCCGAGCGCGGCGAGCTGATCGCGGTGCCGCGCACCACCCATCTGTGCAACTTCCTCGAACGGGATGGTGCCCGGAGAGGCCGGGCCGCCGACCTGGATCACCGCGCGCAAATGCGGCAGCCGCGCCGCGCGCAAGCGGCCCGGAGCGGCGCTCGCAAGCTCGGGCAATAGCGTGTTCAGCATCTCCATGTAGTTGCTGGTCTTGAACGCCGTCGCCGTGACGATCGCCGCACAGCCGACCTTGGCAAGGGCGAATTCGAGCTCACTCAGCCGATAGGCGGGGTTGATCGTCACCAGGATCAGTCCCGCCTTGGCGGCGGCGAACTGAGTCAGCGTCCATTCGGGGCGATTGAGCGACCAGATGCCGATCCGCTCGCCGCGCTCCAGCCCGAGCGCAAGAAAACCGGCGGCCAGCGCATCGACGCGCTCGGCAAATTGCCGCCAGGTCCAGCGGACATCATGGCTTGGCGAGACCAGCGCGTCCCGATCGCCCCAGCGCTCACGTGCCTTGTCGAGGCTGGTGCCGATGGTCTCGCCCAACAGCGGCGTGTCGGAGATACCGCAAACATAACTATCCGCTCGTTCGGCCATGTCCGTTCCTCCCTCTTTCAGGATGAGGCGCGCATGCGCGCCGCAGCCTCCGACCGGTCTGGTCCGCAATCCCAACTCAGGCCGGTTGATCTATCTTATTGAATTGTCGTCCGCCAGGCAGGTCGACTTATGTTGCAGGCGCGCGAGGAGGGCACGAGCCTTCCACCGACGCCAGCGTTCCTGACCCTCCTCCCACAGGGGAGGAGGGTCGACCTGCCGCGAGACGGAACCGGCTACGCCGCCTTCTGCCCGCCGGCGGCATCGAGCCCGGCATAGACGCCGCGCTCGAAGCCGGCGAAGGCGTCCAGGCATTTGCCGTCGGCGAACGGCAGTAGCTGCATCAGGATCACGCCGGCGACGTCGCGCGACGGATCGATCCAGAAATAGGTGTTGGCCAGTCCCGCCCAGGCGAGGCTGCCGGGACTGCGGCCTTCCGGGGTCTTCCCGGTGTTGATCATGAAGCTCAGGCCCCATTTCTTCGCCATGTCCGGATAGATGTCGACGTCGTTGGTATAGATCGGCAACGCCGAGACCATCTTGGTCATGCTGAGGCCGCCGATGTGGTTCTGGCACATCGTCGCAACCGTCTCGGCTTTCAGCAGCCGGTTGCCGTTGCCCGTTCCCTTGTTGAGGATCATCTGGGTGAACTTGATGTAGTCGCCCGCGGTGCCGTAGAGCCCGCCGCCGCCCATGTGGAATTCCGGATCCTGCTCCAGCTCGAACGGGAGCGGCGCCACCGATCCGTCCGCGCCGCGGACATGCATGCCGACCAGGCGCTTGCGCATGGATTCGCTGATCTTGAATCCGGTGTCGCTCATGCCGAGCGGCGCCAACAGATGGTCGCGCAAATAGGCGTCGAGCCGCTGGCCGCTTGCGGCCTCCACCGCCTTGCCGACGAAATCGATATTGATGCCGTATTCCCAGCGTGTGCCGGGATCGGACGCCAGCGGCGTCTTCAACGCATCGTTCTTGCAGCTGGTGACGGACGGCAGGCCTGTCTTCTCCAGATATTTCACCATCTCGCCATTCCACAAATCGTAGCAGAAGCCGGCGGTGTGGGTCATGAGATGACGCAGCGTGATCGGCGTCTTCGCCGGCCGCAGCTTCGGCTCGCCGCTCTCGTCAAAACCTTCCAGCACTTGCGGCGAAGCGAGGTCGGGCAGCACTTTGCCGATCGGCTCGTCCAGCGAGAGCTTTCCCTGCTCGACCAGCTGCATGGCGCCTGCGGCCGTAATCGCCTTGGTCATGGAGGCGATCCAGAACACGCTGTCGGGCGTCATGGGGTCGTCCTTGGACAGGTCGCGTTTGCCGAACGCGCCCTGGTAGATCACCTCGCGCCCGTTCGCAGCCATGGCGACTGCGCCGGGGATTTCCTTGGCGTCGCTTTTTTGACGCAGAATCTCATCGATCTGAGCCTTGCTCTGCATGGGGTTCCCTCCCGCTCATGTTGATTGGCCGCCTTCGGCGGCCGTTCTTGAAGCGGCGTGATCTTCCATCGCGTCCCTTCGTCCCGCAAGCAGCAGCGGCCTTCGCAGCCTAGCAGTCGCGATCTCGTGATCAGGCTGCGAGCAGGAGCGGATTAAGTCTGCCACAATTTGTGGGGGAAATCGCCGCCGCGAGCGGTGACCCTCTCGGGGCATGGCGGCTATGCTCGTTGCGTATTCTCGGTGGAAACCAATTTGGTTGTAAGGCGTTACCGCGAAGCTTAATCGGCGCACGCGCGCGCAAGTTTTAATTCAAATGTTTGCGGCCGGAGAAGCCGCGAGGGGGCTTGGGATGATCTCAACCTGGAGCGAATGGAAGCGTTACCCGCGGCCGGGGCGCAACGAGAATCTTGAAGCGCCGATCTCGCCGGGCATTTACGAAGTCCGTTTTGCCGCAACGGGTGCGCTGCACTCATTCGACGCCGTCGACAACCTCGCGCAAGCGCTGGCGCAGCTCGCGGTCGGCGCCAAATCGTGGTTCGGCCGCCGCGATACCGCCGGAGTGCCTGATCTCGAATATCGCACCTGCGCCACCTCCAGCAAGGCGGACGCCAAGGCTGCAGCCGAACGCATGATCGGCCGCCGCGACACCTATATCAGCGGCGCGGCCTGATAGGCCGGGCCACGACAGTATTTCGATTTCGATCACGCCCCGCCAAACGCGCCGTGGCGTCCGGCGCCGGAGGCAAAGCGCGCCGCGCCCGACAGCGTTTCGCCCGAGGCGATGACCTCAAGTCCGCCGCGCATTTCGTTGGCGATCGCCTCGTTCTCGGAGAGGTCCCATTGCCGCAGCGCCGACAGCCGGTCCGCGCGCAGGCAGGCTTGCGGAAAAGCGGCAATCTCCCTGGCGAGCGCGATCGCCTGTGCCCGTGCTTCGCCCTTTCCCACCAGGCGATTGGCGAGGCCCATGCGCAGCGCTTCCGCTCCGCCGACCGGTCGCCCGGTCAGGATCAGGTCTATCGCCTGCGAGTGGCCGATCAGCCGCGGCAGGCGGATGGTTCCGAGATCGATCAGCGGCACGCCGAACCGGCGGCAGAACACGCCGAAGATGGCGTCCTCGGCCATCACGCGCATGTCGGCCCAGAGCGCGAGCTCCATGCCGCCGGCCACCGCATGGCCTTCGATCGCCGCGATCACGGGCTTTGACAGCCGCAGCCGGCTCGGTCCCATCGGCGCGATCGAATCCTGTGCGCCGATCTCCTGTTTTCTGTCCACGTCGCCCGAGGCAACCGTCTTCAGGTCGAAGCCGGCGCAGAAAAAACCGCCGGTGCCGGTGAACACGGCAACCGACGCGCTCTCATCGGCGTCGAACGCGAGAAACGTGTCGTAGAGCTTGCGCGCGGTGGCGCCGTCGACGGCATTGCGGCAATGCGGACGGTTGATGGCGACGATGGTCACCGGTCCATCGCGTTCGACCAGCACGGTGTCGGCTTCGGGCATGTGGCTGCCTCCCGTTTGTTTCTCTCCTCCTTAAGGTGTCATTGTGAGCGAAGCGACGCAATCCAGGGCAACGGGCAAGACAGAGAGCTCTAGATGGCTTCGTCGCTTGCGCGCCTCGCAATGGCGTCAGATGGCGAGTTCGCGTCCCGTGATGCGGCGATAGGCCTCGAGATAGCGCTGGCTGGTGGCCTCCACCACGCGTGCCGGCAGCGCCGGCGGCGGCGCCTCGCCGTTCCAGCGGCCGGCGCGGCGCTCGGTGTCGAGATAGTCGCGCAACGGCTGCTTGTCGAAACTCGGCTGCGGCCGGCCGGGCCGATAGGCATCCACCGCCCAGAACCGCGAGCTGTCGGGGGTCATCACCTCGTCGATCAGGATGATGTGTCCGTCGCGATCGCGGCCGAACTCGAACTTGGTGTCGGCGATGATGATGCCCTGGTCGCGGGCAAGCTTCTCACCAAGCGTATAGATCGCGCGTGTCATGCTCTCCAGCGTGTAGGCGACTTCCCCACCGACGATCTCGCGCATCCGCGCGATCGTGATGTTCTCATCGTGTCCGGTCTCCGCCTTGGTCGCCGGGCTGAAGATCGCGGGCTCGAGCTTGCCGCTTTCGAGCAGGCCGCCAGCGAGCTTCTCACCGGCGAGCGTGCCGTGCGCGGCATATTCCTTCCACGCCGAGCCCGAGAGATAGCCACGGATCACGCATTCGATCGGAAACACGGTGGTGCGCCGGCACAGCATGGCGCGCCCACGGATCTCGGCGCGATGGCGCTCGAGCGCAGGCACCTCGCGGATGATCTCGTCGGCATCGGCGCTGATCATGTGATGCGGCACCACGCCTTCGAGTTCTCTGAACCAGAAAGCGCTCACTTGCGTCAGCACCGCGCCCTTCATCGGAATCGTCTCGGCCATGACCACGTCGAAAGCCGAAATGCGATCGGTGGTGAGCAGCAGCACGCGATCCTCGCCGACGGCGTAGATATCGCGGACCTTGCCGCGTCCGATCCGCGGCAAGGGAAGGTCGCTGGCAAGCATGGTGGTCATCGGCGAAACTTCCGAACAGGGTGCCGCAGCTTGGCCGGGGCGCAAGCGGCAAGGCAGGGAGGGCATGGAAGGAGATAGCCTATTCCGGCAGCGGAATGAACTCGTGCTCCTGGGGAACGGGCGCAAAACGCCCGGTTTTCCAGTCCTGTTTGGCCTGCTCGATACGTTCCTTGCTGGAGGAGACGAAATTCCACCAGATATGGCGCGGTCCCTCCAGCGCGTCGCCGCCCAGGAACATCATCCGCGTCGGCTTGAGTGTCTTCACCGTGATGCGGTCGCCCGGCCGGAAGATCAGGAGCCGCGGCCCCTCGTAACGGTCATGGGCGATCTCGACCTCGCCGTCGACGAGGTAGATCGCGCGCTCTTCATGGTCAGGATCGAGGGGAATGCTGACCTCCGCCTGCGCCGTCACCTCGGTGTAGAACCACGGCGACGCCATCGCCACCGGCGAGGAGATGCCGAAGGAGCTGCCCGCGATGATGCGCGCGGTGAAGCCGCGTTCGGCGATCATCGGCAGGTCGCCGGCCGCGTAGTGCTGGAACGACGGCGCGATTTCTTCCGAACCCGCGGGCAGCGCGATCCAGCTTTGCAGGCCCAGCATCGACTGCCCCGCCTTGCGCTGCGCATCCGGCGTGCGTTCGGAATGGGCGATGCCGCGGCCCGCGGTCATCAGGTTCATCGCGCCCGGCTCGATCTCCTGGATGTGGCCTTCGCTGTCGCGATGCATGATCGTGCCGTCGAACAGATAGGTGATGGTGGCAAGCCCGATGTGCGGATGCGGCCGCACGTCCATGCCCTTGCCGGACATGAACTGCACCGGGCCGAAATGGTCGAAGAAGATGAACGGCCCGACCATCTGGCGCCTGCCGTGCGGCAGCGCGCGCCGCACTTCGAATCCGTCGCCGAGGTCGCGGGTGCGCGGCACGATGACGAGTTCGAGCGCATCGCAGGACAGGGTGTCGCCGAGGACGGGGTCGTTGGAGGGGAGCCAGCTCATGAGGGACCTCCATTGCTTTGGCGGGAGATTAACAGGAATTTTGCGATCGGTCCTGCCGCCCTTCCGCGGAACAACGTCGCCGCCGGCGCATGTCAGCGATGGGGTGCGCGCAGCGAACGCTCATTGCCGCCCGAGCTGCGTTGCGGTTTCGATCCGGTCGAACCGTTCGAGGGTGAGGATCGCGTCGGCGAACTGCTCGGCGCGCCCGTTGAGAACGGGGCGCGCGAGCGTGAGAAACTTCTGTTGCATCGCCTGCGCATCCGGAAATGAATTGGGTTCGCCGGAGGGATCGGCATGCAGCCGTTCATGCACGCCGTCGCCGGTGGTGATCGACACGCGCGCGCCGAACGGGTGGCTGCGGCCGGTCTCGAGACGGTCATCCTGCACCACGTCGAACCTGTCGGCGAGCGCGTCGATCGCAGCATCGCCCAGCCGGTCGTAATCATCCCAGCCGAAGCGGCCCTGGTCGAGCGCCACGGCGCCGGTGAAAAACATCGAGAACTGCCCGCCGACGATCGATCTCGGATGCCGCTTGGTGGCGGCGTCTCCGGTCAGCGTGATGCCGTTGCGGTGCAGACCGATCTCGACCCGCCGGATCTGGTCGGGGGTCAGATTATGCTCGCGCCGCATGGCGATCAGCGCATCGAGCGCGGCATGAGTGTAACGGCAGCTTGGGTAGGGTTTCACGCCGATCTTCATGGTCTCGTAGGTCGAGCCGAGGCCCGCGGTGGCCTTGGCGGGATGGGCGTTGTCGCTATAGCCGACCAGCAGGCCGTGCTTGCCCTCGACCGATGCGGTTGCGCCAAGGAAATCATTGCGCGCCAAAGTCGCGGCGATCACGCCGTTCATCGCGGCCGCGCCGACCTGGTAGCGCTTGTTCCAGGCGCCGTTGACCAGGAACTGCAGCGAGCCGGCGGCCTGGCTGCCGGACACGCCGAAGGCGGAGACGATCTGCGCCTGTGACAGCTTGAATAGTTTCGCCGCGGCGGCGGCCGCGCCGTAGGTGCCTGCGGTCGCAGTCGGGTGAAAGCCGCGCGCATAATGCGACGTGGGATCGAGCGCGTTGCCGAGCCGGCAGCACACCTCGTAACCCGCCACGATCGCAGTCAGCACGTCGCGTCCGGACGCGCCGACGAGTTCGGCGACCGCGAACGCCGCCGGCACCACCGGCGCGCTCGGATGCAGCGAGGAATCCGCATGCGTATCGTCGAAATCGAGGGAATGGCCGAGTGCGCCGTTGAGCAGCGCCGCGACCGCCGGCGTCCAGGTCCTGCTGTCGCCGAACACGGTCGCCTCGCCCTTGCCGTCGAGCGCCAGCGCTTCCAGCATCTTCAGCAGCGACGGGGTGGATTCCGCCTCGCGCCGCGCCCGGATGGCGCTACCGAGAAGATCCAGTGTCAGCACCTTGGCGCGCTCCAGCACTTGCCGGGGGATGTCCTCGAATTTCAGCGCGGCGACATAGCCGGCGAGCGTTGCAGTTTCCTCTGTCATCGTTGTGTCCTCAAAGCCTTAGGCGCGGCGCGCCAATCCCTTGCCTTGCATGCGCCAGATCAACAGATCGATGCGGTCCTGACCGAAGAACGGCTCGTGCTCGAACACGAAGGTCGGGACGCCCCAATGGCCGGATGCCGCATGGTCCTTCTCGTTTGCGGCGATCACCCGCTCGTAGCGGTCGGGATCGGCGGCCACAGCCGCATCCATCGCGGCCAGATCGAAGCCGGCCTTCTCGGCGGCGTGCGCGAGGTGATCGCCCTCGTTCCAGGGCGTGACGCTACCGTCCCACAGCACGCGCGCGATGGCATCGACGAAGGCGAGCGCCCGGCCTTCGAGCTGCGCTGCGGCGCCAAGCCGCGTCAGGCGGTGGATGTAGGGCTGCTGTTCGGCGACCTCCAGCGTTGCGAGGTCCTGCACGATCGGATCGGGGCGGGGAAAGCGGAACGGAATGTTTGCGCGTTGGGCGACGCGACTGGAGTCGAGCACCACGTAACGCACGAATTGCGGATTGGTGCGCTTGAAGAAGCCCGGCACTCGCACCGCCAGCGGGTAGACCGGGCGCAGGTTCACGGTCACGTCATAGTCGGCCACAAGCCTGGTTGTCCTCGGCAGCGCCAGGTAGCTGTAGGGGCTGCGGAACGAAAAGAAGAGATCGACGGACAGAGTCATGGAGAATCCAGCAAGGTCTTCGACTGCCGAGCAAAGCACGCGCGGTGCGATGCGTCCACGGTCATGGCGGGGTCACTGCTCTGGCGGAACATGATACGAATGTCAGAACCGGGACACTAGCAGCCGGAAGCGCGACAGCAGCAGCGCGGCGTAAACCGCGGTTCCCAGCGACAGCCCGATCCAGACGCCGACGGCGCCGAACGCCGTGCCCAGGCCGAGCCCGCTGGCCGCCGAAAATCCGATCAGCCAGTAGCTGACGGCGGCGAACAACAGCGGCACGCGCGTATCCTTCATGCCGCGCAAGGCCCCGACCGTAATGCTCTGGATGCCGTCGGTGATGAAGAAAGTCGCGCCGACCAGCAGCAATCGGGCGGCAAGCTCGACCGTCGCATCCGAATTCGCGAGCGCCTCGCCCAGAAAGAATCGGACGATCGCAAAACGCGCCAGGATCACGATGAGGGTCAGGATCGCACCGAGCGCGATTCCAAGCCAGATCGCGACGAGGCCGGCGCGCTTCACGCCCGCCGCGTCGTTGCGGCCGACGGCATGGCCGACGCGCACGGTCGCCGCCATGCTGATGCCGAACGGCACCATGAACAGAATGGCCGTGACCTGGAGCGCAATCTGATGGGCCGCCAGCGCGGTGGTCCCGATCCGTCCCATCAGCAGCGCGGCTGCCGAGAACAGGCCGTATTCCATCAGGAACGCGACCGAGATCGGCGCGCCGATGACGATGAGCTGGCGCATCAGCGCCCAGTCGATGCGCCAGAGATGCGCGAGCACGTGATAGGCGCTGAACGGGCGGCGGCGCGTGGCGATCCACAGCGCGGCGAGAAGCGTGCCGCAGTTGACGAGCGTGGTGGCCAGCCCGGCGCCGAACAGCTCCAGCCGCGGCAAGCCGAGCCTGCCATACATCAGGAGATAGACCAGAAGCGCATTCGCCGGGATCGCCGCGAGCGTGATCCAGAGTATGGGCTGCGGCCGGTTGACCGCGCCCATGAAACTGCGGATCGCCAGGAACCACAGCGCCGGCGCAACGCCCCAGGCCAGGCCGAACAGGTAGTTTTGCGCGAGATGCGCAGGGACCGGCGCCTGGCCCAGCGCAAGGAGGATGTGTTGGCCGCGCAGCGGAAACGCCATGATCGGCAGCGAGATCGCCAGCGCGGCCCATAGTCCGGAGCGCAGCGAGCGCCGCACCATCGGCGGATTGTCCGCGCCGAACGCCTGTGCCGCGAGCGGCGCCACCGCCGACATCAGTCCCATCCCGACCGTGAAGGCGACGAAGTAGACGGTGCCGGCGAGCGCCGCTGCCGCGACCGCTTCACCGCCGAGCCGCCCGATGAAGGCCAGATCGGTCGTCATCATCGCGATCTGGCCGAGCTGCGTGAGCGCCATCGGCGTGGCGAGGCGAACGGTTTCGGCCAGCTCACGCGAAAGATGGTCGCCGGATGTTGCGGCAACGCCGGCGAATTTATCATCAACAGTCATGAAGCGATCTTAGCACCGCGTTTGACGGGGCAATGGACGTGGTAGGGTGGACAAGGACGTCCATCGCGGCCGCCTTGATGGTTGTTACGGTCTGCTGCGACCTGCAACGGGATGCGAATGTTGAAATCGGGACACTAGCCTGTTCGCTCAACAAGATGCGCGCGCGAGGGTGCCGGGACAAACGGGTCGGCGAAATATTGCGTTTCACGGGCCACCAGGCCGTCGCGAAATTCCATGATGCTGACCGCGTATGATGGTACACCGTCATAGGCAAGAACGAATTCAGTAACCCAGAGATCGCCGCTCCCCAGCATTCGCCGGACCGTAAAACGCTTCTTGTTCGGCTGGACGAATCGGCTCTCTTGAATGTTGCGCCGGCCGTGGATCCGCTCGCCGGATTGCGGATAATGAAGCACGGCATCCTCGCGGTAGATCTCATGTTCGACCTCGAAATCGTTCGCGTCCGACGCATTCCAGTGACGCTCCAGCGCCAGTCGCACGGTTCGATCATCCATTTGCATCTCCCGCCTGTGCGCTTCTCGCTCTTGTTTCGGAACCTGGGCGCTGCCGGTTGGCGAGGTTCCGTTCCGAACGATGGCAATTCACGGTCGTTCCACTATCTTGTCGTGAGCCGCAATTCCGGAGCGGTGTTCTTGAAACGAGGTTTACCATGATCCCCGGGTCCTGGGTCAGGCGGCTCGCCGCGCCGCTCGTCGCGTTTATTTTGACCGTCGGGTCGGCGGTTTTGCCGGGACATGCTGTCGAGGATGCCCGAAAGGTTGGCGTGGTGTCCTTTGGACTGTTCGGCGATCAAGGCGTGTTCAGGTCCGAGGCAACCGGCGCAGCCGAGGTCGTCGCGGACCGTTTCGAGACCGGCCCGGTCGACGTGGAGTACAATTCCAGGAAAGGCGGAAGCGCGACGATCGAAGCCCTGGCCAGGTCGTTGCAGGTCGCAGCCAACCGCCTGGATGCCGAGAAAGACATTCTCTTTGTGATTCTCACCTCGCATGGCTCTCCCGACGGCCTTGCAATCAAGGCGGGGCGGCTCACGCAGACGCTCACGCCGTCCCGTCTCGCCGACATGCTCGCGAAGACGGCTGTGCGACACAAGGTGGTGGTCATCTCGGCCTGCTATTCCGGGGTCTTCATTCCACGTCTCGCGAAACCCGATGTGCTCGTCATCACCGCGGCCGACGCCAGGCATCCGTCGTTCGGCTGTGAGGACAAGGCCAGGTGGACCTATTTCGGCGAGGCTTTTTTCAACGTCGCGCTCCGGCAAGCCGCAAGCTTGCAGGATGCGTTTGCCGATGCGCGCTCGCTGGTCCGCAAGCGCGAACTTCGAGAGCATTTCGAGCCGTCGAATCCGCTTATGGCAGGCGGCGCAAACGTGCAGCCATTGCTCGTCGCGCGCCCTTGAAAGAAAGGCGCCAGCGCGAAGTCCGTTGCTCGTGGGCTCACCTCAAAAGCGATCAATTGTGCGGACACCTGCAGGAGGCTTGAAACGCCGGGAGGTGTCAAATGCAAGCACACCAACGTCGATCGTTGTATTTCGCAACGGACGGTGCGATGATGCCGACGTTGAGAGAGCCGTACGTGAATTCGATCGTATCGAACGGTCCTGATCGGCGGCTTCTGACGATCATTTTCTGGAATTTTGCAATCGCGAGCAATTCAAGTTTTTCTTGGAGCGATCGCGATTAGCCGTCGGTCACGCGGCCGCGCCGCTGCTGAAGGCTCGTCGGGAATCGCACCGACCGGGGCGCCAATGCCCTCATGATGAGACATCACGATTGCTTCGAGCCCTTTCGTCCGGATCAGACGAGCAAGAGGAGCCGGTTTCGTGGAGCAAAGCATGAGCGCAGCAGCGAATGCGAACGCGACCGACGACGTGTGGCCCTGGCACGCGATACCTCAACAGGAAGTCGTGAAGCGGCTTGCCACCAGCAGCGAGAACGGCCTCGATCCGGCCGAGGCCTCGCTCCGGCTTCAGAAGTACGGGCCAAACCGTTTGCCGGAGGGCAGGAAGCGGGGCCCGTTTGCGAGGTTTCTCTCCCAGTTCAACAACATCCTGGTCTACGTGCTGCTCGCCGCCGGGTTCACCAAGCTGATGCTGAACCTGTGGGTTGACGCGTCGATCATCTTCGCCGTGGTCGTTCTCAACGCGCTGCTCGGGTTCATTCAGGAGGGCAAGGCCGAGAAGGCACTGGATTCCATCCGCAACATGCTGTCCGCCGAGGCCCGGACGGTGCGCGGCGGCGAGACCCGCATGATCCCTGCGGAGCGGCTTGTTCCCGGGGACATCGTGCTCCTGGAGTCGGGTGACAAGATCCCTGCGGACCTGCGGCTCATCGAAGCGAAAAATCTTCGGACCGAAGAGGCGGCCCTGACCGGCGAATCGGTGCCGGCGGAAAAGAGCGTCGACGCGGTGCCAGAGAACGCGACCGTCGGGGATCGCGAAAGCATGGCATTTTCCGGCACCATGGTCGTGTCCGGCCGCGCCACCGGGCTGGTCGTCGCAACCGGCAATGAGACCGAACTCGGACGCATCAACCAGTTGCTCGCCGGCGTCAGCCCGCTCGAGACTCCGCTGCTGCGCCAGATCAAGAGATTCGGCTACGCCATCACCGCGGCGATCGGCGTGATCAGCGTCCTGATCTTCGCCTACGGCAAATGGGTGAAGGGCATGGAGTTCGTGGGGCTGTTCCAGGCGGTGGTGGGCATCGCCGTATCGCTGATTCCGGAGGGACTGCCTGCACTGATCACGATCACGCTCGCCATCGGCGTCCAGCGCATGGCCCAGCGCAACGCCATCATCCGGCGATTGCCCGCAGTCGAGACGCTCGGCTCGGTCTCGCGGATTTGTTCGGACAAGACGGGTACGTTGACCCTGATGGAGATGATGGTGGTGTCCGCCGTCACGGCCGAGGCGGCGTATCAGGTCACCGGCGACGGCTATTCGCCCGAAGGAGAGATCAAAAAGGACGGACAGCCCGCGGGCAAGGACGCCGTCCTTACGCTGATGGGGCGCGTTTCCCTGCTCTGCAACGACGCGGAGCTGTTCCGGGATGAGGGCGCCTGGAAGGTGGAGGGCGATCCGACCGAAGGCGCGCTCTATCCGTTCGCGGCCAAGCTCGGCATGGACCGGCAGGCCGAGCAGGCCGCATTTCCGCGCATCGACGCCATTCCGTTCGAATCCGAGCACAAGTTCATGGCGACGCTGCAAAGGGCCGCGAGCGGCGAGGACATGTTGCTCGTCAAAGGCGCGCCGGAAGTCATCCTCGATCATTGCGATCGCCAGCAGACCGCCGACGGCAAGGCGAGGCCGCTCGACCGCGAGCATTTTTTGAAAGAATCGGACAGGCTTGCGGCCCAGGGCGAGCGTGTGTTGGGACTCGCGTGGCTGGAGAAACCGGACGTTCCGGCCGGCGGTCTCAGCCCGGCCGACCTGCCGAGGACGCTGGTTCTGCTCGGCCTCATCGGCCTGCTCGATCCGCCGCGCAAGGAGGCTATCGAGGCCGTGAAGGAGTGCCACGCCGGCGGCATCCGCGTCACCATGATCACGGGCGATCACAGGATCACGGCCGCGGCCATTGCCAAGATGCTCGGTCTCGGCGACGGCAGGACGGCGATCACCGGTGCCGAGATCGAGGAGATGGACACCGCGACCTTGCAGGAACGCGTCCGCGACGTCGACGTTTTCGCGCGCGCCAGCCCTGAACACAAGCTTCGGCTGGTGAAGGCCATCCAGGCCAACAGGCAGATCGTGGCGATGACCGGTGACGGCGTGAACGACGCGCCCTCGCTCAAGAAGGCCGACATCGGCGTTGCCATGGGCATCAAGGGCACCGAGGTCACCAAGGAGGCCGCCGGGATGATCCTCGCCGACGACAACTTCGCCTCGATCTCGGCAGCGGTGAAGGAGGGCCGCACGGTCTACAACAATATCGAGAAGGCCATGCTTTTCATGTTGCCGACCAACGTCGCGCAGGCGCTGGTCATTGCGGCGGCCATCTTCGTCGGATTCACGATGCCGATCACTGCCCCGCAGGTGCTCTGGGTCAACATGGTGACCTCGGTCGCGCTCGGCCTCGTTATCTCCTTCGAGCCGCACGAGGTCGATGTGATGCGCCGGCCCCCGCGCGCGGTCGATCGCCCGATCGTGACCGGCTTCGGGATCTGGCGGATCATCTTTGTCGGCCTGGCGCTGCTTGCCTACACCCTGGTGGCGTTCTTCTGGATGAAGGACCATGGCGCATCGGACCAACTGGCCCGGACGGTGGCCGTCAATGCCATCACGATCGGCCAGGTCTTCTATTTGCTGAACAGCCGCTACCTGCTCGACTCCTCGCTGTCGCTCAAGGCGCATACCGGCAACGCGTATCTGCCGCTTGGAATCATCTCGGTCGTGATCTTGCAGCTGCTCTTCACCTACGCGCCGCCGCTCCAGGCGATGTTCGGCAACGAAGCTGTCCCGCTCTGGGTCTGGCCCTGGCTGCTTGTGGGCGGGTTGCTGTTCTTCCTCGTCGTGGAGGCCGAGAAGCTGATCATCCGCTCGTCGGGCTTTTTGCGGCGGCTTGTCGTCGCAGCGGAAGCCGGCGATTGAATGCTGCGATCTTGTGCGGCGCTAGGCGCCGCGGCCGACGAGATGTGCCGCCGAGCGCCAGGCGTGATAGGCCAGGGCCTCAAGGCGGCGGACATGATCCACGCCGGCGATGGCTTCGTCCGCGGTCGCCGCTCCGCTTGCCACCGAGCTGAGTGTCGCGCGGCGGTGATCGCTCCGCAACTTGCTCAGTGTTTTCGCGCAGTCCTCCAGTTGGGCAAGGGCTTGTTCGATCGATGTCCCGCCTGGAGGCAGTTCCTTTTTCGAATCGGGCAATTCCGTCGGACCGCGTCGCGGCTCGATAGCAGCGTCGTCGGTAACGGCCGGCGGAGCGGCGACGTCGGCGGCAAGCGAGGCTGCGCTGCGCATCGACTCCGCACACATCTGGGCGGCGCGCATGCCTTCGGGCCCGCCGGCCGGCACACCGAACGCGGCTTCCTCGCCCACGGTTTCGGCCAGGCGCGATGCATGGTCGAGCGCATGCAACGTGCTGGTGAGCCGTGCCTGTTCCTCCTCCGATTCGGGCGGGCCGCTTGCCTCCGACATGAACTCCTGGGCCCGGCGCAACGCATCGGCGGCCTCCGCCACCACCGCCACGACATCCTTCCCGGGACGGATGGTTTGTTCCGGACTCGCCGCCAGCGCCGTCGCGAGCGAGCCGCACATCGTTCCAAGTGCAAGCGCAACCGTCCGCCGGACCGCGTCCACGGTTGCAATCGGTGTCGCCAGCGCCGCCGGGTCGAGGCCCCGCGTCAGCGGCGAGCCGCGTTCGGGGAGAAGACGCTCGACGAGCCGCGTAAAACCGTTGATCACGGGCAGCAGCACCAGCACGCCGACGACGTTGTAGGCGGTGTGATAGGCCGCAAGCAGCGTCACGCCATCGACCGTGTGCGCGGCGCGGAGCAGGAGCGGCGTGGTAAGGGGGAAAAGCGCCAGCGCGATCACGGCCGCGATCAGCTTGAACAGGATGTAGGCAAGCGCCAATCGCTTGGCGGTGCTGCTCGCGCCGATTGCCGCCATGGCGGAACTGGTTGCCGTGCCGATGTTCTGCCCGATGATCAGCGCGCAAGCCTGATCCAGTCCGACCGCGCCCGCAAATTGTGCCGACAGCGTGACTGCGACGGCGGCGGTCGACGATTGCATCACGGCGGTCATCGCCAGTCCGACCACGACCAGCACCAGCACGCCGTACAGGCCCTGCCACCATGTGGTGCCGAGAACAGCCGGCAGATCGGCCGGGTGCAGGCGTTCGGCCAGTCCCCCCATGCCCTGCTGCAGGGTTGTCAGTCCGAACAGCAAAAGCGCAAATCCCGCGAGCGCCGCGCCCGCCGCGGATACACGGCCGCGGCCCAACAGTTTGGTCAGCGCGCCGACGAAGATCATCGGCAAGGCGGCGGCGGTGAGCGAGACGCGGACACCGATGAGCGCAACGAGCCAGCCGGTTCCTGTCGTGCCGACATTGGCGCCGAACACGAGGCCCAATCCTTGCTGAAACGTCAGCACACCCGCACTCACCAGGCCGATGGTGGTCATGGTGGTTGCGCTGGAGGATTGCACGATCAGCGTGACGACGGCGCCCCAGAAGGCACCGGACAGCGAGGTCGCCGCCGCCTTGCCCAGCACCGTGCGCAGTCCCGATCCGGCGAGTCCCTTGAGGCCCGCGGTCATGACGCTCATGCCAAGCAGGAACAGGCCGACGCCACCAAGCACTGAAATCGTCGTCGACATGCGCTCCCTCCAGGGGGCATCGACAATTGGACCGTCCAATATAACGCGGCCGCGAGCTCTCGCCAGCCAAAGTTGGATTGTCGCGGGGAGCCAAAGTTGTCAGTCGCGGCGGTCCTGTCGGAGCGCCCGTTGCGCGCAGCGTCGAGCGCGCGGGCCGCAGGAGCGAGGCAGCAGTCAGTTTTCGCGCGCCAGCTCCGCACGCGCCGCCGCGAGCTCCTTCTTCTGCTCCGC
>Ga0265339_10001458_pt1 | contig 17517 bp, 19 predicted proteins | sample 4CB219metaG_FD_202085 | JGI IMG/M metagenome (GOLD analysis project Ga0265339, IMG submission 202085) | Rhizosphere microbial communities from Carex aquatilis grown in University of Washington, Seatle, WA, United States - 4-CB2-19 metaG | ecosystem: Host-associated > Plants > Roots >... | reverse complement strand
GGCCCCCGCGCGCGCCCCCCCCCCCGACGCAAGAGTCCCGCGCTGTGGCGCGGGACTACTTCGGCACGGACGGTGTGCGCGGGATCGTGGGCGAGTTCCTCACCGTCGATCTCGTCGAGCGGCTCGGGAAGGCGTCCGCGCTCTGGTCCGGCGGCGGTCGCGTCTTCGTCGGTCGCGACACACGAGCGTCGGGCGTGGAGCTCGAGGAGGCGTTCGCGCGGGGCGTCGCGTCCGCGGGCGGCCACGCCGTCCTCGCCGGCGTCGTTCCGACGCCGGCCGTCGCGTTGCTCCGGCTCGACCTCGGCGTCGTCATCTCCGCGTCGCACAACCCGCCCGAGTACAACGGTGTGAAGTTCTTCGACCGCAACGGCCGCAAGCTCACCGACGCGGTCGAGGAGGAGATCGAGGCGCTGCTCGACGCGCCCGCGCCGGGCGGCGGCGAGATCGACCGCATCGACGTTGCCGTCGACAGCTACCTCCAGCACGTGCTCGACCGCTTCGGCACCGATCTCTCCGGGATGCGCATCGCAGTCGACTGCGCGAACGGCGCGTACGCCGGCATTGCTCCGCGCGCGTTCGCGAAGCTCGGCGCGCAGGTCGAGGCGATCGGCGACCTGCCGAACGGCGAGAACATCAACGTCGGCTGCGGTGCGACAGATCTCGCAGCGTTGCAGGACGTCGTGCGCCGCGGCGGCTTCGATCTCGGCGTCGCGTTCGACGGCGACGGCGACCGGATGCTCGCGGTCGACGACACGGGCGAGATCGTGGACGGGGACCAGATCGTCGCGATCCTCGCGCTCGAGCTCGGCGTCGACCTCGTCGCCGTGACGACGATGACCAACCTCGGCTTCCACCGCCTCATGGAGCAGCGCGGCGTGCGGGTCGTCACGACCGACGTCGGCGATCGCTACGTCCTCGAGGCGCTCTATCGCGAAGGTGGGATGCTCGGCGGCGAGCAGTCGGGGCACATCATCTGCCTGCGCGACCACGTCACCGGCGACGGGCTCGCAGCCGCGCTGCTTCTCTGCGGCGCTGTGCGCGGCAAGTCGCTCGCGGCGGCGGCGTCGCGGATGGAGCGCTACCCGCAGGCGAAGGTGAATCTGCCTCGTTCGACGCGCGGCGAGCTCCCGCAATCGCTGCTCGATGCCGTCGAGCGTGTGAACAATGAGCTCGGCGGCAGCGGCCGCGTCCTCGTGCGTCCGTCGGGCACGGAGCCCGTCGTGCGCGTGCTCGCGGAGGCGCCGACGAAGGAGGAGTCCGAGGCCCTCTGTGATAGAGTTGCCGAGCTCGTTAGAGAAGAGCTCGGCTGACCTTTCCGCGACGATGCAGAGGGTCTGACAGCCGGGCTCGTTCTATTTCCAGCGACTTATGTGCGGGATCATCGGATACGTCGGAGAGCGTGAGGCGAAGCCGCTGCTGCTGCAGGGGCTGAAGCGCCTCGAGTACCGCGGCTACGACTCCGCGGGCATCGCGCTGCGCGAGCCTGACGGGCTCGCCTACATCCGCGCGGTCGGCAACCTCCAGAACCTCGTCGATGCCACCGGGCCGAACGCCTCGAAGGCGCATCACGGTCTCGGGCACACGCGCTGGGCGACGCACGGCGCGGTCACCGAGCAGAACGCGCATCCGCTGACCGGCTGCGACGAGGCGAAGCTCGCGATCGTGCTCAACGGGATCGTGGAGAACTACCGCGAGCTGAAGGAGCAGCTGCAGGCAGAGGGGCACACGTTCAGCTCGGAGACGGACGCCGAGGTGGTCGTGCACCTGCTCGAGCGCGAGTACGACGGGGACCTCACCGACGCGCTCGTCCGCGTCTATCCGCAGCTCGAAGGCCACTTCTCGATCGTCGCCATCCACCACGACCATCCCGATCTGCTCGCCGGCGTCCGGCGCCAGACGCCGCTCGTCGTCGGTATCGGTGAGGGCGAGATGTTCATCGCCTCGTCGGTCGCCGCGTTCCTCTCGGAGACGCGGCGCGCGTACTTCCCCGTCGACGGCGAGGTGATCGAGCTCACGCCGGCCGGCGCGCGCTTCCTCGTCGACGGCGCCGAGGTGCAGCGCGAGGCTGAGGACGTCGCGTACGACCAGGAGGTCGCAGAGAAGGGCGGCTACGAGACGTTCATGCTCAAGGAGATCTACGAACAGCCGGAGGCGGTGCGCGAGACGATCGGCGACCGCGTGCGCGGCCACAACCTCGTGCTCGAAGCACTGGGCATGAGCGAGATGGAGATCCAGAATCTCCGCCGCATCGTCATCGTCGCCTGCGGGACGGCGTACCACGCCGGCGTCGTCGGGCGGTACATCATCGAGGAGTGGGCGCGCATCCCCGTCGAGCCCGACATCGCGAGCGAGTGGATCTACCGCAACCCCGTGCTGTCGAAGGACACGCTCGTGATCGGCATCTCGCAGTCGGGCGAGACGCGCGACACGGTCAACGCGGTGAAGCTCGCCCGCGAGAAGGGCGCGCGGACGCTCGCGATCACGAACCTCATGGGGACGCAGATCACGCGTGAGGCGGAGTCCTCGATCTACACGCGCTGCGGCCTCGAGGTCGGCGTCGCGGCGTCGAAGACGTTCACCGCCCAGGTGGCGCTGCTTTCCCTGATCGCGCTGAAGCTCGCGCAGATCCGCCGGACGCTTCCGCCCGACGAGATCGACTTCATCCTCGACCGGCTGCACGAGCTCCCGGATCGCATCCAGGACTTCCTGAATGACGTCGACGCCGGCCGCCACCGGATAGACGACATCGCGCAGCGCTTCTACGAGAAGCAGTTCTTCCTCTACCTCGGCCGTCACATCGGGCTTCCGGTCGCGCTCGAGGGAGCGCTCAAGCTGAAGGAGATCTCGTACATCCCGACCGACGCGTACTCGGCGGGCGAGATGAAGCACGGCCCGATCGCGCTGCTCGAGGAGGGAACCCCGGTCGTCGTCGTCGCGACGAACATTCACGTCTACGACAAGATCGTCTCCAACATCCAGGAGACGCGCGCCCGCGGCGCACACGTGATCGCGATCGCGACCGAGGGCAACGAGGACATTCAGCACCACGCGGACGACGTCATCTACGTGCCCCGCACGCCGGCGTTCCTGCAGGCGGTGCTCGCCGTCGTGCCGCTGCAGCTGTTCGCCTACCGGATCGCGCGCCTGCGCGGCCTGAACGTCGACCAGCCGCGCAACCTCGCGAAGACCGTCACGGTCGAGTAGCGCCTCTAGTCCGGCGGCGGCTTCCGTAACCGCTTGACCTGAGACCGGCGCTTCTTGTCCTCGAGGCGGCGTTCCCGGGCCGCCTTCGACGGCGCGGTCGGCTTCCGCTTCCGCGGGACGTAGAGGGCCGCCCGGAGCGCGGCGACGAGGCGCTCCGTCGCGAGCTCCCGGTTGCGCAGCTGGCTCCGCTCGTCCTGCGCCACCGCCCGCAGCACAGGCCCGGCCTTGGCGACCACGCGCCGCTTCTGCGCCTCCGACAGGGCGGACGACGACTCGACGTCGAACACCGCCTCGACGCGCGTCTCCGACTTCTGCGCGTGCTGGCCTCCCGGCCCGCTCGACCGGGACGTGCGCAGCTCGATCTCCCGAACAGGGAGCACGACCGAACGGGTGACGCGAATAGACTCGCCGTCCATGGCGGCGATTTTGCTCGACGTCGACGGAGTCCTGCATGTCTCGGGCGATCCCATCCCGGGAGCAGCTCAGGCCGTGCGGCGTCTGCGCGATGCCGGGCACCGCCTCCGCTTCGTGACGAACACGACGACGCGCTCCCGCGCGGGCCTCGCAGCCGAGCTGCGCAAGCACGGGATCGAGCTCGACGACGCGGAGGTCCAGACGACCGCCGACGCCGCCGTGCGCCTGCTCCGGGGGAAGCGCGTGCTCGCGCTCGTCATGCACGCGCTCGTCGGCGACCTCGAGGGGATCGAGCTCGTCGGTGAGGGCGCCGAGGCCGTGCTCCTCGGCGGCGCCGACGAGACGCCCGAGACGAATCTCGTCTTCTCGTACATGAACCTCGCGCGTGCCTTCGCCGAGCTCGAGCTCGGCGCCCGGCTCTACTGCCTCCATCGGAACCGCTGGTGGCAGACGGCGCGCGGCCCGCTGCTCGACTCGGGCGCGTTCGTCGCCGGGCTCGAGTACGCCGCGGACGTCGAGGCGGTCGTCGTCGGGAAGCCGAGCCCGGCGTACTTCACGGCGGCGTGCGAGGCGCTCGACACCGACCCGGAGCTCGCGTGGATGGTCGGCGACGACCTCGAGAGCGACATCGCGGGAGCCCGGGCCGTGGGCATGCGGACGGTGCTTGTGCGCACGGGGAAGTTCCGCCCCGACCTCGTCGAGGCGTCGCGCGTGCGGCCGGACGGGATCGTGTCGTCGATTGGCCACCTGCCCGACTGGCTCGAGGAGCACCTGTGACGATCTACGTCGGTACCGACCTCATCGAGATCGACCGTGTGCGCCGGGCGCTCGCGCGCTACGACCGGTTCCGCGACCGCTGCTTCACGCCTGCCGAGCAGGCGTACTGCGAGTCGAGGCCGAACCCGGCGCAGAGCTATGCCGGCCGCTTCGCCGGCAAGGAGGCGGTCGGCAAGGCGCTCGGCTTCGGCGTCGCGCGCGCCTTCGCGTGGAGGGAGATCGAGATCGTCGGCCGGCCGAAGCCGTCCGTGCGCCTCTCGGGCCGTGTCGCCGCGTGGGCCGAGAAGGTGGGCGCCGGCGCCGTCGACCTGTCGATGACGCACTCGCGCGACCTTGCCCAGGCGGTGGCGGTCGTCAGCGATGACTGACTTCGAGCCGCTCTACACGGCGGATGAGATGCGCGCCGCCGAGGCGCGCTATCCCGGCTATCCCGACACCGTCGGCGAGCTGATGGAGCGCGCCGGCTGCGAAGCGGCGCGCGTCGCACTCGAGCTCCACCCCGGCGCGCGGCGCTGGACGGTCGTCTGCGGCGGCGGCTCGAACGGTGGCGACGGGCGGATCGCCGCGCGCGAGCTGGAACGAGCCGGAAAGGACGTGCGCGTCGTCGACGCGAAGGCCGGCGAGACCGATCTCGGCGAGCCGGACGTCATCGTCGACGCGCTCTTCGGCACGGGGTTCTCCGGCGAGCCGCGCGCCGAGGCGGTGGCGCTCATCGAGCGCATGAACGGCGCGCGCGCGCGTGTGCTGGCGATCGACGTTCCGTCCGGTGTGGACGCGTCGACGGGCGAGGTGGCGGGACCAGCCGTCAACGCCGACGCGACGGTCACGTTCCATGGGCGCAAGCTCGGGCTCGTCGTCGCCCCCGGCCGCTTCCACGCCGGGGACGTCCACGTCGCGCACATCGGCCTGGAGCGCCTGGACACGCGCGCGCGCCTCGTCCACGTCGGCCTGCTCGACTCCGTGCCGCGTCGCGGCGTCCGGGACAACAAGTACACGGCCGGCCACCTCCTTGTCGTGGGCGGGTCGCGCGGCCTGACCGGCGCGCCGTCGCTCGCAGCGCTCGCCGCGATGCGCGCGGACGCGGGCTACGTCACCGTCGCCGTGCCGGAGTCGACGCTGCCGGTGTTCGAGCAGCGGCTGCTCGAGGCGGTGAAGCGCCCCCTGCCCGACGCGGGCGGCATCGTCGGCGAGGGCGCCGCCGAGGTCGTCCTCGAGCTCGCGCAGCGGGCTTCCGCGGTCGCGCTCGGTCCCGGGCTCGGGCGGGGCGACGGGCCGCGGGCGCTCGTCCGCCGGGTGCTCGCCGAGCTCGCGAAGCCGATCGTGGTCGACGCGGACGCACTCTTCGAGCTCGAGCCGGCCGAGTGGCCGGCGCCGCGCGTCCTCACACCGCACGAGGGGGAGCTCGCGCGCCTGCTCGGCCGCGAGTCGAAGGAAGTAGCCGCGCACCGGCTCGCATCCCTGGAGGAGGCCGTCGAGCGCTTCCACTGCGTCGTGCTCCTGAAGGGCCCCGACACGCTCGTCGCGGCTCCCGGACGCGGCCTGATCGTCTCCGCGCTCGGGCTCCCCTCGCTCGCGACCGCCGGCACGGGCGACGTCCTCACCGGCATCGTGGGCGCCTTCCTCGCCAAGGGAATGGACGCGCAGATGGCGGCGGCAGCCGCAGCGGCAGCGCAGCAGCGCGCGTCGGTCGAGGCGTCGCAGCGCGCGGGCCTCGTCGCGGGAGACCTCATCGAGGCCCTGCCTCGCGTACTAGCTTAGAAGCGTGCATCGCAGCGAGCTGACGATCGATCTCGGCGCCGTGCGCCACAACGCGCGCACGCTGCTCGCCGCCCTGAACGGCGCGCAGCTGTGGGCGGTCGTCAAGGCGGACGCGTACGGGCACGGCGCAACCGACGTCGCCGGGGCGGCGCTCGGCGCGGGCGCATCGGCGTTGTGCGTCGCCACCGTCGCCGAAGGCCTCGCGCTCCGCCGCGACTTCCCCGTCGCGCGCATCGTCGTCATGGGGCCCGCCGGCAACCGCGAGGTGGGACACGCCCGCGACGCGCATCTCGAGCTCGTCGTCGGGACGAACGAAGTCCCGCCGGGAGTCCGCGTGCACGTGAAGATCGACACCGGGATGGGCCGCTGGGGCGTCTCCGAGCTCGCCTCGCCTGCGCTCGAGGTGGTCGGCCTGATGAGCCACCTGGCGACCGCCGACACGGACGCTGCGTACGCCGAGTGGCAGATCGAGCGCTTTCGCAACGCGACCGCGCCGTACACGCATCTCGAGCGACACATCGCCAACAGCGCGGGTGCGCTGCGCTACCCGTCCTCCGCCTTCGACGCCGCCCGCTGCGGCATCGCGTTGTACGGCCTGTCGCCGTTCGGCACCGACCCCGACGAGGACGGGCTGCGGCCCGTGCTCGGGTGGTCCAGCCACCTCGCGCAGACGAAGCTCCTCCGCGCCGGCGAGAGCGCCGGGTACGGCCGCCGCTTCGTCGCGGAACGCGACACGTGGATCGGCATCGTCCCCGTCGGCTACGCCGACGGCTTCCGCCGTGACCTGACGGGGACGTCGGTGCGTGTCGGCGGCGAGATGCGGCGCGTGGTCGGCACGGTGTCGATGGATGCGTTCGCGGTAGAGCTCGACCACGAAGCGCCGGTCGGCACACCGGTGGTGATCATCGGCAACGGCGTCCTCGCCGAGTCGCACGCGCGCGTCGCCGACACGATCACGTACGAGCTCGTATGCGGCATCGGTAGCCATCCATCGCGTGCCCGCCGTGTCATCGTCGACGCCTGACCGGTTCTCGCAGACCGCCGACCGGCTGGCGGCGCGGCAGGACGCGCGCGCCGACGAGCTCGCCGCCACCGTCCGGACGTTCCTGCTCCCTCGCGGAGACGAGCGCGCGCTCGACGTCGGCACCGGCGCCGGCGCGCTCGCATTTGCGCTGTCGCCGCTCGTGCGCGAGGTCGTCGGCGTCGACCGCGTCCCCGAGCTGCTGACCCACGCGCGGGAGCGCGCCGTCCTCTTCGACAACGTCACCTTCCTGGAGGGCGACGCGACGAGTCTCCCGTTCGAGACCGGATCGTTCGACCTCGTCGGGACGCTCCGCACGCTGCACCACGTCGCGCATCCCGAGGCGGTGATCGCCGAGATCGTCCGCGTCACGCGGCCGGGCGGGCGGATCCTCGTCGTCGACCAGATCGCCGCCGACGATCCGCTCGCTGCGATCGCCGTCGACCGGTTCGAGCGCGCTCGCGATCCCAGCCACACCCGGCTTCTTCCCGAGATCGACCTGCGGCAGCTCTTCGAGGCGAACGGCCTGATCCTTCTGCGCGACCGTCACGACGTCGAGCGCCGTCCGCTCGACGCGTATCTCGACCTCGCCGGGTGCGCCGGCGACGATCGCGAGCGTGCGGTCGCCCTCGCGCCCGAGGGGCCGGACGCCTACACGGCGCGGCTCGGCTGGTATCTGCTCGAGCGGTGAGGCTCTACTAGCTAGATCGTGTGCTCGACGGCGTCGCGGAGCTGGCGGCGCTCCGTCTCGAGCGCGGTGAACGACAGCTCGAGCCGGCGCTCGCCCTCCGTCGTCAGCCGCAGGTGCGCGACGCGGCCGTCGACGCCCGACTGGCGGCGCTCGACGAGCCCGCTCTCCTCGGCGCGGCTCACGAGCTCGGTGACGGTGCTCTGTGCCAGTTGCAGGCGCCGCGCGAGCTCGGTGACGGTCGACTCCTCGGTCTTGTCGGGCGCGCCCTTGATCATGAGCAGGAGCAGGTACCGCTGCGGCGTCAGCCCCGACTGGCGCGCGACGCGCTCGCTCTCGCGCATGAACGACCGGAGCGCGGAGCGGAATTCGGCGGCGGCGATGACTTCGTCCAGCGGGAGCATCGAGCGAGACACGGTCCGATCTTACGCTTGTCGACGGGAATTTCCGAGAACCCGGGCGAAGACATTCGGCATCAGGGCCTGGAGCTTCCCCGCGAGGCCGTAGTACCGCGGCACGCTCGTCTCTCCACGGCCGTGCTCGACCGAGGCGAGCACGTGGGCCGCGACCTTCTCCGGGCCGATCACGAGAGCCCGGACGGGCGCGGGCAGCCACGCCTGCGGGAAGCCCTCGGTCTCGACGAAGCCGGGCTTCACGGTGTGGACGCGGATCCGCTTCCGGCGGAGCTGCGCCGCCGTCGCCCGCGAGAACGCGAGCTGCGCGTGCTTCGACGCCGAGTACGGGCCGGAGGGCGGGAAGGCGACCTCGCCGGCGACCGAGACGATGTTGACGACGTCCGACGGCGCCGCCGCCTCCAGGCCGGGCAGGAACGCACGCAGGCACCAGATGCCGCCGAGATAGTTCACGCGGATCACGTCCTCGATCGCCTGCGCGTCACCGTCGAGGAATCCCGCGCGCGCCGGGACGCCCGCGTTGTTCACGAGCAGGTGGATGAGCGGGTGGCGCTCGAGGACGCGGGCCGCGGTCGCCTCGACGGCGGCGCGATCGGAGACGTCGCAGATCTCGGCTTCGCCGCCGGTCTCCTCCGCGATCGGGCGGAGCCGGTCCTCGCGCCGCGCAAGGAGGACGCAGTGCCAGCCGCCGCGTGCGAGCCCGCGCGCGATCTCGGCCCCGATGCCCGACGACGCTCCCGTGACGACCGCAACCTTGACCACGAGCGCCACCTTACGCGTCCACTAGGATCGCCGGGTGGCCGGAGACTTCACAGGCAAGCGCGCGCTCGTGCTCGGCGTCGCGAACAAGCGCTCGATCGCGTGGGCAATCGCCCTGGCGCTCGCCGACGGCGGCGCCCGGCTCGCCTTCACCTACCAGGGGGAACGCATCGAGAAGAGCGTGCGGGACCTCGCCTCGACCGTCGACACGGCGCTCGTCACCGAGTGCGACGTGCGGTCGGATGACGACGTGGCGCGCGTGTTCGGCGAGGTCGGGAATGCCTTCGGCGGGGAGCTCGACATCCTCGTCCACTCGGTCGCCTACGCCGCTGCCGAGGATCTCGAGGGGCGGTTCACCGACACGCCGCGCGACCGCTTCTGGCTCGCCGTCGACGTGAGCGCCTATTCGCTCGTCGCCTGCGCCCGAGCCGCGGAGCCGCTGATGGAGAAGGCCGGCGGCGGCTCGATCGTCACGATGACGTATCTCGGCGGCGAGCGCGCCGTGCCGCACTACAACGTCATGGGCGTCGCGAAGGCCACCCTCGACGCGTCGATGCGCTACCTCGCGTGGGATCTCGGCGAGAAGAACATCCGCGTCAACGCGATCTCCGCCGGCCCGGTGCGCACGCTCGCCGCCCGCTCGATCGCCGGCTTCCCGACGATGGAGGCGATCGTCGAGGAGCGCGCGCCGCTCCACCGGCACGTCTCCGCGGAGGACGTCGGCGCCGCCGCCGCGTACCTCCTCGGCGACGGCGCCAAGAACGTCACGGGTACCACGCTGTACGTCGACAGCGGGTACCACGCCATGGGTATGTAAGGGCGGGTGAAAGTGCTGCGCACTTTCACCCGATAAAGGGTCCCGCTTCGCGGCAGCGCTCGCGGGCAAAGCCCGCGAGCTCTTATGAGTGTCAGCGACGGTCTCGTTTTGCGCGCGCGGTGGTGGCTACGCCATCCCCGCGCGCTCGTTCGGCCGTCGCGAACGGGGTTCGCGACGGCCCTGATCGGAATCGGGCTTCGAAGCGCCTCCGAAAACGGCTTCGCGGTCATGTCGGCGACGAGCTAGAAGCGGTTCGCCGCTGCGAGCAGCTCGTCGAAGTCCGGGAGCTCGGAGGGCTCGTAGCCCCACGCGCCGCGGACGATCCCGTCGCGGTCGATCAGGAACGCCGAGCGCTGCGACACGTCGCGCAGGCCGCGGTGCTCGAAGGCGACGCCGAAGCCGTGAGTCGCGTCGCCGTTCCAGTCCGAGAGCAGCGGGAAGTCGAGGTCGAGCGCCTGCGTCCACGCGACGTGCGTCCACGGCGAGTCGCGGGAGATCGCGTACGGCTGGACGCCGGCCGCCCTGAACTCCTCACTCCTGTCACGCAGGAGCTCGAGCTCGTTCGTTCAGGTCGACGACCAGTCGAAGAGGTAGAAGAGCAACAGGATCGGCCCGTCGGCGACGAGCTGCGTCGTCGTCGCGCGCTCCTGCGGCGTCGTCCAGATACGCGCATCCGGGATCCTGTCGCCGACCTGGAGCATGCGCCTCAGCCTACGGGAACGACGGCGGCCTCGGTCTCGGTCGCGATCGCGCGCACCACCTCGACGATGTCGCGGTTGGCGTTGAACACGCGCAGCTGCCCGTCGGCGCCGTTGCCGCGCCGGAGGATCGCCTCGACGCCCGCCAGCTCGGCCTCCGAGCCGAGCTCGCGCGCATGCGGCTCCACCATGCGGACGGTGCGCCGGATCGCCTGCGCGACGGGTATGCGGTTGCGCCGCCCGGTGTGGAGATCCATGACCGGCGCGTCCAGGCCGTAGCGCGCGGCGAGCCACTTGTTCTCGGTCGTGAGGATGCGGTGGAACGACGGGATCTCCTCGCCGGCGCCGAAGCGTTCGGAGTAGTGCTTCACGAGCGCCTGGCAGAGCGCCGTGATGGCGATGACGTCGTCGAGCCTCGTCACCGCGTCGCAGATGCGGATCTCGATCGTCCCGAGTCGCGGGTGGAGTCGGATGTCCCACCAGATGTGCGTGTAGTCCGCGATGCAGCCCGTGCGCTCGAGCTGCCCGACGACCTCGGCGTAGTCCGCGTAGTCGCGGAAGCGCGGCGGCGGCCCCGATCGCGGGAACGCGGCGAAGACCATGTGGCGGGAGGAGCGCAGACCGGTCGCCTCGCCGCGCCAGAACGGAGAGCTGGCCGACAGCGCGACGAGCTCGGCGAGGTGGCCGATGAGACTGTTCACGACCTGGATCGCCTTCTCAGGATCGTCGACCGCGACGTGGACGTGCATGCCGAAGATCAGCTCGCGGCGCGCGATGTATTGCAGCTGGTCGACGAGGGAGTGGTAGCGGTCCTTCGCCGTGATGCGCTGCTGCTCGAAGAGCGAGAACGGATGCGTACCGGCCGAGCCGACGCGCATGCCGCGCTCGCGCGCGACCTCGCACACGTACCCGCGCAGGCGCTGCAGCTGGTGGGCGACGTCGGCGGGCGTGTGGCAGACCGGCGTCGCGATCTCGAGCACCGACTGCATGAGCTCCGCGTTGATACGCGGCTCGAGCTCGTGGCCGGCGACCGCGGCGAGCACGGTGTCGATGTGCTGGACGAGGTCGAAGCTGTCGCCGTCGAGGAGCATGTACTCCTCCTCGACGCCGAGCGTGTACGGGTCGCCCGTGCCGAACGCGTGGTCGAGGACGCTGCCGCCCTCCGGGTAATGGCCGCCCTTGCCCGTGATCGACGAGGGGAAGATCTGGCTCACGGCAGCACCGCGTCCGCCTCGATCTCGACGCGCCACGCGGGGTCGAGCAGTGCGGCGACGACGACCATCGCCGACGCGGGCCGGATGTCGCCGAACACCTCGCCGTGCGCGCGGCCGACCGCCTCCCAGTCGGCCGCGTCGACGAGGTAGACGCGCGTCCGCACGACGTGCTCGGGACGAGCGCCGAGCTCCTCGAGCGCCGCGACAACGATCTCGAGGCAGCGCTTCGCCTGTTCGTACGGGTCGCTCGACTCGCAGCCGACGGGCGCCGTCCCGGCGACGTAGACGCTGTCACCCGCGCGGACCGCACGCGAGTAGCCGACGGTGGCGGCCTGCGGCGAGACCGCGGAGACGAGCCGACGATCCACGGCCCTAGTATCTCGCGCCGTGGACCAGTTGGCCGTCATCGACACGTGGGGCGCCCGTACCGCCGCCGCCGGCGTGACGAGAGCGAACGGCGAGATCGGCCTCCACGGCCCGCGCGACGCGCACCTCCGCTGGGCGTCGGTGACGAAGCTCCTCACCGGCCTCACCGTGCTCGTCGCCGTCGAGGAGGGCACCGTCGACCTCGACGAGCCTGCGGGCCCGGAGGGATCGACGCTCCGCCATCTGCTCGCGCACGCGTCCGGGCTGGGGCCGGAGGAGGGCCCTCCGCTCATGCCGCCGGAGCAGCGGCGCATCTACTCGAACTACGGGATCGAGCTCGCCGCCGCCTGCGTCGCCGACCGGGCCGGCATGCCGTTCGACGCGTACCAGCGCGCGGCCGTCCTCGAGCCGCTCGGGATGGCCGGCAGCCTGCACGGCTCGCCCGCGTGGGGCTACCGCGGCCCGCTCGACGACCTGCTCGCACTCGCGTGCGAGCTGCTCGCGCCGACGCTCGTCGCGTCCGAGACGCTCGCGGAGGCGACGACGGTCCAGTTCCCCGGCCTCGCGGGCGTCCTGCCGAGCTGGGGGCGGATGGAGCCGAACGACTGGGGGCTCGCGTTCGAGCTTCGCGACGAGAAGTCACCGCACTGGACGGGCACGCTCGTCTCGTCGCGCACGTTCGGCCACTTCGGCGCGGCGGGGACGTTCCTCTGGGTCGACCCGGCCGCGGGCGTCGCGTGCGCGCTCCTCACCGATCGCGAGTTCGGGGGCTGGGCGAAGGAGGCGTGGCCTGCGTTCAGCGACGCCGTGTTCGAGGAGGCGACTTAGTCATCTGCGAACAAAGGACGGATGATCTCGTCGAACGTCGCGCGGTCGCAGCTCGCCACGACGGAGGGCGTGATCGCCGTCACGGTCGCCGTCCGCGGCATGTCCATCGCGAGCGCGACCTCGCCGAAGTAGTCGCCCGGCCGGAGGAGCGTCCGGCCTCCGAACGACGACTGCGTCACCGCGAGCATCCCGGCGAAGACGACGTAGAACCGGTCGCCGGGCTCGCCCTCGCGGACGATCGCCGTCCCCGGTGCGACCTCCTCGCGCTCCATGCCCTTTGCGAGGCGCGCCAGCGTCTCGCCGGGGAGGCCGGCGAGGAGGCCGACGCGGTTCAGCTCGTGCGCGGTGGCGGAGGAGCGGGGCACCCGCTCATTCTCGCGACAGGCGATAGACCGTCGTCGACGCGAACACGCGCCCGGGGCGGAGCACGGTGGAGGGAAACTCCGGGTGGTTGGGCGAGTCGGGGCAGTGCTGCGGCTCGAGCGCGATCCCGCCGCGTCGGCGGTACGCCCCCGCGAGATGGTTGCCCGAGTACACCTGGATGCCCGGCTCCGTCGTCTCGACCTCGAGCGCGCGGCCGCTGCCCGGGTGCACGAGCCTCGCCGCGGGATAGTCGCCGTCGAGCACCACGTGGTGGTCGTAGCCCCCGGCCCGCACGAGCTGCTCGAACGGCTCGTCCACGCGCGCGCCGATCGCCGTCGGTGCGGTGAAGTCGAGCGGCGTGCCGGCCACCGGGGCGACCTCGCCGGTCGGGATCATCCCCGGCGCGACCGGGAGATAGCGCGATCCGCCGAGCGTGAGCACGTGGTCGTCGATCGCGCCCGCGCCCTCGCCGGCGAGCTGCCAGTACATGTGGCTCGCGAGGTTCACGACCGTGGGCGCGGAGGTCTTCGCGCGGAAGTCGAGGCGAAGCTCCATGCCAGGCCCGACCGTGTACGTCACTTCGACGACGAGCGCGCCGGGGAAGCCCTGCTCGCCGTCGGCGCTCTCGAGCCGAAGCGCGATGGACGCCGCGCCCTCGCTCGCGCGTGTGCGCACGACGCGCCAGACGCGCTTGTCGAACCCGGCGCTCCCGCCGTGGAGGCAGTTCGGGCTCTCGTTCGCGGACAGCCTGTGCTCGACACCGTCGAGCTCGAAGCGAGCGCCTGCGATCCGGTTCGCGAAGCGCCCGACGATCGCTCCCATGTACCCCCGGTTCTCGAGGTACTCCGGCAGGGATCGATAGCCGAGGACGATGTTCGCCTCCTCGCCCAGCCAGAGCTCCTGCACGACCGCGCCGTACGTCGCCACCTTCGCGGTCAGCCCGCCGGCGTCGAGCGTGAAGAGGTCGACGTCGGTGCCGTCCGGAAGTCGACCGAACCGGGTCCGTGCGATCCCGGACGCGCCGCGCAGGTCGATAGAGGAGGGTGACGGAGATCTCGGCATCGCACACAACGAATTGCGAGACCCTCCGGTCACTAAGATTGTCACAGCGACGAACGCCTCGGGATATCGGTGAAAAATACGTACGGTCACTTCGACGACGAGGCGCGTGAGTACGTCGTCACCCGTCCCGACACGCCGCTCCCGTGGCTCAACTACCTCGGCCAGGACGACCTCTACGGGCTCTGCACGAACACCGGCGGCGGCTACACGTTCTGGCGCGACGCCCGTCTCCGGCGGCTGACGCGGTACCGCCACAACAACGTGCCGTACGACCTCGGCGGCCGGTACCTCTACGTCCGCGACGGCGACACCGTCTGGAACCCGGGCTGGAAGCCCACGAAGACGCCGCTCGACCGGTACGAGTGCAGGCACGGGCTCGGGTACACGCGCATCGTCGGCGAGAAGGACGGCGTGGAGGTGGAGCTCCTCTTCTTCGTCCCGGTGGGCGAGAACGTCGAGATCTGGCGCACGACCGTGCGCAACCGCAGCGGCGTGCACAAGGAGCTCCGGCTGTTCTCGTACCTCGAGTTCTGCTTCTACGAGGCGCTGAACGACATGACGAACTTCCAGCGCACGTACTCGATCGGCGAGGTCGAGGTCGACGGCTCGGCGATCTACCACACCACCGAGTACCGCGAGCGGCGCGACCACTACACGGTGTTCGCGTGCACGCGCGAGGCCTCCGGCTTCGACACGTCGCGCGACGCATTCGTTGGTGTTCACAACGGGCTTCACGAGGCGGCGGTGCCCTTCGAAGGCGCCGCGCGCGGGAGCGTCGCGCACGGGTGGAACCCCATCGGCTCGCACCAGGTCGACGTGTCGCTCGCGCCCGGCGGCGAGGAGACGTTCGCGTTCGTGCTCGCGTACGTCGAGCAGGACGGCGCCGAGAAGTTCGAGCGGCCGGGTGTCGTGAACAAGGAGCGCGGTCGCGCGGCGGTCGCGCGCTACGCACGCACGGGCGCGGTCGACGAGGCGCTCGCGTCCCTGCGTACGTTGTGGGACGACCTGCTCTCGACGTTCGAGGTCGACTGTCCCGACGAGCACGCGCGGCGCATGGCGAACGTCTGGAACCCGTACCAGTGCATGGCGACGTTCAACCTTTCGCGCGCGGCGAGCCTGTTCGAGACGGGGATCGGCCGTGGCATGGGCTTCCGCGACTCGAACCAGGACATCCTCGGCTTCGTCCATCTCATCCCCGACCGTGCGCGGCAGCGCATCCTCGACCTCGCCGGGACGCAACTCTCGGACGGGACGTGCTTCCACCAGTACCAGCCGCTCACGAAGCAGGGGAACGACGCTGTCGGCGGCGACTTCTACGACGACCACCTGTGGCTCATCCTGTCGACCTGTGCGTACGTGAAGGAGACGGGCGACGTCGCGATCCTCGACGAGCCGGTCGGCTACGCCGACACGCCCGGGAGCGGCGAGACGCTCCTCGATCATCTCGAGACGAGCGTCGCGTACACGCTCTCGCACCGCGGCGAGCACGGGCTGCCGCTCATCGGGCACGCGGACTGGAACGACTGCCTCAACCTCAACTGCTTCTCGACGCAGCCCGACGAGTCGTTCCAGACCGCGGGCGACGTCGAGGGCTCGCGCGCCGAGTCGGTGATGATCGCCGGGCTCTTCCTGTACGCGTGCCGCGAGCTCGCCGCCCTGTATCGGCACCTCGGGGGCGAGGGGGATGCGGGCCGCCTCGACGGGCTGTACGAGGACATGCTCGCCGTCGTCGAGGAGCACGCGTGGGACGGCGATTGGTACGTGCGCGCGTTCGACGCCGCGGGCGCGCCGGTCGGCTCGCGCGTGTGCGACGAGGGCCAGATCTTCATCGAGAGCCAGGGGTGGTGCGTCCTCGGCGGCGCCGGGCGCGGCAACGGCCGCGCGCTCCGCGCGCTCGAGAGCGTCGACGAGCGGCTAGCGACCGAGCACGGCATCGTGCTGCAGCAGCCGGCGTACACGCGCTACCACGTCGAGCTCGGTGAGATCTCGAGCTACCCGCCGGGCTACAAGGAGAACGCGGGCGTCTTCTGCCACAACAACACGTGGATCACGCTCGCGTGGTGCGCGCTCGGCGACGGCGAGCGGGCCTTCGAGACGTACCTCGCCGTCTGCCCGTCGGCGCAGGAGCGGAGGATCGAGACGTATCGCAGCGAGCCGTACGTGTATGCGCAGGTGATCGCCGGGCGCGACGCGGCGATTCCGGGCGAGGCGAAGAACTCGTGGCTCACCGGCACCGCCGCGTGGACGTTCGTCTCGATCTCGCAGGGCATCCTCGGCGTCAAGCCCGACTACGACGGGCTCCGCATCGAGCCGTGCATTCCGCGCGATTGGCGCTCGTACCGCGTGCGGCGCCGGTTCCGGGGGACGACATACGACATCGCGGTCGAGAACCCGGACGGCGTGTGCGCGGGCGTGCGCTCGCTCGCCGTCGACGGCTGCCCCGTCGAGGGCAGCGTCGTCCCGCTCGCGGACGGCCCCGGCCCCGTGCGGGTCGACGTCGTGCTCGGCTAGCGCCTGGATCAGGCGAGAGCACGCTCGCCCAGGCGAACGCGGATTACTCTGGGACGTCGTGCCCGACCCCGATGCGCAAGAGGCCTCCGACTGGGTGGCGAGAGAGATCGAGCGGCTTCGGGGCCTCTCCTTTGCGGACCTAGCGACGCTGGAGGGCGAGCCTGCGCATCGACCGATGCTCACTGCGGGTGGAAGGTCGCTCATGCTTGAAACGCAGGTCTTCTGGGACGACCGCGAGAAGACGAACCTCCGAGTGATGGTCGACGCGTGGGACCCCGCGAGGCGCATCTCTATCGGGAGCATCGCCAAGGATGACTTCATCCGAGCGCCGGATGGGTCGTTCGTCGGCGAGTAGGTGCGTTCGGGTGACATTCCCGAACACTGGCGCAGCCGACGTCTCCTCCGTTGCTGAGCCACTAGGAGCACGGAACCTCGGGGAACGGGCTGACGGTCGAGCCGTCGTTGAGGTGGGCGACGACGCATTGCCCGAGCGTCGCGTGCGAGTTTGGCTCCGAGTACACCCAGACGTTGTTCTTAACCGGCACTTGCACCGACTTGCCGCTGATAGTGAAAGAGACGGCCGTGACTCCGTCGATCGCTAGGCCGCTCGCGATAAAGGTGCCG
>Ga0265339_10001455_pt1 | contig 17539 bp, 17 predicted proteins | sample 4CB219metaG_FD_202085 | JGI IMG/M metagenome (GOLD analysis project Ga0265339, IMG submission 202085) | Rhizosphere microbial communities from Carex aquatilis grown in University of Washington, Seatle, WA, United States - 4-CB2-19 metaG | ecosystem: Host-associated > Plants > Roots >... | reverse complement strand
GCGCTTTGGCGTGGCGAGGAGGTGCCATTGAGCTTGGATTGACCTTCGCTTTCGGACGCCGCGGCCAAAAGAGTAGCGAAGGTCAAATCGGCTCAGGACGCCGCCGGCAGTGCCTTCTCGGACGGCATCTCCCAGGTGCGGCGCGAGGAGGCGAGACCGATCAGACGGCCCTGGATGTAATCGCAGCCCCAGTCGCACAGCAGCTGAGCGGCTTCCTCATCCTGCACCCATTCGGCGACCGTCTTGATCTTGAGCCGACGCGCCAGATCGATCAGCGTATGCACGAAGGCACGATCGTCCGCTGAGCGCGCGATGTTCTGCACGAAGGCGCCGTCGACCTTGACGATATCGACGTCGAGTTTGCGCAAATTCCGGAATGACGTGTAGCCGGCGCCGAAATCGTCGATTGCGATCCGGCTGCCGAGATTCTTCAGTTTGGTGACGAAGCCGCGCAGGTCATCGACATTCTGGATCGCCACCGTCTCGGTGATCTCGACGATCAGCCGCTCGGCGACGCCGGGATGGGCGCGCATCAATGATTCGATCGAGGCCCACCAGTCCGGATCCATCGTGGTGTCGGGGGAAATATTGAGACTGAGTTCGACGGCAGGGGCCGCGGCGAGTTCAGCGATCACGAGTTCGAGCACGCGGTGGTCGACCAGCCGGATCAGGCCAAGCCGCTCGGCGACCGGTACGATGTCCGGAGCAAGCAGCACCTGCCCGTTGCCCTGCTCCATGCGGATCAGGCACTCGTAGAACGCGTTGCCGCGCGAACGCGCCTCGACCACCGGTTCGAACGCCAGCGCGATCCGCCGTTCGTTCAGCGCCGTGACGATCTCGTCGGTGACGCGGATATTGACGCGGCGCTGCGCGTCGCGCTCGACGTTCGGCCGCCAGACCAGGGACGAGCCGGCGCGGCGCCGCTTGGCGGCATCGAGGGTTTCGTGGGCACGGTTGATCGCTTCGTCGGTGTTGCGCGCGTAGCGCGGCACGCTGACGGCGCCGACCGAGGCGGTGACGGAGACCGGTCCTGATTTCGTCGGCACCACCTCGTCACGAACGCCGGCAAGGAACCGCTCGGTCGCGATGTTCATATCGTCGACCGTGCAGTTCTTCAGGATCAGCCCGAACTTGTTGCCCGAGAAGCGCCCGAGCACGTCGCCGCCGCGCAGCCGCGAGCGCAGACGCCTCGCTACCTCCGAGATGACGGCGTCCGCCACATCGAAGCCGAAGGCATCGTTGATGCGCGCGAGATGATCGATGCCGATCAGCATGAAGGCGCAGGATGAGCGGAAGCGCTGGGCTTCCTCGATCGCCTCGGCCAATGCCGCGATCAAATGGGTGCGGTTGAGTTCGCCGGTCAACGGATCGTTGCGCGACAGCCGCAACAGCTGCTCATCGCGCGCGTGACGTTCGTTGTTGATACGCACGATGCCTTGCGCGCGGGCCGGCCGACCGTCGGGACCGGCGAACCAGCAACCGGATTCCTCGATCCAAAGCATGGGGGCGGACGTGCTCGTGCGCACGCCGTATTCGATCCGGTAGGGCGTGCCATCCGCGCAGTGCGCGGGCGGCAAGAGAGAGAGCGCATCGGTGCGGATCGACCGCTTCGGCTCGATCAGCTTTGCGAACTCCGCCCCGCTCGCAAGCGAGCCGAGCGGGATGTCCGGGAAGACCGCACCGACATGATCGCTCCAGCTGATCGCATCGGTCGCGATGTCCCAGACGAAAGCGGCCTGACCCAGCGCAGCCAGGATGGCCGAGGTTTGCAACTGTGCGGATGATGCCACATTCGCCTCGTTTCGGGACAGGTCCGGGTGATTCCCTGAGGCTCACAGGATAGGGCCTGTCTCGCCGCAATCCTAAGCAAAGTTCATAAAGATTCCGCAAACCATGTTCCACGAACCGGTCGATGGGCATCGGCACAACCCTTGCGAATCCGTAAATCGCAGGGGCGGCAGCGTCCCAAAACGTGACAATTCAACCGGTTTCGGTTTGCGATGTCGGATACCGGCCAGCTAGGGCAGACGGCAGACAGCGGCGTTCCCGAGGATGCCAGGCCTTCCTGTGGGGCGCTGGTGGCGGTCGTGCAGCCGGCCCGATGGTCGCGCAGACCGGTCCCGCCTCCTCCACCCGACCCGGGCTTTGTGGCGCAGCTGATCGCCACGGCCGAGGATATTGGGCAAGCACGGCTCGTGCAGAGTGCGTCCGCGACCGAGGCGCTGTCGGCCTACCGTGCACGCCAGCGCCGCGGCTTCAGCGCCGGGCTCCGGACGCGCCGGGTCATTTGAGACAATCGGACTAGTGCTGCTGCGGCGTCTCGGGCGACGAGGGCGCGCTGTTCGGCTGCAATTCGGGCGAGGGTTCGCCACCGGATTGGATCGTTCCCGGCGCCGGATGGTCCAGCCGCTCGGATTCCGTGGATGGCGCAGGCGCCATTGGCGCCGGCGGCGCGCGTTCAGGTTCGACGACGCGCGGTTCGACTGCGGCGGAATCGGCCTGCGGTGGCGCGGGGCTGGGGATGGCGGCCTTCGGCACGACCTGCATGGACCGCCGCGCGCGCAGCGCGATGCCGGTCAGGAAATCCGTCATCGCCAGCAGGACCAACAGGAAATAGGTGGAGTTGCCGAACTTCGGCCAAAGCAGAAATTCGGCCGCCGCGGCCCCGAATATGACCAGCGACAGCAGGTGATCGGTGAGGTATTTCGAACCCGGCCGCGCGCCCTTGATGACCTCGAGCAGCAGCAACAAGATGCCGAGCGCCACAAGGATGTCGCTCAGCGTCACCGGCCAGTCGGTGCCGGACATCAGGGTCAGCCTGAAGAGCGGGTCGGCAAAGGACACGCTCGGCATCAGAAAGACGATGATGTTGTAGAGCGCGAGCGGAATCAGAAGAAGCGGAAAACCGACCATGGAATCGGCGACCTTCTTGGAGAACCGGATCTATCCCGGGCGATTCGATCGCCGTTCGCCCGCGGAAAACGGTCTTACCTCGCTGACTGACCGAATGCGCAGGCAAGACCCTGCTCGCCTGGCGCCCGGGGCGGAAAGTCAGGATTCCTTCTTCTTCAGGACCTGCCGGCCCTTGTACATGCCGGTCTTCAGGTCGAGGTGGTGGGGACGGCGCAATTCGCCGGAATCCTTGTCCTCAACGTAGGTCGGCTTTTTCAATGCATCCGCCGAGCGGCGCATGCCACGCCGCGAAGGCGATGTTTTTCGTCTGGGAACGGCCATATCGGTGTCCTCTAGGGGTGTGTCTTGAAACCGGCGTCCGCAGACGGACGGCTCTGGCGCAGGAAAAACCAGCGCGAATACGGGTCAAGGCCGCGCTTATAGAGGATCGAATTGCCCAAGGCTAGTGTCCCGGTTCTGACATTCGTATCATATCGCACCGCGTCCCTTTTACGAATGTCAGAACCAAAGGGACACTAGCAACAATGACTTGCTAGTGGTCCGAAATTCGAAGTTCGCACCATTCGCTGCATTCCCGACGGAAAGAACGCACTGGATCCGGCCCAGAATCATCAATTTCTCAGCGATTCTCGGCCCAGCACCGCCGGACCCCTTCGGCGCGAGCCATATAGATCCAGGCCAGACGACGGACAGCCGGAGAGGGCTTTCGGGCGCTCCGTTTGACCGGATTTGGCAGCACCGCCGCCATCAGCGCGGCCTCCCGCGGCGACAGGCTGGCGGCGGAATGGCCAAATGCGTAGATCGCACCGGCCTCGGCCCCGAACTGGCCGGGGCCGAACTCGGCGATGTTTAAGTATATCTCCAGGATGCGCTGCTTGGGCAGCACCAGATCGATCCACAGCGCCAGCGGAAGCTCGAGGGCCTTGCGGACCAGGCTGCGGCCCGGCCACAGGAACAGGTTTTTTGCCACCTGCTGGGTGATGGTCGAGCCGCCGCGCACCGCCTCGCCTTCCTCGGCATCATCCACCACCTCACGCAATGCGCCCCAATCGATGCCGCGATGCGTGCAGAAATGCGCGTCTTCGGCGGCGACCACCGCGCGCGGCAGCGCCGGGGACAACGCGCCGAAATCGATCCATTGCCGCGCCATCGGGCCGCCGCGCAGCCAGCGCCAGGCCATCAACGTCGAAACCGGATGGCCGGTGCGATAGAGCGGCGCCAGGCCGTACGGCAGCAACAGCACAACAAGCACGATCAGCAGCACGGTCCGGATCAGGCGCAAATCGGGTTTCTTCCGCTTCAAGGCGAGGGACGCGAGCGGGCAAATTGCCGGGATACCATGATATCTCCTTGACAGATCGCGATTTTTTCAAGCGCTTTTAAGACACCGGGCCGGCCCCGCGTGCAATTGACGAAGCCGGTGGCATAAAGGATTGTCCGGCCGGATTTGATCTGGAGCTTTCCTTGATGAACGACACGGCCCTATCGGACTTTAGCAGACGCCTGGATAAGACCGCGGAGGATACCGAAACCCTGCTGGCAGAATTGCTGTCGGACAAGGCGTTGCCCGACGAGATCGTACGCCCGAAGCGCCTGATCGAGGCGATGCGCTATTCGAGCCTCGGCGGGGGAAAGCGGCTGCGGCCGTTTCTGGTGGTGGAGAGTGCGGCGGTGTTCGGGGTTGCGCGCAAGGCTGCGCTGCTGACGGGCGCCGCGCTCGAATGCATCCATTGCTACTCGCTGATTCATGACGATCTGCCGGCGATGGACAACAGCGATTTGCGCCGTGGTCGGCCGACCCTGCACAAGGCCTATGATGATGCCACCGCGATCCTCGCCGGCGACGCGCTGCTCACGATCGCTTTCGATATCGTCACCCGCGACGAGATTCACCGCGAGCCGGCCGTGCGGCTGGCGCTGACCCGGGCGCTGGCACGGGCGTCCGGCGTCGGCGGCATGGCCGGTGGACAGATGCTGGATCTTGCCGGCGAAGGGCGGTTCGGCGACCGCGAGCCGGTCGACGTCGCGCGGCTCCAGCAGATGAAGACCGGCGCGCTGCTCCGCTTCGGTTGCATCGCGGGCGCGATCCTCGGCCTGTGCTCCACAGAGGAATATCTGGCGCTTGACGATTACGGCCGGGCGCTCGGTGAAGCCTTCCAGATCGCCGACGACCTGCTCGATGTCGAGGGCGACGCGGCGGCGCTCGGCAAGCAGACCGGGCAGGACGCGGCCCTGGGCAAGACCACTTTCGTCACCCAGCTCGGCATCGACGGCGCCAAGCAGCGGGTGCACGATCTCCTGGCGCGCGCCGACGCGGCGCTGGCGATTTTCGGAACCAGGGGCGAGGTGCTGCGGGCCGCGGCGCGCTTCGTCGCCGAACGCAAGAACTGACGCGGCAACCCGAAGGCGGATATGGCCGGCAACGAGTTCGAGCAACGCTTGCTTCGATTTCGTAGAATGCCAATGCCGTTGCGCGTGGTTTATTCGCGGCCACGCTCCTTCATTTCGATCGCGGCCGGCGTGGTGGCGTTCTTTTTGCTGCCCGCCTCGCTGCGGCCGATCACGCGGCTCCTGATCGGCTGGGATGTTTTCGCGGCGCTCTATCTCGTGCTGGTCTACATCATGATGCTGGGCAGCGAACACCGGCATGTGCGCCGCAACGCCATATTGCAGGACGACGGGCGCCTTCTCATCATCATGGTGACCGTGCTTGGCGCCTTCGCCAGCATCGGAGCGATCGTGTTCGAACTCGGGGCGGCGCGCCACGGTGTGCCGCATCTGGCGTTCGCGACCGCAACCATCGCCTTGTCCTGGGCCGCGGTGCATACCGCCTTCGCGCTGCATTACGCCCATGAGTATTATCGCGGCGCCAAGCCCGGCGGCCTGCAATTCCCGAGCGGCGACCAGCACGACCATGCCGACTACTGGGACTTCGTCTACTTCTCCTTCGTGATCGGGATGACCGCCCAGGTCTCCGACGTCGGCATCACCGACAAGGCCATCCGCCGCATCGTGACCGTGCACGGCATCATCTCGTTCTTCTACAATACCGCCTTGATCGCGCTGATGGTCAACATCGCCGCGAGCGCGATGCCGGGTTAGGCCTTTTGCCAATCGCGGGTTTTCCGGCCAGAATTGGTGCCGCAGGGTTCCAATCGGGAGGACACACCGTGAGCTATGACCGATCCAGCCTGGAGGCGGTGGTGCAGGGCTATTTCGATGGCCTCTATGAGGGCGACGCCGACAAACTCGGGGCAGTATTCCACCCCTCGGCGGATTTGCGCTGGCTGGAGAAGGGCGAACTGAAGGTCCTGACTGTGCCGGACTGGCTGGCGTGGGTCCGCAAGCGCCCGTCCGCCAAGGCCGAGGGCAAGCCGCGCGAGGATTTCATCGTCACCGTCGACCGCTCCGACCCCTCGACCGCCTTCATCAAGGTGCGCTGTCAGCTGCCGCCGCGCTATTTCACCGATTATCTGGTGGCGATGAAACTCAAGGACGGCTGGCAGATCGTCTCGAAATCCTACCGCTACGATCTGCGCGAATAAGCCAACGCGCGCTTCAAGCCATGGAAGCGACATTCCAGGCATTTCTGATCCTGCTGGCGGTTCTCGCGGGCACCGCGCTGCTGGCGCGGCGCATCGATATCGCGCAGGCCATCCTGCTTATGCTCGCGGGTATCCTGCTCGCCTTCGTGCCGGGCATGCCGGCGCTGCAACTGCCGCCGGAACTGGTGCTCCTGGTGGTGCTGCCCCCGCTGATCTATTCGGCGAGCGTCGCCATGAGCTGGCGCGAGTTCAAGTTCAACCTGCGCCCCATCATTCTGCTCGCGGTCGGCTGTGTCCTGTTTACCGCGGCCATGGTCGCAGCCGCCGTGCACTACCTGATCGGCCTGCCCTGGAACGTCGGCTTTCTCCTGGGCGCAATCGTCGCTCCGCCCGACGTGGTGGCGCCGCTCGCCATCGCCCGCAAGCTCTGTCTGCCCCGGCGCATCCTGGTCGTGCTCGAGGGCGAGGGACTGGCGAACGACGCCACCGCGCTGATCGTCTACCGCTTCGCGCTGGCGGCCATTCTGAGCGGCGTGTTTTCTCTGCCGAAGGCCATCGGCGAGTTCGCCGCGATCATCACCGGCGAGATCGCCTTTGGCGCCGCGGTGGGCTGGCTCAGCCTGCATGCGCGCCATCGCGCGCGCGACCCGCAGATCGAGATCACGCTGTCGCTGCTCACGCCCTATGTCGCCTACTGGATTCCCCAGCATTTCGGCGGCTCCGGCGTGATCGCGACCGTGGCCTGCGGGCTCTATATGAGCTGGAACGGGCCGTTGCTGATTCCCTCCGCGACGCGGTTGCAGGGCATCTTCTTCTGGGACCTCGTGATCTATCTGATCGAGGGCCTGCTGTTCCTTTTGACCGGCTTCCAGATGCGCTCGCTGTTCGAGAGATCGAAGGCGTTTCCGCTGCACGACATTCTGTTCGCAACCGCGCTGGTCACCGCGATCATCATCGTCGCACGCTTCGCCTGGCTCTATCCCGCGACCTACCTGCCGCGGATGATGAGCAAACGCCTGCGACAGCGCGACCCTTCGCCGCCCTGGCAATGGGTGTTCATCCTTGCTTTTACCGGGGTGCGCGGCGCGGTCTCGCTGGCCGCGGCGCTGGCGCTTCCCTTCGCGCTCGACGATGGCTCGGCCTTCCCCGATCGCGACCTGATCCTGTTCGTCTCCTTCGGCGTCATCTTCGTCACGCTGGTGGGGCTGGGCCTCGGCCTGCCCTCGGTCGCGCGCCTGCTCGGCGTGGCGGACGCCGGCCGCAGCGAGACGATCGCCGAGCACGACAAGGAGATCGCGGCCCGCCGCGAGGCGCTCGCTGCGGCGCTGCAATCGCTCGACGCCATCGCGGCAGACCGCGAGCTCTCCGTCGAGGTCGTCAGGCTCTTGCGCGCGCGGCACGAGATTCGCTCCGGTCAATTGCCTGATGCGCTCGATCCCGCCGCGCAGGAGATCTCGACGGCGGGAATTGCGCTGACGCTGGAACTGATCGCGGAGGAGCGCAAATTCATTCACCGGCTCCTGCGCGACGGCAGGATCACCGACGAAACGCGGCGGCGGATCGAGCGCGATCTTGATCTGGAAGAGGCGAGCCTCGCCAACCGGGAATACCGCGCCACGCCGCTGTGAGATGGCGATTCCGATTCAAGTTGAAACAGTCTCACGTCATTGCGAGTGACGCGAAGCAATCCAGAATCTCCTCGTAGAAACAGTCTAGATTGCTTCGTCGCTTCGCTCCTCGCAATGGTGTTACCACAAAGAGACAGGCGACCACGATCCCGCGGCGCGAAGCACCCGAGTTTTGCATCGACGGGTCCCTCAAGAGAAGAGAGGGCGCAGGGAATGCCGGGTGCGCAGCCCGCACCCATGGCCTCGTGTGCAACAAAAAGCACACGAGTTAGGACCACAGGTACAGCCGACAACCGACATTCCCTGCGCGATGGTTTACCGCTTACTGCGCGCTCTCCTCGGTGAGCCAGACTTTGTTGTCACCGTCATCGGCGCGATGCGCAAGCATCCTCGCCAACTTGGCACCAGCCTTGGGGTGCCAGGACCACACGCCTTCGCCGTCCGCATGGCGTCGTTCGTCTCACGACACCATCGCGTCCATCGCATCCCGCTCCCAACGTTCGTGACGATCGCGAAGCGCCCCTCTTTTCGGGTACGGGATGCTTCGCATGTTGCGGTTGATTCGGGTTTTCAGCAATGTTGCTCCCCTGCGGCGAATTGGCACGACGGGCAATTTGCGCATGGCTTGCATGCCCGAACTGCCCGTCGGGCAAATCGATCCTCCGCGCGGAGATCATCCGGCAACGTAGGGTAGCACCCATTTCTGCTGATCTTTTGGGAACTGCCAACCATTCCCAAACCAACTGATGCCTGTGGTTATGGGTCCCCGCTTTCGCGGGGGGCGACAGCGAAGCTGCGGGTCTGCGCCTACTCCGCCGCAGTCTCGGCCGACACCTTGGCTCTGCTGCCGTAGCGCTGGTCGATGTAATCAATCACCAGCGCCTTGAAGTCGGTTGCGATCGAGGGGCCGCGCAGGGTGCGGAATTTCTTGCCGTCGACAAAGACGGGCGCTGCCGGCGCCTCGCCGGTGCCGGGCAGCGAAATGCCGATATTGGCGTGCTTGGACTCGCCGGGGCCGTTGACGATGCAGCCCATGACCGCGACGTTGAGCGTCTCGACGCCCGGATACTTCGTCTTCCAGCCCGGCATCTCCTCGCGGATGAAATCCTGGATCGAGCGCGCCAGCTCCTGGAACGTGGTCGAGGTGGTGCGGCCGCAGCCCGGGCAGGCCGCCACCAGCGGCACGAAGGTGCGGAAGCCCATGGTCTGCAACAATTCCTGGGCAACCTGAACCTCCAGCGTGCGATCGCCGCCGGGCTCGGGGGTGAGCGAAATCCGGATGGTGTCGCCGATGCCATCCTGCAGGAGGATGCCGAGCGCAGCGGACGAGGCCACGATGCCCTTCGATCCCATGCCGGCCTCGGTCAGGCCCAGATGGATCGCATAGTCCGAACGACGCGCGAGATCCTGATAGACCGCGATCAGGTCCTGCACCGCGGACACCTTCGCCGACAGGATGATGCGGTTCTTCGGCATGCCGAGTTCCATCGCGCGCGCGGCCGACAACAGCGCCGACTGCACCATGGCCTCGCGCGTGACCGCGCGCGCATCGCGCGGAGCGGGCGAGGAGGCGTTTTCTTCCATCAGCTTGGTGAGCAGTTCCTGGTCGAGCGAGCCCCAATTGGCGCCGATGCGCACCGGCTTGCCGTTCTTGTTCGCGATCTCGATGATGTCGGCGAACTGCGTGTCGCGCTTGTTCTTGAATCCGACATTGCCGGGATTGATGCGGTATTTGTCCAGGGCTTCCGCGCAGGCCGGATATTCGGCGAGCAGCTTGTGGCCGATATAGTGGAAGTCGCCGATCAAGGGCGTGGTGATGCCGCGCTGGCGCAGGCCGTCGCGAATGTGCGGCACGGCAGCCGCCGCCTCTTCGCGATCGACCGTGATGCGCACCAGTTCGGAGCCGGCGCGCGCGAGGGCTGCGACCTGTTCCACCGTGCTGGCGACATCGGCGGTGTCGGTATTGGTCATCGACTGCACCACGATCGGCGCGCCGCCGCCGACGGCAACATGGCCGACCATGACCTGCGTGGTATCGTGCCGGGCCTTGGGGCCGGCAAGGTCGCTTTCAGGCAGTTTTTCGGGCTTGTTCATGCGGCCTCGAATATCAGGTTTTGGTGACATTCAGCAACGGATCAGTCGGAACTCCTGCGGCGGAGTTGGGCCTGTTCACCAGGAAAAGCCCTGCAATGACAAGCAGGGCCGCGGCCCCAAACGCCAAATTCAGGGCGTCATGCATGATGAAATAACTGGCCACGACGCCAAATAAAGGGGTGATGAAGGTAAATGCCGACAATTTGCTCGCGGAATAGGCCTTCACCAGCGCGAACCACAGCGTAAAGGTGGTTCCAACCACCCAAATCGCTTGAAAAGCCATCAGTGACAGTGCCAATGGCCCGGGAACGCGGGTCACGGACTCGCCGAAGAACCAGACCGCCAAGCCCAGGATCGGGATCGACAGCGCCACCTGATAGCCAAGCACCTTTTCCGGCGCGACAAACCGCAGCCGCGTGCCCTTGGCAACCACCGTGGTCGCTGCCCACAAGGCCCCGCCGCCGACGATCATGAGATCGCCCATGATGACCTTCGCATCGACATTGGCCTGGGGAACTCCGATCGCGAGCGCGACGCCGAGAAAGCTCAAGGCCAGTCCGCCCCATTGCGAGACGCCCAGCCGTTCGCCCAGCATCTGGTAGGAGCCGAGCGCCACGAAGAACGGCGCGGTATAGAGGAACACCACCGCGCGCGAGGCCGAGGTAAAGCGCAAACCCTGGTAGATCAGCACGAATTCGAAGCCGAACATCACCCCCGCCAGGAGGCCGGCACCAAGGGTGCCGTCGCGCTCGAAGAATTTCACGCCCCGCAGCCAGCCGATGATCAGGAGCACCGGCAGCGCGCCTGCCGAGCGGATCGTGGCCTGCAGCATCGGCGGAATATCCGGCAGCGCAAGCTTCACCGCGATCTGGTTGAACCCCCAGGTCAGGCACAACATCAGCATCAGCGCGACGGCGCCCGGGCTGAGCGGCCGCCCGGCGGTCGGTATAACCTTATCTGCAGACATTGATCCTCGATGCCGGCTTCACGCCGTGTTGTTGTTGCTCATGCGGCCTTTTGGCAATGCGCGCAGACGCCGGTAATTTCGATGACGGAGAGTTTCGGCGCGAAGCCTGATGCGCGTGCGGCGGCCCTCAGGCCTTGCGCCACGGGCGGGGTCGGAATCTCGCCGACGGCACCGCATCGGTCGCAGATCAGAAACGCCACCATCGCGCCCGTATCGTGGTCGTGCGCGCAGGCAAGATAGGCGTTGCGGCTCTCGATGCGGTGAACCAGCCCGTTCGCCATCAAGAAGTCCAGCGCGCGATACACTGTGATCGGCGCCGGCCGCGGCATCGATCCGGCGAGCGCGTCGATCACCTCATAAGCGCCGAGCGGGCGATGACTGGCCAGCAGCGCCTGCAGCACGTGCCGCCGGATCGGCGTGAACTTCTGCGCGCGCGTCGCGCATACCCGTTCCGCATGGGTGATCGCCTCCGCCGCGCAGCGGTCGTGATCGTGGTCGGGCGTGGGAAAGACAGATTTGAGGGTCATCGTGCGATATCTAACCCGGCCGCGCCGGGCGCGTCTAACCTTATGGATTGTAGCTGAAAATTTGCGCCCTAGGCGGGACGGATTTGAGGTTCGCTGCCCTCCTGGCCGCGGTCTCGTAAAGCGAACGTCAAATCCAAAGCTCCACTAGCAAATTGATTTTGCTGGAGGTCCTTTGATTCTCACATTCGCAAACATGCCTGCTGCAACGGGATGCGAACGTTGGAATCGGACCATCGGAGCCATGTGCGCAGAGCGGGGCAGACCGGCATAAAGTCTGCCATGAAAAAATCATAAGCAAGCTTATTATATCGCAAGCTTATTGAAGGCAAAGCCTATGACATCCCGTGGTTCCGTGGATATGAACTTCCTGTTCACGCTCGGCGAATTGCAGCGCCTGGTGCGCGCCTTTGCGGATCGCGAGGCCGCGCGCTTCGGCATCACCCGTGCGCAATGGGCGGTGCTGGCCAAGGTGGAGCGCAACGAGGGCATGAAACAGACCGAACTCGCCGAGCAGATGGAGATGCAGCCGATCACATTGACGCGACTGATCGACAAGCTCTGCGATAACGGCTGGATCGAACGCCGCGGCGACGATACCGACCGCCGCGTCAACCGGCTGTATTTGTGCAAGGCCGGCCGACAGCTGCTGAGCAAGCTGAGCGGATTGCGCTCGGAACTCACGGCCACCGCCCTCGAAGGGATCAATCCGGCCGACGCCCATCGGCTTTTGTCACAACTCGAACAGATCAAGGAAAACGTGCGTCACGCTATTCAGAACACCACCGGGGAGCAGGTCAGGAAGGAGCAGCGCTATGGCTGATCAGGTCCTGAAATTTCCTCCCGAACAAAAAGGCAATCCGTCCGCGCCCGGGGGCAGCAGGGTCGCCAAGGAGCGGCGGCGCCGGCTGATGGCGGCCTTGCGCCGCTACCGGCGCTTTCTGCTGCTGGTCGTGCTGCCGATTGCTGCCGTGGTCGGCGGGTTGGTCTTCTATCTCAGCGGCGGCCGCTATGTGGGCACCGACGACACCTATGTCGGCGCCCAGAAGGTGCTGATCACCCCCGACATCTCCGGCAAGATCGACAAGGTCGTGGTGAAGGAAGGCCAGCTCGTCCACAAGGGCGACGTGCTGTTCGAGATCGACCCGGTGCCGTTCCGCCTCTCGGTGGACAAGGCCAAGGCTGCGCTCGAGCAGGCCAAGATGACCTACAACAACCTCGTCGCCAACATCAAGATTTACGACCAGATGGCCGACTTGATGCAGCAGACCATCGAGCTGAAGCAGCGCGACGTCGATCGCAAGTCGGCGCTCGCGAAGAGCAATTTCGGCTCGCAGCTCGACCTCGACAACTCCACGACCTCGCTCGTGACCGCGCGCGCGGAGCTCGCCTTCGTCCAGCAGCAGCGGTCCAGCTCGCTGACCCAGCTGCTCGGCAACCCCGATCTGGCGCTGGCAGATTTCCCGCCCTATTACCAGGCCGAGGCCGCGCTGGCGCAGGCCCAGCGCGATCTCGACCACACCGAGATGCGCGCACCGATGGAGGGTATCGCGACCCAGGTCGATCAGATCCAGCTCGGCCGCTTCGTTATCGCCGGCCAGCCGGTGTTTTCCGTCATCGACGTCGCCAAGCCCTGGGTCGATGCCAATCTGAAGGAATCGGACTTCACCCATGTCTCGGTGGGGCAGAAGGTCGAGATCGACGTCGACGCCTTCCCTGATCACACCTTCAAGGGCACGGTCGGCTCGCTCTCGCCGGGCACCGGCGCACAATTCGCGATCCTGCCGCCGCAGAACGCCACCGGCAATTTCGTCAAGGTCGTGCAGCGCATTCCGGTGCGGATCTATTTCGACAGCGAGGACAAATATGTGCGGAAGCTGAAGGCCGGCATGAGCGCCTATGCCACGATCGATACCGGCTACAAGCGCTCGCTCGCAGGCCTGTTCGGCTTCGGGTCCGCGGCCGCTTCGCAGGATTGAGGCAAGCGATGTCGCCGACCATGGTGCCAGCTCCTGCCGTGGGTCCCGGCCTGCGCCGGAACATGGTGACGATCTGCGCCATGACGGCGACCATCATGCAGGCGCTCGACACCACGATCGCCAACGTCGCGCTGCCCTACATGCAGGGCTCGCTGTCGGCATCGCAGGACCAGATCAACTGGGTGCTGACCTCCTACATCGTCGCCGCCGCCATCATGACGGCGCCGGTCGGATGGATCGCCAACCGCTTCGGCCGCAAGCGCACCTTCATCATCTGCTCGGCCGGCTTTACGGTCGCTTCCGTGATGTGCGGGCTCGCGCAGGACATCAACCAGATGGTGCTGTTCCGCCTGCTGCAGGGCGTGTTCGGCGCGGCCCTGGTGCCGCTGTCGCAGGCGGTCATGCTCGACTCCTACACGCTGCAGGAACGGGCGAAGGCGATGGCGATCTGGGGCATGGGCGTCATGATGGGCCCGATCATGGGGCCGTCGCTCGGGGCCTGGCTGACCGAAACCTATTCCTGGCACTGGGTGTTCTTCGTCAACCTGCCGGTCGGCTTTATCACCGTGCTCGGCCTGATCGTCTTCATGGACGAGACAAACAAGAACCTCGATCTGCGCTTCGACTGGTTCGGCTTCGCGGCGCTGGCGGTCGCCATCGGCGCGCTGCAGGTCGCGCTCGACCGCGGCGAACAAATGGGCTGGCTGGAGTCCAACGAGATCATCATCGAGTTCGTCGTCGCCGGCGTTGGTTTCTACTATTTCCTCGTGCACTCCTTCACCACGTCGAGGCCGTTCATCCAGTTCGCATTGTTCAAGGACAGGAACTTCGTCACCGGCTGCGTGTTCATGGCGGTGATGGGGCTTGTACTGTACTCGACCATGGCGCTGGCTTCGCCCTATCTGCAAAACGTGATCGGCTATCCCATCATCACCGCGGGCGTGCTGCTCGCGAGCCGCGGCTGCGGGACCTTCGTGGCAATGATGATGGTCGGCCGCTTGATGCGCTATTTCGAGGCGCGCACGCTGATCATCTCGGGGTTGGGGCTGACTGCGGCATCGCTGTTCCAGATGACCGGCTGGACCGACCAGACCGGCGTGCCGGAGATCGTCACGATCAGCATCCTTCAGGGATTCGGCTTCGGGCTGGTGTTCGTGCCGCTATCCACGGTGTCGTTCCTGACGCTGGCCAACCATCTGCGCACCGACGGCACCTCGATGCTGACGCTGGTGCGCAATGTCGCAAGCTCGGTCGGCATCTCGATCGTGATCGCGCAACTCACCGAAGGCTCGCGGCGCAGCTACGCAATCCTGTCGGAGCACATCAACCCGTTCAATCAGGCAATCCAGATGCCCGACGTCAGCCGCCTGATCAATCTCGGCACCGATGCGGGCCGCGCCATGGCGGATGTGATGGTCGCCATGCAGGCGCAGATCATTGCGTTTTCGCAGGACTATCAGCTGGTGATGATCTTCATCCTCTGCGCAATCCCGCTTGCCTTCATGATCGGCTCGACCAAGAAGGCGCTGCGCGACCAGCCGGCGGGGCCGGAGCACGCGGTGATGGATTAGGGTCCGTCTCTCTCCGAGCAAGCGGTCTCATCCAGCCCTGCGACTTGCAGTCTCGTCACTTGATCGGGGGCCGCGGCAGCACGGCCTCGCCCGCTTCCATCCTGTAGACGTGATCGAGCGAATACCAGGGCGCAGCGATGCCCGCCTCGGTCGGATGGGGCTCGTCATGACGCACGAAATTGCCGATCAGCGCCCGCGTCACTCCGAACTGCGCGTCGCTTTCGAGATTCGGATCGGCGGGATCGTAGACCTGGGAAATCAGCACCTTGAATCCCGGCTTTAAAATCAGTGCGTGGAGATGCGCGGGCCGAAACGGGTGCCTGTTCTGTGACTTGAGCAGGCGGCCGACCACGCCATCGGTCGGGATCGGGTAGCCGACCATCTTCACCGACCGAAAGGCGAAGCGTCCCTCATTGTCGGTCGTGAACTTGCCGCGCAGGTTCATGTCCGCCTGCGTGGCGTCCTGGTTTTCGTAGAGCCCGACCGGCGAGGCGTGCCAGACGTCCACTTCGGCGCCGGCAACAGGATGTCCGGCCGGATCGACCACTTTGCCGGTCACGAAAAGCGGTGCGCCGGGCGTCTCGGAGCGGACGATCGACCCGCCGTTCTCGACCCGTGGTGAATGCAATCGCCAGAACGGGCCGAGCAGGGATTGCGCGGTTTCGGCATTGCCCTGGTCGCCATTGTTCAGCAGGCAGACCAGCGACGAGACGCCGAGCGAACCGGCCATCAGGACGACTTCATTGTGCGAATCGGTCGAGAGCTTGCCCATCTCGACCAGGATCGCGGCGGCTTCGCGGAATTCCGCCTCGGTCAGGCGAACGTCGCGGATAAAGCCATGAAGATGCTTGATGAGGGAGACCATGATCTCGCGCAGCCGCGGATCGGACGTTCGCTCCATCGCGGCCAGCGCCGCAACCGTGACATCTCCCTCGCGCTCGATGATCATGCGGTGCTCCATGCGCCGCCATCACGCGTCAATCGCGCATTGGCTTCCGCGGTGTGGCGTCATTGCGAGGAGCGAAAGCGACGAAGCAATCCATCCCTACCACCCTGGACTGCTTCGCTTCGCCCGCAATGACCGCTCAGTTCAGTTTCTCGATCGCGGCTGCGACGCCCTGGCCGACGCCGACGCACATGGTCGCAAGCGCAAGCTTGCCGCCTCGCGTCTCCATCCCGTGCACCGCCGTCAGCGCCAGCCGCGCGCCGCTCATCCCTAGGGGATGGCCGAGCGCAATCGCGCCACCGTGCGGGTTGACGAAGTCGGCGTCCTCCTTGACGCCGAGCTGGCGCAGGCAGGCGATCCCCTGCGAGGCGAAGGCTTCGTTGAGCTCGATCAGATCGAAATCGCTGATCTTGATACCCAGACGCTCCATCAGCTTGCGCGTGGCCGGCACCGGGCCGATGCCCATGATGCGCGGCGGCACCGCGGCGGACGCAAGGCCCAGGATCCGCGCCCGCGGCGTCAGCCCGTGTTTCTTTACGGCTTGTTCGGAAGCGAGGATCAAGGCGGCCGCGCCGTCGTTGACGCCTGAGGCGTTGCCGGCGGTCACGGTGCCCGGATTGCGCACGATCGGCTTCAGCCTGGCAAGGCCCTCGAGCGTGGTGTCGGGGCGCGGGTGCTCGTCCCTGTCCACGGTGATCGGACCGGCCTTGCCGCCGGGGACCGAGAGCGGCGTGATTTCCTCCGCAAAATAGCCCGAGGCGATCGCCTTGCCGGCGCGCTGCTGGGAGCGGATCGCAAACGCATCCTGGTCGGCGCGCGAGATCTGGAACTCTTCCGCAACGTTCTCGCCGGTCTCGGGCATTGCATCGACGCCATATTGCGCCTTCATCAGCGGATTGATGAAGCGCCAGCCGATGGTGGTATCGAAAATCTCCGCCGAACGCGAAAATGCTTCCGGCGCCTTGCCCATCACGAATGGCGCGCGCGTCATCGATTCGACGCCGCCGGCAATGGCGAAATCGATTTCGCCGGCGCGGATCGCGCGTCCCGCCGCGCCGACCGCGTCGAGCCCCGAGGCACACAGGCGGTTGATGGTCTGGCCGGGAACCGTTTCGGGCAGGCCCGCCAAGAGCAGCGCCATGCGCGCGACGTTGCGGTTGTCCTCGCCGGCCTGGTTGGCGCAGCCGAGATAGACTTCATCGAGCGCCGCCCAGTCGAGCCCGGGATGCTTCGCGACCAGCGCCTTGATCGGGGCGGCTGCCAGGTCGTCGGCGCGCACCTTGGCGAGCGAACCGCCGAAGCGGCCGATCGGAGTCCGGACGGCATCGCAAACGTACACATCACGCATCTCTTTATTCTCCCTCAATGCCGT
>Ga0265339_10001454_pt1 | contig 17539 bp, 16 predicted proteins | sample 4CB219metaG_FD_202085 | JGI IMG/M metagenome (GOLD analysis project Ga0265339, IMG submission 202085) | Rhizosphere microbial communities from Carex aquatilis grown in University of Washington, Seatle, WA, United States - 4-CB2-19 metaG | ecosystem: Host-associated > Plants > Roots >... | reverse complement strand
CCCATTTTGATATCAATGATATCAATGCTATCGGAATGGCGAAGTAAGCGCGCAGGCCCAGAGTCTTCAGGAGAGGGAAAAGAAGTACCCCTCCCCCCATTTTGATATCAATGATATCAATTGGGCGAAACAGGGGCGCAGGCCCAGAGTCTTCAGGAGAGGGAAAAGAAGTACCCCCCTCCCCCATTTTGATATCAATGATATCAATGGCCGCAGATCGAACCCGCCTGCCCGATTCCCAATTCTCCGCGAAAAAGAATTGAACAAATGCATTGACACATTCGTAGCTATGAGTTATACAGTGCATTACGAGGTATCTTGCGATGGCTAGACTGCGAATGAACGCCGCCGAAGACGATTCGCCGGATCGATGGGAGGCACAACTGCGCAAGGGCGTGCTGGAGATGGCGGCCCTGGCCACGTTGTGGAGCGGGCGGATGTATGGGCTGGAGATCATCCGCAGGCTCGAAAGCCGGTCCCAGCTTGCGCTGGCGGAGGGGACCATCTACCCGATCCTGAACCGACTCAAGGCGGAGGGGATGGTGACCTCACAGTGGGTTGAGGCGGAGGCGGGACATCCACGGAAGTATTACGAGCTTGCAGATGCGGGGAGAAAGCGCCTGGCGCAGATGGCAGACGCCTGGGCCGGCTTCTCCGCGGGAGTGAACAGCCTGCTTGAGCCAGTACTGGCGGAAAAGGAGACAGTGAGATGAATGCCGATCAGCAAATGGAAACCTACTTGTCCGTGCTGCGCGCCCACCTTGGGCCGATGACGCTGAATGAGCGCGAAGAGATTCTGCGCGAGATCGCGGCCCACATTCGCGACGCCCAGGAGGAGCCCGGGGCAAAGCTTGACGATGTGCTGGCGCGATTGGGACCGCCGGAAAAGCTGGCGGCGCAGTACCGCGACGGCTTGCTGATTCGGCAGGCGAGCCGCAGCTATTCGCCAGTAGTGCTTTTGCGGGGCACGCTGCGGCTGGCTACGCGTGGAGTGTCGGGAATGGTGGTGTTCTTCGCGGGGATGTTCGGGTACCTCATCGGCGGCGGATGCGTGCTGAGCGCGATGCTGAAGCCGGTCTTTCCGCAAAACACGGGCGTGTGGATGCGCGATGGCCACATTGTGTCGTCGGGGACGTTGCTCGCCATTCCCGCCGGCGCGCACGAGGTGCTGGGCAACTGGTACATCGTCATTATGCTGGTGTTGGGCAGCTTGTTGCTGCTGGGCACAATGTACCTGATCCGAGCAACGCTGCGGCTATCAAGGCTGGCCCAGACGCGGCTTGTGGGCGGCCTTCAGTGAACATCGACTCACCGGTCGCAGCCGCAAAATCGCACAAGCCGGAGATCATCGCATTTGATTCCTCCGTGACCACTGTGCAGTTGCAGCGCGCTCGAAATGTGCAGACGGCTGAACGGGGCGCAGCCCATGCGTCTTGATTCCGGTGCTACATTGAAGTGTCCTCACTTTAGCTGCGGGAGTTCCGCGTTTTGCTGCGCATGGTCCGACTGCTGTGCCTCGCCCTGATTCTGCCCATTCCACTACTGGCCGCAACGCGCGTTTTTACGGCGCCGGTCCCGCCACAGATGCGGTCCAGCGCATTCACAGTCAAGGTGAATGGGCAGCCCGTGGAAGTGGCACACGCGGCGGCCAGCTACGAGTACGTGAGCTTCGATTTCACGGGCGGCCCGGTCACGGTGGAGATCACTGCCGCGGAGGCCGGGTTCTGGGATCGCGGCGTGGACATTGAGCCGTGGCGGCTCGGCATCCGGCCGGAGCGCGCGGGACAAACCATCCGGTTCCGGCTGGCCGGCCCAGCCAAACTTTCCATCTCGCGCCCGCGCGACTTTCTCAATCACGCCACCATGTTGTTCCTCTTTGCCGGCGCTCAGCCTCCGCCTCCGCCGGAGCCCGCGCCCAATGTGCACATCTACGCCGCCGGCGTTTATCACCAGAGCCTCAATCCCAAATCGGGCGACATACTCTACCTCGCGCCGGGCGCGGTCTTTTTCGGCAGCCTCAACATCTGGCAAGTGGACAACGTGAAGGTGATGGGGCGGGGAACCATTGTCTACGACGGCCCGCAGGACCCGTACGGCGATGAAGGCTGGATGCACAAGCCGGACTGGCACTGCATTGTGACCGACAACGCGCACAACGTGGAGATTGACGGGCTGACCTGCATCGTCCGCTCGCGGACCTGGACCATCCAGATCAAAGACTCCGACCATCTTGTTTACGACGACCTGCGCGACATCGCCGGAACTCCGGGGAACGCGAACCAGGACGGCATGGACTGGATCGGGTCAACCGACGGCTTGGTGCGCAACTCGTTCTTTCGCGCGTCGGACGACGTGATTGCGCTGATGGGCAACTGGGACGGCTACACCGACGCCGACATGGTGCGGCCGGGCAAATCGGTGCACGACATTGTGGTGGAGAACAGCGAACTCTCCACCAGCATTTCCAACGTGGTGCGCGCGGGCTGGCCGAAGAAGATATTCAACTCGTGGAACTTCACATTGAAGAATTCCGATGTTCTTCACGCCGGCATCGGGGCCTGCGGGCAGACGTTCGGCCTTATCGGTTTCTGGGGCGCGCACGGCTCGCGCGGGGATCACAACAACTACACTTTCGAGAATGTGTTCCTGGACAACTGGTACTCGCTGCTGCAGATGGAGCAGAGCGATCCCAGCCTGCGCAACTTTACCTTCCGCAACATCTGGGCGCTCGATCAGCCGCCTCTGGCCGGCTCCAGCATGTCTGGCAGCATCTCCGGGGCGGTGCTGGACAACGTGAAGTTTGGCCAGAAAGTGGCTGCGAACAATGCCGACGTGCCGCTTTCGATTGACGCCCAGCCCGCGCGCTTTTCCGCGGACAGCGGCGCCCTGGCCGCCTTCACTGTGAGTCCGCCCTCTTTTGCGCCCGGCGAGAAAGTCATCTTCACCGCGCGGCCGTCGGCGCACACGCGCTTCACGTGGATTTTCGGCGACGGCACGGAGGCCAGCGGCCGCCAGGTGCGTCATGTTTTTCCCGATGCCGACGGCACCGATCTCGATGGCCGCAACGGCGCCGGGCGATTCCGCGTGATGCTGCATGACGTGGACAACCAGAAGCGCGAGGACTGGGCCGCGCAAGGCGTTGTCGTGGTTTCAAAATGGCTCGGCGGCCAGCATCCGCTGGGTGCCATCGCTGCGGGCCTCGCCTTCCAGATCTTCCCCGGCTCCTGGACAGAACTGCCTGATTTGGGCAATCAGACCGCCGTCATCACCGGCTCCGCACCCAACATCAACGCCAACGCGCAGGGGTTCACGCGCTACGCCGTGGCGTGGGACGGATTTATCGACATTCCCGTGGACGGCGGCTACACCTTTCACCTGATGAGCCGCGACGGCGCACGCCTGGTGATTGACGGGCTGGACGTGGCGAAGACCGGACCGCCGTTCGCGCAGGTCTGCGGCTCACCGGGCAACGCGGTGCGTTACGATCGCGGCTCGCTGGGCCTCCGCGCCGGCCTGCATTCGCTGCACATTGAAGGCCTGCACAGCATCAGCGACGGACCTCCGCGGCTGCTTTGGGAGGGTCCGGGCCTGCCGCTTACGGACGTGCCCGCCTCGGCTTTCTCGTTCCAGCGGCAGGATGTGCTGGTTGGACGATAGAGCCTGTGATTGACTCTCGCGCGAGTGGCGTCGCGCGCCGTATGCTGGAGAGCGACGCTGCGAACTTCCCTTCAAGGAGCTTCCCGCCCATGTTGCGTTCCCGCCTTGCGCCTTTTTTGATTGCACTCATTGCGGTCCCTGCCATCGGCCAGCAGGGCAGGCTTCTCGTCGCCCAGAAAGGCGAAGGCTCGCTGGGCATCGTCGATCCCGCGGCGGGCAAGGTCATTGCTTCAGTTCCCGAGGGCGGCTTTACCGCGCATGAAGTTATTGCTTCGCCCGATGGACGCCTGGCCTATGTGCCGATTTACGGCAACTCCGGCGTGGGCAGCCCAGGCACCGACGGCAGCAAGCTGGTGGTGGTCGATATCGCTGCGGGAAAGATTGTTGGGACGGTCGATTTTGGCCACGGGGTGCGCCCGCACATGCCGCTGATTGGCCCGCGCGACGGCCTGCTTTACGTCACCACCGAGCTTGACAAGAGCATATCGATCATCGATCCGAAGACGCTGAAGATTGTCGGCGCCATTCCCACGGGCCAGCCGGAGAGCCACATGCTTGCGCTCTCGCACGATGGGCGGCGCGGCTACACGGCGAACGTGGGACCGGGAACTGTGTCGGTGTTGGATATTGCCGGTCGCAAGACGATTGCCGTGATTCAGATATCGAAGAATACGCAGCGTATTTCCATCACGCCCGACGACAAGTGGGTCTTCACCGCGGACCAGACCGCGCCACGGCTGGCTGCCATCGACACGGCGACCGACAAAGTGACGCACTGGATTTCGATCGAAGCCGTCGCCTACGGCACGGCGCCCACGCTCGACGGCCGTTACCTGCTGGTGACCATGCCGAGCGCCAGCAAGGTTGCAGTGGTGGACATCAAGAGCATGCAGGTTATCCAAACCATCGCTACGCCAGCCGATCCTCAAGAGGTCCTGATGCGGCCCGGCGGCAAAGTTGCGTACGTGTCGTGCGTGGGTTCGCATCAGATCGCAGAAGTGGATCTGGGGACGTGGAAGGTTATGCGGACCATTGAGGATGGGAAGAATTCCGACGGGATCGCCTGGGCGGAATAGGCTCAGCCGATCTCCGTGGTCCAGTTCTCCAGCGCATCCTTGAACGCCGCCATGAACCTTCCCGCGTCGGCGCCGTCCACGATGCGATGATCGAACCCCAGGCAATGCTGCTGCATGGGGTGGATGGCCAGGGTGTCGTTGCCGTCGGCGTCTGTGAGCACCACCGGCTCCTTTTTAAGCGCGCCGATGGCCAGGATGGCCGCCTCCGGCGGGTTGATGATGGGCGTGCCGAATTCGCCGCCGAAGATGCCGAAGTTGGTGAGCGTGAAGGTCGATCCCGATGCCTCATCCGGCTTGAGCCGTTTGGTGCGCGCGCGCTCGGCCACGTCGGCAATGGCGCGCGCCAGGTCGGCAAAGCTTCGCATCTCCGCCTCGCGGATGACGGGCACGATGAGGCCCCACTCGAGGGCCACGGCAATGCCCAGGTGCACGTGACCGTGGTAGCGGATGGCGTTGCCCTCGATGCGAGCATTCACAATGGGGTGCTTGCGAATCGCCTCCATGGCTGCCGCCGCAACGAACGGCATGTAAGTGAGCTTGACACCGTGGCGCTGCTCGAATGCGACGCGCGCACGCTCCCGCGCCCGCACCACGCGCGTCATGTCCACGCGGTACACCATGTAGGCGTGAGGAATGGTCTGGCGGCTCTCCAGCATGCGCTGCGCAATGATGGAGCGCATGCGCGACATGAGCTCGAGCCGACCCTCAGCTGGTTGCGGTGCAGGCGCTTTCTCTGCGGCGGCGGCGGCCGGGGTTTCGGGCTCGGTGACGGCAGCAGGCGTGGCGCCGGCAGGCGCTGCAGTAATCGATTCCGCCGTAGGCTGGGCTGCGCCGTCTTCAAGAGCCTGCAGGACATCTTCCTTGGTAATGCGTCCGTTTGTGCCCGTGCCGCGAATGCGGCGCAGATCGAGGTTGTTCTCCCGCGCCATGCGCCGCACCAGCGGTGAACTGCGCAGTGGCTCCGTGGATTCGGATTCCGGCACGGCATCTGCGGGAGGTGGCGGCGTGGAGGCCGGCGCTTCGGCACGAGCCTCGTTGGCTGGCGCGGGTTGCGTGGCCGCGGCGGCAGGTGCCGGTGCGCCGTCCGGCTGGGCCACCGCGCCGGCTCCGCCAATCACGGCCACCACAGTGTTCACCTCGACCGTTTCACCGGCGGCGACGCGAATCTCGCGCAGGATGCCGGAGACCGTAGAGGGAATCTCCGCGTCCACTTTGTCGGTTGAAACTTCGAAGAGCGGCTCGTCCTTCTCGACCGCGTCGCCGGCCTTCTTGAACCACTGCGTGATGGTGCCCTCAAAGATGGATTCGCCCAACTGCGGCATTACCACTTCGGTTGCGCCCGAGGTCTCGCTTGCCTGTGGTTGTGGCTCGGCTGCCGCGGCTGTGGGCTTGGGCTTGGCCCGCTGCGCCACCGCCGCACTGTCCGCAATCACGGCCACTACGGTGTTGATCTGAACCGTCTCGCCTTCCGCGACCTTGATTTCGCTCAATATTCCGGAGACGGGCGCGGGAATCTCCGCGTCCACTTTGTCGGTGGATATCTCAAACAGCGGCTCGTCCTTCTGCACGGCCTCACCGGGCTGCTTGAGCCACTTTGTGATGGTGCCCTCGAAGATCGATTCGCCTAGCTGGGGCATGACAACGTCAGTGGGCATGAAGGGCTCTTCTCCGGGGAAGCGCCGGAAGCGGCAGGTTCCTGGGGGATTATAGAATGCCGGGCGCCGGCCTGACCCCAGAAACCTGATCCCTGCCCGTTGTCTTCAATGCACTCCCTTGGCCGGATTCCAAGCCCCTTCAAGCTTGCGCACGTAGAGAATCTGCCCGACGTGGTAGGCGTTGTGTGTGGCCACGTGCTCAACCAGCGAGGCATTCTTTGCCAGGGTGGCGTCGTCCGCCTGCTCCACGGCCGTTTCCCAATCGGCCAGCGTCTGGTTCAGCTTCTTGACCAGGTCGTCCCACTGCGCTGCGTTGAAATTGTCGAATGTCTCGTTGTTGTTTCCGTCGAACGCCGCGTTCTTGATGCCCTTGAACGTGTTGAGCCCGCGCGAATCCCAGTACCAGATGTGGTAGGCAAGTTGTCCTACGGAGTGCGCATCCTTGCCCGCCGGTTTCCACTTGGCCTGTTCCGCGGTTAGCCCATCCACGGCAACGGAAACTGGCACAAACCAGTCTTCATCGTTGTGCGTGGTACGCAGAGATTCAAGCAGAATTCCGCGCAGGTCCGTCGGCGGCTTTTTCTGGTCTTGGGCAAGGGCAAACGGCGTGGCGAGCAGCAGCAAAACAGCGATTCGTTTCAAGGATTCGAGACCTCCCGCGAAGATGGGCTGAGTATAGCCGCCGCATGGTCTCTTCCCGCTCCCAAGGTTGCCGGTTGGACCATCCGGGCTTCGGCGCGGACCGGCCCGCGGCCGACTCGGCTGGCCGACCCCAAGTCATCGTCCTCAGGATCCGCCGCCCCGGCCAAAAAAGCGGGTGATGTTTCGTATGATCTCCAGCTTCTCCGGAGCAATGCCTTCCAGTTCGTGGTCTTCAAGCTTGCCCTCATACAGCAATACGGCAAACACTTGCGGCAGCACGGAGTAGCGGAAATCGTACTTGGTATCGATCGCCCGCCGTCGCTCCCCCAGCCAGCCCTCGAGGGCCCACAGTTCGCCTACTTCCCGGACTTGCGTGGCGCGTTCTTTCGCTTCCCGCAACAATGACTCAGACTCGCGATCGAACGCGAGTTCAAACGCTCTGTGCGCGGCCGCCTTTTCGCCTGGCGACCACTTCCATTCGCGCATGTGAGTATCTTTCAGGGCTGATCCATTGCTCATAGAACACTCCTCTTGAGCGGCATTTTAGAAGATGGACGACATGGAATGCACTCTGAGTACGCAACGCGATTGTTGCAGGGGAGGACGGCCGGCTTTTGCACCGGCGACCTGGTCACTCTGTGCCTGTTTTTATGGTCCCCTGGTTACTCGAACTGTGCGAGTTGCTTCTGAGTCGGGCGAGGCGTGAACAGGCTCACTACGATCATGGCCACCACGCTCACGGCCAGCGCAGGGAAGATGGCGTCGCGTTCGGCAATAATCGGCGGGAAAAGCGTTCGGACACCTTTGAAATCCCAGGCCAGTGTAACCACGGTACCGCCGGCGATGGCCGCCACGGCGCCCCACGCCGTCACGCGCCTGGAATAGAACGCGGCCAGCACCACCGGCGTCAGCGCCGCCGAGTAGATGGTGTAAGCCCAGAGCATTTTCTCCAGGATGCTGGGCGCGTAGATAGCTTGATAGAGTGCCCACGCGCCGAGAAGCACCACCGCAAGGCGGGAAAAGATGAGGACCTGTTTATTTGTTGCGTTGGGGGAGATGTAGCGCACGAAGACGTCTTCAATCAAATTGGAGGCCGGCGAGAACAGGTAATTCGACGCGGTGGAGATGACTTTGGCGAAGACCGCGCCCAGCAGGACGGCGCCCATGAATGCGGGCAGGCCGTGCCGCGCCGTGTAGGGGATGATTTCGTAAGGCTGCTTGAGCACCTCGCCGGTGCGGTACATGGCCGAGCCGAAGACGGCGATGGAGACAATGAGCGTTTCGAGGACGATGGTGCCCACGATCCAGCCGATCACGGAGACGCGCGCATCCTTCTCTGAACGCGCAGAGAAGAATTTCTGATACATCACCTGGTTGCCAAGCATGAGCATCAGCGTGGGGACCATGAACTCCATGGCGCGGACAAAGCTGAGGTTGCCGAGGACCTGGAAATGTGTTTCAGGCAGCACGGCATGGAGGCCGGCCCAGCCGCCGGCCTCGTGGAGCAGCCACGGCGTGGCGATGATGCAGATGACGGTGACTAGCGAGCCGATGGCCACGTCCATGTACGCCACCGAGGACATGCCGGCCAGCGCGGTGGTGACGATGACGAAGGCGGCGATGATCCAGGTGCCCTGGTTAGGCGTGAGCTGGTCAGGGAAGATGAGGTGGAGGACGTTGCCGCCGCCTTTGAACTGGTAGCTGGTGATGCCTACGTAGGCGAACAGGATGGCAATGGTGCCGAGGACGCGGGTGGCCTGGTTATAGCGTGTTTCCAGCAGATCCGGCAGGGTGAACTGGGCGAACTTGCGCGCGCGCGGCGCGATGAAGTAGATGAGCAAAAGACCGAGCCAGCCGCCGGCAGGCAGCCAGAGAGCGGCAAAGCCGTTGCGGTATGCGTTCTCCGCGCCGGCAAACAGCGAGCCCGCGCCAATCCACGACGTAAGCAGGGTGAGGACAAGGACGAAAGCCGGCAGCGAGCGGCCGGCAACAAGATAGTCGGCCTTGGTTTTGACGCGCGAGGTGCGATAGATGGCCACTGCCAGCAGGACGGCGACGATGATGGCCAGGACAACCACGTAGAGCTGGGACATGCGGAAAGACCTCGCGCGAGGAGTTGCGTTGATTGGCAGCAGTGTATCGGATGAAGCGCAGGTCCGGCACAGGTCAGCCGAATCCGGCGGCGATCCAAGCCCAACGAGAAGTTGGTGGCTGGTTCCGGAGGGCGCGGACGCCCGGTTGACGCGGCGGGCGACGATGTGAATAACTGATCTGTTTCCCAGGCCCCATTTCTTTCTTAGATCGGATAAAGGTCATGCTCATTCGTCCCCGCCTGCACGCTCTTGTTCTTGGCATCTTTTTTGGATTCGCGTTGTCCGGTATCGCTCAGCAGCAGCCAGCCAAAAGCCTTGACGCGAAGCGCCCCTGGATGGATACTTTGCTGCCGATCGATAAGCGCGTGGACGATCTAATCGGGCGGATGACGCTCGAAGAAAAGGTCCAGCAGATGCGCGACCACGCGCCCGCAATTCCGCGGCTGGGCGTCCCCATATATGACTGGTGGAACGAAGGGCTGCACGGGGTTGCGTTCTCCGGCTATGCCACCAATTTTCCGCAGGTTATCGGAATGGCCGCCACCTGGGACACTCCGCTGGTGCATCGCATGGCGCAGACCGTCTCCACAGAGGCGCGCGCCAAATACAACCAGGCCATGCGGCAGAACGATCATGAGGCGTTCTTCGGGCTCACATTCTGGGCGCCGAACATCAACATTTTCCGCGACCCGCGATGGGGCCGGGGACAGGAGACGTACGGAGAGGATCCTTTTCTAACCGGCCAAATGGCCGTCGCGTTCGTCTCCGGAATGCAAGGCGACGACCCGAAGTTTCTCAAGGTGGTCTCGACGCCGAAACACTTCGCTGTCCACAGCGGTCCGGAGAGCACGCGTCATCGCGTTGATGTCGGCATTTCCAACCACGATCTGGAAGACACTTACCTGCCGGCGTTCCGCGCCGCGGTAACGGGGGCGCATGCGCAGTCGGTGATGTGCGCCTACAACTCGATCGACGGCGCGCCTGCGTGCGGCAATGCAATGCTCCTTAAAGACCATCTGCGCGACGCGTGGCACTTTGACGGCTACGTGGTGAGCGATTGCGCGGCTGTGGCCGACATCTTCACCGGCCATCACTATGCGCCTGACATGGCGCATGCCGCGGCCGACGCGGTCCGCGCCGGCGACGATCTGGAGTGCGGCTACGGAGATGGCCAGGCCTTTCCATCACTGGTGGACGCGGTCCATCAGAACCTGATCGGCGAAACGGAGATCAATCGCGCGTTGCACCGGCTCTATCGCGCCCGATTCCGCCTGGGCATGTTTGACCCGCCCTCCAGTTATGCCTATGGGCGGATTGGAATGGACGAAAACAACACGCCGGCACATCGCCAGCTTTCGCTGAAGGCCGCGCGGGAATCCATGGTGCTTCTCAAGAATGATGGCGCGCTACCGCTCAAGGCCGGCGTCAAGAAGATCGCGGTTATCGGGCCGACCGCGGAACTGGTTCAATCACTCCAGGGGAATTACAACGGGCCGCCGCCGAATCCGGTGTATCCGCTGGTTGGCATCGAGAAGCGCATCAAGTCCGCGCAAATTACCTACGCAATGGGTTCCAGCCTGGATGAAGGCTTCGCCATGCCGATCGAACACACGGCTATGCACCCGTCTGCGGACAGCAGCGAGTTTGGTCTGAAAGGCGAGTATTTCGCGTCCCCGGATTTCACCGGAACACCGGTGCTCACGCGGGTCGATCGCAACGTGAACTTCAACTGGGACAAGGTCATCCCGGTAAAGGGACTTGAGCGCAACAATTATTCCGTGCGCTGGACGGGCACATTTGCGCCGCCGGCTGCGGGCGACTACCGGCTGGGCGTACGGATCAACTACTGCTATGCCTGCGAGAATGCGGAGGGTTTCCAACTCTATCTTGACGGCAAACTCATAGCGCAGAGCGAGTCGAAGAGCGGCGAGCGCGGGGAAGTGTTCGAGTCGCCGATGCACTTTGACAACACGCAGCCCCACTCCATTCGGCTGGAGTATCTGCACAAGACGGGCACCGCGGGGATCGACCTGACATGGCAGGCTCCCGCCGAAGTTCTGCGCGACGAAGCGCTCAATCAGGCAAAGGGCGCGGACGTGATCGTCGCGTGCCTCGGCCTGTCACCTTCGCTTGAAGGCGAAGAGATGCCCGTCAAGCTGGAGGGCTTCTCGGGCGGCGATCGCACGGATATTGTTCTGCCTGGCGCGCAGGAGGATCTGGTCAAGAGCCTGGTCGCAACCGGTACGCCGGTCGTGGTTGTGCTGCAGAACGGCTCAGCGCTCGCGGTGAACTATGCGGCGGAGCATGCTGCCGCGATCCTTGAGGCGTGGTACCCCGGCGAGGAAGGTGGAACCGCGATTGCGGAGACTCTTGCCGGTGACAACAACCCGGCCGGACGGCTAACCATCACTTTCTACCGTTCGCTCTCGCAGCTGCCTCCATTTGACGATTACGCGATGAAGGGCCGCACCTACCGCTACATGACGGAAGATCCGCTCTTCCCCTTCGGCTCCGGCCTCAGTTACACCACGTTCCAATACGGCGCCGTCAAGCTAACTGCAAACAACGTGAAGGCCGGCGATTCTCTGCACGTTCAGGGCAAAGTGACGAACTCCGGAAAGGCCGCAGGCGACGAGGTGGCCGAACTGTATCTGCAGCAACCGCAGACGGAGGTCTCGCCACGGCTCGTCCTCGCCGGCTTCCGGCGCATTCATCTGGAAGCGGGGAAATCGGCGGTGGTCGATTTCACGCTCGATCCACGGACGCTGTCTGAAGTAGACGCCGACGGCAAACGTGCGATCCTGCCCGGCGAATACAAGATCTTCCTTGGCGGCGCGCAACCGGGGAACGAATCCAAGGCAAGTACTGCGGTGTTCAAAGTGAATGGAAAGGCCGAATTGCCGAAATAGCAAACGCGCCGGGAATGGCTGAACGAAAAATCAATGCACTGCCCCTTCGGGCGCCGCGCTCTGGCCCGGGCGGTTCTTGCTCAGCAGGAACGCCAGCAGGATCAGCACAATCGACATCCATGAGAGCTCCATGTACACATCCTGGTAGCCCTGCATCTGCGCCTGCAGGTTGAGCTGGTTGTACAGCGACCCCAGCGCCATTCCTCCGCTGTTTGCCGCGCCGAACTGCCCGCCCAGGAATCCGGAAAGGGCGTTCAAGTGCTGCTGGTAGCCCGGCAAGCCCGCCTGCATGTCGGTCTGCAGATGTTGCTGATGCCACAGTGCGCGGCTGGTGACCTGCGCATTGGTGATGGCGATCAGGACGCTCCCTCCAATGTTGCGCGCAAAGTTGATTAACCCCGCTACCTGGTTGCTCTCCTCCTTGGGCATGCCCACGTACGCCGCATTGGTAATGGAGATGAAGCAGAACGGCAGCGGCAGCATCTGCACCACGCGCAACCACGACGCCTGCGCAAAGCTCATCTGCAGGTTGGAGACGTATGCCGCGTAGCGGAAGGTGAACACGAACATGATGAAGCCGATCACTGTCAGCGTACGCGCGGAAATCTTGCTGGTGGCTATGCCCGCCATGGGCATCACCACCACCAGCGCAATGCCGCCCGCCGTCAGCGCCAGTCCCGCGGTGGTTGCGTTATAGCCGAGCAGCGTCTGCATGAACTCCGGCTGCAATACAGTGTTCGCATTCAGCACGCCGCCAACCAGCATCATCAGGAAACAGCAGATGGCGAAGTTCTTGTAGCGGAACAGCCTCAGGTTGATGATCGGCTTGTCGGTGTGCAGTTCCCATACCACCAGCGCAATCATGCCGCCGATGAACAGGACCGCAAACAAGCATATGAAGCCCGAAGAGAACCAGTCATTCTCTTCACCCTTGTCCAGCATGACCTGCATGCCGCCCATGGCGATGGAAAGAAAGCTCAGGCCAAGGTAGTCCATGCTGCCCAGGCGGCGTCTATCGGGCTTGATCCACGGCGGATCGTCGATAAGCCGCGCGACCAGCACAAACGCCAGGATGCCTACGGGGATGTTGATGAAGAAGATCCAGCGCCAGGTGTAGTTATCGGTGATCCAACCGCCCAGCGTGGGGCCAATCGACGGCGCCAGCACGGCCACCAGTCCGTAAAGCGCGAAGGCCTGACCACGCTTGTGCGGCTCAAAGCTGTCTGCCATGATGGCCTGCGCCATCGGCTGCAGCCCTCCGCCGCCGGCGCCCTGCAGTATGCGGAACACGATCAGCAGTGGCAGCGTGGGCGCAATCCCGCAAAAGAAGCTGGCCACAGTGAAGATCACGATGCAGATGAGAAAGAAATTCCTGCGCCCCATCACACTGGAGGCCCAGGCCCCCAGCGGCAGCACGATCGCGTTCGACACCAGGTAGCTGGTGAGCACCCATGTGCCCTGGTCCACACTCGCGCCCAGGCTCCCGGCAATATGCGGCAGAGCCACGTTGGCAATCGAGGTATCCAGCACCTCCATGAACGCCGCCAACGCCACCGTGGCGGCGATCAGCCATGGATTGGTGCGCGGCTTCCACGCCGCGTGTGCCGCCACCGCGGAAGCCGACCCGGCCGGCGCGGATGTTGTCACGGAGACAATGGGGGCACTTTCAGCCAAGAAAGAAGACTCCTTGAACCATTCGAGGGGGTTCTGTTGTTTGTATCAACGGCATGCGGAAAGGCACACGCTTTGAAGGGGAACGCAGCCCTGCTTCCGGTCCTTAATTAGATACAGTCCGGCGGCGAAGAGGTGCACAAACCTGTCTCGCGGTTCACAACACGGGATGCTGCGGCCATTTCCCAATGTGCCTGGCATCCGAGCAGAAACGCGAGATCCATCGTCTACAAGCTGAAACCTGCGGTTGGAAGAAAGGACAGGCGAAAGTTCAATGCGGAAACAGATGGTCTCATTGCTCTACTGCACCTTGACTCTCGTACCCCTGGGCGCGCGGGCGCAAGACGACCAGCAACAGCAAGCCGAGCGCCGTCAGCACGAACAGGCCGTCCGTCGTGAATTGTATGGCAAGGTGCCCGGCATCATCGCTGAGGGTCTGGATCAACTGCGGCACAACTACTACGACGATGCCGAGAAGCAGATTCACACCGGGAGCCGCCTGCCTGCAAATGGCAACTTGGCCGCCGCGTTCCGCGCCAACCATGAGAACGATGGCCAATACCTGGGGTTTGACGTGGTCTCAGTCCAGACCATCACACCGCGACTGCGCGTCATCTACCTTGCCCTGGAATACGAGAGGGCGCCGCATTTTCTCAAATTTACCGTCTATAACGGAACTGCGGACGGATGGAAAGTTCTTCGCTTATCATGGCTCAGCGAAGACATCTTCGAGACTGTTCCCATTCTTCCTGCGCAGTCCGATTCGGATCAATAGAACAGATACTTCCGCCAGCGGTCGTCGCCGCGCCCCAGCATTCGCATGATCTGCCGGCTGGTATGCAGGCTGAACGGCCGCGGCTCGCGGATCAGCACCATGTCCTCGATCTCGCTCAGCATGCGGTTGCCCTTTTTGCGATTGCATACGTGGCAGCAGGCCACCAGGTTCTCCCAGGTGGAGTTGCCTCCGCGCGAGCGCGGCACCACGTGATCCAGGGTCAGGTCACTGGACTGCAGCACCACTCCGCAATACTGGCAGGTATTGCGGTCGCGCAGCAGGATGTTCTTGCGCGAGAGCGCCCGCGTCTGGTGGGGAATACGGCGGTATTCAAGAAGCCGAATCACTGAAGGCATGGCGATGCGGCTGCGCTGCGCGTGCAGCATCATTCCGTGCTCCTCCTCGGTGCGCGCAATCCCCTTCAGCACCAGCACCAGCGCGCGGCGGGCGCCGCAGATATTGATGGGCTCATAGGAGGCATTGAGCACCAGCACCGGCATCTGCAGCAGGTGGGTTGCGTGCACCACCGGGGCCACCGCTTCGCCCGCGTAGGCGGCGGCCCGGGCTATCGCTTTCTGCTTGCGTGCATGAATCATGGCCTTCCCCAATGACATGTCCGTAGCCTCACAAGAAATTAAACTCCTCTGGCCGATTCCGGCCGCTGCGGCGCACCCGTAACGGCCGTGCTGCTCACCGAGTTCGCGGCCGGCTCGTTCCTCAATCCTCGCCCTACGTTTAGTTCTGCGCGACCCGCGCGCGCCAGCGTTGCCACCCACACCGTGGCCGCGCCCGCCCTCTTCAATGCCTTTGACGCTGCCCGCGCCGTCGCGCCCGTGGTCAGGATGTCGTCCACCAGCAAAATGTGCTTGCCCTTCACCGCCGCGGTATCGGCCACCTGGAACGCACCGCGCACATTCACGCGCCGCTGCCGAGGGCTCAATCCAGCCTGGCTCCCCGTGGCGCGCAGCCGCATCAGCGTGCTCGGCGCCAGGGTCAGCTTCCATGCAGGATGCGACCGTCCCAGCGACCGCAGCGCTTGCTCAGCAACCGCCCGCGCCTGGTTGAATCCGCGCTCGGCATACTTGCTGCGGTGCAGCGGTACAGGAATCACCAGCAAGTCGTTCGGCGCCTCGCCGGCCAGCTTCGCGATGGCCTGTGCCAGCATGGCGCCCATCCTTCGTGCGGCCGGATGTATGCGGTCGTACTTCAACGCGTGAATTGCGGCCCGCATCCGGTCCTCGTAGGGCCCGTATGCAACGGCGCGCTCAAAATCCGGCGGGACCATCCGGCATGCCCGGCACACCGCCGCACCCGGGCCCAATCCCAGCTCGGGCAACGGATCGCCGCAGCGCGCGCATGAGGGCCCGCTCTGGACGGAGATCTCCATCCAGCAAACTTCACAAATTGGCGCAAGGGATAGCCGCGGCAGAGGGGAGCCGCACAGGGCACAGTGGGAGGGAAGTAAGGCACAAGCAGCAGCATCCACCGGACTTCGCAGCACACGAACCACTGCCCGCCACGCCGAGGTCTGGGTCGCGGACGTCTCCGGTGGCGGAACGTCAATCGTGGGTGAACCGGCGTCTCTGCTGAAGACGCACCTCGATTCAGAAGGGCGCAGGACTCGACCGCCCTCTTCTTCTATCTTGACGCACTCCTTTGCTTCAGGGCAAGGGCGGAAACGCCTTCACTGTCCGCCTCAGGTGGAAATTCTCGCTCCTTTTACGGGAATAGCAGGCAAAATCGATTGTTCGCTGCAAACACGAAGCGGACCCGGATCTGGGAATCCGGGCCCGCCGGTTGGCAGCTCAGCTTCTTACGGACGGTTCGGGTCCGCTGACCGCTCCCGGTCAATGTCTTCCGCTGTCGTATGCGAGCTTCTCTCCTTGTCGGCATCGCGCGCAGTTTCCTTCGCGTTGCCCCACGCCTTCTCCACCTTCCCTTTCACCTGCTGTGCGGCGCCGTCAACCTGGGTTTTGGTATCGCCTGTCCATTCACCCGCCTGACGCTTCACCCGCCCGGCGGCATCATCCAACGTTCCCTTTACCTGGTCCTTGTTCATTCATCCACCTCCGTGGAAATTTTTCCGGTTCAGTTCCCGCGGGACATCATCGCTCGCCCGCGTCCTTCCAATTCGGAGCTTTTAGAAAAACAGCACCCAGACCTGGCACTCTTTCCTTTTCGTCAAACCACCGACCTGCGCCCCGAGACCAGCTGAAGAATCAGCACCACCACCGCTGCCAGCAACAGCAGATGGATGAAACCTCCCAGGGTGTAGCTGCTTACCAATCCCACCAGCCACAACACCAGAAGAATTACGAAGATTGTCCAAAGCATCTGTCTTTACCTCCCGGGTCCGGTTGGTTTGGCTTACTCCGGCCCCGCACTTGAGACAACAGACTCTTGGATTGCCGCCCATCCGGCATGGTTGTTCGCCCGCAAAGGTTCGCATGTTTTGCCCCGGAAACAACACTTATTCATTGTCGGCATCGAATTATCTGCCGTGGTTCTGACCTTCAACGGATCGCGAGAGGAGTAACAATGCTGCTGGCGATCGTTCTTATCCTGCTCATCCTTGGATTCGGTTACGGCGGCTATCGGGTAGGCCCGGGCTGGGGATATTACGGCGGAGGCGGCGTCAGCCTCATCCTGACCATCGTGCTCATCCTTCTCCTGCTCCGCGTTATCTGAGCACCGCAACTTAGTTCACAGTTCGCGGTTCCTGGCTAACCGTCCATCGCTGGAGCCCGGTTGCCGGGATTCAGTTACCGCGATTCGCGTTTGCTGTTTGACCGAATCCGAATATCGGGCCGTGATCCGCCGACAACTGCGAACCTTGTATTGTGAGCTGTGCCGTGAGCTCAAGGTACTGTGAGCTCAAGAGCCCCGCGGCGCGCGTCTTCGCGCTCGCCCCCAGTCCCGAGGTCACTAGTAGATCGATTCCAAAATAACATTGCAATACAACAGATTGTGAGGTAGTCTCCTGGAATACCATTGCTGGGAGGCTTGCCGCGTGCCTTTTGTTAGCCATCGCGCACCCTTGAAGCTGAGTCCGAGCGAGTTG
>Ga0265339_10001453_pt1 | contig 17549 bp, 18 predicted proteins | sample 4CB219metaG_FD_202085 | JGI IMG/M metagenome (GOLD analysis project Ga0265339, IMG submission 202085) | Rhizosphere microbial communities from Carex aquatilis grown in University of Washington, Seatle, WA, United States - 4-CB2-19 metaG | ecosystem: Host-associated > Plants > Roots >... | reverse complement strand
GCGTCCGGAAAGGGTAGCGCGGTCGCCGCATAAACCCCGCGTGCGATCGCGCGCGCCACGACGTTGGCCGCGATCGCGCCGAGCTCGGTCAGGCCGATCAGCGGATCAACCGGCTTGTCCCCCGTTGCGGCGGCGAACACCGCGTCGCCATCGAGCGGCGCGTGCACGGGATAGATGGCGCGACCCATGCCGGTCTGCGCAATCATCGCAAGCCGCTTGGCCTGAGCCTTGTTCAGCGCGGCGTCGGTCACCACCACTGCGAGCGTGGTGTTTTCGGAAGCGCTCGCCGCCGCGCCGCCCTTGAGCCGCAGGCTCAGCATGTCGGGCGTAAACGAGGATGGCAGCCCGCGCCCGCCAAATTCGCCGTCGACCTCGAACGGCGCCGCCCAGAACCACGGCCCGTCGCCGACGGTGACGCTGCCCACCGCATTGACCACCGCGAGCGCAGCGACCGCGATGCCGCCCGCCGTCACTGCCGAGGCCGAACCCAGCCCGCCCTTGAAATTCGCAGTGGTGGCGCCGAGACCTGCGCCGACGCTCCCCAATGCGAAGTCGGCGGTGGCGGCCGCCGCGGCCGCATAACCGAGATCGCGGTAGGGGGCGAAACGGCCCCACGATTTGTCGCCGCCGTTGAGGAGATCGAAGATGATCGCGCCGGGTACGATCGGGATCACCGCGCCGCGCACTACAAAGCCGCGGCCCTGTTCGGCAAGCCAGGCCTGAACGCCGCCACCGGCTTCCAGCCCGAATGCCGAGCCGCCGGAAAGCGTGATGGCATCCACGCGCTCCACGGTCGTGGTGGGATCGAGCAGCGCGTCCTCGCGGGTGCCGGGTCCGCCGCCGCGGATATCGATCGCGGCGACCGCCGCGCGGTCGAACAGGATCGCGGTGGCGCCCGATGCAAGCCCGGCATCGTCGGCATGGCCGACGCGGACGCCTGGGATGTCGGTGAGGAGGTTTTTCATGACGAGAACCCGCAAAAACGCCCCGGCGAACCGGGGCGTTTGATGACGAAAGACGATTTCAAGCCTTCAAGAGCTCTCGCCTTACGAACCCTTGGGATTCAACTGGGCGTAGTTGCCCTTGTCGTCCCATTTGTAGACGACATAGTCGATCTGCTTGATGTCGCCCTTGGCGTCGTAATTGATCTTGCCAATCACGGTGTCCCAGGAGCCGGCCTTGATGGCGGCCATCACCTTCTTCGGATCTGTGGTGCCGGCCTTGGCGGCGGCCTGCGACCAGACCTGGACCGCGGCATAGGTGTAAAGCGTGTAGCCCTCGGGATCGATGTTCTTGGCCTTGAACTTCTCGACGATCGACTTCGCGGTCGGCTTGTTGCGCGGATCGGGGCCAAAGGTGAACAGCGTCCCTGCGCCGGCGGGACCGGTGATTGAGGCGTACTCCTTGTCGGCCAGCGCGTCGCCCGCCATCAGCACGGTCTTCAGACCCTGATCGCGCATCTGGCGCAGGATCAGGCCGGCTTCCTGATGGTAGCCGCCGACATAGACGAGATCGATATTCTCGAGCTTCAGCCGCGACACGATGGCGTTAAAATCCTTGTCGCCCTTGTTGTAGGATTCGGACAGCTTCTCCTTCACGCCGAGCTTGTTGAGCGCCTTCCGGGTCTCATCGGCAAGGCCCTTGCCGTAGGTGGTCTTGTCGTCGAGGATCGCGATGTTCTTGCCCTTGAAGTTCTTCGCGATGAATTCGCCGGCCACCGCGCCCTGCTGGTCGTCGCGGCCGCAGACGCGGGCGACGTTCCACAGCTTGCGCTCGGTGAAGAGCGGATTGGTCGAAGCCGGCGTGATCTGCAGCACGTTGCCGTCGGCATAGGCCTCCGAGGCGGGGATCGATGCCGACGAGCAATAATGCCCGGCGACAAACGGTATCCTTGCGCTCGCGATCTTTTCCGCCACCGAGCGCGCCTGCTTGGGATCGCAGGCGTCGTCCTCGACATCGAGCGCCAGTTTCTTGCCGAGCAGGCCGCCGGCGGCGTTGATATCCGCAACCGCCATCTGGGCGCCGTTTTGCATCTGGCGGCCGAAGGCGGATTCGCCGCCGGTCATCGGTCCGGCGACCGCGATGGTCAGGTCGTCTGCCAGTGCTGCTGTCGATAGCGCGAACGACGCGCCCAAGGCCAGGCCGATAAGCTTCAATGATCTCATGAGGGTCCTCGCGGTGATCAGCTTGGGTAGGTGCCGGGACAAGCCCCGGGGTGGAAAGAGGGGCCTATTCTCGGCTCATTTTGCCATGGAGTCACCGGCAATTTTCGGGCAACTCGGCGGCATTTCGCGCCATCTTGCGGGGGCGAACGAAACCTATCCCCGGCGCCCGCCTTCCAGATAGGCGGCGCGGATTTCCGGACGCTGCAAAAGTTCGGTGCCCGACCCGGCGAGCGTGATCAGGCCGTTGACCATGACGTAGCCGCGATGGGCCAGCTTGAGCGCGTGGTTGGCGTTCTGTTCGACGATCAGCACGGTCAGGCCGTCCTGCCGGTTCAGCGTCCGGATGGCGTCGAAAATCTGGCGCGCTATCAGCGGGGCGAGGCCCAGCGAGGGCTCATCCAGCAACAACAGGCGAGGGCGGCACATCAGCGCCCGGCCGATCGCCAGCATCTGCTGTTCGCCGCCGGACAAGGTGCCGCCGCGCTGGCTCATCCGCTCTTTCAGTCGCGGAAACAGTGAAAATACCCGCTCAAGGACGCGTTCGCGCTCGGCCTCGCCGGTGTCGGTCGCGTCTGCGCCCATCTGCAGGTTTTCCGCGACACTCATGCGCGGGAAAATCCGCCGACCTTCCGGCGATTGGGCGATGCGCAGCCGCGCGATCTGATGGGTCGGCACATCAGTGATATCGCGGCCGTCGAAAAGGATCTGGCCGGCGCGGGCGCGCGGTCTGCCGAAGATGGTCATCATCAGCGTCGACTTGCCGGCGCCGTTGGCCCCGATCAGGGCCACGATCTCGCCCGGATTGATCTCGAGATCGACGCCCTTCAAGGCTTCGATCTTGCCGTAGGCGGCGCGCAGGCCGCGGATCGCGAGCAGGGGGGCCTCTTGCTTGCTCATGGCGCGCTCGCTTTTCCGCTGGCCGCGCTGGTACTCCCGCCCCCTGAAAGGGAGAGGGCTAAGGAGGGGGGCAGCGCCTGTGCGGCTGTTGCGATGTCTCGCATCTTTCTGTGAGATTGGCGCGCGACATGTGACCCCCTCCCGCCCGCTTCGGGGTCGACCTCCCCCTTGCAGGGGGAGGTTTGGGGGCCGTCTCTGCCGGCCGTCACGTGTCGCTCTCCATGACGGCGATGGCTTCCTGTTCGTCGGCGCCCAGATAGGCCGCGATCACCTTCGGATCGTCGCGCACCTCCTTCGGCGAGCCTTCGGCGATCTTGACGCCATAGTCCATCACCACGACGTGGTCGGAGATTTCCATCACCACCGCCATGTCATGTTCGATCAGAAGGATCGAGGTGCCATGGTCGGCGCGGATCGAGAGCAGGAGTTCGCTCAGGGCGCCGCTTTCCCGCACGTTCAGGCCGGCGGCCGGCTCATCGAGACAGAGCAGCGCCGGCTCGGTGCACATGGCGCGCGCGATTTCGAGCCGGCGCTGATCGCCATAAGGCAGATTGCCCGCGGCATCGTCGGCGCGGTCGATGAGCCCGATGCGTTCCAGCCAGAAGCTTGCCCGTTCGATCGCGCGTTTCTCGGCGGCCCGCCACGACGGCGCGCCGATCAGGCCGAGAAAGGTCAGGCCCGAGGCCCGCATCAGCGTGTTGTGCTGGGCCACCATCAGGTTCTCCAGCGCGGTCATGCCGGGGAACAGGCGGATGTTCTGGAAGGTGCGCGCGACCTTCGCATACTTTGAAATCCTGAAATCGTTCAGCCGCTCCAGCGCGATTTCGGCTCCCCCATCGTGCGTCAGCCGCATGGCGCCGCCGGTCGGCCGGTAGAAGCCGGTGATGCAGTTGAACACGGTGGTCTTGCCGGCGCCGTTGGGGCCGATCAATGCCGTGATCTTGCGCCGCCCGGCGTCGAACGACAGCTCGTTGACGGCGACGATGCCGCCAAAGCGCATGCTCAGCCGATCGACGCTCAGGATGCAGTTGGCGCCGCTCATCCATGTCCCTCCTTGACGAGGTCGGAGGAGATCGCCTCCGACCTCTTTAGGAAGACGGTCGGCGCGCGGTGCCCGATGATTCCGCGCGGCCGCCAGATCATCAGAAGCACCATGGCGAGGCCGAACACCAGCATGCGATATTGCTCGAGCCCGCGGAACAGCTCGAAGCCGCCGATCATGGCCAGCGCCGCGAGCGCGACGCCGAGCTGCGAGCCCATGCCGCCGAGCACGACGATGGCGAGCACCAGCGCCGATTCGTTGAAGGTGAAGGATTCCGGGCTGATGAAGCCCTGCCGCGTGGCGAAGAACGCACCGGCAAGGCCGCCGAACAGCGCGCCGGTCGCGAATGCCGTCAGTTTGGTGGTGGTGATGTTGATGCCGAGCGCACGGCAGGCGACCTCGTCTTCGCGCAGCGCCTCCCAGGCGCGGCCGATCGGCAGCCGTCGCAAGCGGATGGTCACCCAGTTGGTGAGCAACGCCATCGCCAGGATCACATAGAACAGGAACACGACGCGGTGGGTCGGGGAGAATTCAATGCCGAGCCGCGCCGCAAATCCGTCGTCGTCGGGCGTCAGCGGAATGCCGAACAGGGTTGGGCGCGGAATGCCGGATACGCCGTTCGGGCCGCCGGTGAGGCTTTGCCAATTCACGATGACGAGGCGGATGATCTCGCCGAACGCCAGCGTGACGATGGCGAGATAGTCACCGCGCAGCCGCAGCACCGGGAAGCCCAACATCACGCCCCATAGCGAGGCGAGGATGCCGGCGAGCGGCAGGCAGACCCAGAACGACAGGCCGAAATTGGTCGCGAGCAGCGCGTAGGAATAGGCGCCGACCGCGTAGAAGGCGACGTAGCCGAGATCGAGCAGGCCGGCCAGCCCGACCACGACATTCAGCCCCCAGCCCAGCATCACATAGGTGAGCACGAGGATGGCGAGGTCGAGGATGTAGCGCTGATCGTAGAAGATCACCGGCACCAGAAACGTGAAGATCAGGAGCGCCGGCGCGATCAGCTTGCCTGCGACCGAAAGCCCGCTTTGCACCGACGGCGGAATAATGTTGCTGGCGCCGGCGCGGCCCAGCCACTGCCGCAGCAATTCGATCACGATGCTGCCGACGAACACCGCGGCCACCAGACTTGCGAGTTCGCCGAATCGCGTCCAGTAGATCAACTGCCCTGTCGGTCCCGCTTCGGTGCGGATGCCGACCATCAGCGAGAACAGCACCAGCGCGACGAAGGCGCTGAGCAGCGCTTTCTTGAGGATGAAGAAGATGCCGGACGCGCGCGTTGCCGCCCGTTCTTTCTGGAATGCCGTCACGTCGCTCAAACTTTTTCCACCTCAGGCCGGCCCAGCAGGCCCGTCGGCATGAAGATCAGCACCACGATCAGGATCGAGAAGGCGGCGACATCCTTGTATTCGACCGAGAAATAGGCCGACCACAGCGTCTCGATCAGTCCGATCGCGAGCCCTCCAAGCATCGCGCCCGGCAGCGAGCCGATGCCGCCGAGCACGGCCGCCGTGAACGCCTTGATGCCGGCGACAAAGCCCATGTAGAAATCGACCAGCCCGTAATAGAGCAGGTACATCATGCCGGCGACCGCGGCGAGCGCCGCTCCGATCACGAAGGTCATGGAGATGGTGCGGTCGACGTCGACGCCGAGCAGGGCGGCCATGGTCTGGTCCTGCTCGCAAGCGCGCATGTCGCGCCCCAGCCGCGTCCGCGCCACCAGCCAGGTGAAGATGAGAAGCAGCACGACCGTGGCAATGACGACCACGATCTGGACGTTGGAGAGCTGAACGGCGAAACCGCCCTTTGCGTCGTACAGCGTATAGCCGCCGGTGATGATCGGCGGCACCGGCTTGACGCGTGCGCCCTGCGCGACCTGGGAAAAGTTGCTCAGCACGAACGACATGCCGATCGCCGACAGCATGGGCGCCAGGCGGAAGGAATGCCGCAGCGGCCGGTAGGCGATGCGCTCCACCGTCCAGCCGTAGAGCGCTGTAATCGCCATCGAGACCAGAAGCACGATCAGAAGGACCAGCGGCACCGCGGTCAGTCCGAAGGAAACCAGAATAAGGAACGAGATCAGCGCGATGAAGCCGCCAATCATGAAGATATCGCCATGCGCGAAATTGATCATGCCGACGATGCCATAGACCATGGTGTAGCCGATGGCGATCAGGCCATAGATCGAACCGAGCACGAGGCCGTTGATCAGTTGCTGGGCGAAATAATCCATTGGCTGCCGCTGCTGGACCCGTTCGGCTCTGATCCGATCAGAACCCTGTTTCGTTTTGACACGTTCTCTTCAGGCGAACCGGTATCCACTTCGCTTGAAAACGCAATGGGGACAACACCCGCGAAGGTCCCTGCTGCACTACTTTCCGAAAACTCGCGGGTTCCTTGGCTTGGTCCAGGGACTTCAAATCGACGGCGCCGGACAGCCTCGAACGACGCGTTTGTGGCATTTTCTAACAGCGGGAACCCGGTGCGGCAACTGCACCAAATGGATAAGGCGGGGCTTGTACAGGATTGTTTTTGCTGCCGGTTCCCCGGCCACAGTTGCGCCGGGAGATCGCCATTCAAGAGTCGCTGAGGACGACCTTTGTTCCGGCAACCAAACGCCGCGTAGGAGATTGGTGGGGGTGACGTTCAAAAAGGGAGATCCCGAATGAGCAGCCAGAACAAGCCCCCCGGCCAGCAGACCCAGAAGCCGGGCCAACAGGAGAGTCAGACCCCCAGCCAGAAGCCGGGCCAGCAGCAGGGCGGCCAGAAGCCGAGCCAGCCACAGCAACCCAATCGCTAGTGTCCCGGTTCATTCGTATCATATCGCAGCGAGTCCCTTTTACGAATGTCAGAACCAAAGGGACACTAGCAACAATGACTTGCCAGTGGTCCTTTGATCCTCACATTCGCAAACGTGGCTCCCGGATGGGATGCGAATGTTAGGATCGGACCACCAGTTGGGATGTCGCGTAGGGTCTTGAAGGAAAATCCCGTCTCCTGGCGGGATTTTCCTTTGATGCGCACGATCTTTTCCGGAAAATCGCGACGCACTTTTTCCGGATCGTGCTTTGGGCACAGGCCGGTCACCGCTCCATTAAGGTAAACAAAAGCTTTAAATTGCCGCTCGCAGTTGATGCGAGTTAGCTCGCCCGCAAACCGCCGCCGTTTGAACAGGCTGCGGAACCAAGCGGGAAGCGACATGTCGACGAATTGGCGAATCAGTTCATTCAATGGCGCGCTGCTGGCAGCCTATTTCATGCCGACCTGGACCATCATCGCTTTCAGGATCATGATCTCCCCGATCCACGGTCTTTATGAGCAGCCGAATATTTCGGCGGCGATCTTCATCAGCGATCATCTGCAACTGGCGGCGGTCGGCACCGTGCGCGCCGCGTGGCTCTTGGCGCTTGGCCGTCTGACAGTGGCAGCGTTCTTTGCGATCTTCCTGGTCTTGCTCAGTCGGCCGCGGGTCCGCAGGTCCGGCGGCTGCGACGAAGCGCTGAGCCTTGCGCTCGGCATCGCCAGCCTGATCAGCTTCGCCATGATGCTGATGGCCTCGCAAGTGGGCGAGACCGCGGCAATGCGGCTGCACGCGACGGAGTTGTTGATGCTGCTCGGCACCGCGATCGTGCTGCTGGTCGAGCGCCCCGCCGCGGAGACCGATCGAAGCACGGCCGCCGGGACGCTGGGCCTCGAGCAACCGCAGCTCGCAAACAATGGCTGACGTGCTAATTTAGTGGAGCGGATTTGACGTTCGCCACCCTGCTGACAGTGCCTTCGTAGGCGAACGTCAAATCCAAAGCTCCACTAGCTGCGGCGGTGTTGGTCGTCCAACCTATCTCTGCGTCAGGAAGCCGACCACGGCCTCGGTGAAGGCGTACGGCTGCTCGACATTGGAAATGTGAGCGGCGTCGAGAATGGTCAGGCTGGCGCCGGGAATCCTGCTGCGGATCAATTCCGCGGCGGCGATCGGCGTCGACTGATCGTGGCGGCCGGCAACGACAAGCGTCGGACTTTTGATCTTCGGCAACAGCTCGCGCTGGTCGAGCCTGCTCAGCGCTTCGCAGCAGGCGAGATAGCCTTGCACCGGGCAGGCGAGCAGCATGGCCTTCAGGTTCGCGGCGATCTGCGGCTCGCGCTCCCGGAAATCCGCCGTGAGCCAGCCTGCGATCACGGTGTCGGCGACCGCGGCAAGTCCGCCCTCCCTAACCGCCTTGATACGGTTCAACCAGTTGGTGGGATCGGGGTAGTAGCAGCTGGTGTTGGAGAGAACGATCCTGTCGAGCCGCTCCGGCGCATTGGCGCCCAGCCATTGGCCGACCATGCCGCCCATCGACAGGCCGCACCAGTGCACCTTCTCGATGTTCAGGTCGTCGAGGATCGCCAGCACGTCGCGTCCGAACCGCTCCATCGAATAGGGTCCGGGCGGCACGCCCGATTTGCCGTGACCGCGGCGGTCGTAGCGGATCACGCGAAACACTCGCGTGAGCGCCTTCATCTGCGGCTCCCACATTTGCAGGGTGCAGCCGAGCGAGTTCGACAGCATCAGCGTCGGCCCGCTCTGGCGGCCCTCGATGGACACATTGAGCGGGCAACCGTCGGCATTGATCATCGGCATCTTTTTTTCCTCGTCATGCGCGCGCGCTTGACCCGCGCATCCATCTCAAAGCACGATCTATCCTCAATGACGGATTGCCGGGTCAAGCCTGCAATGATGTCAGGAGAGAGCCTCTGCCAATCCGAAAGCGCATCGGCAAGGCTTTTGCGGTCGCGAATATGCATTGCACGCAGTCTTTGCCTGCCTCTTTCCTTTCGGCCGGGGGTGCTTTACTTGAAAGACAAACAATCGAAACAAAACGGGGAGGCCCTCCATGGCCATGACGATGAATGGCGAATTCCAGCTTCCCGCCTCGCGCGAGACCGTATGGGCCAAGTTGAACGATGCGGACGTCCTGAAGGCATGCATCCCCGGATGCGAAGAGCTTGAGAGAACTGACGAACACGGTTTTCGCGCGGTCGCCAAGATGAAGGTCGGGCCGGTGTCGGCGCGCTTCAAAGGCAAGATATCGCTGAGCGACCTCGATCCGCCCAACGGCTACAGGATTTCGGGCGAAGGGGAAGGCGGAGTGGCCGGCTTTGCCAAGGGCGGCGCGACGGTGAAGCTGGACGAGAAGGACGGCGGTACGCTGTTGAGCTACGACGTTGAGGCGCAGATCGGCGGCAAGCTGGCCCAGCTCGGCCAGCGCCTGATCAACGGCGCGGCCAAGAAACTGGCCGACGAGTTTTTTGCCAATTTCGCCAAGGCGGTACAGAGCTGAGCTCATCCGCAGAAGCGGGTGAGGTTGCTCAATACCGGGATGGCCCATATGATGGCCGTTGACGGATTTTGAGACTGTGCTGCGTGCAATGCGATAGCGCAGATTGAAGAGAGCGCTGATGGCCAAAATTTCCCTGATCGTGAATGGCAGTCCCGTAACCGCCAACGTCGACCCCCGCACGCTTCTGGTGCAGTTCCTGCGCGAGAACCTGCGCCTGACCGGGACGCATGTCGGGTGCGATACCTCGCAGTGCGGCGCCTGCGTCGTGCATCTCGACGGCAAGGCGGTCAAATCCTGCACCACGCTCGCGGTGATGGCCGACGGGCACGAGGTGAAGACGATCGAAGGCCTCGCGGCGGACGGCGCGCCGCTGCATCCGATGCAGGAGGCCTTCCGTGAGCATCACGGCCTGCAGTGCGGCTTCTGCACCCCGGGCATGATCATGACCGCGGTCGACCTGGTTCACCGCAAGGGGCACGATCTCGACGAGCAGGTCATTCGCGAAGAGCTCGAAGGCAATCTCTGCCGCTGCACCGGTTACCAGAACATCGTGGAATCGATCGCCGCCGGCGCCAAGGCGATGGCGAAATCCGATCTCGCATAAGTGTCATCATAGCGCTCGCGGCAGGACATTCTCATGTACGAATTCAAATATCATCGTCCGGCGACCGTGCGGCAGGCCGCCAACCTGCTTGCCAAGAACGAGGACGCCAAGCTGATCGCCGGCGGCCACACGCTGGTCCCGGTCATGAAGCAGCGGCTCGCCAGCCCTCCGCACCTGGTCGACCTCTCGCATATCGAAGGTCTCAACCAGATCGAGATCAAAGGCCGCTCGCTGGTGATCGGCGCCACTGCCACCCATGACGAAGTCGCAACGTCCCCGGCGGTCGGCGAGGCGATCCCGGCGCTGGCCCATCTCGCCAGCCTGATCGGCGATCCCGCGGTGCGTCACCGGGGCACCATCGGCGGCTCGCTTGCCAACAACGATCCGACCGCCGATTATCCGGCGGCGGTTCTCGCGCTCGGCGGCACCATCGTCACCAACAAGCGGCGCCTCAAGCCGGAGGAGTTCTTCCAGGGGCTGTTCTCGACCGCGCTCGAAAGCGACGAAATCATCACCAGGGTGATGTTCCCGCTGCCGAAGAAGGCCGCCTATGTCAAATTCCGCAACCAGGCTTCGCGCTACGCACTGGTCGGCGTTTTCGTCGCCAGGCGGCCGTCGGACGTGCGGGTCGCGGTCACCGGGGCCGGCGCCAGCGGCGTGTTCCGCGTCGGCTCGTTCGAGGAGGCGCTGAAGAAGCGCTTCTCGCACAAGATGCTGGACGGTTTGACGGTGCCGGCGGAAGGACTAAATAGCGATATTCATGGCAGCGCCGAATACCGCGCGCATCTGATCGCAGTGTTGGCCCGCCGCGCGGTCGAAGCTGCGACCGCCAAAGTGTGACATTGGCCATTCCCGGCCTTTCCTAATGCGGTGGATTTGACATTCGCTACAGATTTGCCGCAGGTACTCCTAGCGAATGTCAAATCCAAAACCGCACTAGAAATGATATCTGCTGGTGTCCCTTTGGTTCTGACATTCGTAAAAGAGCTCGCTGCAACATGATACGAATGTCAGAACCGGGACACTAGATTGGCTCCTTCATGACGGCATCGCCACTTCCCGCATCCGTCGATGCGATGCTCGAACTTTTAGGATCGTGCGGCTATTTCGCCGAGCGATCGCTGGCAACCGTGACCTATCTCGCGCTGCGCATGGGCCGGCCGTTGTTCCTGGAAGGCGAGGCCGGCGTCGGCAAGACCGAGATCGCCAAAGTGCTGTCGGCGGCGCTCGGGCGCAAACTGGTCCGTCTGCAATGCTATGAGGGCCTCGACGTCGCGTCCGCCGTCTACGAGTGGAACAGCGCGGCGCAGATGATCGCGATCCGGCTTGCCGAGGCCAGCGGTGAGACCGATCGCGAGCAGCTGTCATCGGACATTTTCGCCGACCGCTATTTGATCAAGCGCCCGTTGTTGCAGGCACTGGAGCCGGACGTCTCCGGAGCACCGGTGCTCCTGATCGACGAGCTCGACCGCGCCGACGAAGCCTTCGAGGCCTATCTCCTGGAAATCCTGTCCGACTTCCAGGTGACGATCCCCGAATTCGGCACCGTGAAAGCGCCGCATCCGCCGATCGTCGTCATCACCTCGAACCGTACCCGCGAGATCCACGACGCGCTGAAGCGCCGCTGTCTCTATCACTGGGTCGATTACCCCTCGGCAGAACGCGAGCTCGCGATCGTCAAATCGCGCGTGCCCGGCATTTCGGCCAAGCTTTCGCAGCAGGTCGTCCGCTTCGTGCAGGCGCTGCGCGAACAGGATTTCTACAAGTCGCCCGGTGTGGCCGAGACCATCGACTGGGCCACCGCGCTCACCGAACTTGATGCCCGCGCGCTGACCGCGCAGCTGGTCGGCGATACGCTGGGCGCGCTCTTGAAATACCAGGACGACATCGCGCGGATGCAGGGTGACACCCTGCAAAAGGTGCTGAAGGAAACAACGAGCGAGTCGTAGAGTTCGTCATTCCGGGGCGGCCCGAAGGGCCGAGCCCGGAATCCATAACCACGGTCCTGGGCTATGGATTCCGGGTCCGCGCTTTGCGCGTCCCGGAATGACCGTCGAGAGAGTAGTGCAGATGGCCATCGATCATCTCTCGCCTGAAACCGGCAATATTGCCGATAACGTCGTCGGCTTCGCCCGCGCGCTGCGCGCCGCCGGCATTCCGGTCGGGCCCGGGGCGATCATCGACGCCCTGAACGCGCTGCAGGCAATCGACATCGGCAACCGCGCCGATGTCTACACGACGCTCGAAGCGGTCTTCGTCAAGCGCCACGAGCACGTACTGATCTTCGCGCAAGCCTTCGACCTGTTTTTCCGCGCCGCCGAAGACTGGAAGCACATGCTGGATTCGGTGCCGCTGCCCGACCACGCCAGGAAACCGCCGCCGCCGGCCTCGCGCCGGGTGCAGGAGGCGATGTCGCAGCCCTCGATGCGCGAGGAGCCGCAGACCCTGGAGCAGGACCTGCGGTTGTCGGTGTCGGACAGGGAAGTGCTGCAGAAAAAGGATTTCGCGCAGATGAGCGCCGCCGAAATCGCGGAGGTGACCCGCGCGATCGAGCGGATGAGATTGCCGCAGGCCGAACTGCGCACCCGCCGCTACCAGCCGGATGCACGGGGCCTGAAGCTCGATGTGCGCCGCACCTTGCGCGCGTCCCTGCGCACCGGCGGCGACATCATCGATATCCGCAGGCTCGGGCGGATCGAGAAGCCGGCGCCGATCGTGGCACTGCTGGATATCTCGGGCTCGATGAGCGAATATACCCGCCTTTTCCTGCATTTCCTGCACGCCATCACCGACGCCCGCAAGCGCGTCTCGGTGTTCCTGTTCGGCACCCGGCTCACCAATGTGTCGCGGGCCTTGCGGGCGCGCGATCCCGACGAGGCGCTGGCAAGTTGTTCCTCGGCGGTCGAGGACTGGGCCGGCGGCACGCGGATCGCGATCTCGCTGCACACGTTCAATAAATTGTGGGCGAGGCGCCTGCTCGGGCAGGGCGCGATCGTGCTTCTGATCTCCGACGGGCTGGAGCGGGAGGCCGACAGCAGGCTCGCCTTCGAGATGGACCGGCTGCACCGCTCCTGCCGCCGCCTGATCTGGCTCAACCCGCTGTTGCGTTTTGCCGGCTTCGAGGCCAAGGCGCAGGGCATCAAAATGATGCTGCCGCACGTTGACGAATTTCGGCCGGTGCATAATTTGAGTTCGATCGAAGGGCTGGTCAAAGCCTTGTCGTCTCCGGTGCCGCCGCACCACCGCAGCTTGATCCGCTCTGCGGCCTGATCAAGGAGGTTTTCATGCTCAACCGTGACGAGGACATCCTGAAGGCGGCCGAGGATTGGCAACGGGCCGGCCACGGGGTCGCGCTGGCGACCGTGGTGCAGACCTGGGGGTCGGCGCCGCGCTCCACTGGCTCCAGCCTTGTCATCAATGATGAGGGGACGTTCCTGGGCTCGGTTTCCGGCGGCTGCGTCGAGGGCGCGGTCGTCACCGAAGCAATGGACGTGATTGAGTCGGGACAGCCGAAAATGCTGGAGTTCGGCGTTGCCGACGAAACCGCATGGAATGTCGGGCTGTCCTGCGGCGGTACCATCCGCGTCTTTGTCGAGAAGGTAGCATAGCCGTGAAACTCGCTACTCTGGCGGAGCTCAATACCGAACGCGCCGCGCGGCGGCCGGCCATCGTAGTCACCGACGTCGGCAATGGCGAACAGCGGCTGGTCAAGGCGAAGGATTTTGCCTCCGATCCCTTGCGCGCGGAGCTGGCGAACCAGCTGCGCATGGGCAAGAGCGGCATGATCGATGCCGGCGGCAAGAAGCTGTTCCTCAATGTGTATGCGCCGACCGCGCGGCTTGTCATTGTCGGCGCCGTCCACATCAGCCAGGCGCTGGCGCCGCTCGCCCGCGCGCTCAGCTACGATGTGACCGTCGTCGATCCGCGCACGGCTTTTGCGAGCCCGGAGCGGTTTCCGGACGTGCCGCTGATCGCGGAATGGCCCGACGTGGCGCTGCCGCCGCTCAATATCGATCACTACACCGCCTTCGTGGCGGTGACGCATGATCCGAAGATCGACGATCCGGCGCTCCTGCACGCCTTCCAGCGCAACTGTTTCTATATCGGCGCGCTCGGCTCACGAAAGACCCATGCCAAGCGCGTTGCGCGGCTGCGGGCGCAGGGGGCGGCGGAGACCGATATCGCCCGGATTCACGCGCCCATCGGGTTGCCGATCGGCGCGGTTTCGCCTGCTGAAATCGCGGTCGCGATCATGGCCGAGATCACCGCCCAACTGCGGTTGCCGCCGAAGGAAAAGGAAGAGGCGGCATGAAGTTCGGTCCTGCCAGTCCGGCCGAAGCGGTTGGCGGGGTCACCGTCCACACCTTGCGCCAGGGTTCGCTGCTCCTGAAGAAGGGCACCACCATCGGTCCGGCCGAGGTCGAGGCGCTCGACAAGGCGGGCGTCAAGGAAATCGTCATCGTGCGGCTGGAGCAGGGCGATGTCTCGGAGGACAAGGCCGCCGCCGATATCGCGCAGGCCGTGGGCGGCGACGGTATCAATGTCGAACGCGCCTTTACCGGCCGCTCCAACCTGTTCGCCGCGCGCGCCGGCGTGCTGGTAATCGACCGCGCGGCGGTCGACCGCATCAATGGCATCGATGAAGCCATCACGTTTGCCACGCTGCCTGCCTTCAAGCCGGTGGTCGAAGGCGAAATGATCGCGACCGTCAAGATCATTCCGTTCGGGGTCGAGGCGAGGCTGCGTGATGCCGCGGTCAAGGCTGCCGACGGCGGCGCGCTGCGCATTGCCCCCTACGTCGTCAAGCGCGTCGGTGTGGTCTCGACCATGCTGCCGGGGCTCGCGCCGAAGGTGGTGGACAAGACGCTGCGCGTCACTGCGCAGCGGTTGGCGCCGGCGGGTGCGACCATCATTGCCGAGCGGCGGGTGCCGCATGAGGAGACTGCGCTTGCGGATGCGATCAGGGAATTGCTCGCGCTTTCCGCGGACCTGGTGATCGTGTTCGGCGCGTCCGCGATTGCCGACCGGCGCGACGTGATCCCGGCGGCAATATCGGATGTCGGCGGCGCCATCGAGCATTTCGGCATGCCGGTCGATCCCGGCAATCTCCTGCTGGTCGGCAGCGCCAACAATGTGCCGGTGCTCGGCGCGCCCGGCTGCGCCCGTTCGCCGGTGGAAAACGGCTTCGACTGGGTGCTGATGCGCCTGCTCGCAGGGCTGAAGGTCACCCGCGCCGAGCTGACGGGCATGGGCGTCGGCGGGTTGTTGATGGAAATCGTCACCAGGCCGCAGCCGCGCGCCAAGCCCGAGGTCGAGAGCAAGGGCAATGTCGCGGCGATTGTTCTCGCCGCCGGGCGTTCGACGCGGATGGGCGGGCCGAACAAGCTGCTTGCCGAGCTTTCCGGCAAGAAGCTGGTGCGCATTGCGACCGAACAGGCACTGGCCTCGAAGGCGTCCGAGGTGATTGTCGTCACCGGCCACCAGGCCGAGCTGGTCGAGCAGGCGCTGGGCGGATTGAAGGTCAGGTTCGTGCGCAATCCGGATTTCGCCGGCGGGCTTGCGAGCTCGGTGAAAGCGGGGATCGCGGCGGTATCGGCCAACGCCGACGGCGCGGTGATCTGCCTTGGCGATATGCCCCTGATCGACGCCGGCCTGATCGACCGTCTGATCGACGCCTTTGCGCCGGACCGCGGCAACCTGATCGTGGTGCCGGTGGCCGAGGGCAGGCGCGGCAATCCGGTGCTGTGGTCGCGCCGCTTCTTCAGCGAGCTGTTGACGCTCGACGGCGACACCGGCGCCCGCCACCTGATCGCCAAGCATGCGGAAGCGGTCGCCGAAGTGTCGGTCGAGGGCGACAGCGCATTTCTCGACATCGACACGCCGCAGGCGCTGGAAGCGGCGCGGGGCGGCTAAGGCCGATTCGTTGGGTGGGTTGAGCGGGCTCGACCGCTGTAGCTCGAACAATCCTGGCTACAGCGCGAAAAGCGCGCGCCCGCTGTCATTCCGGGGCGCGAGTGAAACGAGCGAGCCCGGAATCCATAACCACCATCGTGAGTATGGATTCCGGGCCTGCGCCATCCAAGTCGGCTGTTGCCGACTTGGACAATGAGATTGCCGAACTCGGGTAAACCCGAGTTCGGGGCGGCGCATCCCGGAATGACGACGGATAGAAGGTCCTGCGCGATTGTCCAGGACGCTTCGCGAATGCCGGTTTTCAACCTCGCGTTCACCAAGTTGAAACGACCGTTCGGATAGGTTCCGCCGGCTTGATCCGGGGGAGGGGCCGTTGAAATCACCCACGTTGGCGCTGCGTTGCGCGTTATTTGTCTTTGTCATGACATTGGTGATGGCCGGAACGCCATTTCTCACGCAATCATGGGCTGCCGGCGCGTTCGCGATGGGCAAATGCGGGGCCTACGGCGATGCCTATGACTATCCAAGAGAGGATGCCGCCCGCGCCGCCGCACTCAGGAAGTGCGAGGGCGACTGCACGGCGGTGACGATGAAACGCGCCTGCGCTGCTTTTTCGGTCGACATGACCAATCCCTGCGGCCCGCACGGCTATGCGGTCAGACCGCAGATTTCGAGCTCGCTGAACGAGGCCACGCGCGAATGCTATAAGTTCGGCGGCAAGGAATGCGTGATCCGCGCCTGGGCCTGCGACGCCAAGGGGTGAGCTTTTTGTAATGACCGCGGGATCGTCAAATGCAATTCGACACCAAGATCGCCGTCGTGGTCCGGACCGACCTTGAAGCCTGGCAGAAGCTCAACGTGGCGTCCTTCCTCTGTGGCGGCATTGCCGCCGCGTTCCCTGAATGCATTGGTGAGGCCTACGAGGACGCCTCCGGCACGACATATCTCTCGCTGATCGGCCAGCCGATCCTGATCTATGGCGCCGACCGCGCGGCCTTGTCGCGCGCGCTGGAGCGGGCGCTGGCGCGGAACGTGAGGCCGGCGCTCTATACCGAGGACATGTTCAAGACCACGCACGATGCCGCCAACCGCGCCGCCGTCAAGGCGGTGGTTCGCGCCGATCTCAACCTGGTCGGGCTTGCCATGCGCGCCGAGCGCAAGGTGATCGACAAGATCGTCGATGGCCTGAAGTTTCACAATTGATGAGGTCAGCTTCAGACATGGCGGCCACGGATGTCCGGAGCGGGAGGAAGAGCATCACTGCACGAGCCGAGCGCGCAGTCGTGCAAATTCGGCATCGCTGATCGACCCTGTCTGTTTCAGCCGACTGAGCTTTTCGATTTCATCTGCGACGCTGAAACCAACGACGCTCCTGAGTTCATCGCGAAATTGCCGGGCTTGTTGCTGGCTGCGCTCGGCCATGCCTCTTCCCTGAAAGATCAGGTATGCAAGCACGCAGACGAGTGGAAGGATTATCCATCCGATCACCCACAGTGCCTTGACCCAGCCGGAGATGTCGTGGCGCCGGAATAGATCGGAAGCAACAGTAATAAGCAGCCACAGCCACACGACGAAGACGAATATCGTGAGAGCGTCGAGCA
>Ga0265339_10001452_pt1 | contig 17558 bp, 15 predicted proteins | sample 4CB219metaG_FD_202085 | JGI IMG/M metagenome (GOLD analysis project Ga0265339, IMG submission 202085) | Rhizosphere microbial communities from Carex aquatilis grown in University of Washington, Seatle, WA, United States - 4-CB2-19 metaG | ecosystem: Host-associated > Plants > Roots >... | reverse complement strand
GCCAGGTTCGGCGCCACCGTCAGCACGTCGGCCAGATACATTTGCAGAGGATCGCCCATGCGCTCGCCAAATCGAAACGAAGGAATCGGCGACGTCGGCGTCACGATGGCGTCGCACTGGGTGAACGCCGCCGCGAAATCGTCCGCGATCTTGCGCCGCACACGCAGCGCCTTTCCGTAGTACGCCTCGTAATATCCGGCCCGCAGCACGTAGGTCCCGAGCATGATGCGCCGTTTCGGCTCGAGACCGAAGCCCTCGCCGCGCGTGCGCGCGTACAGCTCTTCGAGCGTGCGTGGATCTTTCGTACGGTGGCCGAAGCGCACACCGTCGTAGCGAGCGAGATTCGACGACGCCTCGGCCGTGCAGATCAGATAGTAGGTCGCGATGGCGTACTTGGTGTGCGGCAGCGAGACCGGCACCAGCTTTGCGCCCGCGCGCGCGAGCTCGTCCAGCGCCGCGCGCACCGCCGCCTCGACCTCGGCATCCATTCCCGCCGTGAAGTACTCGTCAGGAATGCCGAGACGCACACCTTGCAGTCCTTCCTTGCCCGCGCGGCAAGCGTCACGGTAGCGGCCGACGGGCGCGGGGATACTGGTCGCATCGAGCGGATCGGCGCCGGCCATCACCTCGAGCAGAGCCGCGACGTCCTCGACGCTGCGGCCGAACGGCCCCGGGTGATCCAGTGACGACGCGAACGCGATCACGCCGTAGCGCGAGACGCGCCCGTAGGTCGGCTTCATCCCCGCGACGCCGCAGAACGATGCCGGCTGCCGGATCGATCCGCCGGTGTCGGTGCCGGTCGCACCCGCGCACAGCGACGCCGCGGTCGCGGCTGCCGAGCCGCCCGACGAGCCGCCCGGCACGTGCGCCAGTGACCACGGGTTGCGCACTGGACCGCGCGCGCTGTTCTCGTTGGACGAGCCCATCGCGAATTCGTCCATGTTGAGCTTGCCGAGCGAAACGGCGCCGGCGTCGGCCAGGCGCTGTGTCACCGTCGACTCGAACGGCGGCACGAACCCGCGCAGGATCTTGGACGCGCAGGTCGTCTCGACGCCGCGCGTGACGAAGATGTCCTTGATGCCGATCGGCACACCCGCGAGCGCACCCGGATCACGCCCCGCCGCGCGCGCGGCGTCGACCGCGTCGGCGCGACGGCGCGCACCCGCGGCGTCGGTGAGCACGTAGCAGTTCAGCGCGCGATCGAGCCGGGCGATACGGTCGAGGTACCCTTCCGTGACGTCGCGCGCACGGAGCTTGCCTGACCGCACACCATCGGCGATCGTCGCAATCGAGAGCCCGCGCACATCGGTAGCGGTCATGACTCTTCCTCCCTCGTGCCGCCGGCCGACGGCAGGTCGCCCGCCGTGGGCGCGATGATGCGCGGCACCTGGAAGAAGCTCGCCTCGCGGCGCGGAGCGTTCTGCAACGCTTCGTCGATCGGCAGCGAGGTTCCGACCTGGTCGGGACGCACGGGACAGTCAAACGGCACCGCGTGGGTCATCGGCTCCACCGCTGACGTGTCGAGATCTTTGAGAGCGGCGACGTAACCGAGGATAGCGTCGAGATCGGTCGTCATGCGCTCGATCTCCTGATCGCTCAGATCCAGACGCGCGAGCGTGGCGATCTCGCGGACCTCCTCCGGACGGATGCGTGACATTGTGGCACCATGTACTACCAGAATATGGCCAGACTGGTAGAGGCTCGGTATAGTGTCGGGTCTTCTGGCGAGTTACGATGTCTCCTGAATTGAAGACCGCAGCCTCATCGAACGGGCGGACTCCTCGAGCGCGGCGGCGCGGGGTTCGCGCAACGCTGGCCATGGCCGGTGCCGTCGGGGCATGCCTCGGTCTCTTTTGTTTCTCTTCGGCCGGCTGTGACAGCGAGCAGCGCGCTCGTGACGCTTCGGCTCCCCCCAGCCTGCAGACCAGCGAGGTGTCGGTCCGGTTCGACGTCTCCCCGCAAAAGGCGCCGGTGATGTCAGTGTTGGCGTTCCACGCCACCGTCGCGGGGGTCCTGCAGCGCGACGTGCTCGGCATCGTCGATCCGCTGGCTGCTGCGGCACCGGAACGCGATTGCGAGCTGCGTGACCTCGATCTGTCGGCGAACGCGCTGGTGGCGCAAGGCGGGTCGATCGAGCTGCAGGAGCTCGGCGGCATCGGCCTCATGCTCGGAACACCCGATCTGACCGGATTGGCGGCGGGCGCGCCGCCGACCTCATCGGCCGGCGGCGTGGCGACCGCCGGCACGATCATCCGGGCATTCCCCCGCCTGTTCCCCGACGTGGCGACGGTCGTGGGTGGCGTGGTCGGCGAAGCCGGCCCGCTGCAGCTCGGCGGCCTGCCCGATCGCATCGGCTTGTTGACGCCGGCCTCGGAGCTGCCGCTCGAGGAGCTGGCTGTGCCGGCGGCGCCGCGCATCACCAGCATCAATGGCGCGCCACTGGTCGCGGGCGCCAGGGTCGACGGCCACGACGGGCTCACCATCGGCGTGGCCGGCGACGCCGGCACGATCGTCGAGCTGCGGCCGTTCGGCGCCACCGTCGCGATCTCGTGCGCGGTTCCGGCGTCCTCGGCGGGCGAGAGCACGCTGACCGTGCCGCGCGCGCTGGTGGCGCGCCTGAGCGGGGCGGTCAACCCCTCGGCGGCGGCGCCCGGCAAGGCGCTGCCCGCGTCGCTGGATGCGCTCAGCCGCGCGCGCGTGCGGGTCGCGCCGTTCGCCGCAACCAATCACCTCTCTATCGAAGTGCGGGCGTCGACGGCGGTGGAGCTCGCGCCGTGAGCGGCGGTCCGAGCTCGTCTTTCGGACGGGAGTCGCGCAAACAGTCTCGGGTGGTGCTGGAGCTGCCGATGGTCGTCAGTGACCCCTCGAGCCGCGTGAGCGGCAGCATCCTGTTCGATTCGGCCGACGTATCGACCGGGGGCGCCTTCCTCCGTACGGATCTGCTGTTCGAGGTCGGAGAGCTCCTGGTCCTGCAGTTCCAGCTGCCGCGCACCGAGGCGGGCGACGGCCCTCACATCCGCACCGCCGGTCGCGTGACGCGCGTTTCGCGGGGACAGGCCAAGGAAATCCCGGGAATGGGCGTCGAGTTCGTGGACCTGCGCCCCGAGGATCGCGCGGCCATCGAAGAGCGCCTGCACCGCTAGCCCCACGCCCCCTACAAGGACGATCACGAGAATGGCCGAGACCCTGGAGGAGCTGACCTACGACTACGAAGAGGACGGAACGCTGGTCCGCAAGGAGATTGACCGCGTCGTGCTCACCAAGGGCGGCTGGGCGACGATGATGTTCCTGTTCCAGGAGCTGGACCGCAACAGCGGCAAGTTCCGCGCGCCCAAGATGGCGATCGTTCGCTTCAAGAAGTCGAAGGGCGTCTATCGCAAGCAGTCGTCGTTCAACATCTCGAGCGAGAAGCAGGCCCGACAGATCGCAGAGGTATTCGAGCAGTGGTATCCCAAGATTCAAGCGGCGGCACAGGCGGCCGCGGGTAGTGCCGAGGAGGGCGACGAGGGTGACGACGCGCCGGCGGAAGACTGACCGGACAATCGGGTGATCGCAGTCCTCGTCAACCCGCGCTCCCGGGCAAATCGGCGAAACCCCCGCATCGCGGCTGAATTCCAGGCGTTGCTCGGCGAGACCGGACGGGTCTTCGCGCCCCGCAGCCTCGACGAGCTGGCGCAGGTCGCGACCGACCTCCGCCAGATCGCCCCGTCGGTGATCGCGGTGCACGGTGGCGATGGGACGTTGCACAAGACGGTGACCGCGCTGGTGCGCGCGTTCGGCGATGCACCGCTGCCGCCGGTCGCCGCACTCTGCGGCGGGACGATGAATGTGGTGGCGACGTCGCTGAACATCCGCGAGCAGCCGCACGCGTTCGTGCAGCAGCTGGCCGAGAACGCGCGCGTCAACCGCGCGCCGGACACCATCCGCCGCCGATGCATTCAGGTCGATGGGCAGTACGGCTTCATCTTCGGCAACGGGCTGATGGCCAACTTTCTCAACGAATACTACGGGCCGGGCGGCTATGGACCGTGGCGCGCGCTCTGGTTGATGCTGCGGCTCGTGGGCTCGGCGGTGATCCTGGGCCCGTTCATGCGCCGGGTGTTTCACCGGTTCCGGGGGGTGGTCAAGGTCGACGGCGTGCCGATCCAACGCCCGGACTTCACGACGATCGGCGTGGCGACGGTGCGCGAGGTGGGCCTGGGCTTCAAGCTTATTCACCGGGCCGACGATGACCCGGAACGGCTGGGGGTCATCGCGATCCATTCCGGCCCGCTGGCGCTGATTCCCGATTTCCCGGCCGTGCACGCCGGCCGGGGCGTGGCGCCTCAGCGTGCGTTCAGCGCAGTCGCGTCGACGGTCGACATCGAGCCGGTCGAGGACGTGATGGCCTACACCATCGACGGCGACCTTTATCGGAAGACCGGGCCCTTGCGCATCACGGTCGGCCCACACATCGAATTCATCAAGCCCCAAAGGGGTTTGATCAGGGTCGGCAGGAACGGTACGATACGGAGTCCATGAGCACGTCGTTCCCGCTCGACGGTATGCGCGCCCGCTTCGCGGGCGAGACCAATGTGGGGATGAAGCGCGCCCACAACGAGGACTCGTTTTTCCTGCCCGAGAGCGAGCGGCTGGCAATCGTGGCCGACGGCATGGGCGGGCACGCGTCGGGCGAGGTGGCGAGCCGAATGGCCGTCGAGACCATCGCCGGATTTTTCCGCGCGACCCAGGACGAGCAGCAGCTGACCTGGCCGTTCAAGATGGACCGCGGGCACCGCTACGACGTCAACCGCATGGTGACGGCCATCAAGCTCGCGAACCTCAAGATCCACGAGCAGGCGCAGAAGGACCCGCAGTGCCACGGCATGGGGACCACGGTGGTGGCGACGCTGTTCGCCGACGGTGCGCTGATCGTCGGGCACGTGGGCGACAGCCGGCTCTACCGGCGTCGCGATGGGCGGTTCGAGCAGATCACCGAAGATCACTCCCTGCTCAACGACTACATCAAGATCAAGCACCTCTCGCCCGAGGAGATCGCCAACTTCCCGCACAAGAACGTCATCGTGCGTGCGCTGGGAATGAAGGACAGCGTCCAGGTCGACGTGCACATCGACAACCCGCGCCTCGGCGATGTCTACGTGCTCTGCTCCGACGGCCTGTCGGGCATGGTCAAGGACCAGGAGATCTCCGACGTGATGGTCGCGGAGCGCGACCTCGACGTCTGTTGCGACCGCCTGATCTCGATGGCGAACAAGAACGGCGGCCTCGACAACATCACGGTCGTCGCGATCCGCATCGAGAACCCCTGAGTCAGGGAGAAGGGGCCGGGACGCCGACGACACCCTCTGGCGTCGCCACGGCGTCATGGAGCTCGCCGTCCACAACGGTGTCCGACCAGACCACGGCATTGCGAATCTTCGCGGTCCCCCGAATCTGCGCCCGTGCGCCGATGACGGCCGCGGGGCCGATCTCCGCGCCCCGCTCCACGACGGCTCCCGCGCTGATCCGATACGGCGGAATCAGGCGCGCCCCACCGGTCTGGGCCGTCGGGGCAATGCCGGTGAGGGGGCCGGGGGGGTGTGGAACCAGCGATGGGTTGTGGAGCAGGTCGAGATTGCCGGCGAGGTAGCGCTCCGGCGTCGAATGCTCGGCGAAGTACCCGTCGAGCCTCTGCGCGGCGATACGGGCGCCGGCCTCGAGCGCGGGCATATACGCATCGCGGATGACGTCGCTGGGAACCGGGCGCAAGCGATCGAGCAGCGACGGCTCCATCACGTGAATGCCGGTGAACATGCGCTCGGTGACCGGCCCGTCCGGAGGGATCGGCGACCGCGCGGTCAGGATGCTGACGATGCGGCCGGTCGCATCGACACCGATCGCGCCCCACTTCCGCGGATCGGGATCGTCGCGGAGGAGCAGTGAGCCCTCGGCGCCGGACTCGACGTGCGCGCTCAAGAGGTCGCGCAGGTCGACGTCGGCGACGACCTTGCCGTTGATGATCAGGGCGCGCCCCGAGCCCAGCAGGTCACGCGCGTGCGCGATCCCGCCGCCGGTCCCGAGAAGCTCGATCTCCACGGAATAGCGCACGCGCAGCCCACCCTCGCCGTCGCCCAGGGCTTCGCGCAACCGGTCGCCCAAGTGGTGCAGGTTGACGACCGCTTCCCGGAACCCAGCGCGCGCGCTCGCGGCCAGGCTGAAGCGGATCGCCGGGTAGCCGCAGATCGGCGCGAGCGGCTTCGGCAGCGCCAGCCCGAGCGGCCCCAGGCGCGTGCTCCGCCCCGCGGCCAGCAGCATCACAGCGGTCTCGATCATCGTTTCAGCGCCGTCGCTCGGCGAAACGACCCTAACATGATATGTGAAGGGGCCATGAAGATCTGTGTCATTGGTACGGGTTACGTTGGACTGGTGGCGGGGGCCGGCTTTTCGGACATGGGCAACGATGTCGTTTGTTGCGACGTGGACAAGAGCAAGATCGACGCCCTCAACGGGGGCGAGATCCCGATCTACGAACCGGGCCTCGACAAGCTGGTCGCTCGCAACGCCGCCGAAGGGCGCCTGACGTTCACGACCGACGTTCCCAAGGGCGTTGCCGGCTGCGAAGTGATCCTGCTGGCGGTGGGCACGCCGCCCGGTAAAGACGGCAGCGCGGATCTGTCGTTCATCTTCCAGGCTGCGGAGACCGTCGCGTCGGCGATGACCGGCTGGGCGGTCATCGTGACCAAGTCGACGGTACCGGTCGGTACTGGCGACAAGATCGAGGCCATCGTGCGGAAGAAGACCACGCACGAGTTCGCCGTCGCGTCGAACCCCGAGTTTCTGAAAGAGGGCGACGCGGTCAACGATTTCATGAAGCCGGATCGTGTGATCGTCGGTGCCGAGGACAAGCGCGCCATCGATACCCTGCGTGCCCTCTACGCGCCGTTCACGCGCACCAGCGATCGCATGCTGGTCATGGATCGCCGCTCGGCCGAGCTGACCAAGTACGCCGCCAACTCGATGCTGGCGACGCGCATCTCGTTCATGAACGACCTGGCCAACCTGTGCGAGCTGCTCGGCGCCGACATCGAGCTGGTGCGGCGTGGGATGGGCTCGGACGCGCGCATCGGACCCAAGTTTCTGTTCGCAGGCCCGGGCTTCGGCGGAAGTTGCTTTCCCAAGGACCTGCGCGCCGCGGTCAGCACCGGACGCGAGGTCGGGTACAAGTTGGAGATCCTCGACGCGGTCGTCAGCGTCAACGAGCGGCAAAAGCGCCGCATGGGCGAGAAGATCATCGCCCACTTCGGCGGCAGCCTCAAAGGCAAGCGCATCGCCGTTTGGGGCCTGGCGTTCAAGCCCGGGACCGACGACGTGCGCGAGGCGCCGGCGCTGACGCTGATCGATCAGCTGCTGGCGGCGGGCGCGTCGGTGTCGGCGAGCGATCAGGTCGCGATCCCGGCGGTGCGCAAGAGCCTCGGCGACAAGATCGAGTTCGAGACCTCGGCCTACGCGAGCGCCAAAGACGCCGACGCGGTGGCGCTGGTGACCGAGTGGCACGAGTACCGCCGCCCCAACTTCGAGCGCCTGAAGTCGGTGATGCGCCAGCCGGTACTATTCGACGGCCGCAACGTATGGAACCCGACCGAGCTCAGGGCTGCCGGCTTTACCTACTACGGCATGGGGCGCGGCACGAAGTAGGCCGCCTCTCGCAAGGCCTGCCGCGACCGGCGCTCGCAAGGCCTGCCCTCACCCCGGCCCTCTCCCGAGTACAGGAGAGGGTGACTCGCTGAAGAAAGGCGAGCTCTTCTCGACCGCTCTTATTCCCTCTCCCCCAGTCTGCTGGGGGAGAGGGTTAGGGTGAGGGGGGCCGATCCGCCGCGAGGCTCGTTAAGGCCCGCGCCCTACGTGGCCGCGGCCGGGCGCAGCGTCGTCGCCGCGCCGGGCGCCAGGTTCGAACGCCAGCCCAGCACCGCCGCAGGCGGCTTCTTCTGCACGTGGCGCGGGTGGCTGGCTTCGTAGCGACCGGCAACGATCGTCACTCGGTCCGGGTACAAGTGCAGCGCCCCGACCAGGCCGACCGATTCGGGCGGCATCGTGTACGACTGCCCCTCGTGCACCACGACGGCGCGCGGACCAACGACGACCGGGAAGCGCAGCCCCAGGTTGCGGGGATCAAATTTGAGTGGTCGCAACCGTTGGCGCTCCTCAGCCAGCAAAATTGCCGGCGTCTTCGCGTTGAGCTCGGTCGCGCGTGTATTGAGATCGCACAGCCAATCAGTCAGCTGCCGTTCCATGTCGGCTTCGTTGACGAAGGTGTGCGATTTGAAGAAGAAGTGTTTGACCCAGTTGCCCAGGTTGGTGCCCGGCCCGCGATCCGCGCCTCGGCGTGCCCGCACTTCGACCCCCAGCCCCAGCTGGATGGCTGCGTAGGCGAACGCCGAATCCCACTCGATGACCTGGCCGTCTCGGTCGGACCGGATCCCGATGGGCTTCGGGCGGTCGAAAGCCGCCAGCAGCGGGATGCCGCCGATGGCATCGAAGTGGTGCACCAGCGCGCGCACCAGCGATTCGATGCTCTGGTCCTCGACGATCGAGACCGCGATCCAGCGCGAGTACTCGAGGCGTGTCGCGAAGAAGTTCACCGACCGGACCTCGCCGCCCTTGAACCGCACGTCGACCTGGCCCATGCCGTGGCGAGAAATCTCGCCCGGGACCTTGTCCTGCTGGCTCAGGGGGCGACTCCGGCGCGGCCGGACGCTGGCGATCAGCGAATAGAGCGCGCTCTTTCCGCCGTCGTAACCAGCCGCCTTTGCCCGGCGCACAATCTCGAGCGACCGCAATTGCGGGTGTTTGAGCAGCAGGTCCACGACGAAGGCACGGAAAGGTTGCGCCTTCGACGGGCGTCCGACGCCGCGTTTGACAGGCTCTGTCTCTTCCGAGGTCGTTGTCTCCATGGTGGGCTCCTCTGGAATCTCATCCTCCGCGAGGCGCTTCATGGCCGGAGAGTCCCAATTTCCGCTTTCATACCCATGGAACATTTGAACCAAAACAGGGGTTCTTTCGTCACTTTTTTTCGAAGGCACGACGAAAACCCCAGATCTTTGCGGCCCTACTACGCGCACCGTTAGCGAGCTTGCGTTTCTGGGGTCTATCGACCCCAGACCGGAAGAGACGTGGACAGCCCGCGCCGTGCGTCACGTCGTTCGATCGCAAGATTTATGAGCCGTGTGACGAGGTCGCTCGCGGAGAGCCCACTCGCTTCCCACATCTTCGGGTACATCGAAATCGCGGTGAAGCCAGGAATCGTGTTCACCTCGTTGACGAAGATCTGCGAGGTCGTTCGTTCGACGAAGAAATCAACGCGCGCCATGCCTGCGAGCTCGAGCGTGCGGAACGTCGCAACCGCGAGCTCCTGGACGCGCGCCGTGAGCTCTTTCGGCAAATTGGCCGGGATTTGCCAGGCGGCGCCGTCGGCATCGACGTACTTCGCGTCGTACGAATAAAATCCATCACGGTGGTGAACGATGATCTCGCCTGGCACCGAGGCGGCGGGTCGATCGTTGCCGAGCACCGCAACTTCGATTTCGCGCGCGTCAACGCCGCGCTCGAGCATCACCTTGCGATCGAACGCCAGCGCCGCCCGCAACGCCGGCTCCAGCGCCGACGGGTCGTTGACCTTGCTCACGCCGACCGACGACCCGGCGTTGACCGGCTTCACGAACACGGGATAACCAAGAGCGTCCGCGTGCCCGGCGGCGATGCGCGGGTCCTCGCGCAGGTCCGTCGCGGTCAGTACCCGGAAGTCGACGACCGAGATGCCGGCGTCGCGCAGCAGCCGCTTGGCGACGTCCTTGTCCATTCCGATCGCCGAGCCGAGCACGCCCGCACCCACGTACGCGACGTCGGCGAGCTCGAGGAGCCCTTGCACGGTTCCATCCTCGCCGTATGTGCCGTGTAACACGGGAAAGATCACGTCGTCGGAGCCGAGCAGCTGCGTGATCGACGACGGCGTGCTCGCCAGCGCCACGGTCGGCGCTTCGTCCTCGAGCTTCAGCAAACGCGGGTCGCCGGTCGCGCCCGCGAGCATCTTCTCGGACTGCGCGCGCCAGCGCCCTTGCTTGTCGATGCCGATCAACACTGGCTCGAAGCGGGTGTGATCCAGCGCGGCCAGCACGTTGCGCGCTGACAAGATGGAAACCTCATGCTCGGCGGAGCGACCGCCAAACAGGATCACGACGCGGGTACGGCCAGCCATGTCAGTAGACCAATCCCAGTTGCGAGAAAAGAAAGCTCCATTCGTCTGTCAATTGATCAATCACCTTTCCCAGCGGCTTGCCAGCGCCGTGGCCTGCCTTGCTCTCGAGACGCAGCAGCACCGGACCGCCGCTCGACGCTGCCTGCAACCGCGCGGTCATCTTGCGCGCGTGCATCGGATCGACGCGGGTGTCGGACTCCGCGGTGTGAATCAGCACCGCCGGATAGGCGACACCGTCCTTGACGCGATGATAAGGCGAGTACGCGTACAGCCATTTGAACTGCTCGGGATTTTCCGATGAACCGTACTCGGGAATCCAGAGCTGCGCGATCCGAAAGCGGTGGTAGCGGATCATGTCCAGCAGCGGCACGCCGCAGATCGCCGCGCGGTAAAGCTCGGGCCGCTGGGTGATGGTGGCGCCGATCAGCAGACCGCCGTTCGACCGTCCCGAGATCGCCAGGTGCGCGGGCGCGGTGATCTTCTCGCGGATCAGCCATTCGGCCGCACCGATGAAGTCGTCGAAGACGTTCTGCTTGTGCGCGAGCATTCCGGCCTGATGCCAGGATTCACCGTACTCGCCGCCGCCGCGCAGGATCGCGACCGCGTAGACGCCCCCGTGCTCCAGGAACGGCGCCACCTGCGGGTCCCAGTGCGGCAGGATGTTGACGTTGAAGCCGCCGTAGCCGTAGAGCAGCGTCGGGTGGCCGGCATCGCGCGCGAGCACGCCGCGTTTGTGCACGAGGAAGAGCGGGCACTGCGTGCCGTCGCGCGAGGTGTAGCGCACCTGCTCGACCTCGAACCCGTTTGGGTCGAGCGGCGCGGCGATCTGGCGCCACACCGAAGGCTGCGCGGGCGCGGCGCCCTTGGCGTCCCCGACGTGCTCGCGCAGGATCATCGTCGGCGTCAGGAACGACGTGAACGACAGGAACAGCTCGTCGCCATGACGCTCGTTGCTGAGTGAGCCGACGCTGCCCAGGCTCGGCAGCGCCAGCTCGCGCTGCGGCTTGCCGTCGACGGAAAAGAGGCGAACGCGCGCCGTGGCGTCGTTGAGATAAAGCGCGGCGACCTGACCACGCAGCACGGTGGCGCTCTCGAGGATCTCCTCGCTCTGCGGCAGGATCTCCTTCCAGTGCGCACGCTGCGCCTGGCGCAGGTCGGCGGCAAACACCCGGCCGCGCGGCGCGTCCTGGTTGCTGCGGATATAGATGTGATCGTCGAGCACCTCGACGGCGTCGAAGTTGGCGTCGACCCCTTCGACCATCGCGACCGGCCGAGGCGGCGTCTTGCCGGCCGCGTGCACGTCGAGCAGGTAGAGCTCGCTCTTCGACCAGCCCTGGTCGATCTGCACCACGAGCCAGCGGCCATTGGGCGACAGCTGGACCCCGGGCCAGTCCTTGAGATCACGCCCGGTCCCGAAGATCTTCTCATCGCGCGCCGGATCGTCGCCGAGACGGTGGCGAAAGACGCTGCGGTGGTACTTCTCTTCGCCGGCCGGCACGGTGTCCGCGGTCGGGTAGCGCGTGTAATAGAAACCCTTGCCGTCGGGAAACCAGGCGAGCGAGCAGGCTCGCGTACGCGCGATCTCGTCAGGCAGGTCGCGTCCAGTGGCGACGTCGCGCACGTGCAGCACCGACTCCTCGCTGCCGTCGGCGGAGATGCCGTAGGCCACGAGCGCGCCGTCCTCCGACGGCACCCACCAATCGAGCGCGCGCGTACCGTCCGCGGCCAGCGCGTTCACGTCGACGAGCGCGCGGTCGGCGCCGTCGAGGCCGTCGCGCACGTAGAGCACCGCCTGGTTCTGCTTGCCGTCGCGGCGTGTGTAGAAATAGAGCCGGTTCTTGCCCTTGTGGCGCGGCACGGGCACGCCGAGCGACCCGATCTCGTAGAGCTGCCAGAACCGATCCGCGAGGGCCTTGCGGCCGGGAAAGGCGTCGAGCGCCTTGCGGGTGAGCGCGTTCTGCTCGTCGGTCCAGCGCTGCACCTCGGGCGAGGTCGCGTCCTCGAGCCAGCGGTAAGGATCGGCGACGGCGACACCATGGAGGGTGTCGAGGATCGGCTCACTGCGCGTCGGGATCGGCGGTTTGGCGTCGGCCACGGACGCGGAGACTATCGCGGCGAGCAACAGGAAGAAGCGCAAAGCACGGCACACGCGGCCCTCAGACATCGCGCCCGTGCGTCAGTCGTTTCAGCCACGGCGAGAGCGCGAGCAGCAGCACGCCCGCCGCGACCGACGTGACCACGAAGACCAGGAAAAAATCAGCCTGGCCGCCGAGCAGGTGAAAGAGCTCGCCGCGCTCGACCCGGTCGCTCAGCGCCGCGAGCTGCCCGGCGAGGAACTCGGCGATCCCCGTCGAGAAGAACCAGAGCCCCATGAATAGCGACACGTACTTCACCGGCGCGAGCTTGGTCACCGTCGATAGGCCGATCGGCGACAGCCAGAGCTCGCCAAAGGTGTGCAGCGCATAGGTGGCGATCAGCCAGGCCGGGCTCACGAGCGCGCCACCGTCGCTGGCGTGGGCGCCGCCGACCATGACCACGAAGCCGAGCGCCATCAGGATCAACGCCGCGCCCATCTTCATCGGCGTGCTCGGCTCGCGCCCGCGGCGCGCGAGCGCGGTCCACATCCAGGCGAAGATCGGCGCCGATAGGAGCAGAATCGCCGAATTCACCGACTGGAACCAGGTCGCGGGAAACGTGTATCCGAAGGCGACGCGGCGGGTGCGCTCGGCCGCGAAGAAGTTCATCGACGAGCCGGTCTGCTCGAACGCCATCCAGAACGGAATCGAGAACGCCATCATCACCAGCAGCGCCAGCAGGCAGTCGCGCTCGACCCGCGTCAGGCGCGTGCGCGGCGCAGCGGACAACGACACGGTCGGGCGCTCGGCGGGCAGGCCGATTCCCGGCAGGTAGCGTTCCCTCAACGCGAGATACATCACGACGCCGAAGACCATGCCCACGCCCGCGGCGCCGAAGCCATAGTGCCAGCCCCAACGCGGGCTCTCCGCCAGGTAGCCGCACACGAGCGGACCGAAGAGCGCGCCGACGTTGACGCCCATGTAGAAGATCGTGAAGCCACCGTCGCGCCGCGGATCGTTCTCGCGGTAGAGTTGACCGACCATCGTCGACACGTTGGGCTTGAAGAAGCCGGTACCGACCACCACGAGCCCCAGACCAAGGAAGAACGTCGCCTTCGCCGGCAGCGCCAGGCAGAAGTGGCCGGCGGCGATGATGAGCCCCCCGATGACCATCGATCGGCGGGTGCCGACGAAGCGGTCCGCCAGATAGCCGCCGCCCAGCGGCAGCGCGTAGGCGCACAAGCCGTAAAGCCCGAAGAGCCGATCCGCCGCCGGCTTGGACCAGCCAAACCCGCCGCGCGCGGCGTCGCTCAGGAAGAGGACCAGCATCGCCCTCATTCCGTAGAACGAGAACCGCTCCCACATCTCGACGCCGAAGAGCAGGAACAGCCCCGGCGGCTGCTTCAGCGCGACCGCTCGCTCGGTTTCTTGCACGGCCCGCAGCATAACCGATTGAAGGCGTTCGCTGACCGCGTAGGCGACCCCTCGCCGACGAGAGCGGGCGACTATCGTCGCGCTGGCTCTTGCAGGCCGCCGCGCAGGGGGATCCCGGCGACGAAGGCCCTCACCATCTGGTCGACGTCGCGCGGGTCCTGCGCGTCCAGGTCCAGGCTCTGCCGCTGGTGCCAGAGGACGCGCCCGTCTTGCGCGGAGATCATCGTCATCGAGACGTAGACCTGGTCCCCGGCAAACATCTCGTCCTCGTGGTCGACGGTACCGTCGTGGGTGTAGGTCGGGCCGTCGAGCGGCACGACCACCGCGACGCCGACGCCAACGTGCGGGCCGCCACCGTAAGTTCGGCCGACCACCGGCCCGCGCGGCGGTGCGAAACCGCGGCCGGGCGGCGGGACGACCGCGCCCCCGGGCGGCGACCCGCGCAGCGGCGATGGTGGCGGCACGCGCGCGGACGGCGGCGACCCGCGCAGCACGGGCGACCCGTGCGAGCCGCCGCGCGCCAGCGACGGTGACGAGCCGTTGCCGTTCTTGCCACTGGCCGCGAGCGCCAGGATGATCGCAGCGATGATCACCACGATGAAGACCGCAGCCAGCACTTCCGCCGTGCGCTTGCCGGCGGTCACCGTGACGCCTTTCACGTTGACGTACAGCAACGCGTCCGATTGCGTGGCCCAGCCGACCCGCGCGGCCAGCTCGGGCGCGACGAAGGCCGGCGCGGCCATCGGGCCGCTGCCGCCCGCTTCGGGGCTGCTGGCGAATTGCGCGACGCCGCTGGCGAGCCACCCGAGCTGGTCGCGGTCGACCAGCAACGCGCCGTTGGGCCCGACGACGCCGTCCCAGCGCGCCGAGAGATCGACGTCGTAGCCGCGGCTGCGCAACCCCTGGTTGATCGCCTCGACGGTGCGTGCGGACACCGCCTGGCCCAGCGCCGCCGACGCGACCGGATCGTTGTCACCGAACTGATCCACGACCAGGAACACGTCGGGCGGCAGCAGCGCGATCCGCAGCGGCGTATAGGTACGCGCCGCGAACGCGGGCTCGATCATCGGCCCGGGCGTGGCACACCCCATGGTCCACGCCGCCATCGCCAGGCACAGCGCCAGCGCGGAATGACGGAAGTGCGTCATTCCTCGGAAGCTAGCACGGGCTGGTCGGGCGACGCGATCGTCACCGTTGGTGTGCGCTGGAGCCGGCGGCGAAATGATATGCTCCCCGCGTTATGGTGGTGCCACTCCGATCGACCCGCGTCGCTGTGATGCTTTGCCTCGCAGCCGCCACGGCCGCGCATGCGGCCGGCGTCGACACGGTCACCGGTGCCGGGCTCAAGGTCCAGGTCGACAAGTCCAAGGTCAACCTCAAGGAGCACCGGCTGGAAGTGAAGATGTGGCCACGCTCGAGCAAGATTTCGGTGGTGGTCGTCGGTGAGTCGGGCGCCACGCTGGCGGAGGAGGAGCAGGACTTCACCGGGCGTCCCGCCGGATCGCCGCTGCTGGTGACCTGGACGCCGTCCAACGATGAGGCGGTGGCGAAAATCACCATCAAGGCCGGCGACGATCGCGGCTACGTCGGCCTCGAGCTCCTGCCCTGGTCGGTGAACATCCCCCACGACGACGTGAACTTTCGCACCGCCTCCAGCGACATCGACGCGAGCGAGGTGCCAAAGCTCGAAGCGGCCTACGCAAAGCTCGGCGAGATCCTGGCCAAGGACAAGGACAAGCAATTCCGGTCGATCACGTTGTTCATCGCGGGCCACACCGACACCGTGGGTGACAACGCCTCGAATCTGAAGCTGTCACGCGAGCGCGCGCGCTCGATCGCCGGCTGGTTCCGCAAGCGCGGCACGCGCATCCCGATCGCGTTCGAGGGATATGGCGAAACCGCACTCGCAGTCAGCACCGCTGACGGCGTCGACGAACCGCGGAACCGCCGCGTGGATTACATTCTCTCCAACGACGAGCCGATGATGAAGACCAACGGGTTCAGGCCAGCCTGGAAGCGCGTCAAGTGATGTCCCGCGCCCGCCTCACCACAATCGCTCTCGGCGTATGGCTCGCATCCTGCAGCAGCGCGCAGCAGCCGCCTATCGCCACGCCGGTGGTGCTGCCCACGCGCTGCGAGCGCGGCCCCTTCTGCATCACCGGCGAGGTCGACGATCAGTTCTCGATCGCGGTCGAGGGCGCGAAGTGCATCGCGCTGCTCGAGACCGGATCCCGTACCGTGGTGTCCGACGGGCGCGGCTTCTTCTTCATGGACGGGCTCGCGACGCTGCCGCGGCAGGTGCGCTTCGAGAAGGCCGGCTTCAACACCCAGTCGGTGTCGGTGCTGCCGGTCTCCTCCGGCACGGCAGCGCCGGTCTACGTGATCTTCCACCGCATCGCCGACAGCGAGTGCTCGTGTGAGCCGGCGGCGATCATGGCCGGCCACGACCCTTGCCCCGACGACAAGTGCGGCCGCTCGCGCTTCGACGTGACCATCCCCGAGGCGCCGAAGACACCGCCGGCAACGCCGCCGCCCTGAGGCTCAGGATCGCGTGCGGCGGCTAGATCGAATAGCCGCCGACTTCGATCGCGTGCAGCGCGATCTTGCGGCGCAACGAGAACGTGTTCACGCGGGTAAGCTCGTAGTAGCTGTTGATGTCGCGCACCTCGCGCCCCCACTCCTCGGCCTGCGACATCCACATCAGCATCTCGCGCAGCATCTCGAACACGCTGGCGTAAGCCTTCGCCACGAAGAGCTGGGTCATGCAGATGGCGATGCGGCTCGCCTCCTCACCGCGGCTGCGGACGAGCTGCAGCGTGCGTGTGATCGCCGAGTCCATCGCGAAGATCTGGATCAGGCAGTCGGCGAGCACGCCAAGCAGCTCCTGTTTCTCCGAGATCTTCTGCATGTACTTCTGCACGCCCAGCGACGCGCCGTAGGCAACCGCACGCTTCGCGAAGTCGCACTTTTGCCGCTCGAGCCCCAGCGGACCTTCGGGGACGCGCCGATCGATCTTGTTCGGGTCGGCCAGCTCCTGCTGAACCTGCCCCACCAGGCCCATCAGCCCCAGACGTCCCTGCAGCGCGCGCTTGAGCAGCGTGCCCGGAACCAGCAGGCGGTTGATCTCGTTGGTGCCCTCGAAGATCCGGTTGATGCGCGCGTCGCGGCTCACGCGCTCGATCGGGTAGTCCTCGATGTAGCCGGCGCCGCCGAAGATCTGCAGCGTTTCGTCGGCCGTGTTGTGCAGCATCTCCGAGCCGAAGACCTTGATGATCGAGGCCTCGATCGAGTGCTCCTCGATGGCGTCGATCTGCTTCTTCGCCGCCGCCGGATCCGCCGGATCGATCGAGCGACTGCGCGCGTCGAGCAAGCCCGCCGTGCGGAACGCCATCGACTCGGCGACGTAGGTCTGTGTGGCCATGTCGCCGATCTTCTTGCGAATGAGATCGAAGTCGGCGATCGGCTTGCCGAACTGCTTGCGCTCGCGCGCGTACTTGACGCCGATCTCCAGGCAGTACTTCGCGCCACCCACCGCGCCCACGCCCAGCTTCCAGCGCCCGATGTTCAGGATGTTGAACGCGATCTTGTGCCCGGCGCCGATGTCGCCGAGCACGCTGTCGGCGGGGATCGTGCAGTCTTCGAGAAAGAGCGGACAGGTCGAGCTGCCGCGGATGCCCAGCTTGTGCTCCTCCGGCCCGATGGTCAGGCCGGGCGCGCTGCGCTCGACGAGGAACGCGGTGAACTTCTCGCCGTCGACCTTGGCGAACACCGTGAACAGATCGGCGAAGCCGGCGTTGGTGATGTATTGCTTGGTGCCG
>Ga0265339_10001451_pt1 | contig 17559 bp, 18 predicted proteins | sample 4CB219metaG_FD_202085 | JGI IMG/M metagenome (GOLD analysis project Ga0265339, IMG submission 202085) | Rhizosphere microbial communities from Carex aquatilis grown in University of Washington, Seatle, WA, United States - 4-CB2-19 metaG | ecosystem: Host-associated > Plants > Roots >... | reverse complement strand
ATGGGCCGGTTGGCGGGTCGTTGTCCGTCGCTGAAGCGGTCAATTTGCCTGCGCCGGAGTCGCTCAAGTCCATTCCGGTGGGTCAGCCTTGGTACAGCGGCGACGCGCTGTGCCCGATTTGCGAGACTATCTATTTTCTCAGCAATTCCTTCACGCCTGATGCTCCGGCAGTCCTGCCGCTGACATTCTCGTCTCGGCCTGCCGAGCACGCGGTCGCGCCTGCGGCATTTGTAGTCGCACGGCGGCGCGCCCCCTTCCAGTCCCGCGCCCCACCCACCGCCTGACCCTTCGCGATCGTTGCTGAAATCCGTGGCGTTACCGTGCGTTCGCGCATCGGCCGCCACGAGAGCGCCCGCGGTTGCCTGACAATAAAGCTCCTCCGCTCGCGACAGCACGACCGCACTCTTTGCGGCGCTATGGCGAATTCCGTTCAGAATAATGGGTGGGGACAATGTCTAGTCACGTTCATCGTTTGAGTTTCACGTCTCGCGCGGCACTACTCGCTGGTTGCGCGCTTTTGGGGCTAACCGGTTTTGGCGCCTCTCTGAGAGCGCAGGTGGCGCTTCCCGAGCTTAAAGTCACCAGCGCAAAGCCCAAGCCGAAACCACGTACCGCGCGGCGCCGCGCACCGGCGCCGGCCGTCGCCGCGCGGGCAACGCCAATGTCCCCAGCCACGCCGGTCAATGCGGCGACCGCGAAGAACAACGCATTCGATACCGCGCGCAGCAACCTTTTCACTACGGCCGGCACAACGTCGGACACGCTCAGCCATGACAGCATCCAGGCGCTGCCCCAAGGCACCAATGCACCGGTCGAGAAAATTCTGCTGCAGGCTCCCGGCGTGTCGCAGGATTCGGCGGCAAGCGGTGCGATCCATGTCCGCAACGATCACGCCAACGTGCAATTCCGCATCAACGGCGTCATGTTGCCCGACGGTGTCACCGGCTTCGGCAGCATTCTCGACCCAAGCCTGATCGGCAGCATGTCGCTGATCACCGGCGCGCTGCCGGCGGAATTCGGCATGCGCACTGTGGGCCTCGTCGACATCACCACGCGCAACGACATTTTCAACAATTCCGGCAGCGTCAGCCTTTACGGCGGCAGCCGCGGCACCTTCCACCCGAGCTTCGAGTATGGCGGCACCTTCGGCAACACCTGCCCTGCGACGACGCCGGCCGGCACCAACACTTCCGCGCCGCTCACCACGAAAGCGGTACCGTCGTCGGCCGACTGCTTTCCCGGCGTGCAGTACCTGTTCACCGGCCGCTATCTGCAAACCACGGAGGGCATCGAAAACCCGATCACCAGCCTCAACGCCATTCACGACTTTTCCCAGCAGGCCAAAGGCTTCGCCTACCTGTCGACCTTCGTCGACCCGATAACGCGCCTGAGCCTCATCGCCGGCACGTCCACCAGCTGGTTCCAGATTCCCAACGTCCCCGGCCAGCCCGTCGGCTTGAACGGCAATCCGCCCGTGACCAGCGCATTCGGAATCACGAATTTCAACTCGGCGGCGCTCAACGAAAATCAGTACGAGAATACGCAGTTCGGTGTGCTGGCACTGCAGCGGTCGGCCAATGGCTTTGACGGGCAATTATCTTATTTCACGCGCTATAACTTCCTGCATTTCATGCCGGACCAAGTCGGCGACCTCTTGATCAACGGCATTGCCTCCGACATCACGCGTGAATCCTACAGCAACGGCATTCAGGGTGACGCTTCCTACGTCATCAACGACGCACATACGCTCCGCACCGGCTTCACCGTCAGCGGCGAACAAAGCGCGGTCGGCAACCAATCGCTGGTCGAGCCGGTCGACCCGATGGGCAACCCGATCGACGCGCCGTTTACGGTCACCGACAACGTTTCAAAGCTCGGCTGGCTCGCCGGCGTCTACGTCCAGGACGAGTGGAAGCTCACCAACAACCTCAAGCTCGATTACGGCCTGCGTTTCGACCAGATGTGGCAATACGTGAACGCCAATCAGCTCAGCCCGCGCGCCAGCCTGACCTACAAGCCCTTTGAATTCACCACCTTCCATATCGGCTACGCGCGGTACTTCACGCCGCCGGTGCTGGTCGAGGCGGCGCCCGCCAACATCGCGGTGTTCGCGAACACGACCGGCGCTCCAGCGAGCGGCGGCACCGATCCGGTGCTCCCCGAGCGATCGCATTATTTCGATGCCGGTGTCGATCAGAAAATTCCGTTCGGCTGCGCTTTAACTGCCGCGCCCGACTGCAGCATGCTCGAACTCGGCGTCGACGCTTACTACAAGATCGCGCGCGACCTGCTCGATAACGGCACCTTCGGTCAGGCCCTGGTGCTCAGCGCCTTCAATTATGCGCAGGGTATCAGCGAGGGCATCGAGTTCAGCGCCAAGTACCACAGCGGCAATTTCCAGGCCTACGGCAATCTCGCCGTCGGCCAGGAGAAGGCCACCAATGTCGTGTCAAACCAGTATCTGTTCGACAACGCTGCGCCGCTCGCCGATCTCGGCGGTTTGACCGAACTGCAATATATCGACTCGCACTGGATCTATACCGACCACAATCAGTTCGTGACCGGCTCAGCCGGAGTGTCCTACCTCTGGTACGGCACCCGCTACTCGGCCGACATGATCTACGGTTCAGGCCTGCGCACCGGCGACGCCAATACTGGCAGTGAATCGCCCTACGCGCAGTTCAACGTCGGCGCCTCACACGAATTCGCCATGCCCGACGGAAAGCCCCTCACTGTACGCCTCGACGTCGTCAACCTGTTCGACACGATCTACCAGATCAGAAGCGGTACCGGGATCGGCGTGTTCGCGCCGCAATACGGTCCGCGCCGCGGCTATTTCGTCGGCGTAAGCAAAAAGATCTGAGCAAGCCGGGCAACGTGGCGGCAAACGAAGGAGAGACCAATCCAATGACGGTATCACCGCGCAAGCTCGTTCGACGACATGTGCAATTGCCAGCGCGTGCGCCAGCGCCAGCACGTATGGGCAGATCGCTCGCTGTCGAGGATCGGCTGCGGGCCGCGCGTACGGCGCGATCAGAACGCTTGACGATATCGCGCAAGCACAATAAGGCACAACATACTGAAAAGGCGGTAGTTTTTCATTATTCCAAAGTAAAACAAGGCGCCTTTTTGCAATCACGCTGGGGTGGCAGCAGCTTGCTTGAGGCGGGCGCGGACGGCGGCGACGGAAAGGTAAGTGGGAATTCGGAAATGCGAACTGATCGAAAGACGCGAACATCCAGAAAAATCGGCGTGTATTCGCGTGGTCGCCGGCTCGCCCTCGCGTCCCTGAGCGCGCTGTTCGTCGCCGCATCGCTTGTGCACTCGGTCCACGCACAGGCGCCTGCTGCGCAATCTCCTGCCGCGCAAGTTCCTGGCACGCAGATTCCTTCTGCGCCGGTTCCTGCCACATCAACGCCGACTCAACCTCCGCCGACCGCCGCGGCTCCTGCCCCCCAATCGCCATCGCCGCAAACTCAAGCTCCCGCAGCGCCGTCGGAGGCCGCACCTCCGGCGCGCGCGGCCGAGCCGAGCGTCACGCCAGCTCCGCCCGCCGGCGGCCCCTCGATCGGCGGCGATCTGTTGCCACGGCAACTCTCCTACACGCGCATGTTTTTGGACGCCGATTGGGTCGTCAAAGCGGTGATGATCGGACTCGCATTCGCATCACTCGTGACCTGGACGGTGTGGCTCGCCAAGACCTGGGAACTGGCAAGGGGGCGCCTCGAGGTGCGCCGCGGCGTGCGCACTCTGCTTGAGTCACCGACCCTCGCACGCGCACATGATCAGTTGCACGACGGCGACACCGCGGTGTCGCAACTCATGCAAGCCGCGGCGCAGGAAATCAGACTGTCCACCGGCGTGCGCGGCGACGGCCTGAAGGAGCGCATCTCCTGGCAGCTCGAGCGGCTCGAAATGGGGTTCAGCCGCCGCATGGCGCGCGGCACCGGCGTGCTGGCCACCATCGGTTCGACCGCGCCCTTTGTCGGACTGTTCGGCACCGTCTGGGGCATCATGAACAGCTTCATCGGTATTTCCAACGCACACACCACCAATCTCGCGGTGGTGGCGCCGGGCATCGCGCAGGCGCTGATGGCTACCGCGATGGGATTGGTGGCGGCCATCCCGGCGGTGATGATCTACAACGTGCTGGCGCGGCAGACGGCGCAATACCGCGCACTGCTCGGTGACGCCTCGGCGCAGGTCATGCGGCTCGTCAGCCGAGACCTCGACCGCGCCAGGCTGCCGCTCGCCCAGGCGGCAGAGTAAGCGGGCGACACAGCGATGGCCATTCGTCTCGATCACGGCGAGGACGAACTTACCGAAGTCCACGACATCAACGTCACGCCATTCATTGACGTGATGCTGGTGCTGCTCATCATCTTCATGGTCGCGGCGCCGCTCGCTACAGTGGACACGCCGGTCGATCTGCCGTCCTCCACGGCGCAGCCGCAGCCACGGCCCGATAAGCCGATCTATGTGACGCTCAAGGCCGACGGCAGCCTTACGCTCGGCGATGATCCGGTGGCGCGCAGGAGCCTGCCCGCCGCGCTCGATACCGCGACCGGCGCCGACAAGGACAAGCGCATTTTCCTGCGCGGCGACCGCGCGGTGCCTTATGGCGACGTCATGGCGTTGCTGAACGAATTGCGCGGCGCCGGCTACCTTAAAATCGCCCTGGTCGGGCTCGAAGCACGCAGCGCCCAATGACCCCATCCGCACTCAGCTGGCTCGATGACGATCCGCACGCGCGGGGGCGCTGGATCATTTCCAGCGTCGCGGTGTTCTGCGGTTATGCCGCCGTCGCCGGCGGATTGCTGCTGTGGTGGCCGCAATCAGACCGCATCGGCGATGATTCCTCGGTCATCTCGCTCGAGCTGGCGCCGATCGACAGCATTGCCGACGCCAAACAGACGGACGTTGCACCCGCGCCCGAGGAAATGGTCGAGCAGAAAGAGACGCCCGTGCAACCGGTGAAGCAGCCGGAGCAGCCCAAGGTCGAAGAGCAGCCGCCGCCCGAGCCGGCACCGTCGGCCATCGCGCTGCCGGAGGAGAAAAAGCCGCCGGTCCAGCTCGAGGAGCAACGGCCGCCCGCACCGGTGACGGCGGCCCCGGTCAAAGGCGGCGCGCCGCGGATCGAGCCTTCCTGGGAGAGCCGACTGTTTCGCAAGCTGCAGCAGGCTAAGCGCTATCCGAGCGAGGCGCGGGCGCGCGGCGAGCAAGGCGTCGTGACGCTTGCCTTCAGCATCGACCGCAATGGCCACGTCACATCGCGGCGCATCATGGAAGGCTCGGGCTACGCCGCGCTCGATGACGAGGCGATGGCGCTCGTCATGCGCGCCCAGCCAATGCCGGCGTTTCCGCAGAGTATGACCGAAGCGGAAATCAGTCTGACGGTGCCGATCCGCTTCTCGCTGCGCTGACGCGCCATATCCCGTCATAGCCACTTAGCACCCACGGAGACATTCATGCGTACCAAGCAGACCCTGACTTCCGCCGACGTCAAGAAAATGTTGACAGCGTGCGAGGCAAAAGCCGCAGCGAACAAATGGCCGGTGGCTATCGCTATCGTCGACGACGGCGGTTTCCTGCTCGGCTTTGCCCGCATGGACGGGGCGGCAGCCATCACTGCGGAAGTGGCAATGGGCAAGGCGCGCGCCTCGGCGATGACCAAACGGCCGAGCAAATTCTTCGAAGATCGCATCAAGGAGCGGCCGGCTTTTCTCAATTTCCCAGCGGGAATATTGCTGCAAGGCGGCGTCCCGATCATGTATCAGAATGAATGTGTCGGTGCGATCGGCGTGTCCGGCGTGCAGTCGCACGAGGACGAGGAAGTGGCGCAGGCGGGCGCAAGCGAGATCGGCTGAGACGCCGCCCTTCATTTGCTTCGCAGATAGCGGGAGCAGGCCAGCATGCACACCTCGCAAACCGCAAACGTTCTCGCTGGCCTGTGGCGAACGGCCGGACAGGATGACGCGGCGCTAAACGCCGTTGAACTCACCGGCGCCGAGCCGGTGCTGCCCTCTTCATTTGCGGTCGGAACTGCCGCACAAGCGACCCTCGCCGCTTCGGCATTGGCGGCGAGCGAGCTGTGGCGGCTGCGCACGGGCCGCCGCCAGCGCGTCGCCGTTGACATGCGCGCGGCGGCTATCGAATTCCGCAGCGAGCGCTACCTGCGCGTCGACGGCAAGGTGCCGGCCGAATATCACGACAGCATCGCCGGGCTTTATTGCTGCGGCGACGGGCGCTGGGTGCGGCTCCACACTAATCTGCCGCACCATTGCAGTGGCTTGCTCAAGCTGCTCGGCTGCGAACATGATCGCGCCGCGGTGGAGCGCACGCTCGACGGTTGGAAGGCGGAAAAACTCGAAGACGCGGCGGCCGCAGCCGGTCTCGTCGTCACCGCCTGCCGCTCGTTCGCCGAATGGGATCACCACCCGCAAGGACAGGCGGTCGCCGCGCTGCCGCCGTTTTCGATCGAGCAGATCGGCGACGCGCCGGCCAAACCCCTGCCCGCGGCCGGACGGCCACTCGCCGGCGTCAAGGTGCTCGACCTCACCCGCATCATTGCGGGACCGGTGTGCGGGCGGACGCTGGCCGCGCACGGCTCCGACGTGTTGCTTGTCACTGCGCCGCATCTGCCGTCGATGCGGCCGCTCGTCATCGACACCGGCCGCGGCAAACTATCGACGTCGATCGATCTGCGCGAGCAAGGCGGTCGCGACACGCTCGCTGCGCTGATCCACGACGCTGACGTCTTTGTGCAGGGCTACCGACCGGGCGCGGTGGCAGAGTTCGGCTTCAGCCCCGAGGAAGCTGCCAAAATTCGGCCGGGGCTCGTCTATGTGTCGCTCTGTGCTTACGGCCACGCCGGCCCGTGGGCCGGACGCCGCGGCTTCGATTCCCTGGTGCAGACCGCGAGCGGCTTCAACGCCGCCGAAGCCGAAGCCTTCGGCCAGAGCAAACCGCGTGAGTTACCCGCGCAGGAGCTCGATCACGCCACCGGCTATCTGCTTGCCTTCGCGGCGATGACGGCGCTCAAGCGCCGCGCCGAGCAAGGCGGCTCCTGGCACGTGCGTTGTTCGCTGGCGCAGACCGGGTATTGGCTGCGCACGCTCGGCCGCATTGACGGGACGCAGTATCCCGATCCGCGATCTAATGACGTGCGCGACCTGCTGGAGGAAACACCCTCCGGCTTTGGCCGACTCACCAGCGTGCGTCATGCCGCCAGCATGAGCGAAACACCGCCGCGTTGGGCGCGGCAGAGCGTTCCGCTCGGCACGCACCCGCCGGAGTGGCCCGCTTAACGCGCGATCCTACTCCGCCGGCACGCTCGCCAGTTCGCGCTCGGCAACCGGATTCTTGATGTCGAGCCAGAATGTCGACACCGCCGACACCACCGCCATGCCGGCGAGCAGATAGAGCCCACTTGAGAAGCTGCCGGTCATGATCTTGATCCATCCGACCGCGGTCGGACCGAAGAAGCCACCGAGATTGCCGATGCCGTTGATCCAGGCGATGCCGGACGCTGCCGCGCTGCCGTCGATTACCCAATTTTCGATGGCCGTCACGATTTTCTCCCGTGATACGTCGTGCAGGTTTTGCTGTCTTTGCCTCTGCATAAGATTGCCGCGGCGATAATCAATCGCCTAGGGACCAAACCGGCGCTGGAGAGGCCGCGCGTTAACACGCGTTTATGCTCAATCGTCGAGTTCCTTGAAATAGCGATAAATGCCCCATTGGCTGAACGGGATGCGCCGCTCCGACGCGAGATATGCGGCGACGCGCGGCCGCTTGGCGACCCGATCGTGCAGCGCCACGAGCAGCGGAATCCTTTTCTCGAAACGCTTCATGCGCTTGGGAAATGCGTAGCGCAGACCTTCGACGATCTGAAACAACGACAGGTCAACGTAAGTGAGCCGTCGCCCGACCATGTAATGGCCGCCGTTGTGCTTGAGCACGCGTTCGAAATAGCCCAGGAATTTCGGCGCGCGATAGCGCCAGAAATCGGCCGTGCGCCGCTTCGCCGCCGGCTTCTGCTCCTCGTAATACAGCCAGCCGGAAACCGGGTGATGCGTGTCGTGGATGTGTACGACCAAATCCGTGATGGTGAGCTGCAACTGGTGCGTCCACAGCCGCCCCGCCTCATCGCGCGGCGCAAGGCCAAGCCGCGGACCAAGATAAAACAGAATGAGCGCGGTCTGCGCGATGATGTCCTTGCCAGCTTTGAGGAACGGCGACGCGTATGGCGGGCGCGCCAACCGTTCGTTCTCCAGAATTTTCATCATCGCCGCCATGCCGCTTTTGCCGCGGCGTGCCACATCGATATAGTCAGCGCCGGCCTCCTCCAGGGCCAGGCGAACGAACTCACCGCGACCCTGGATGCTCGGCCAGTAATAAAGTTCGTAGCGCATGGTCGTAATCCTCCAACCGATCATCCCGCAAAAGCGGGGACCCAGACGACGTCTTGAGGGGATGGGTTTAGCCTCTGGCTTCGCGCTTGCGCGGAAATGGGCGGAGCGATTCTAGGAACTTGCGGCCTTGTATTGCTCGTCACTGACCGGCTCCAGCCATGCGACGTGCTTGCCCTCGAGCGCCTCCTGCATAGCCACATGTTCCATGACTGTATTTGGCCCGGCGCCATGCCAGTGCTTCTCGTTCGGCGGAATCCAGACGACGTCGCCGCCGCGGATGACCTGCACCGCACCGCCCCACGTCTGCACACGGCCGCTGCCCGAGACGACAAACAACGTCTGCCCGAGCGGATGGGTATGCCAATGGGTGCGTGCGCCGGGTTCGAAACGTACGAGACCCGAACGCACCCGCGCCGGCGCCGGCGCCTCGATGATTGGGTCCTGCCAGACGATACCGGTGAATGATTCTGCCGGCCCGCGGCGCGACGGCGCCGAGCCGCTTGGACGAATTTCCATGTGTCTCTCCTCCACAGGCCCGGCCGCCGACCCTTGAAGACGCACACTAGTACCGGGCTACATCCCCGGTAAGATAAAGGAAATTTTGCTCCGATACCCTGTTGAAGACACGTGGGTGGTGCAGGAGTCGGAGACGGGTTATCCTGCACGGCTACGTCAAAACGGTGATGGGGTGAGTAGTGCTGCGTATTGAGCGAATGACCGCCGCGGCTCGGCTATTCCTCTTGATCGGTATGGGCTTAGCGCTAGGCGCCTGTTCCAAATGTGACGTGCCGGATTTCACCCATTGGGGTTCGCCGCACGCATGCGGCAGCGCCACGCCGTCGAAATAGGCCGCATCCCCTCCCACTTCTGACGCTAGATCCCGATATTCTGCTGAATTTCCTCAGCTGTGCCCGCTGCGCGGCGATGTCACTTCGGGCTCGCTCTTTGTCGCGGGGCCGCTGTTGTGGCCATTGTCAAAACCGGAATGGAGATCATCGCGCGAGCGCAAATACGGATCCGCCAACTGCCGGGACGACAGCCCCGCAGCGCCGGTCATGTCGCGGCTGCGCCACAGCGTCCAGATCAGCCGGCATAGCATCGCCAGGAGAATGATCTGGCACAGTAGACCCAGATATGATGCCACGCCGCCAAGTCCGCCGATCAGGCCGCGGCCGAAAAGGACACCGAGCACACCGGAACCGAGGAAGCCGGCCGCAAAACCGCCGAGCCATCCGCCGCGGTTAAACAACCCGCTGAGCGTGCCGCCTGAATTAACCGAGGGCTCCGCCCGGGCGGAAGGACTCGGCGTCCCGGCCGTTGCAGCGGCGGCGGCGGAAATGAAGACACCGGGACCCAAGACGTTAAGTCCGTTCGCCATCCGCACGTCGAGGTCGTCTGCTCCAAATAGCAGCGCCAGGAGTGCGGTAAGTCGTGCGACAGATCGGACCCAACGAATTGATGACACGGCTGCTATGTCGCCTCCTCATGGCTCCCAAGAGATTCCGAAGCCGCACTTTGCAGCGCGGCCGCAATGCGCGCTGCACGCTATGAGTAAGCGCTGCCTTTACGGATGGTCACTGCGCAAACCGCCGCGCGCGCGAGTGTCGCACCGGAACAGCGCCGCTATTTTGCGATAGTAATCGTGCCAGGGAAAAACGTTACGAGGCAACCGCCGCGGCGAGATTCTTATTATTGTGGCGCTCGCGCCTTACGCTGCCATCGTCTCTTTCACCTTGGCAACGAGCTGCTTGAGCGTGAAAGGCTTGGGCAAAAAATCGAACTGGCCGTCGGCGGGAAGATGCTTCTGAAAAGCATCTTCGGCATAGCCGGACACGAAGATGATCTTGAGGCCCGGATCGCGCGTACGTAATTCACGCAGAAGTGTCGGGCCGTCCATCTCCGGCATCACGACGTCCGAGACGACGAGATCGATCTTGGCATCGGTTTTTTCCAGGACGTCAATCGCTTCGACGCCGTTACCGGCCTGCAGCACCGTATAGCCGCGCGAAGCCAGACCGCGCGCATTGAGCGCACGCAAACCCTCCTCGTCCTCCACCAAGAGGATGGTGCCTTCGCCCGTCAGATCGGTGACCGGCCGCAACTCGGTGGTTGCAACAGGAGCGGCGGCGACCTCCTGTGCCGTCGGCACATGGCGCGGCAGGAAAATGCGGAATGTGGTGCCCTTGCCTTCGACAGTGTCGAAATACACGAATCCGCCTGTCTGCTTGATAATGCCATAGACCGTCGAAAGGCCAAGTCCCGTGCCTTTGCCCACTTCTTTGGTGGTAAAAAACGGCACGAACACCTTGTCGCGGATCGCCTCCGGTATGCCCGTCCCGTTATCGATAAGTTCGACAAGCACGTAGTCGGCGGCCGGCATTCCCTTGGTGTGATAGCGGGCGCACTCTGCGGCGGTGACGTTGGCGCTGCGCAGCTCCAGATGGCCGCCATTGGGCATGGCGTCCCGCGCATTGACCGCGAGGTTCACGATGACCTGCTCGAACTGCAACTGATCGACCTTGACCGGCCACAGGTCGCGGCCGTGCACAACCTTGAGACCAATCTTCTCACCGATCAGCCGGCGCAGTACGACGGTAAGGTCGCTCAGCATTTCGCCAAGATCGAGAACCTGCGGGCGCAGCGTTTGCTTACGCGAAAAGGCCACAAGGTGCCGCACCAGGCTGGCCGCGCGATTGGCGCTCTGCCTGATCTCCATGATGTCCTTGAACGATGGATCGGTCGGCTTGTGCGCGTTGAGCAGAAAATCGGTCGCGAGCAGGATCAGATTGAGCATGTTGTTGAAATCGTGCGCCATGCCGCCGGCGAGCTGGCCGATCGAGTCCATTTTCTGCTGCTGGATCAGCCTGCTCTCGAGCTCGCGCTGCTCGGTCGTCTCCAGCGCATAGACGATGGCCGTCTCCTGATCGCGTTCCTGCTCGCCGACGGCGGTGACGTAAAAGCGCGCGGATCGCTCGCCTTGGCCGGCCAGTGTGGCGTCGACCGGAGCGATGTCCCCCCTACCCTGAGCCGCCTGGACGATCGCAGCCTCGAGCGGCGGCCAGTCGCGCTCAGCGACGATGGCACGGACCGTTCGGCTGCGGGCGTCGCCGCCGATCATGCCCTGGAACAGCCGGGCAAACAGCGCATTGGTTCGTACGATGCCGCCGTCGCGGTCGATTGTGGCGATTGCCATCGGCGTGTGATGGAAAAATCGCATGAAGCGGACTTCGGCGGCTCGCTGCAATTCGCTGCCGTCATCACTGGCACGATTGAGCACCACGGTGCGCGAGGCACCTGGCAGACCGTCAGGACCAAACGCCAATCTGTGAAGGAGGCGAACCGGCAGCGTCCGGCCGGAGCGGGTTTTCAAATCAAGGTCAACGATCTCGGTCTTCACCTCGCCGGGCGTAGCGCGCAACGTTGTCAGCAGCGCAGCGCCATCGCCAGAGACGAGGTCAGTAAGCTTGAGGCCGCCGGAGCCGACCTGAGCGAGATCCTGATCAAGCCAGTTGGCGAGCGTGGCGTTAAGATAAACGATGTTGCCGCCGACGTCGGCCGAGAAGAAGCCGGTTGGCGCATGATCGAGGTAATCGATGGCGCGTTGCAGCTCCTGAAAAATGTTTTCTTGCCGCTCGCGGTCGCGCGTGATGTCGTTAAGCGACCAGACCGTGAGATTGCGGGTGTGGGCCGCGCTCCCCAGCGGGCGAATGCGCATCCGCAGCCAGCGCGCCGGCCGACCATGGGCCGAGGCGATGCGGACTTCTTCCTGCAGCCGACGGCCCTCGCGAGCCGCCTTGAGCAGCCGATAGATCGCCTCCGAGGCGTCCGGATCGCCAATGAAGACTCGCTCCACAGGGCGGGCGTCGCGAGCGTCGGCAGCCCCGATCAGGTCGAGATACGCGGCATTACCATAAATCACGCGCCCATCGCCGTCGGTTACGACGATGCCGTCAAACGCGCCGTCGAGCACGGCCTTGATGAGTGGATTGCCGGCTTGTGACCACGACAGCCGCAGGATGCCGCTGGCGAATGCGAACAGGCCGAATACACCGATCGTGGCCAGAATCGCGAGGAAAATCAGAATGTAGGGTTCGGCACGTTCGCGCCCGAGGAATACAATCCCGGCAGCGCCGGCAATCAGGAAGCCGGCAACCAGCAGCACGAGGACGATGCTGCCGCCGCGGCCCGCAGCAGCGCTACGGTCAAGCGCGCTACGTCCCTGGGCCGAGCCATTGGCCTGTTGACCGAAGCCGTTTCTGGTCATGGCCTCATGCGTCATGTTTCGCCTTCAGTGCCCTTTGCGCCCGTCCCGTGCAAGAGGCGCACCATCGGCCGGCGCCCCAGGTGGGAATTGGGATCGGCTGCATTCCCCGCGCGGCGTCGAAGATACGTGATTCTCGCGGGTTATGCCGCGCTCGCAAGGTTCGCTGCCAAACCCGGATTCCGCTCAGTTGGGCCGGCTCACCAGCCGCCGCAGCCGCATCAGGTAGCCGATGATTTCGGCCACGGCCCGATAATGCTCGGGCGGAATTTCTTGATCGATCTCGACCGTGCCGTGCAGCGCACGTGCCAGCGGCGGGTTTTCGATCACCGGAATGTCATGCGCTTCGGCGATTTCGCGAATCCGTCGCGCGAGAAGATCGACGCCCTTGGCGACACAGATCGGCGCATTCATGCCGCGCTCGTATCGCAGCGCCACGGCAAAGTGGGTTGGGTTGGCGATAACCACCGAGGCTTTAGGCACCGCCGCCATAATGCGCTTGCGCATGCGCGAATTGCGCAATTGGCGCAGCTTGCCCTTGATCGCCGGATCGCCTTCGGTTTGCCGGAACTCCTCCTTCATTTCACGGACCGACATCTTCTGCCGTTCGTACCACTGCCGGTATTGAAACAGATAGTCGGCCGCCGCCACGACGGCGAGGATCGCCACCACACTCCCGAGCATTCGCATGACGAGCGCGTCGGTGAACGGCAGAATCATGGCCGGATCGATGCCGATCAGGCCGGCAAGACGCAGACGCTCCGGCCACAGCAGCGCGGTGAGCACGGCGCCGAACAGCGCGAGCTTAACGAGACCTTTGGCGAAATTGGCCAGCGCCTGTTTGGAAAACAGCCGCCCAAGTCCGGCCACCGGTGAAATTCGCGCCAATTGCGGTCGCAGCGACTCGGCCGAGAGCACGATGCGATGCTGGATCGCGCTGCCGGCAAGCGCGGCAACCGCGAGCAGAACCAGCGGGACGCCGAGCGCCGCCAGTATGTTCATCAGCAAGCCGCGCGTCATGTGAACGAGTGCCGGACCGTCGGTCGGAATCTGATAGGAATGGGCAAGCAGGCCGCGCAGCGTCGCCTGCAAGCTGGATGCCGCCGGCCGCGCGAACACCATCAGCGCGAACGCTCCGCCAGCGATCATGAACCAGGTGTTGACTTCGACGCTTTTGACGACGTCGCCGCGCTGGATCGCCTCATCGAGCCGCTTCGGTGTCGGGTCTTCTGTATGTTCGCTGTCGTCTTGCGGTTCGGCCATGGCGCACCGTCAAGCGTGAGGGGCGAGCGCGTGCAGCATGCCTGCGACGTAATCAAGGAAAAATCCCATCATGGCGCCAAGACCGAGCACCAGAAGTAACAGCCCGACCATGATGGAAAGCGGCAGCGCCACAAAGAAGACCTGCATCTGCGGCATCAGCCGCGACAGGACGCCCAGGCCGATATTGAACAACAGGCCAAAGACGAGAAATGGCGCCGACAGCTGAATGCCGATGCGGAACGCACCGGCGACGGTTCGGGTGATCAGCGCCGCGACGTCGCCCGTCGACGGCACTTCGCCCGGCATGAACACGTTATAGCTGTCGTTGAGCGCGGCGATGACCAGGTAGTGCATGTTAGTGGCGAAGATCAGTGTCAGCCCGAGCATGGTCAGGAAATTGCCGACCAGCGCGCCCTGTTCGCCTTGCGTCGGGTCGACCGCGGTAACGAAGCCGAGCCCAAGCTGCTGGGCGATGACCGAACCCGCGACATCAAGCGCCGATATTGTCAGCCGCGCGGTCAGCCCGAGCACCGCGCCGATCAAAATCTCCTCCACCAGCATGACGATGTCGGGACCGAGTGCGCCGGTATCGATGTGATAGGCGCTCCGGTGCAGCGGCAGCAGCACGGCCGCGAGGACCAGCGCGATTGTCAGGCGAATACGCGAGGAAATGTTCTGCTCGCCGAGGCCCGGCAGCAGCATCAGCATGGTACCGATACGCGCAAACACCAGGAGAAACGCAGCGCCGAGCGCGGGCAGGAACGACAGATCGATGGTCACAGCCGCGACCGTTTAACCGTTGGTGATGTGGGCGGCGATCCGCATGAAATTCGAATGCATGGCGTCGGCCATGAAGGGCAGCGCGATCAACAGCGCCAAAAAGATCGCCAGTATCTTCGGGATGAAGACCAGCGTCGTTTCCTGGATTTGCGTCAGCGCCTGCAGCAGCGAGATGACGACGCCGACAACCAGTCCGACCAGCATCAGCGGCGCCGAAACAAGCAGCAGCGTCACGATGGCGTCCCGCGCCACATCCAGAACCTCCGGCCCGCTCATCATGGTGGTGCTCCCGTCCTTGTTGTCATTACCCATATGCGGGCGTGCTTCGAGCAGGCCCCACCCCGCCTGATGCCCCGCACCTGCGAGGCATGTCAGCGTCAGATCGGCATCCTCAAGATGTCCTGGTAGGCCGCGATCACCTTGTCGCGCACCGAGACGAGCGTCGCGATGGCGGTTTCGGATTCGGCGACCGCCGTAACGACGTCGACCATGTTGGCTTTGCCCATAGCGACAGACTGCGTCTGCGCGTCGGCCTTGGCGCCGGATGCGGACACCGCGTGCATCACATCTTTGAGGATCGCGCTGAAGTCCGGTCCGTCTGTTGCGACATTGGGAGACGACGCAAGACCGCTCGGATCTGCGCCCGTACCAAGACGGCCGACATTCGCGTAGGCATTGGCCGCGGAAATGGGACTGGCCGGTATCGCCATGGGTCACCTAGCTCTTGAGGATGTCGATGGTGCGCTGAAGCATGCGACGCGTCGCGGTGATGACATTGAGGTCGGACTGATAGGACTGCTGAGCGTCGCGCAGATCGGTCAATTCAACCAGTGAATTGACGTTCGGATATTTGACGTTGCCGTTGGCATCGGCGGCGGGATTGCCGGGCTCATGCTTGATGCGGAAATCGGAATTGTCGGGCTGCACGCGGCCGAGTTTGACCACTTGTGCGCCGAGCGTGTGGTCGAGCACAGAACTGAAGGTGACGATCTTGCGCCGGTATGGATCGCCGCCGGCCGTCGTCGCGGTCGAATCGGCATTGGCAATGTTCTCGGTGATGATGCGCATGCGTCCGATCTGCGCGTGCAATCCCGATGCGGCGATTTGAAGCGACTTGATGAAGTCCATGACCGATGCCCTTGCAACGTTTTGAACGCGCCCCCTACGACCGAAGCGTTGTGTGAAGAATTCGTCTTAGCCTCCGCCGGCGGCGAGCTTGATGAGCGCCAGACTGCGGGAATAGAGGTTCGCTACTGCGTCGAAATCCATCTGATTCGACGCCACACGCATCATTTCGTCCTCGTGATTGACGGCATTGCCGCCCGGTCGCACCTCGTAATGCGGTTCGTTCTGAGTGGAAAAACCGTCGTTGCCGCCATCCGCTGCGATGTGGTTGGGATTGTCACGAGCGAGTGTGACCGACGGGGTGGTCAGCGCCTGTTGAAAATTGGGCGGCGCCAAGTCAAGCGGCCGGTAATTCGGAGTGTCGGCGTTGGCCACGTTTTCGGCGAGTACGCGCTGGCGCTCCTGGTGCCACTCCATGCGCGCGCGCAACATCGAAAAAATCGGAATATCGACGATTCCCATCGGCTCCGTCCTCCAGAACTGGGCAGACTTTGCCGGGCGTATGGTTAATGCGCGGTTAAAACGGGTTCCAACGAGCATCCCGCCATCAATCCGCCGTTTACCATGACAATCCTTGTGTGACGGCGTTTGTGCGTAAAAAGCCCCACGACCGTTAATTCTTTGTTAGTATTCGCGGCGGCAAATGTTTCCGGCGTCGTTAACCATTGGGATCGCATTAGGCTGCCCAAGGGTCCATTCGACGATCCGACGCAGCGAGGAGTGAGATGTCGTTGTTCGGGGGTATCCCCTTTCCGGTGCAGTTCTTTCTCGCCTTCATCGTTGTGCTGGGGCTGATCGGCGTCGCCGCGTGGCTGGTCCGGCGGCTCGGTGCCGGACGGCTCGGCGGAGTCGGCATGCGCGGCCGCCAGCCGCGTCTCGCCGTGGTCGATTACGCCAGCGTCGATGGACGCCGCCGCCTCATTCTGGTGCGCCGCGACAATGTGGAACACCTGGTGATGATCGGCGGCCCAAGCGACATCGTTGTCGAATCCAATATCGTGCGCGCCACGCCGGCGACTCGCGAAGTCGCCATGGCGCGACCGCCCGCGATGGTGGAGCCGCCGCAACCGCGCGCCATTCCAGTACCGGTGCCCGAGCCCGCCGCGAACACTGCGTGGCCATTGCAGGCCGAGGCGGCGGTTCCGCCCGCGGCACCGCGGATGGCACGCAGCGAGCCAGTTCCTGAAGAACCTGCCGCGTGGCCGTTGCAGCCTCAGGGTGAAACGCAGCCGCGCGCGCCACGCGATACGCTCGCCGCGCTCGCCGACGAACTTTCGACTCGGCCCGCCGCGCCGCAGCGCACTCGCCCGCAGGTCAACGCAAGGCCACAGCCACCGGAGCCGCGTCCAGAAGTGCGGGCCGAGCCGAAGCAAGAAGTACGACAAGAACCTCGGCAAGAACCCCGACAAGAACCCCGACAAGAGCCCCGGCCGGAACCGGTTCCGGAGCCGCGCATCGCTGCCGCCCCGCCCGCCACCTCGGATGCCGCGGCGGCAGCCGACCGCAGCCTCGCCGAAATGGCGCAGCAGCTTGAGGCCGCCTTGCGGAAGCCTACTGCGAAAACCGAACGTAGCGAGCCGCGCGAACCGCGGATGCCGTCGGCGCCCGCTCCGGCAGTGGCCGCCCCACCCCCCAACGGCTCCGCACCGCGCAATGCGCGCACGCCCGAAGTGAAACCGCCGGTGCGCCCAGATGCCAAACAGGCGCCCGCCGGCA
>Ga0265339_10001450_pt1 | contig 17585 bp, 18 predicted proteins | sample 4CB219metaG_FD_202085 | JGI IMG/M metagenome (GOLD analysis project Ga0265339, IMG submission 202085) | Rhizosphere microbial communities from Carex aquatilis grown in University of Washington, Seatle, WA, United States - 4-CB2-19 metaG | ecosystem: Host-associated > Plants > Roots >... | reverse complement strand
GATCTCAGTCGAAGGCAGAAGGAAATTGGCCGTTGCGGAAGATGATCGTAGGCTCGTCATCATAGTCGCCCATTTCCGGATCGCCTGAGGATGAAAAGGCAACCACCCCGAGTTTGCTTAATGCCAGTCGTTCCGCCGTTCGAACGGCGGCTGTTGCCGATTTGCAAACTATTGGAGCATCAGCCTTGAGGTTTCTGCCTTTGCCGGCGTTGAAAGACTGGACGACATAAACTGTTTCGCGGGCCATCACGTCTCCTTGCTTCACTGGTCGAAGGCACGGACATTCGCACTTTGTTTTAGTGGAGATCGCAACTAAGCTCGCATCGCTCGCATAAGCGCCGAAATCTTGATGGTCGCAAAATTGGAGAAGGTGTCCGACACCGCGTACGGCAAAATGATCTGGTCGTGGTGCCTCATGGCGCCGCATGTATAGACGACATTGGGGACGTAGCCTTCGCGTTCGGATGGCTCTGGCCGCAATAACGGTTCGCTCGAACGCGCCAGCACTCTGGACGGGTCGCGCTTGTCGAGCAGCGCCGCGCCGATCGAATACTTCCGCACCGGACCGACACCGTGCGTGAACAGCAGCCAGCCGTCATCCAGTTCGATCGGTGACCCGCAGTTGCCGATCTGCACGAACTCCCAGGGAAACTGCGGCTTCAAGATCGCCTGACCGCCTTCCCACCTGTACAGGTCGTTTGAATAGATCAGATAGAGGTTTTCGTTGTCCTGCCGCGCGATCATGGCGTACTTGCCGTCAATCCTGCGCGGGAATAGCGACATGCCCTTGTTGCGCGCGGCCGCGCCATGCAGCGGAGACATTCGAAAAGACAGGAAGTCGCCGGTCTCGATCAATTCAGATCGGATCGCTGTGCCGCGGTACGCGGTATAGGTTGCGTAGTAGGTCGTCCGGCCGCCATCGGTGAATTCGACAAAGCGGGCATCTTCGATCCCGTGCGACTGGGAGTCCGTAACCGGAAAGATGACGCGTTCACTGATGTCCTGGTCCGGTTCAAAGACGACCCCAACCTCGTCGCCGATTGGTCCGGGTATCGTGTACCCGATCCGGGGACTTGAAGCGAGCCTGACCGTCGGATCGATAGCAATGCCGCCATCGGCTGCGACGGTACCAGCACGAAACGTCAGCGACGACACGTGTCCCTCGCCGACGGCACGCAGGCTGAGGATAAAGCGCAGGCTGCCGGTCGCGGTCCCCGACTGATCGGGATGGGGGACGATACTGGGATTGAACAGCGCCGATGCTTCGAACGAATACTCGTTAAGAAAATAGGCGCCGACCAGCTGGCGCTGGGTTTCTGAAAAATTGCCATGCGCCGCGAGCGCCTCCTCCATCTCGTCGGCGCGCAGTTCGAACGTCTCCAGCAGGTTGCGATGCCGACCCTGGAAGTTATCCAGCACATCCTTGAGCTGGCTGGCCGCGGCCTTCGGGTCGAGCGCGAGAACGCGTTCGACGATATGGTTGGCGCGTGTCTTGTCGGTCGGGTTGAGATCGCGCGGTTCCGTCGCCGGCTTGAACGGACGCACGATGACGCGTGCGGGGTCGGGGCGCAGATAGAGCGCCTGGCGATGCACGAAAGTGGCTTGCGACAACGTGCCCTCGATTGGCCGGAGTGAGCGTTGGATCAGGCGCCGACGGCGCGAAGCGCCGCGGGATTTGTCGGATTGACGTTGACGCGGGCAAGCTGCCGAATCTCGGCAAGGCCCAACAGATAGCACACAACCGACTCGCCCCCGCGATTTTCGTTGGCACGGTCGGGATGCAGTCCGTCCCGGCAACTGCCGCTCTCGGGATCGACAAGCGCGACCGACAGATCGTTGCTGCCGAGAAACCAGGCGAAGACGTTCGCTGCGACAGTTTTCCATTCGGCATCACCGTCCGCGCGCCACGCGGTCAGGCAGGCGGCAATCGTCGCCGTCGCTTCCACCGGCTGCTGATCGAACGCACGCGGAGGTTTGCGGACATCGGCAAAACTGGCTGTACCGACCGGCCGAAAATGGCCCGTTGCTGCCGTTTGTTGTATCATCAGCCAGCGGAGGGTTCTTAGACCGGCATCGACATAGCCGGGTGTTTGCGTCGCCATGCCGGTTAGCATCAAGGCCTGCGGGAGGCGCGCGTTGTCATACGCGAGCCCCTCCTCGAACCACGTCCAGTCCGGCGTCTCGACCGACGCGAGGCTGGACACCAGTCTGTCGGCGAGCGCACGACGAATTTCCCGGGCGTGGCGATCGTTGGGATCCACAGCGCAATAAGCGTCCAACCCCAGCAGGGTGAAGGCCAACGCACGGGGCGAATCAAAGGTTTTCACCGCTGGCAGCGCCTGGACGAACAAGGCGGCCGCCCATCGACGCCGTGATGGACTGGCATCTTTGAGCGCGCATTGACCCAGCGCCCACAACGTCCGTCCATGACTGTCTTCCGAGCCTTTGTCTTCAAGCCAGGTCCGGTTGAAGCCCATGAAGTTGCGGAATCGTCCGGTGTCGGGGTTCCAGGCATGCTGCACAAAAGCGGCAAATCGCGTCGTCAACACCTCCGCCAGGGGTTGCTCGCCCGGTTCATTGAGGGCACAGGCCAGCAACAGCGCGCGGGCGTTGTCATCCACGCAATAGCCATGCGAGCGATCCGGCACCGAATGCACGGCGTGCTGGAACAAGCCGGTATCATCACACATCGACAGAAAATGGCCTGTCTGCATGGCCGGCGCCGCGAACTCGTTTGGCGGGACAGGGTCTCGTTTGCCGCGCGCAACGACCTTCAGCAAGTGACCCTGCCGCGCATTCTCGAAGGCGGTCATGTAGCGTTGGGCGGTACGCTCCCATGTCATCGATCGGCTGGCCACGTAGGCTCGCTCGCGCATGGCCTGCCGGCGAGGATTGTCGGTAAGCAATTGTGCAATTTCGTTGCCGATCCCCGCCACATCGCAAAAGGAAACCAGAACACCGCGCCCATCGGCCAGTAATTCGCGCGCGTGCCAATAGGGTGTTGATACGACCGGTTTTCCGAGGCCGAAGCTATAGGCCAACGTACCCGACGTCATTTGCGCTTCGTTGAGATAGGGCGTGACGTAAACATCGCACATCGAAATGAATTCGAGCAGCGTGGCCTGATCGACGAACTGGTCCAGAAATACGACGTGATCCTCGACGCCCAGCTGGCGCACCCGCGTCATCAGGCTCTCGCGATGGGCTTCGCCCTGGTCCCGGACCAGATTGGGATGGGTCGCACCGAGCACGACGTAGACCGCGTCCGGGCATCGTTTGAGGATCGAGGGCATGGCGTCGATCACGACCTCAATGCCCTTGCTGGGGGACAGCAGGCCGAACGTCAGAATGACAGAGCGGTCGCTGAATCCAAGTTTGGCCTTTGCTGCATCAGGCTCAACAAACGGAAAGTCAGGAATGCCATGGGCAATGACTTCGATCTTGTCGTCCGGCACATGATAGACGCTGTGCAGCAGCTCGCGACCCTTGCTGGCCATCACGACTATCTTTGAGGACCCCTCGACGAGGCGTTCCATCACCGTCCGCTGAACCTCGGTCGGCCTGGCCAGCACCGTGTGCAGCGTTGTCACGCTCGGCATGGTGAGGCGCGACAGCAGCTCGAGGATGTGGGCGCCGGCTTCGCCGCCGAAGATTCCGAACTCGTGCTGCAGGCAAACGACGTCGAATCGGCCGTTGTTCAGAAAGTCTGCCGCGCGAACATAGTCCTCGATCGCGTCATCCCTGACCTGGAAAGCGACGGAAGCGGGATAGCCATAGGCCTGACCATGGTCGGTCATCGCCACGATACAAGTCTCGAGATTTGGCCGTGAAGTCGAGATCGCGCGTTGCAGGTCGGTCGTAAATGTTGCGATTCCGCAGCGGCGAGGCAATGAATTGCCGATGACCGCGATCCTGCGAAGCGGCGTCACGCCTGCGCCTGGGCGAGGCCTGTCAATCGCGGAACAGCCATGGCGCCTTGTGCAGCAGGATTGGTCGCCAGCTCGCCGAGCCGCTGCAACAGGGAACCGACCGGAACGCTCCTCGGATAGGCGACCAGTGCCGTCAACCCGTTGACGCCGACTTCGATGCTGGTACGGCCGCCGCCAACGAAAATCGCCTGTCCTATCGTTGCCGCGGCCAATCCGATCGCCGCGTGGCCGTCGAGAACAAGTATCCACGTCTCCGCTTCAGCGAGCAACGCCCAGCTTGAACCCTCGGGCAGGTCAAGCCGCTCGAGAACGAAATATCGGCTCGCGACGAGAACCGTTCGTTCATCCGTAAGGCGGATCGGATTGGATGCAGATCGGAGTGGCCAGGCGTTGGCCACGGCGACACCGTTGTCTTCGTGCAATTCGCGCTGGCTGCCATAGTCGAACAAGCGGAATGTGGCATCGCTTCGCTGCTGAACTTCGGCGAGCACGATGCCGGCGCCCAAGGCATGAATAGTGCCGGCCGGAATGAAGATGACGTCGCCCTTCTTAACCGGACGCCATCGAACCAGTTCGACGATTGAACCGTTCCGGATCGAGGCCCGTAATTCTTGTGGCGTTACCCGACGCTCCAAGCCGACGCCGGCCCGCGCGTCCGGTTTCGCCGAGATGACATACCACGCTTCGCTCTTGCCGTTCGACAGCCCCATCGCATGCGCGAAAGTGTCGTCCGGATGGACCTGGATAGACAATGGCGCGCTGGTGAACAGCAGCTTGAGAAGCAAGGCAGGGATCGGGGCGTCTTTGTCGGCCCGCTCGAACCACAATTCCCCCACGGCGTCACCCGTACCGTCGATGCTGCTCCAGGGCTGGAGATCCCTGACCCCCCAGGGCTTCTGTACAACCCGCACGGAGGCATGTTCGACGGGCATACGCTGTCCTAACCCCTGACGCGCACGTCAAAGCGACATGCCGTGGGCTGCAATCGTCCATAGGATTGTGCGGCTAGGGCGTCGCGCTTCGGAACACGCCCACGACAAGGAGATACTTACGCTATCCGGTCATATGGGTACTTCGGCACCCGATATCAACCTTTGAGCGATGCGCATCGTCGATATAGTGGAAAACGCCGTCTTCTCGCGGGAACGTGTCACGAGGGCTGCGTTCGCCGGCCATTCCCTGATATTTCGCTCGACATCGTGACCGAACGAGAGTCTGCTGCGCCAAATGGCGAAAAAACTCTTCTTTCAATTGACGAGCCAGAGCCGAAGAAAATTGTACGAGCCGATCGGCCTCCCACCGAAGGATTCGCAATCATCGTCGACGGTCATTTCAAGTTAGAATTTGACACGCTCGAAGCTGCTGAAGCATCGGGTCGAAAATTGAAGGCGGCTTATCCGATGCTTCAGATCGAAATCTACGATGCCGACAAGAGGATCCGCACCTTGTTGAGCGGACCAACCTAGCGGGCCATGCCCGATGGGCCCGATTTAGGGCAGCCAAGCAGTATGGCTGCAATCACACAGTAGCCGAGGTAGGGTCGCGGTCGAGACCTGATATCACTCGTTTGTCCGGAAAGCCTCATTGCTTCTTCGAGCGGACGTTGAACTTGGTCGACACGGTACCCTTTGCGCTCGGCGCTGCCGCGACGATCTTCGGCTTTTCCTTCTTCGGCTTTTTCGCTTCTCGATTGCCGTGTCGTTCGCCTTTGCTCATCGTCCCAAGCTCCTCTGCGTCTCTGGCACAATCGAACTGGCGCCCCTCTCTCATGGAGCGTGCGAGCGGGGCTCGTCAACCCTTCGTCGCTGTCTTTGCGAGCTCAGTTTCGATACCGGATGCGCAAGCCTTGGCTAACGAGTAATCCATGCTCGTGGACGCCACGTCTTTCACGAATTCGCGGACAACGGTGTCTCGGGAATAAGAGCTGGCCGCCTTGAACTTGGCGACAGCACCGTCCGCGGCTGTGAACTGCGCGACGCACATCGGCACCAGAACAGACATCCGGCCACTGGTCTCCGCTGTAGCACTCATGATTCTAGCGGTCTCTCCAGTGACCCAGCCGCCCCAGATAAAGCCAATTGCTACGGCCGCGACGGCGCCGAAGGCGATCCCTTGAAGGAAACGGGTCCGGGACTCGCCTTGCAAGATTGCAGGAACTCTCATGAAGGTCGCCTTTCTTGCGCATCCGCAGATGCGCGCCAACGCCGCTGACGCTGTTGCGCCGACGCATGATGGTAAACGTCAAATTATGATTTGCGCCGTCCGATGGCACTCGAGCTGCTGCTACGACAATGAGCGGCGACTTCGGAAGTCGCTGCTTTATGGGCAGCTCCAAGGTGAGCCGTCTGCTGACCTGTCGTTGAACGCTATATCGTTGACCTGATAGTGTAAAGCGTATTCGGTTCTGCTGCGGCTTCACGCTCAAGCTGCCGCTCGTATCTTGGGCAGTTCGCGTACTGTCGATGAGCGATAAGCTCGATCCGCCCGACGCAATTGCGCTTGCACCCCGATGCAATCGGTCCATCAAGCCGCATGCCGGTTTCACGAAAGATGACAGGCCTCGCATGCCTATTATCGGAGGCATCGCGTTCCTGTGCCATCAGCACGCGGTTAATCCGGGGCACGTTGTTGCGCGGATCGAATGTGTGCAGCGCCAGCCGATATAGGCTTCAAACGACCCGGCAAAGTCGCCTGGGCCATACGTTATATTCGGGACAAGCTGTTCCCCCAAGGGGCAGTAACACAACGGCAAATGCCACTCTGTCTCGCGTTGCTGAATATTGGGTCGTAGTTCGCTTGCGCCCGCCGGCGTCCAAACTGAGGCAGTCGCAGCCGCCCGATCAATCCGGCGTCAGATCGTAGTCGCGGCGGAAGGCCTGCTGGAGATATATCGCTGCCCGAGCCGCCGTATTTGGATCGGCAGCGCCAGCAGATACCACGCACATCGACCAGTGACTTTCTGCACGGTCATCGGTGACGCGATTTATTGCGATGCTCGTTACACTCGAACAACCGGGTCGCTGTCGAATTTCCTCCAATGCCCGCCACCGCAAAGTTTGCATCGAAAGCAGGGTCTTCGCCATTTCGCGGCGTTACTTCGACGCGTTGGCGATTTTGTGCTGCAAGTGGCCGGTCTCATGATCACGGCGGAGCTGGCTCATCGACGTTTCGTTCAACTGAAGCAGAACTTCACTCAACTTCTCGGTTTCAGGATAACCGGCTGCGAAGCCTTGTCCGTAAATCTTGCGCAACGTGCGGATGAGGGTGTTTCCGTGCTTGTGGCTGATTTCGCCATCCTTGTTGCGGTGGCGATTGTCGAGACCTGCCTTGCTCATGCTTGCTCTCCATCGTGCCCGAAGCCGACAGCATCCTCCCCCCGGGGTCGGATAGCAACTTAATCATGCGGTGCCGCGACGCACGCCGCATGATGGGTCATTTGCTGCGGTGCATGAGTCTGTTGTTGGCCCATCAGCGAAGTGGCGGCGACCCCCATTGAGGTCCGCTCATTGGGGCAAAACGGGCCAGATTTGCTCGCGACGAGTTTTTCGCGTTTTGACCCACAGCGGAAGTCCATGAGCATTCCCGAACTGACAGTCCGCCGTCAATCGAGACGGTTGGTTTATTCCGGATATCCCATGCGGCGCACGAGCTCCGCAAAACGTGGATCGGAGCGCAACTCCTTCCAGCGTGGATCGAGGCGCAACCAAACCAGCCAATGAGACCTCTCATCGAATGCCTTTTCGAGCCAAGCGAAGGCAGAGTTCTTCTGACCGAGGCCGGCATGGACGAGGGCGACGCCGTAAGACGTTACAAATTTCTTGCCTGCCAATCTTCGCAGCTCCGCCAATGTGTTCCGAGCTTCATCGGTGCGGCCGGCTACTCCAGCGACAAATCCCCTTGCGGCAATCGAGACCGGCCACTCGGGGAGCTTTGCTTCAACGCGCTGAAATTCGGCGAGCGCGTCGTTGAACCGTCCCAGCTCCTGGTAGGTTCGGCCCAACCACAGATGCGCTGGCGGAAAATCCTTGTCTAGCTCCAGCACGAACTTCAACTGCTTCACAGCTTCGCCGTATCGACCCGTGTAGTAGTCGTGAAAGCCGAGGTCCGTATTAACCGACAGGGAAAGCGGGTCCCGCCGACGGGCGAGCTGGATCTCCCGAAATCCGTCCTCGGGCCGGCGCGCAGCCAGCAAGAAGATGCTATACCATTCGTGCGAAGGCGCGTAATTCGGATCGAGCGCAATGGCCCGCTGGAATTCTGCTTCCGCCCCGGCCCAATCCCAGTCGAAATAGAGCTTGACGAAACCTAGGGACGCATGCGCTTCGGCGAGCGATTGATCTAACTCCAACGCCTTTGCCGCATACCGCCGCGCTACGGGAAATGCCTCGCTGGGAGCGAGTGAGCTCAGATAGCCTAACGTCGCATAGCAATCCGCCATCCCGGAATAAGCCGGCGCGAAAATAGGATCGATCTGCACCGTGCGCTGGAAATGTTCGATCGCCCGCGTCAGGCCCGCCTCTGATCTCTGGCTCCAGTCGAAGCGGCCCCGAAGATAGGCCCGGTACGCATCCGCGCTGCCGTCGTCGAACGCGCGACACGCGGCTGCGTCACGCGCCATGACGGGTCCGACAAATCGATAACCGTACGTCGGCACTGTTTGGATCATGCCGGCCCCTTTCCAGTCCCGGCCAAGGACCTTGCGCAGGGCAGAGATATTCACGGTCAGATTGACTTCCTCGACCAAGGTGTCGGGCCACACCTCCCGCAACAGATCACCCTTGCTCACCAGGTGCCCGCTGCGGTCGACGAGAAATACAAGCACATCGAAGGCCTTCGGGGTGAGCGGGACAGGCTCGCCGCCGCACAGCAGCAGGCGCTCCTTGGGTACCAGAATGAAGTTGCCAAACTCAAAAACCCGATCTTCGTGCATCGCGCGAGCTTAGGAAATTTGCAGGAAAAATTTAAGACCTTTCCAAAGACTTGGCTCGTTCAAGCATTTACTTGGTTTGGGGTAGTCGGACCGGCTCGGAGAGCTCAACATGAACCTGCACGCAAATCAGCTCCACCGACGCAGTCGCGTCGAGATACGGTCGATTGTGGGTGCCGCGCTGCTGCTGGTTACCTTGATGATCAAACCCGCCGTTGCGGCGGCTGAAGACGAGGTACGGTCGACCTTCGACCGTTTCGTCAACGCGCAAAACGCCCACGATCTCAAAACCGTGGAGTCATTATTGCTCGGCTCTCCGGAATTTCTCTGGATCACGCGGGGTGCTCCGGTCTGGGGCCAGGATGCGGCGCTGAAGCGCTTCGCCTCCCTGTACGAAGGAACGTGGCGGCTCGATCCCGAACTCACGAGCCTGAAAGTGATTTTGGTCGGAGAGAGCGTCGCACAGGTTTATGTCCCGATCATGTTTGCGATTGGAGCGGCTGGCCAACCGCCACAGGGAGCCAAATTCCTCATGAATCTGGTATTGGTCAAAACACAAGCCGGTTGGAAAGTGTCAAGCATCCTGCCCATCCCTGTGCCCGCGTCCGCAAAGTGATCAAGCGAGAAGCATATCTGCCGCAGCACACGAGTCTGCATGTGGCCGATCGCGGCTTTAGAGCGCTCGTCGAGAGTGTCTCTTATTCGGGCATAAGCGGGTTCTTGCTGAGCGGCCACTCCCTGTCGGTCGGTCACGCTCTGCTCGCAAGCCTACGCCTGCCAGCGGAGCCGCGAAGCGTCTCCGCCCTTCGGGTCACGATCGTTGCCGCGTGACGCTTCCGTCTCGTCTCTCAATCTTTGCGCCGCCCGAAAGAGTGAGAGGAGGGCGGTGGTTTCCGTGACGGAGTGAAGGCCGGGAGAGAGGCTCCCGGGCTCCGTCGTGGAGATACCCCATGAATCAGATGAATGTTGTGGGTGTCGGGCGCGACCAGCGTGGTCCTTTCAAAGTCGATGTGAGCCGCGGCCAACGCGTCGGCCGCGTGTCGTCGGAATGGTTCTCGCGCCCGGCCGATGAACGCTATCTGTCCCTGTCGGAGCTGTTCGGTGCTGTATCCGGCCGCGCCGAGCGAAGCCGGACGCGGACCGCGGAGAGCGCGGCAATCCGCGTGGAAGCGAGCCGCGACAATGCCGAACGCTTGGCACTGATCGTGCCGGGCACGGACGTGCCGCTCGCACCGACCCACTGGAGCTTCGGCCAGTTCGCCAGCATCGTCGGTGCGCCATCCACCTACTTGCGACAGCTTCCGGCGCCTCTCGCCGCCATCAATCTCCAGTACGGGCTGACCTCGCATCGTGGCGAACTGGTCAAGACTCTCGAGGTGGAAGACGGACGCGTCGAGCTGCGCGCGGTCACCGGACCCGATTATGGGCGCATCTTCGATCACGAGCTGGTGGCCGCGGTGCAGCGGATCGCAGGAAACGGCACTGGTGATACCAGATGGAAGGTGTCCGGCGTGCTCGACTGGTCGACGGGCATGTACAATCCGAGCGTAGATATCACCCGCGACACCACCACGCTCTACGCGTCCGACCGCGACGTTTTCCTGTTCCTGGTCGACGACCTCAATCCGATCGAGGCCGGCCGGCTGCCGGATGGCTCACCCGATTTGTACTTCCGCGGCTTCTATTGCTGGAATTCGGAGGTCGGCGCGAAGACGCTGGGAATCGCGAGCTTCTATCTTCGCGCCGTCTGCCAGAACCGGAACCTGTGGGTGCGCCGTGGTGGCGCGATCAATTGAGTGAAAGATGCTTTCTCAGGAAACCAAGAACAGCCTGATGTCTACCCGACTTACCTTGGCCAGAAATGGCTGCAACCGGGAAACCGGCGGGGGACCTTAGCATGTCGGGAAAAGGCGTCATCCGGGCCGAAACCATTGTAGGCCATCGGGACGTCAGGGCAAGACGTGCATGGTGAATGCTGGATTGCGTGAAGCCTAGATCAGGGACTTTATTCCGGGTCGTGACGCAGCAGTGGTTGACGCGTCATGTCGTGCGAAGGACGGTTACCCCATGAGACCCGTCTAAACTTGGTCGCACGACCCACCCTTCGTCGAAGGGCAACGATCGAAAGGGCCACCTAATCACGTCGCATCTCATTGATCGCGTAAACACGGGATCGCCTAAGCGGGCTCCTCTCCGGTGACCCGTAAGGCGACGGAGCCGCCATAGTAGCCAAACGCCCGGGGTAATGCCCGGGACAATCATCCACGGATGGACGTGCATGAGTGAAACCGGCCGGGTAACCGGTGGGGAATCTCCGCCGCACGGGTGAAGGGCGGCGCGCTTGCAGAGCCTTATCCACTTCATGACGGAGGTTTGCTGATGCAACCATACACCGTAGAGAAGAGACTTGGCTCAATCATCAACCTGTCTCGCCAAGGAAAGTGCATAAATGGCCTATTCCGTCTGCTTAACAGCCCGCTCCTCTGGGAAAGGGCCTACGAGCAGATCGCTCCTAATAAAGGGGCGCTGACGCCGGGTATCGATGCTGACAATACTCTCGACGGCTTCTCGCTGGAAAGGGTACGAGGCATCGTCGCCCGCGTGATGGATGGGTCCTATCGCTTTTCTCCGGTCCGCAGGCAGTACATTCCCAAGGCCAACGGGAAGAAACGCCCGTTGGGCATTCCCACCGCCGACGACAAGCTGGTGCAGGCGGCCGTAAAGATATTGCTCGAGCACGTCTACGAGCCGATCTTCTCTGACCAATCGCACGGCTTCCGCCGGGGCCGCTCGTGCCATACTGCCCTGACTGAAATCAGGCGAACCTGGCACGGCGTGAAGTGGCTGATCGAGGTTGATATCGTCGGATACTACGACAATATCGATCATGATATCCTTCTTGACCTGTTGCGCAGACGTATCGATGACGAACGTCTGATCAAATTGATCGAGAGGATGTTAAAAGCCGGCTACCTCGAGGACTGGAGATTCCACAAGACCTTCAGCGGAGCCCCACAGGGCGGCGTGGTCTCGCCGATCTTGGCCAACATCTACCTCCATGAACTCGATGGGTTCATGGCGGAAATGAAAGCTAAGTTCGACCGTGGTCAGGCACGTCGGCGCAGCGCACATTATCTGGAATGCTCTAAGCAAATCCAGATGCGGCGCAGAATGATCGAACGACGACGAGCGAAGAACAACGAGGGTGAAATCCCCGCGCTTATCGAAGAGATCAGGGAATGGGAGCGACGGCGTCTTGAAGCGCCGTCCGTTGATCCGTTCGACCCTGAATACCGGCGTCTCCGCTACTGTCGTTATGCCGATGACTTTGTTATCGGCATCATTGGCAGCAAGGAGGAGACTCGCAATGTGATGGTAGAGGTCAGGCAATTCTTGACCAATCACCTGAAACTTGCGGTCTCCGAGGAGAAGAGCGGAATCAGGAAAGCAAGCGAGGGAGCTACATTCCTCGGTTATGATCTGAAGACGTATGGCGATGGTCGGACAAAACGTATGGTGAAAGGCGGTCGCGCCGTCACTATGCGACTGCCTGACGATCGCATGCAGCTTCACGTATCCGTGGACCGTCTCGCGCGCTTCGCTGAACGCCAGCACCTCGGAAATCTCCATATCAATCGAGGTGAGGCGCGTTGCGAACTTATCAACAATTCCGACATTGCAATCCTGGTCGGTTACAATGCACTGATGCGCGGCTTTGCTGAGTACTACAAGCTCGGCACGCTGTGGAAGCAAGAGGTCTCCAGACTTCATCACCTTTGGTGGTGGAGCTTCATGAAGACGCTCTCTCGCAAGCATAAGTGCTCGGTCAGGGTAATGGCGGAGAGGCTCCGAAATGGGGATCGCCTCGGCCTGTGGTATGAGGGCCGTCATGAACGGCGCTTCATGCCGATGTTCCGTCTAGCAGATGTCAGCCCAGCGCTGGCGTCCACACACGTTGATCGTCAGCCCGCGGCTGTCATGCACTTCGCCGGTCGAAACGATGTCATCGACCAACTACGCGCACGTGTATGCCAAGCCTGTGCTGCCAAAAACGTACCGCTAGAGGTGCATCACGCCCGGAAAATGAGTGACATGAAGGGAACCACTTTGTGGACCACGGTCAAGGCAGCCCGCACGCGGAAGCGTGTCGTGCTCTGTCGGGACTGCCACGTGGCCCATCATGCCGGACGGCTGCAGGAGAGATTGGATCGTGTTGCAAGCGTAGGAGCCGGATGATGGGAAACTATCAAGTCCGGTTCCGTGGGAGGGGTAGAGGTGATCCCACTGGGACGCCTCGCCCCTACCCGACGGTGTCGAGGACTTCGAGGAGATCACGATCCGCCACTCGAAATATGCCGCCTCGCGCTTTGCCCACGAGGCCGCCCCGGCGCTGAACCGCTTTGCCGATTCTTCCCCCATGCGCTTCGTCAATGGCATCAGGGCGGCGCGCGCGCAGATCGTGGCCCGGACCGACGAGGAGCGCGTCGACTTTCTGCGCAAGCGTGGCTTCAGCAAGTCGGAGACGACGAAAGTCATCGAGACGGTGCTGACGGAGGAGGGCCGACTCTGTTCGCTTACATGGAGCGATTTCCCGATGTCGAGGTCCGCGTCACCGACGAGACCCGCCACAGCCTGATGGAGCGCCTCAACAACGGTGCGCTCGATGTCGTCTTCCTTACCGGCCGGGCGCACAGCGGTGCCCATGAGATTCTCCCATTGTGGAACGAGACCATCCTGCTGGCCGTCCCGGAGACCCATCGTCTGGCCGGGCAGCCGGTCGTGACCTGGAACGACCTTCGCCGCGAGCGCATCCTGCTCTCGAGCCGCGATCCCGGACCGGAGCTGAAGGATGCACTGATCGCCAGCCTCAACGCATCGGGCGTCCTGCCGGTCATCGTCCAGACCAGTGCCGACCGCGACACCGTCATCGGCCTGGTGGCGCTCCGCCGCTCCGTCACGCTGCTCTATGCGTCTAACGCCGGCGTGGTCCATCCCGGTGTCGTCTATCGCGAGATTACCGAGCAGTGCCGTACTCTGCCGCTGCCGTGCTTCGCCTGCTGGCACGCCAGCAACGACAATCCTGCGCTCCGCCAGTTCTTGAATCTGCTGCGCGAGGATACAGCATTGGCGCGGGGCAGGCCCCAGTCTTCGGCCGTTGCCCCTTGAGCTGAGTCGCCTGCTTCCTTGCCGCCCTGACGAAGCCCCAATGAAAAATTCTTCACTCAAGAGCAAATCTGAAATCTCGCAACAGAAAATCTGCAATCTCATGCCACCAAGAGTGCCCACGGTATGATGTCTGATACTGCGTAACGGCCAAGAGGCTTGAGCTAACGAGCTCATCGCCTTTCAGGGCCTCCTTAGATCGAGCCTTTCGGTACGAACTGAAAACCTAGGCGCTTTAGATCATGCGCGGTAGTAAATTGTCGTCGACGTGCGAAACACACAACCCGCGCTCGGATCACCCGATTGAACGTTCGGCTTTTTATATTTTAAGGTTGCTCAACCTGAGCGCGCCATGGTACCATCTCTCGCCCGTGCAAGGAGGAGGCGATGGCGATTAATGTCAAAAATCTAACTTTAGTTCTTCCGAGGGGAATCGACCTCGACATCAAATTTATTGATCCCCCCTCGAATGATCCTAACGGACCGGTTGCTGATCCACAGGTTTCGCAACCCGTAAAACCTGACAACGCTGGCAACGCACTTTGGAACGGTTGCGGGTGCGGCGGCGGCAATTGCGTTTGTTGAATACGAGCTGATCGATGTTTGCTTTGCTGAGACGACGCCGAGCTTATCTGCTCGGCGTCGTCTCGTAAGAACCGTATCGTTTTCCGCAGGGGGCGTTGAAGAGCCGCGTTATCTCGTTGGAGAAGGCGTTTATGACTCCGGCGCATAATCTAAAAATTTCGAAATATGTCGTTGCGTCACCGACATTTCACGATCCGGTGACGGAAGAGTCCATCGTCGTCGTCTTCTCGAGCCGCTCGGGTGCAAAGCAAGTGGTGGCGGAACGTGATTGGTCGGCGTTAGTCTCAGCAGACTTTCATCAGTTGCCCGGTAAATTGTTGGAGTCGCTTTGCAGCAACTGCATTTTAGTACCCAGAACTCAGGACGAATTTGATATTGTGCAGGAAGAGAATTTTAAAGCAGCAGCAAGCTATCCGATACTCTATCAGGTCATCCAGCCAACTTCGGGCTGTCAACTTGGATGCGACTACTGCGGTCAGTCGCATGGCTCGCAGAAGCTAAGCCCATCAAATATATCAAGCTTGATTACGCGTCTTACGGCGAAACTCAATTCGGGTAAGTATAGAGGCCTTGAAATCGGTTGGTTCGGCGCTGAACCATTGTTGGCCTTAGATGTGATGCGAACTGTCTCGAAGAAGTTGCGTTCAATCGCGTTGGATTTAGGAGTTCAATATAGCTCGCGAGTAGTCTCGAATGGTCTACGGCTCACCGCGCAAGTTGCCCGTGAATTAGAGGATCTCCATGCGGTTCGCTACGTCGAATTGACACTGGACGGATCCCAACATTTTCATGATCAACGACGAAATTTCAAAAAGACGCGGGCTAGTTCGTTTGACAAGATAATCGCGAACGTAACGGGCGCGCTTGCCGCAGTCGTCGGAGATCTAAAAATCGGCATTCGGTGTAATGTTGATAAACGTAATATAGATGGTGTAATTCCACTCATACGGTTTTTGCACAAACATCAGTTGTTGGCCCGCCTTGATCGGCTTTATTTTGCCCCAGTTCGGCCGTGGGGCAATGACGTGTCTGACGTCGCACTACCTACAGAAGAGTTTGCTTCCAGACAGATTGTCTGGTTTGCGGAAATGGCGCGACTTGGGAGCCCAGCTCCGCTTATCCCACAGCGCACACGCATTGTTTGCATGACGTTCAAGCCCGAAGCCGAACTGATAGATGCGCACGGCGAAAGATATAACTGCACAGAAGTGAGTTATGTGCCGTCTTACTCTTCAGGAACAGATGTATGGGACCGCTTCCCGAGTTTCCGCGACACAACATTAGGACAGATTTCTCGATCTTCGGGAGAAAACGTATTTAGCCTGGGTCATATAGATGGATCTAGGGATTACCCGCCTGCTGCAACCGCGCTAAAAGATTTCTACACGCGTGTAAAAAACTACGAATATCCCTGCCGAAGTTGCAACATGCTACCCACCTGCGGTGGAGCCTGCCCGAAGTCATGGCTAGAGGGGGGTGTGCCTTGTCCGCCTGAGAAGTTTAATATCACCCAACGGCTCCAGCTTGATCATCTGCTAGAACGTTGCACAATCTCGGACTATTCGGAAAAGCCATCGAGCCAAATGGCACAAGAATGAGTTTTCGATGAATCAGAGCAAAGCACAAGAACTGGTTTCTTCGATTCTAAGGCAAGAATGGGCGACGAGGGTGAAGGCTGGCTCGATCTATAGGAAGCCCGCAGCCTTCTTTTTAGATGTGGATCTCACTCCGACCATGCGGGCGTTTAAGAGTCAGAGCGGACCAAGCTCTCCTGCAGACTACCCAATCAACAACGCCGCAGGCAAACCAGTGGTCCCAAATATAAATGACGTATCTCCCGACAATTTGCCCGAATGGTGCGTGTTTGTCGACGACGATCCCAATGCCAATTGGGAGCATCCTTGTCGATATATGTTTGTCACTTCAAAAGAGACCGACCCTCAAATCTACAGCGTAGCGGATACGCTCCCTCCCGACACAGCTGGAAATTTTGCTATTCTCCCGTTAGCCCTCCAATTCAATTAGGCTTGGTCGTGAGTATATTTTTGGTTCTGTTCGCGGGCGGTTTAAATTCATTTAGCAATTATCCACGTTATCAAAATGACCTGACGCGATTAGGGACAACGCTCCTGAGCCGTTCAGGTTTTGCTCCTGCGCAAACCACTATTTTATTTGCACAAGGCGGAACGGTTTTTAATCTTGGAAATGGAATTTCGCTGACGGCTCTGCTAGCGAATGCCGATAATCTCAAGGCGACCTTCAGCCAGATCGGGGCCGCGGGTAAATCTTCGTCAGATAGCGTGCTTTTCATTGCTTCAAACCATGGCGGCCAAGACGCTCAAAAAACAGGCTCCACCCTTTGGGGATGGGGAACGACCCCGATCACTGATCAGGATTTTACCCAATTCTGCGATCTTCTCGGGCCATTGCCTCAGGTATTCGTTCTCGGACAATGCTATTCTGGAGGTTTTATTCGACCGTTGGGGCGCTCCGGCCGTTGCATAATGACGGCGTCCGCATGGGACCAACCCTCCTACGCGACTGCCGATGCTCAATACGATGAGTTTTTGTTGTTGTTCTCCCAATACATTGAGGCAGGCGGAGACAGCCTAGCCGGAGCATTCAGTTACATCTCGACCTCGGACAACCAGCAAGAAACGCCCCAATTTTATGATGGTGGACTTGGTGGCGAAACATTTCTCCTAGGGCAGCCTCCGGCTCAACCCATCTATCGTGGGAAGATCGTTTCATAACCTAGCCAAATAGCTAGGCCCAGCGCGCTAGAGAGTAAAGCGGACAATCGTCTCGGCGTGCTATTGCTTCCTAGACTGAAGTTTTTACTTTCCCCAACTTGAAATCCGAGTCTTGTCAGCGACTTGTAGCGAAACTGCCTCTCGGTTTGCGTCCATGTAAGGGGCTTCCCAAATCGGCGCGTGTGTGATTCGATTCGGGAATGTTCATTGAATGAACATTCCCGAATC
>Ga0265339_10001449_pt1 | contig 17595 bp, 12 predicted proteins | sample 4CB219metaG_FD_202085 | JGI IMG/M metagenome (GOLD analysis project Ga0265339, IMG submission 202085) | Rhizosphere microbial communities from Carex aquatilis grown in University of Washington, Seatle, WA, United States - 4-CB2-19 metaG | ecosystem: Host-associated > Plants > Roots >... | reverse complement strand
CGATCTTCCTCACCGCGCGCGCCCTCAGCCACTCGGTGCAGTCGATGGATCGGTACCACGAGGAGTACTACCGGCTGCGCGACAAGAACGAGGCAATCCTCGTCTCGTACTCGCACCTCTTTCAGCCGGCCATGTCGGGCATCGTGGCCGACGGTATCGGGTTGTTGGTCGTCGCCATTGCGCCGATTCCGCTCATTCAGAAGGTGTCGATTTTTGCCAGCTTCTGGATCGTGTCGATTTTCATCAGCGTCGTTTCGCTGCATCCGATCCTGCTGTCGTATTTGAAGCCCCCGGAGGAGCCGGCATCGCACGTGGCGCAGCGCGAGCCGCGCATCAGCATCTGGCCGGCGCGCTTGATCGTCTACGCAGCGGTGGCTGCGGCCATTGCCGCGAACAAGTTCCACATCATCGAGAACTCGATGGTCGCCTTTCTCTGCACCACTCCCGTGCTGGCGTGGTACTGGATGAACTACGGCGAGCGTGCCTACACGGCGTGGACGCGCTGGACGATCCTGGCGACCATCGGCGTGCGGCGTTGGTATGTCGTCGCGATCACCGTCGCGCTGTTCATCTTGCTGCCGATGTGGGGCTGGACGCTGAAAGTCGGCGACATGTCGCCGGGCTCGGCGCTACTGTTCCCCGATCACCCGTACAACGTCGCCTACCAGAAGCTGAATCAGAAGTTCCTCGGCGCCAGCCAATTGATCGTCATCGCCGACACCAAACAGCCCGACGGTATCAAGAACGCCAAGACGCTGGCGGAGATGGAAGAGTTCTCCGACTACATGCAGGGCGCCGAAGGGGCGAGCGGCTCGGTGACGATCATCGACGTCGTCAAGCGGCTCGCGCAGCTGTACCACGACGGCGATCCCAAGTGGGGCCTGATCCCGGACAACCCGAAGGAGATCGGGCAGTTGTTCTACGTCTTCACGAGCTCCGCATCAGCCGGCGATCTGGATCGCTTCATGGATCCGTCCGGCCGCTACGGCACGGTTCTGACGTTCTTCCGCGGCTACTCGCACGACATCATCAAGAACTCGATCGAGTACGGAAAGCGCTTCAGCGAAGGCCAGCACGGCGACGTCGAGTTCAAGTTCGCCGGCGGCCTGTTCGGCATTCTTGCGGCGGTGAACGAGGCGGTCGAGAACTCATACTGGAACAACCTCGGTCTGATCTTCTTCATGATCTTCATCTGCCTGTACCTGACGTACGGCTCGCTGGTCGGCGCGGGATTGTTGATGATCCCGGTGGTGCTGTCCCAATTGGCGGCTGAGGCGTTCATGGTGTGGTGGCACATCGACATGAACGTGAACTCGCTGCCGATTGCGGCGGCCGGTGCCGGCGTCGGCGTCGACTACGGCATCTACCACTTCAGCCGTATGATCGATTGCTATGACGAGGTCGGCGATCTCGACGAGGCGGTCGACTACGCGACGGCGACCACCGGCAAGGCGATCATTTTCACCGGCACGACGATGATGGCCGGGACGGGATTCTTCTATTTGTCGGACCTGAAATTCCTGGCCGAGATGGGCTTGCTGCTGACGCTGCTCATGACCTTCAACAAGTTCGGCGCTTTGATCGTCGTGCCGGCGTTGGTGAAGGTGATTCGGCCGTCCTTTCTTACCAATCGAGTCCTGCACGCCGGCAACCACGAGGAAAACGCGCTGGCGGCGGCGAAGATCGTCAGCAAGGTCGTCAACAGTTGATGCGTGCCGGAGCACGCATCAACGGCCGGCGGCCGGACCATTCTTTACTCTATCGCGTTCCCAAGGAGGCAGGATCGATGCATTCCATACGACGAGTGGCTGTGATCGCCGGCGCGATGCTCGCGCTGAGCGCCGCGCCGCACCAATCCGCACAGGCAGCGGATAGCGGCGGCGAAGGAAAGAGCTGGATCCTCGACAGCAACAACTGGCAGCAGGCGGAAGGCATGTTGCCACCGGTCGTGCTCGAGCGCGTCAAGAAGGGCGACTATTGGTACAAGGTCGTGCCGGTCGACCCCGACGAATTCAAGACGAATTACTCGAAGAAGTTCTGGGACGCGAGCGAAGCCAACGCCGGCAAGTTCGATCTGGACCCTGAGAGCTGCGGCCTGAAGGAGGTCGCGACCGGCAAAGTCCCGGCCTTCTACTTCGGCTACCCGTTTCCGAAGATCGATCCGAAGGATCCGCTCGCCGCATGCAAGATGGCGTGGAACTTCGACTCGGCCAACTCCATGGGTGAAGGCCAGGGCGCGACCTTCACGCTCAATGGCATCGATACCAGCGGCGAGTTCAAACGCATCAAGCTGTGGCTGCACACGCTGGCGTTTCTCGGCCGTCACGGCGGACCGATCGACAACCCCGAGAACCTGCGCGCCACCTCGCTGTCGAACGTGCTCGAACCGCAAGACATCGACGGCGTCGGCGGCTTGACCAAGCGCGAGAACGACTGGGACTCGCAGGACAAGTCGTGGTTCTACGTCCCGGCCACGCGCCGCGTGCGCCGCGTCAATGCGGCGACGCGCTCCGATCCCGTCGCCGGCCTCGACATTTTCGCCGACGATCTCAACTGCTACGGCGGCAAGGTCGAGTACTACAAATGGAAGGTCATTGGTGAGCAGAACATCCTCGCGCCGCTGCTCAGCCCGAAGCCGCTGTTGCAGGAGAAGACCAGCTCGCCGAGCCGCTTCGAGGTCAAGATCCCGTACTTCAAAGGCGCCTACGAGACGCCGGGCGCCAAGGGCATTCCTTGGCTGGTGGTCGACAACCTCGTGCTCGTACCGCGTCCGGTATGGGTGCTCGAGGGTGAATCGACCGATCCGTACTACAACTTCGGCAAAGTCATCATGTACATGGACAAGGACATGTACCGCATCTACTGGAAGCTGGTTCACAACCGCGCCGGCGAATACTTCTACAACGCGATGTGCGCCTACCATTTCTCCAAGAGCGCCGACGGGGCCTTCACCGCCGTCACGCCCAACATGGTCGTCGGGGTGAACGACAAGACCAACCGCGCCTGCTTGGCCGGTCGGTACAGCTCACAGTTCATCGAGCGCGACTATCCGAAGGACTACTTCTCGCTGCGCACATTGACCCATATCTCCGACTGAGCGCAGTCGATCGCCAGCTCCGAACGACGAGGGGGCGGACCATTGGTCCGCCCCCTCGTTGCGTTTCGGCGCGTTCGCGCGCCGTTGCGTCTTACGTCCCCAACAATCGATCGCGTAGTAACCGTCCGACCCAGCCCTCTTCTTCACGCGTCGCAACCTGTTCCAGCTCGCCCTTGTCGAGCCATAGGCCGCCGCATGACGGGCACTCGTCGACGGTGATCGCGTGGTGCGCGCGCTCGACCAACCCCGCGCCACAACGCGGGCATTTCATCTGCCCGCCGCTCGCCATCGCATCGCGCCGTCGATCCTGACGCAGCTTTTCCAGCAGCTCGCGGTCGCGGCGCGCGAAATACTCGTCTTCCTGCCCCTTCTGCTTGTCGCGCAGCTTGTCGCCAAACCGATCCTTTTCGTCCATCACCCTCTCCATGTTCGCCACTCGTATCGGCCGAAGCCGGCGAGCTGGCATCAGCGCGCCAAAGAGTAGCAATTCGTCCAGCAATTGTCTTGAGACGTTGCGCCGGTGTCGTTCGTGCTTAACCTCGTGCTGCCGGTTTCGGCAAAATCCGTCCGCCAAGGGGGCCCCGTATGAACTTGAACCGCCTCACCGAACGTTCACAGGAGGCGCTGCGCGAGGCCCAAAGCTTGGCAACCCGTGCCGGGAATCAGGGCGTAGACGTCGAGCACCTGCTTCTGGCGCTGGTTCTCCAGCGCGAGGGTGTCGCGATTCCGCTCCTGCAGAGTGCCGGCGTCGATCCGCGCACTCTGCAAACGCGCTTACAGCAAGAGGTCGATCGTCTCCCGAAGGTGAGTGGCCCGGCTGCCAGGCCGGATCAGGTGTATGTCACCCAGCGGCTGAGCCAGCTGCTGACCAAGGCAGAAGACGAGGCGGCGGCGCTCAAAGACGAGTACGTGAGCGTCGAGCATCTGGTCTTGGCCGCGACGGCCGACGCAGGTGCGAGCGGCCGCCTGCTGCGCGATCTCGGTCTCACACGTGAGACATTGATGAGTGCGTTGCAAAAGGTGCGCGGCAGCCAGCGCGTGACGAGCGCCAATCCCGAAGGCACCTATCAAGCCCTCGAGAAGTACGGTCGCGATCTGACCCAGCTCGCCGAGCAGAACAAGCTCGATCCGGTCATCGGGCGCGACGAGGAGATTCGGCGCGTCATCCAAGTGTTGTCGCGGCGCACGAAGAACAACCCGGTCCTGATCGGCGAGCCCGGCGTCGGCAAGACCGCGATCGTCGAAGGCCTCGCGCAGCGCATCATACGCCAAGACGTCCCGGAGGGATTGAAGGGTCGCCGCATCGTGGCGCTCGATATGGGCGGCTTGGTTGCCGGAGCAAAGTTCCGCGGCGAGTTCGAAGAGCGCCTCAAGGCGGTGCTGAAGGAGGTTCAGGACGCCGCGGGCGATGTCATTCTCTTCATCGACGAGCTGCATACCGTCGTCGGCGCTGGCGCCGCCGATGGCGCCATGGACGCGAGCAATTTGCTGAAGCCGATGCTGGCGCGCGGCGAGTTGCACTGCATCGGCGCCACCACGCTGGACGAGTATCGCAAGTACATTGAAAAGGACGCCGCATTGGAGCGGCGCTTCCAGCCGGTCATGGTCGACCAGCCGACTGTCGAGGACACCATCTCGATCCTGCGCGGCCTGCGCGAGCGCTACGAGGTTCACCACGGCGTCCGCATCAAGGACAGCGCCATCGTCGCCGCCGCGGTGCTGTCGCAGCGCTACATCACCGATCGATTCCTGCCCGACAAGGCGATCGACTTGGTCGACGAATCGGCCGCTAAATTGCGCACCGAGATCGACTCGATGCCGGCCGAGCTCGACGAGGCGTCGCGCCGCGTCATGCAGTTGGAGATCGAGCGCGAGGCGCTCAAGAAGGAAACCGACGCCGCTTCGCGTGACCGCTTGGCCAAGCTCGAAAAGGAGCTTGCCGAGGTCAAAGAGCAGGCTGACGCGTTGCGCGCGCGCTGGCAGCAGGAGAAAGGCGCCATCGGCACGTTGCGCGATTTGCGCGAAAAGATCGAGACGACCAAACAGGAGATCGCGCAAGCCGAGCGGCAGTACGATCTCAATCGTGCCGCTGAATTGAAGTACGGCCGCCTGATCGAGTTCGAGAAGCAGCTCGCCGCCGAAGAAGCCCACCTCGCCGATGATTCGGGCGCCGCCCGCCTCATGAAGGAGGAGGTGGACGAAGAGGACATCGCCGCGGTGGTAGCGCGCTGGACCGGCATCCCGGTCAGCCGCCTCATGGAAGGCGAAGTGCAGAAGCTCCTGCACTTGGAGTCGGAGCTGCATCAACGCGTCATCGGGCAAGAAGAGGCGGTGAAGGCAGTCGCCGATGCGGTAATTCGCGCTCGTTCGGGACTGAAGGATCCAAACCGGCCGGTCGGCTCGTTCATCTTCCTCGGCCCCACCGGCGTCGGGAAGACGGAAGTCGGTCGCGCCCTCGCCGAATGTTTGTTCGACGATGAGAACGCGATGATCCGCATCGACATGTCCGAGTACATGGAGAAGCACACCGTGGCCCGGCTCATTGGCGCGCCGCCGGGGTACGTCGGTTACGAAGAGGGCGGGCAGCTCACCGAAGCCGTGCGCCGGCGTCCATACAGCGTGATTCTGTTCGACGAGATCGAAAAGGCGCACCACGACGTCTTCAACGTCCTACTGCAGATTCTCGACGACGGTCGGTTGACTGACGGCCAAGGGCGCACCGTCGACTTCAAGAACACGGTCATCATCATGACCTCGAACGTCGGCAGCCCTATCATTCTTGGGTATCGCGGCGGCACCGACCCCGACGCGTACGAGCAGATGCGTGACGAAGTGTTGGAGGCGTTGCGCCAGCACTTTCGTCCCGAGTTCCTCAATCGCGTCGACGAGATCGTGGTTTTCGAGGCGCTCAGTCGCGAACAGCTCAAGTCGATCGTCGAGATTCAGTTGGGGCGGCTGCGCGGCCGTCTGGCCGAGCGCAAGATCGAGCTCGTGCTCAGCGACCGAGCCTTGGAGCACTTCGCCACCACCGGCTATGACCCCGTCTATGGCGCGCGACCGCTGAAGCGACTGCTGCAGCGCGAGCTCGAAACGACGTTGGGTCGCCGCATCATCTCCGGCGAAGTCCGCGACCGCAGCCGCGTGTCGATCGACTTCGCCAACGGCGCCCTACAGTTCAGCAGCGAAGCGCTGCCTGACGCGGCGTGACCAGCGCGGGGCGGGCTGTGATCGCAGCCTGCCCCGGACTACGGTTGCAGCGCGGTCGGCGGCATGGCCGGAAGGCTGCCGCGATAGCTGCCGTAGCGCGTCAGGACGCGGTCGACGTAGGCGACCACCGAGCGTCCCTGCGCCGAACCATTGTGTACGGCCTGGGCGACGACGGGCTCTTCGAGCAGGCTGACCATGACGTCCATCGCCCCGTCCCAGCGCAACGGGTCGTATCCGAAGCGCCGAGCGAGCTCCTGTGCATCGCGCACGTGCGCCATGCCCATGTTGTACGCGGCCAACATCAGCGCCAGCCGGTCGCGCTCCGGCGCGCGCGCATACTCGCGCGCGAGACGCTGTAGGTAGCGAACGCCGGTGCGGATGTTCGCCTCCGGCTCGTGAAAGCGCACTTCGCCGACGTCCTGCGCTGCCGCCGGCATCACCTGCATCAAGCCGACGGCACCGGCGCTGCTCTGGCTATCGGGGTCGAAGCGCGATTCCTCGTAGATGACCGCCGAGACGAAGCGCCAATCCAGGCCGGCAGCGTCCGCATAGCCGGCGATCATCGCGTCGTAGGGGGACAGCACGGGATGCACGATCGGAGGATCGAGCTTCGGCACGGCACGGCCGGCGACGTCGTCGACCTGGATCGTCCAGCCGTCCACCTTCACCGACCACCGTTTCGTCGCGACCTCTGCGGGCGCCGATGGATCGGTCGCGATCGGCGCAACAGAGGCCGCGTATTGAGCGCCGTCCACAGCCCACGGCACGGCGGGATTCGGCGCCTGCTGCAACGCGACGAGCAACAACGCCGCGGCGCCGGTGAGGAGCGCCGCCATGAGAAGAGATCGTGTACCCACGGCCTTCGGACTGTGCCCAAGCCGCGCGCGACTGGCAAGGCGCGGACCGCCCGAATTGACAGTGGCGCGCGCAGTCCTTTACGGTCCGGCCACGTCGGACTGGTAGCGATGGGCGAGCATCCCCAAGGAGATCAAGCCGGACAGACGCGCGATCGCATCCTCGCCACGGCGGCGCGACTGTTTTCCGAGCACGGCTACGAGAGTACGCCGCTGTCGCAGGTGGCGCGCGAGTCGCAAGTCAGCAAAGCGCTCGTGCTGTGGCACTTCGACAGCAAGGAAAAGCTCTTTCGCGCCGCTCTCGGGCGCACGCTCGAGCCGTATTTCATCGATGTCGACGACCTCAGTGGTCTAACCGAGGGCGCCCAGATCGAGCGGCTGATCGAACTGTTCTACGAGTTCGTGCGCGACAACGTGTACTCGGTCCGCTTTTTCTTCGGGCTGATCGTCACCAGCGAGCGACGGCCGAACGACGTCGTCGAGCGCGTCAATGAGCTATACGGGGTCTTTCGCAGCCTGCTCAGCGACATCATCGCCAGCGGGCAGCGCAACGGTCGCTTCCGAGCCGATGTCGATCCGCGATTGGACGCCTCGCTGATCCTGGCAGCCTTGGTCGGCATTCTCATCGAGCGTTTTATGCACGACGAGGATCAGTCCACCGAGTTGCTGGCCTATCTCAAGCAGACGGCAGTTTGGCGCTTGATCGACTGAGGGTTATCCACTATAGCGGCCGCGAGCGCGGGGTTTCGGCTCCGCCTCCGCGGGGCGCCCGAAGGCGCCCCGCGCCGGTCCACCGGCCACCACCCCACCCCACGATCCGGGGAACCCGCACCGCAGCAACCACCGCCCCGCGTTCCCCGCAACTCCGATCAGCCCGTTCGGGCTGGGTCTGAACTTACGAGCAGCCGCTCGTCGCCCCGCAATTCAGGCATTTGTAGCAGCTGCCGTTGCGAATCATGATCGAGCCGCAGTCGGCGCAGCTCGGCGCGTCCGACTGCGGGCTGAAGCCAAGCTCCTCGACGACGTGATCGATGGCCGCCAACGCCCCCGCCGCTCCGGCAGCGGTCGCGACGTCCTGTGAGCGATCGGGCAATCCAAGGCCGACCGCCGCGTGCTGATCGGGACTGAGGAACTTGGCCCCGAGGAAGCGGAATATGTAGTCGATCAGCGACTTGGCCATCGGGATCTCGGGATTCTTCGTGAAACCCGACGGCTCGAAGCGAACGTGGCTGAACTTGCTCACCAGAACGTCGAGCGGCACGCCGTACTGCAGCGCCATCGAGGTCAGAATACCGATGGTATCCATCAAGCCGGAAATCGTGCTGCCTTCCTTGGCGATCTTGATGAACAGCTCGCCGGGCGCTCCGTCATCGAACAGGCCGACGTGAATGTAGCCTTCGTGCCCGGCGATGTTGAATTTGTGGCGCACCGACCGACAGTCCTGCGGAAGGCGTCGGCGCACCGGGCGCGCTTCTGCGACCAACAGCGGCTCGGCCGCTTTCTCGGCGCGCGCCGTATTGAGCGGCTGCGTGCGCTTGCAGCCGTCGCGGTAGATCGCAACGGCCTTCACGCCGAGTCGCCAAGCGGCCAGGTAGGCGTCCATGATCTCATCGACCGTCGCGTCGGTGGGCATGTTGATGGTCTTGGAGATCGCGCCGGAAATGAACGGCTGCACGGCGCCCATCATGCGCAGATGGCCCATGGCCTGGATCGAGCGTTGGCCGCGCGCCGGTTTGAACGCACAGTCGAACACCGCCAGATGCTCGTCCTTCAGATGAGGCGCGCCCTCGATCGTGTCATGCTCATCAATGTACTCGACGATGTCCTGGATCTGGCGCGTCTCGTAACCCAAGCGCCGCAAGGCGCGCGGCACGGTGGTGTTGACGATCTTCAACATGCCGCCGCCAACCAGCTTCTTGTACTTCACCAGCGCGATGTCGGGCTCTACGCCGGTCGTGTCGCAGTCCATCATGAACGCGATCGTCCCGGTCGGCGCCAACACCGTCGCCTGTGAGTTGCGGTAGCCGTGCTCGCGGCCGACGGTGTATGCCTCGTCCCACGCGGTGCGCGCGGCGGACAAGAGCTCCAGCGGCACCAAGGCCGAATCGAGCTTGTGCGTGTGGCTCCGATGCTTCGCGATCACGCCAAGCATCGGCTCGCGATTCGGCGCGTAGCCGGCAAATGGTCCGAGCTGGCCGGCGATCCGCGCCGACTGCAGATAGGCTTGGCCGCACATCAGCGCCGTCAGCGCGCCGGCGTACTGCCGGCCCGCTTCGGAGTCGTATGGGACGCCGAGCGACATCAGGACTGCGCCGAGATTGGCGTAGCCCAAGCCGAGCTCGCGGTAGGCGCGCGCGTTCTCGCCGATCGCCGGCGTCGGATAGCTGGAGTTGTCGACGACGATATCCTGCGCGGTGATCAGGATGTCGACGGCGTGCCGCATGCCGTCGACATCGAAGTCTCCCGCTTCGCTCAGGAAGCGCATCAGATTCAGCGACGCCAAGTTACAGGCCGAGTTGTCGAGGTGCATGTACTCGGAGCAGGGATTCGAGGCGTTGATCCGGCCGGACGCCGGGCAGGTGTGCCAGTCGTTGATGGTCGTATCGAACTGCATGCCCGGATCGCCGCACAGATGCGTCGCTTCGGCGATGGCGTGCAGCAAGCCGCGGGCGGCAACGGTTTCGCACACCTCGCCATCCGTGACGAAGCGCGTTTCCCACTCGGTGCCGTCGACGACCGCCTGCATGAAAGCATCGGTCGCGCGCACCGAGTTGTTGGCATTCTGGAAGAACACCGATCCGTACGCCGGCCCGTCGAGCGAGCCGTCGTAGCCGGCGTCCATCAACGCCCAGGCCTTCTTTTCTTCCTCTTCCTTGCAGCGCACGAACTCGATGATGTCGGGATGGTCGGCGTCGAGGATGACCATCTTGGCGGCGCGACGCGTCTTGCCGCCCGACTTGATGACGCCGGCCGAGGCATCCGCAGCGCGCATGAACGAGACGGGCCCGGAGGCCGTCCCGCCCCCCGCCAGCGGCTCGCGGGACGAGCGAATACGCGACAGGTTCACGCCCGCGCCGGAACCGCCTTTGAAGATGATGCCTTCGTTGCGATACCAGCCGAGGATCGACTCCATCGTATCGTCAACCGACAGGATGAAACACGCCGAGCACTGCGGCACACGCTCGATGCCGACGTTGAACCATACCGGACTGTTGAACGAGGCCTTTTGTTCGACCAACAAGTGCGTCAGCTCATCGGCGAAGGCGTCGGCGTCGGCGGTGGTGGCGAAATACCCTTGCGCTTCGCCCCAGCCGCGAATCGTGCGCACGACGCGACCGATCATCTGCCGCGCGCTGGTCTCGCGTTCCGGACTGCCAAGCGCACCACGGAAGTACTTCGAGACGACGACGTTGGTGGCCAGCTGCGTCCAGGTGGCCGGCACTTCGACGTCGTGTTGCTCGAAGACGACCTTGCCTTTCTCGTCGCCGATCACCGCACTGCGGCGCTCCCACGCCACCGCGTCGAACGGCGCGACGTCGGGCGAGGTGAAATGCCGCCGGATGACCAGCCCGGCACCTACTGCCGGGACCGGCGCCGGTGCCGCCACTTCCACCTTGCTCCGCTTCGGCGCCCGCTCAGCCATCGCCTCTCCCCCACTCCGTCGCTCGGAACTCGTCGTCGACATGCTGCATCTCGTTGTTCGGGTGCGGCTCATACCACAAGATATAGGGCGGTCAAGTTTTTTCTTCCACTAGGGGTTGGCATAGGGGGCTCCCGACACTATGACGGGTCGCGTCATGGCCCGCCGCCGCTCGCAGCCCTATCGCGTTGCCGACGCACTGCGTCAGGTCGTGCTGCGCATCGATCCGGATCGGCGTCTGGCCGCCTATCGCGTCTGGACGTTTTGGGCGGATGCCGTCGGCCCCGGCGTCGCGGCGCACGCCGAGCCGGCGTCGTTTCGTGACGGCGTCCTGTCGGTGCGCGTCGCCGGCGCGGCCTGGATGCAGGAGCTGCAGTTCATGAAGGACGAGTTGCGCAGCACGCTCAACGCGCGCCTCGACCGCCCCCTCATCCGCGATATCTACTTCGTCTCCGGCGCGCTGACGCGCCAGCCCGCGCGCCGCGCCGCCCCCGCGCCGCCGCGCGACGATGACGAGCCACCGGTGCCGCTGCCACCGTTGAAGGACCCGCGCATGGCGGCAATGCTCGAACGCCTGACGCGTGCGGCGCGCACGCGCGGCCGGCGCTGACTACGCCGCGCCCGGCGGCAGCTCCGGATCGCCGGGCGACTGCACCAACTCGATCAAGGTGCCGTCGGGATCGGTGAGGAAGATCGCCGCCGCGCCGAAGTCGGGAAAGTCGAGCGCCGTTTGATCCAACACGCGCCCGCCGAGCGGGCGCAAGGCGGCGACGGTCTCCGCGACGCTATCGACGCGTAGCGACAAGTGCGTCAGGCCGCGCGCGTGCATCGGCCGCGGTGCGCCGTCGCCGATGGCGTTCGGTGCAATGTAATGCAGCAACTCGATGCGCGTGCCGTCGCGTTCGAGATAGATGGCGTGCAGATCGCAGTCTGGTAGCTGCAGCAGGGTCGCAGTCGGCGCGCCGCCGATGCGCAGCTCCGACCGGTACGCGAAGCCCAGCCCATCGCGGTAAAAGCGCGTCGCCCGCTCCAGGTCGGCGACGCAAATCCCGATGTGCGTCATGCGCAGGACGGCCATGCGTGTCTCCTCGCGTCGGTGCGCGACGCTTACTCGTCCCCGGCGCGGCGCTTCGACACGCGCACCAAGCCGGTGGCCGGGTCGAGCGACACCGACGCTCGTCCCTCGAGCAACGCCAGCAAATCGTCGCCGGCGATGCTCTGGCGCCAACCGCTCATAATCGGCAGCTCGGCCGCTCCACCGGCGGCGTGCCGCGCCACCAATAGTTGCAAGTCGGCGTTGGTCGCCAGCAAGCCGGGCGCGATGCCCGCCTCTTCGGCACGCAGACGCAACACGGCCTGTAGCAGCTCGACGACGCCGGTCGACGGCGCCGCATGCGACGGCGGCGGCGGTTGCGGCCAGTCCTCGCGTGGCGTGTCGAGTGCCGCGACGACGCGCGCCACGACGTCGGACGCGTGGCGATCGAGCTCGCGCGAGCGAATGGCGCGCAGGCCGTGCAACGCCTCGATCGTCGTCGGCGCCTTGCGCGCGATCTCCACCAGCACTTCGTCTCGCGCGATGCTGGCGCGCGGCTTGTCCCGCGTCTTGGCCATCGCTTCGCGCCACGCCGCCAGCGCGCGCAGCACGACCAGGCCGCGGCTGCGCAGCGAGCCGCGCCCGCGCACGCGCAGCCATGCGTCGTCCACTTCGACCGGGACGCTGCGCGCCGTGCGCTCCAGGCGCCGGCACTCTTCGACCAACCACTGCCAGCGACCGAGCTTTTCCAACTGCGCGCGGATTTTGGCATACGCCGGCAGCAGATAGCGGACGTCGTCGACGGCATAGGCCAATTGCGCCTTGGTCAACGGACGGCGCGACCAGTCGGTCAGCGTCTCACTCTTGTCGACCACGATGCCCAGCAGCCGCTCGATCAACTGCGCGTAGCCGATCTGCGCCCCATGGCCGGCCATGGCCGCCGCGACCTGGGTATCGATCACCGGCGCCGGTGCGCGCCCGGTCAGGCTGGTGAACAGCTCGAGATCCTGCTGCCCGGCATGCAGCACCTTTTCAATCTTGGCGTCGGCGAGTAGCGCGAAGACGGGATCGAGCGACGGCACGGCGCGACAGTCGATCAGGGCGACGAGGTCGTCGGTGGCGACCTGAATGAGTTCCAAGGCCGGCACGTACGTGCGCTCGCCGACGAACTCGGTATCCAGCGCAAACCGCGCCGCCTTGGCCAGCTGCGCGCAGACCGTATGCAACGTCTCGGCGCTGTCGACGTAGGTATATCCGGCTGTGGCGGGCGCGCCCTTCCCCTGGGCCGTCATGCGGCGCGGTCCACGACCGCCAGCGCCAGGGCGAATGCCCCGTCTGGCGACACATACCAGCCCTCGGGACGGAATCCGCCGGAGCGCAACATCGCCTCTGCCGACGCACGCGTATATTTGCGACTCGTTTCGGTGTGGATCATCTCGCCGCCGCCAAACTGCACCTCCAACCCCAACGCGCCAATGCGCACCCGCAACGGACGCTGTGCGCGTAGATACATGTCGATGTGCGCATCTTCGACATCGTATCGCGCGACGTGGTCAAACTCCTCCGGTACGAAGTCTGCGTCGAGGGTGCGGTTGATGACGCGCAGCACGTTGCGATTGAACTCCGCCGTCACACCGGCGGCGTCGTCGTATGCAGCTTCGAGCACGGCGACGTCCTTCACTTGATCGACGCCGAGCAGCAGGCAGTCGCCCGGCTGCAGTCGCGCCGCCACGGCGCGCAGAAAGCGCGCGTCAGCCGGCGGAACGAAGTTGCCGATGGAGCTCCCCAGATAGCCGACCAAACGCCGCGCCGCGGACGGGAGCGGCGGCAGCCCAGGCTCGAAATCGGCAACCAGGCCATGCACGCCGAGCGTCGGATAGGCGCGGCGCAACGCTTGCGCGCTGTTGCGCAGCACGGTCTCGTTGACATCGACCGGCACATACCAGGGCGCCGGCTGCGACGCCGTCAGTGCGTCGAGAAGGAGGCGCGTCTTGCGCGAAACGCCGCTGCCCAACTCGACGAGTTGCTGCGGCGCCGCCAGCGCGATGACGTCGCCGGCGACCCGCGCCAGCAGCGCGTGCTCGGTCCGGGTGAGATAGTATTCAGGCAGATCGCAGATCGCGTCGAACAACTCCGACCCGCGATCATCGTAGAAGTACTTCGGCGGCAGAGACTTCGCGTCAGCCGTCAGGCCGCGGCGCACGTCGGCGGCCAGCTGTTCGCGATACACCGCGTCCTGCAGATGTACTTCGAGCGTCAGCAGAGGATCGACGGCGGAAGGTGCCGCGGGGCTGGCGGATGTCATCGCTCGTCGTCTTCGGCGCGGCGGCGAGGGGCCGCCCGTCGCCAGGCTCGACGGCTTTGCAACAGCGGGCCGGCGCTGTCAACGCGCCCGGTTGCCTGCCGCGGCCGCGCCGGCTATCCGCGGCGCAGTGCCGCGATGATCGATCTGGAGGCCGTGCGCCGAGTGTATCCGGACGGGTTCGTGGCCCTGCATGATCTGACGCTGCGCATTGCCGCCGGAACGACGCTGGCGCTGGTCGGGCCCTCGGGCTGCGGCAAGACCACGACGCTGAAGTTGATCAATCGCCTGCTGACTCCGTCGAGCGGGCGTGTGTTGATCGAAGGGCACGACGCCGCCGCGCAGGATCCGATCGCGTTGCGCCGGCGCATGGGTTGGGTGGTGCAGGAAGCGGGCTTGTTCCCGCACCTGACGGCGCAGGCCAACGTCGAGATCGTGCCGACCCTGCTCGGCTGGGATGCGGCGCGGCGCGCGCGCCGCGCCGCCGAACTGCTCGAGTTGGTCGGGCTCGATCCGCGGCAGCATGCGGGCCGCTATCCCGCGCAGCTCAGCGGCGGCCAGCGACAGCGCGTCGGCCTGGCGCGCGCGCTCGCGGTCGACCCGCCCATTTTGTTGATGGACGAGCCGTTCGGCGCGCTCGACCCGCTGACGCGGCGACGACTGCAAGAGGAATTCCGCGCCCTGCAAGCGCGGCTCGCCAAGACGGTGGTGCTCGTAACGCACGATGTCGGTGAGGCCTGCTACTTGGCCGATCGCATCGCGGTTCTCGACGCCGGTCGACTCGTGCAGATCGGCACGCCGGAACAGCTGCGCGCCGCACCGGCAAGCGACTTCGTGGCTGCGTTCCTCCATCGCCAGCCGGGGGCCACGTGACCGGGCGCCTGCTCTGCGCCGCGCTGCTGGCCGGTGTGACAGCCGCAGTGGCGGTGGCGGCCGACCCCGCATCGTCGACGCCGCCGCGCGTCGTCGTCGGCGCCAAGAAGTTCACCGAGAGCGCCGTCCTCGCCGAGCTCATGGCGCAAGTGCTCGAGGCCCACACCGACGCGCGCATCGAACGCGTCGTTAACTTGGCCGGCACCCGGGTCTGCTTCGACGCCCTGCGCAGCGGCGGGCTCGATCTCTATGCCGAGTACACCGGCACGGGTCTGCGCGACATCCTCGACGAAACGCGCGACGTCGGCGGCGCCGCAGCCGTGTACGCGCTGGTCAGCGAGACCTTCCGCAGCCGCTTCGACCTCGTGTGGCTGGCGCCGTTCGGTTTCGACAACACCTACGTTTTGATGATGCGCCCGGCTCGCGCCGCCGAGCTGTCGATCCAGCAACTGAGCGACCTGGCCGCGCATCCGCTGCGCTACGGGATGTCGCACGAGTTCAACGAACGCCCCGACGGCATGCCCGGCCTGCGCCGCGCCTACGCGCTCGACGAGGTTTCGACCGTCGGCATGGAGCATGACCTCGCCTACCAAGCGCTGGCAGAAGGTGCGATCGACGTGTCGGACGGCTACTCCACCGACGCCAAGATCGTCGCCTTCAACCTCCAGGTGCTGCACGACGACAAGCACTTCTTCCCACCGTATGAAGCGGCTCCGCTGGCGCGTGCCGACTTGTTTTCCCGCGTGCCCGGCAGCGAGGCCGCGCTACGACTGCTCGCCGGACGGATCGATGCCGCGACCATGCGGCGCCTCAATTTTGCCGTCGAGAGTGAGCGGCGCACACCGGCCGACGTCGCGGCGACGCTGCTGCGCGAGCTCGGGCTGGCGCAGCGCGAGATCGCCGCGGCGCCGACGGCGACGGGGTTTTGGAGCCTGCTGTGGCAGCGGCGCTGGGAAACCTTGCGACTCACCGGCCAGCACTTGGTGCTCACCGGAGTAGCCGTCCTGGCGGCGGTGTTGGTGGGCGTACCGCTCGGCATCGCGGCGAGTCGCCGGCCGCGGCTGTCGACGCTGGCGCTGTCGGCCGCGGGGATTGCGCAAACCATTCCGTCGATCGCTTTGCTGGCCTTCATGCTGCCGTGGTTCGGCATCGGCGTGCGGCCGGCGATCGCTGCGCTGTTCCTGTACGGCCTGTTGCCGATCTTGAGAAATACCGTTGCCGGCCTACGCGGGGTCGATGCGCAACTCCTTGAAGTCGGGCGCGGGCTCGGCATGGCGCCACGCGATTTGTTGTGGCGCGTCGAGCTACCGCTCGCAGCCCCCGTGTTGCTGGCCGGTGTGCGCACTGCGGCGGTGATCAGCGTCGGCACCGCCACCTTGGCCGCATTCATCGGCGCCGGCGGGTTGGGCGATCCCATCGTCACCGGGCTGTCGACGACCAACACCGATCTGGTACTCAGCGGCGCGCTGCCCGCCGCAGCGCTCGCCATGCTGGTCGATGCGGCGCTGTATGGCGTGGAGCGCGCCGCGACGCCGCGCGGACTGAAGCTGCCGAGCTAACCGTGCAGTGACAAAAGCTTGACCGCGGATACGCAAAGACGCGGAGGGACGGGGTGGCGAGCGCTGGGGTCTCGCCGTCCCATTTCAATTGGTCATGGCGTTTGGCGCTACTGCGCGGCGACTCGCGCCAAGCCTGCATGCTGCGCGCTTCCGCCTCTTCGCTGCGAGAATTCTATTGTCCCACAACGCGAAGCGGCTTCCGCCGGGTCTACGGTTCCTTGACGCGACCGATCGCGGTGAGAAACTTCTCCATGACGATCTCGCCCGCCAGTCGGTACAGCTGATCGCGATCCTTGTGCTGCGCCAAAAAGCCGAGCGGAATCTGAAAGCCGCCCTTGTTGCGCACATTGCCGCCGCCGTACGGCGCGCCGCGCTCGTCGTCGCCGCCGAAGGCCTTTTTGAGAAAGGCGTCCGGGCTCACCGCGTCGCTGCGCGTGCGCAGCGACCCTTCGATCGTCTTGCTGTCGACGATGCCGAAGACGAGGACCGTTTCGATTCCGGCGCGCTGCAATAGGAAATCGGCCGCCTGCGGAATGCCGTCGCGGTGCTCTTTCGTGACGAACCCCACGTCGCTGAGCAGGTAGTTGTCGAACACCTTGCGCCGCTCGAGCGCCGCTTGGATCATGTCCATCACCGCCGGACTGAGCGACTGCGCCGAGATCTTGCGCAACAGGTTCTGATCGAGCGCCGGTTGCAGATAGGCGGCGGCGAGAAAATCGAGCTGCTGGGCTTCGAGCAGCAGGCGCGTGTCGGACCGGATGCCGTGCATCAACGCCGTCGCCAATTTGACCTGCTCGGAATCGTCGTCCTGCAAGCCCTCTGGATGCGCCGCGCGCAGATAGTCGGCGAAGATGGCCGCGGTGGAGCCGGCGTCCTCGCGCACATCGACGAATTCCGCGCTGACCTCGGCGGCGCGCTTGTGGTGGTCGACGTAGGCCAGGAATGTCTTCTTGGCCAGCAGGTCGTCGATCGGCGTGTCGATGCGCTGGGTGTCGACGAAGGCGTAGAGACTGTACGACTCCAAATCGCA
>Ga0265339_10001448_pt1 | contig 17603 bp, 17 predicted proteins | sample 4CB219metaG_FD_202085 | JGI IMG/M metagenome (GOLD analysis project Ga0265339, IMG submission 202085) | Rhizosphere microbial communities from Carex aquatilis grown in University of Washington, Seatle, WA, United States - 4-CB2-19 metaG | ecosystem: Host-associated > Plants > Roots >... | reverse complement strand
GATTGCGCGCGAGTTCAACTTGTCAGAGACGACGTTTGTGGAGCGGCGCGCGGCCGAGGTGGAGCGGGAAGAAGGGGTGCGGGTGCGCATCTTCACCACGGAAGAGGAGCTGCCCTTCGCAGGGCATCCTACGCTGGGCACGGCCAGCGTGCTGAGGCGGGCGGCGCCGGAGACGGTGCGGGACGGGGTGGTGACGCTCAAGGAGAACATTGGCCCGATTCCAGTGCGTTTTGAGGCGGGAGACTCGCTGTTTGGAGAGATGACGCAGCGTGATCCGGAGTTTGGCGCGGAACTGGATGGGGGCGAGGTGGCCCGGCTGTGCGGACTGAGCGTGAAGGATCTGGATGCGGATCATGCGCCGCAGTTGGTTTCCACCGGAAACGTGTTCGCAATGGTGCTGCTGAAAAGCGTGGAGGGGCTGGGGCGGTTGAATGTGCTTCAGGATGAGGCGACGGAGTGGCTCAGGGCGCGTGGAGGGAGATGGTTTTACGTTCTGGCGCCGGAGGTGAGCGACGGCGCGAGGGCGTGGCGCGCGCGCATGCAATTCAACGGCGGCGAGGATCCAGCGACGGGTTCAGCGGCCGGCTGCGCCATTGCCTGGCTGGTGGCGCGGGGGCTGGCTCGCAGCGAAGAGCGCGTGCGGGTGCGGCAGGGGATTGAGATGGGGCGTCCCAGCAATCTTTTTTTGACGGCAAGCATGGCGGGCGAGGATGCAAGGGTGACGCGAGTCCGGGTGGCAGGCAGCAGCGTAATTGTTGCAGAGGGAACGCTTTTCCTTCCGTGATACACACGCTTTCAACAGGTTTTCATAAAGGCAACTCGTTGGGATTGTGGTTTGTAGATGTTTTCCCTCAGTGTGCACCGAGAGGGGACTCGAGTTTTCGCCGCACGTTCTCTCTATGCAGGAAAGTCGGTTGCCCGTACTCTTGCGAAGCATTGGAGAAATTCAATCTGCTTTTGAACCGGAAATGAGATGAGCCCCGAGCGATAGCAAGCGGCAAGCGAATCGATTTATCCGCACGCCGGGGGTGCGTTCCGGTTTGAGAGTTAGATGTTGAGGGCGGTCCCCGCTCAGGGCTATTCGCGCGTTTCAGCGGCGCGGCGTCCCGAGAGATTGCCCTTCCAATTGAGGGCCCTGACCAGGGAGACAGAGAACTTTTCCAGCCTGCCACCAGAGCGGGCACGGGGATTGTGTTGCCTGGCCGAAAGAACCAAACAAATTCTCAGGAGAGTGCAGCCTTATATGCGGCCCAAGAAGATCATCCTCTGCGTCGATGCGAACGAGAACGACCTTTCGGTGCTCTCATTCATGCTTTCCACCAACGGATACCGAGTGCTGGCGGCGCGCAATGCGCACGAAGCGATCGGTTTCTACTCAGAAAACCAGGTGGACCTGGTGCTGGCCAGTCATGCCCTGCCACTGGGAAATGGAGATCAACTGGTGCGCAAGCTGAAACAGATTGCGTATCACGTGCCCATGATTCTCATGGGCGATCCGATGAAGATGGGGGATCAGATTCACGCGGCCGATGCGCTGGTGGCGAAGAAGAACTGCCCGCCCCACGAGCTGCTGGAGCGCATCAAGGTGATGAGCGCGCGCAAGCGTGGACCGCGCAAGGGAAGCACGCGGATGCAGCCGGCGGCGCAGCTTGCGGTGGCGTCGTAGGCGGCGGTACGTGAGTTATTGCAGGGCTTGCCAGACGAGGCGCGCGGCGACAAGGTCCTCGATGGCCATGCCGACGGACTTGAAGAGTATGCGGCGGTGGCGGGGAATGGGAACTGCGATGGAATCATCGAGGATTTTGCCGATTTCGGCCTGAACGCGCGCGCCGGAGAGCACGATATCGCCGGCTTCGCGTTCGACACCAGCGCGCGACTCGGCGACGATCCAGCTGGAATGGACGGCTTCGTCGTCAAGCTCGCGCAGCGATGCGCCAACCGCACCGACGGCGAGTATGAGGGCATCCGGACGGAGCCAGCGGCCATGCAGCACCGGCTCCGGCGATGCGGTAGCGGTGAGAACCACCTGGGCTGAAGCGGCGTCTTCAATATCCGCGGCGCGGACCACGGCGCCGTTGGCGGCGGCCTCCGCGGCCAGGCTTTCTGCGCTGGCGCGGGTGCGGCTCCAGATGCGGATGTCAGTGAGCTGCGGGCGGACAAGGCGCAGCGCCTGAAGATGCGAGCGCGCCTGCACGCCTGCGCCGAGAATGCCGAGGCTGGAGACGCCGGCGGGCGCGAGCGCATCGAGGGCCACCGCGGAAACCGCTGCGGTGCGCATCCCGGTGATGAGGCGGCCATCCATGACGGCGAGCGGCTGGCCGGTGGAGCGGCTGAGCAGCTCGATGACGGCCATGTGGGTGGGCAGGCCCAGTTCCGAGTTGCCGGGGAAGAACGTCACCGTCTTCACGGCCATTGCATCGCCATGAATCACGGGCATGACGGCGAACCAGGGGCCGTGCGCGTCCCGGTGATTGCCGGGGCGCAGGATGGTGCGCGGCGGCTGCTCCACGCGGCCGGCGGAGTAGTCGAGGAGCGCCTGCCGGATGGCGGGAATGAGGGTGTCATAGTTCAGGAGCGCGCGAATCTGGTCTTCAGCGATGTACATGGCGACGACTCGGACGAGTGCTTCACTCCTCTGTTAGTGCTGTCGAATCGCGAAAGCCGGTACAACTATGCCGGCGGGGCGACGCATCGAAATCCGATAAGCGTCGATTCTACGGGCTCGTGTATTGTATCCATCGCCCAAAAAGCCCGTTATCACTTCTACAACCATAACTTGAAAAGAGATCACCTATGGCTCGTTCTTCTATGCTTTCCTTCCCGGCTCTCGAGGTGCTCAAGTTTACTCCGGAGGAGAGAAGCGCGGCGCAGATTGGCCCGGACGGGCTAACTCAAGATCAGCGAGGACGCGGCCGTGCCAAGGGGACGGGGGGAATCATTGCGCTGGTGGATCGCCTGTACCAGGCAAAGATGGTGACGGACACGATGGCTGAGTATGTCCCACGGTTGCGCGAGCGGGTGTGCGTGGAGGGACGCGAGGAGATGTTCGTGGTGATCTACGTGGACCGGAAACGCACCGTGGCCGACCTGGTAAGCACGGATCGAGTGGGCGAGATGCTGGAGAGCGTGTCGTTCTCGGCGATGTATCCGGAGTGTCCGCCCCGCGCGGCATGAGAAAGCAGGGGACAGGGGACAGGGAACAGGGAGCCGGGAGTTCTGCTATTCGCTGATGCCTACTTCTTACCCTTTCGCGGCTTCTTCTCTTCCTTTTTCTCGCCGGGGATGTGCATTGCGGGAATGGGCGCCAGATCCGGCCCAATCCGCTTGACTACGGTATCGATCATCTCGTAATTCAGGGTGCGCGGCGCTACCGGCCTGGTTACGCCCGTGTCGGCATCCACGCTTACATTGCCGCCATTGGCCAGCAGGAAGCTGAATGCGGGCACATCTCCGCCGGGCCCCGGCACGCGCGTCACTTTCACCGGCAGAAAACCCTGGATGGGGTGCAGGCGAAAGGCCGTCTCATAGCGGTGGTGCTTGAGGCTCCAGGTGAACACGCGCACCTGGTCAAAGTCGTAGGGCAGGCCGTTCCTGTTTGGCTCCAGCAGCATCACGTATTCGGGCTTTTTGTGGTCAGGAGTGTCCGCGTCGGGATCCGACACCTTGGTAAGCACGTACGCGCCCACGATCCGCTGGCCCTCGGCGTACTGCGCCACCTCGTCAGGAACATCCACGTCCATGCGCCCGCTCATTATCCAGCCGGCGTGGCCTTTGGCGTCGCGCACCAGCCACCAGTCCTCCATCACGGGAGGAGGTGGGGGGGGCGGTTCAGTACGGACGGGTTCCTTGCCCCCGGCCGCTTTACCGGCGATCTTTGCCTCATCTTCGGTGGTCCTGCGTACAGCGACAGCCGCCGGCGCCACCTTGGCCACGGTAGCGCGCTCCAGCATCTGCACCCTGGAGTTTGCCGGCAGCAGATAAAAGCGCTGCGTCTCCCGCCCCGGCCTCACATGCAGATACGCATCGTCGCGAATGACCGCGGTGGCCACCACAGGACTGTTCCTGTTGTCCTCGGCCAACTTCACGAAATCGTCGTGGGTTTTGCTGTCGATGACGGCGTGGTCCTCAATCCACCCAATCTCATTTTTCGCCGTCTTGACTTTCAGGAAGCGGCGACCATGTTCGAGGACTTGAAGCGCGTCTCCGTTGATCACTTCGCCGGTGTGGTTTGAGACGGGCGCCACGCGGTCGCGCAGAAACATCTTCTCCGCGGAAACGTAGACCATCTCCTGCTGCTGGCGATGAAAGCGCGCGCATCCGCCGGCTCCCAGAACGAGCAGGCCAGCGCAGTACAAAAAAGCATTTCTCAAGAAATGACGCAGGAGAGCGGAAGAATGAGGGAGACGCATGGATATCGAGGCTGCGGAAAAACTGATGAGAGCGGCCGGTTTGGAGCAAAGAACCGCAGGGGCTAAAGCCCAAGTCTTTTTTTTGTGCATTTGCGGCACGACTAAAGTCGTGCCCTGACACGTTTTTGCTCCATCATTAAAGTTTTTCGCAGCCTGTAAAGCCCAAGTCTTTTGTTTGTGCATGGTGCGGCACGACTGAAGTCGCGCCCTGACACGTTTTTGCTCCATCATCGGAGTTTTTCGCAGCCTGTATCGCCGTCAGCGATAGTTTGAGCATAGCACCGGCGCTCACAAACAGGCGCGAGGATGCGGTCCTCAGCGCAGGAGAGCGGAATCTTAATCGCTACTACCGCTGTTAATTTGGCCGGCCAGTGGATCCCGCGCGGCGGCGGAAGCGCTCGTCCACGGGCTGGCGGCCGCTGAAGCCGGATTCCATGGTGTGCCAGTGTTCGATGGCCGGCTCGCCCATCTTCCAGCAAAGCAAAACCACCTGGTCCTCGAGCTTGAACGGGAAGTCGAGCAGGCCGTTGTCCAGATCCTTAACCTGCACGCCGATGGAGTCGATTTCAGTGATGCTCTCGCGAACGCGGGCGAGGTGCGATTCCATTTCGGCGCGCTGGCGGGCGACGCTGGAGATATCCACGCGCATGCCTCCGGAAAGATAGATACGGCGGCTCAAGTCGGTGAGGCTTGACTCGACCGACTCGGCAGCTTCCTTGCTGTCCAGGGCGCGCTTGAGCAGCGACTCCAGCACGGGGAGCAGCGATTGGGCTTCGTCAAGCGTGAAAGTTTTCATCGCCATACTGTTAATAGGATACGGAAGATTTGGGTGCGACTCAAGGAGGCGGGGCCGGGCCTGTAGCCGGTGGCTTGTAGCCAGTAGCTTTTAGCCGGTAGCTGAGAATCCGAAATGCGGGCTACTGGCTCGTCGCTTTTGGCCCGGCGATGGCCGAGACGATGGCGCAAACGGCCAGGATGCTGCCGATGATGGCCAGGGAGAGGGTAATGGACAAGTCGACCCAGTGCGCGGTGAGCATTTTGAAAGCGACGAAAGCGAGCAGCGCGCCCAACCCGTAGTGGAGATAGCGCATGCGATCGAGAAGGCCGGAAAGGCCGAAGTAAAGCGACCGAAGCCCGAGCACCGCGGCAATATTAGACGTGTAAACGATGAACGGATCGTGGGAGATGGCGAGTACGGCGGGGATGGAATCGACGGCGAAGATGAGGTCAGTGAACTCGACGGCGAGGATGACGGGCAGGAGAGAGCCTTTGGCGGGCTGCAGGCGGCGAATCCAGGCGGGGATGATCTGGCTGGCGGAGCGCTCCCGAACCAGGCGCCATGCGGCGTAGAGCAGGAACGCGCCAAGGACGTAGGTGATCCAGGCGAAGCGGCGAAGGAGGGTGACGCCGATGGCGATGAAGGCGGCGCGCAGCACGATGGCTCCGGCCACGCCCCAGGTAAGCGCCTTGTGCTGCCGCTGCGCACCGATTTCGAAACCCTGGAAGAGAATGAGGAAGACGAAGAGGTTGTCGATGCTGAGCGAAGTCTCAATGGCATAGCCGGCGAAGAACTGGAGCGCCTGCACGTGGCCCTGGCGGAGGGCGATCCAACCGGCGAAGAGCGCGGCGGCGATGGCCAGGCAGACGGTCCAGAGCCAGGCGGCCCAATGGGAGGGCTTGGCTTGGCCGCGGCGGCCGGGAAGAATTGAATCGACGGCGAGGAGTGCGACGACTACGAGGTGAAATCCGATCCACCATGTCCAGGATGCGCCGCCGATCATTGCGTCAGTTTACAGTCCACAGCGGACAGCGCACAGTTTTCAGTTGTCAGTTCATTCAACTGCGACTGACAACTATCTTTCATCAATCAGCCGCATCGTCTCCAGGAACACGTCTCCGTCAATCGTCAGGCTCCGGGCGCTGACCTTGTCCATGGTGTCCTGGGCGGTGTGGTGATAGCTGTTGTTGGGTCCGTAGTCGAGGTCGATGATATCGATGGCGGGCACGCCTCGCTTGACGAAGGGCAGGTGATCGTCCTCCACCGGCTCCTCGGTCTTGAAGAAGTAGCGGTCGTAGCTGTACTTGTGCGCGGCCTTGCGCACCAGGTCCACCAGCCATGGGGTTGAGTTGGTTTCGTGCTGGATGTCGAGGTCCTTGTCACCGATCATGTCGGCCAGCATGAAGGCCTTGATGCGCTTGAGAGTGCCGTCACGGTCCCACTTGGCGGCCAGGTGGCGGCTGCCGAAAGTGGAGTCGGACTCTGACCAGTTGACGAACGCCTCTTCGCCGTCAAAGAACACCAGCCACACGGAGTAGCCCTCAAGCTTGCGTCCGCCCGCAGTCTCGGCGCGCAACTTGTCCGCGATGGCCAGCAGCAGGCCGGTAGTGGCCCCGCCGTCGTTAGCGCCGACAAAGGGGATATTGCGCAGCGGGTAGTTGGTTTCATAGTGCGTGCCCAGGACGATGACGCCGTCCTTATTGCCCGGGAAGCGCACGATGAAGTTGCTGAGGTTCACCGGGCCAATGGGAGTGTCGGCGAGAAACGCGTCTTCTTCCAGGTTGTCGCGTTTAAGGCGGTCGCGAAGAAAGGCCTGAGCCTTGATGTGGCCCGGGCCGGTGGGCCAGCGCGGTCCAATGGCGACAAAGTCGCGGGCGTAGTTGTAGGCGCGGGCGCCATCGAAATGCTGGGCAGCGGCGAAGGCGGGAAGAAGCGCGAGGAGGAAAACCAGGATACCGGCGCGGCGGGCGAAATGCAGGTCCTTCGACTCCGCGGATCGCAAACTGCGCGATCCGCTCCGCTCAGGATGACGGCATATCTTTGTTTGGCGGCCGAAAAAAGAAAAGAGCATCAGGAGGCCTGCTCCTTCTTCTTCCTGCGCGAGGGGTGCACCCACCATGCCACCAGGATGCCGACAACGTAAAGCCCGAGCATGGGCAGCGCATACAGGCACATGGTCCAGGGATCGGGGCTGGGACAGATGACCGCGGCCACGATGAAAACAGCGAGGACGGCGTAGCGAATGTTTTTGAGCAGGAATTTGGGACTCACGATCCCGAACATGGCCAGGAAGAAGATGAGGATGGGCAGCTCAAAACTGATGCCGAGGCCGAGGATGATGGAGAGGAAGAAGCTGGTGTAGTCCTCAATGGTGACCATGGAGGTGTAGTTATGGCCGAACTTGACCACCAGTATCTCCATGGCGCCGGGCAACACGAAGAAGTAGCCGAAGGCCGCGCCGGTGAGGAAGAGGCCGATGGTGGCTGCCATAAAAGGAATGACGAAGCGCTTCTCCTTCTGGTAAAGGCCGGGTGCGATGAAGAGCCATACCTGATAGAGGATCAGCGGCGAGGCGATGATGACGCCGCCAAGAAACGCCACCTGGAGATCCAGGTTGAGCGGATCCATGGGGTGAGTGAAGACCAGTGATTTGCCAATGTGGTTGAGCGGCGCCTGGAGGAAGTTGACCAGCCGGTCGCGGAAGAACCAGCACGCGACGAAGCCCACGGCGATGTAGATGGCGGTGTGCACAATGCGCTTGCGCAACTCATCCAGATGCTCCATCAGGCTCATGCCCGGGAGTTCCGCGCGCTCACTCACCGCGGCGCGCGCCTTGCCGATGGCATCCGCGGCGTCAACCATGCCGGCTCACAATCTCCGTCCCGTCGGTCTCTCTCTGCGATTCGGATTCAGCCTGCCCACTCACTGGCGTGTCGGCAACCGGAGTGGCCGGTTCCGCGGCGACATTCGCCTCGGCGACGACCGTTTCTTCCGCAGCTGCAGTGCTGGTTCCCTCGTTCCCTTGGTCCGCTGTTCCCGGTCTACCGGCGGGTATTGGCGCGCCGGTTGAAGGCGGCTGGATGCGCGGCATCGTGGGCGGCGGCTCGTCCTGAGCTGTGGGCGGCGGTTCCGGTGGATACGGTTCCGGGTAGCCGGAGCCGAAGGTCGGTTGGGCCGGAGCAGATGTGGACTCCTGCGCGCCGATGGCGGCCTGCGACTCAATGGTCTGCGCCGGCGGGCTCAGCGCCAGGATCCGCGCCCGCTCGGCTTCTTCCTTCTTGCGCCGGTCAGCGTCCTCTGACAGCCGCAGCTCCTCTTCCATCTGGAATTTGAAATCGTTGGAGGCCTTGCGGAACTCGTACATCAGCTTGCCAATCTGTTTGCCGATCTGCGGGAGGCGGCGCGGTCCAAATACCACCAGCGCTATGATCATCAGGATCAGCGTGTCAGGCATGCTGAGGGTGCCGAGTTCAATTGGCGGGTTCACCATGTAGGACCATGATACTGGGCGGAAACAAGCCCGAACAAATCGGGGCCTGAATTGAGTGCCGGAGATCACTCACCACGCGGTTTCCTACAGCCTGCCCCTCACTGCCCTTTCAGCAGCAGGGCCTTTCCGCCATCCAGATACTTGAACGACATGTAGCTTCCGTCGTGCTCGCATTCGATCCGGAGGGGATTCTCGCCTGCGGGCACGATTTTTGCAGAAAGAGAGCCATCCTGCGGTCGCACTTCGTAAAATGCGTCGATATCCGTGCTCATGCGCTGGACGGGCGGCGCGCTCTCAGCCCGGAAGTGGACTACCCAGCGATCATTTGAAGGCACCATGTCCACAAAACGCCAGCCCCTGGGAATCTGGAGCGGCACTTCCCGCACGCCGCCTCCCTGCCTGATCTCGACGACCGGGTCATCGCTATTGGCGCGCCAGACCAGGATGTTGTCGCCCACCGTGGTGAAGTTGACTGAGGCAAGATAGGTGTGTGCTTCCTGCGTGAGCTGCGGGTTGGAGTTCGGCGTATCGCCCCAGTCCATTGGCCTCCGGCTTGCGGGCACGTCAATCTGTTTCACCGGGTCCCCCGAGGAGTTCAGGTACAGCACCTTGAGAATTGAGGTTTCAGGGTCCGACTCCGAGATCAGCAAGTCGCCGTTGGGAAATACGGCGAGATGATTCATGTGGCAGGATGCCGGCCGGGAAAGGTCGCAATCCACACCTAATTTACTGACACCCTTGTAAGTTCCGTCCGGGTCAAAGCGAGCCAGATACTCGTGGTAACTCGAGTATGGAATTCCGGCCGGCGACTGGTCGCGGCTGCGTTGTCCATGCTGAGGTTGATCCTTGCTTCCCTGCAACAGAAAGTAAATGCCTGAGTCGGTGGCGAAAACGTCAAACCCATTATCGAAATCGGTCAGGTCTGTGATGCTGGTGGACAAGATGGACTGCATCTTTGTGCCGCGAACGATGGTGACGACCTGGTTGTATTTGGGGATTTGCCCTTTGGGCGTAGCATTCACTGTCTTCCAATCAATGGTGTGCATCGCCAGTGAATCATCGGAAAGACACTGCATCTGGTCGACCCGGGTGTTAGGCAACTCGAAGCTCTGATCCGACTTGACCGGTTCAAAGTCCACGGTTTTCGTAGGGATGATTTCGTGGACGCCGTTTCCCACGTCGACGCTCTGGACCGCTCCAGCGGTTTGAGCCAGCGCATAGGACGACAGCGCTGCGAAGATGGAAACAGCTAGCAGTCGAGTAAATGGAATCCGCCGCATCATTCCTCCCCCATCCGAATCCGCTCAACACAGGGATGGGCGTCAATCGCTCATCGCAGTATAGGACGCAGCGCGGCTCATAACTGCTCAATTCGCTCCATGGACTCCCCTGGGCGAGAGTTACCAGGAAAAACCGCCCTGTGGCGGAGGCCACGCGCCCAGCAGTTGCCGCAGCAGAACAATGCGGCCCAGATGATAGGCATTGTGCGCGCTCAGGCTCTCAAGCTGCTCGCGCACGGTCATCACGCGGACGGCGTGGCCGGGGCGCGACGGGCAGCGGATGGGCTGGTTGAGGCGGGATTGGTCGCCGGCGGCGTCTGCGCCCCGTTCGGCGCCCTCAATGAATCGCCTGCAGAGTTGCGTCCACGATTCGCGTTCCATGTCTTCGACGGTGGGGAAGCCATCGGCCGGGCTTGCCGGAAAGGGTGTTTCGATGCCTCCGATCCAGTCAAGCGTGAGCCGCTGCCAGAAGCAGATGTGCCACAGCTCCTGGTAGATGGAGTGCGGCGCGCCGGCGGGCTTGCGGTGGGTCAGCTCTTCAGGCAGCGCCTCAAGAATGTGCGTCGCGGGAGCGGCGTAAGCGTCGCTTACCAGGCATGATTGCAGCTCGTTCATCGGGGCCTCCGGGCGAGTTTTGCTGTTGGATGTTCCGGTTGAGTTTTTCGCCGCATGAAAACGCTGGGTTTACGCTGGGTTTGTGCCGAAATCGCAAGTGAATTAAACTGTATACAGCAGCTCGCGGCAATTCCCAGGCTGGACGGAGCGTCCGTCCCGCAAATGGCCGCGTAGCTGGAGTGCTGCAACATCCCCGTGGAGGGGGCCTGAAGTTCAGGCACGCGTTTCCACTGCAGCCGATTGGCTTTCAACAACCCCGTCCGGAAGCTCGCACGATGGGCCGATGGACTGAAGGCGGAACAAATTGACTCTGGTAATCGACAATCCTGCGCCGGCGCAGTGCGCCCTTGAATCTCTTGACTCCTATCTTGAACTGCCCGATGACTCTGCCGTGCTGGACGCGAGAATTGCGGCCGCGCGGGAGAAGCTCGGCGCATCCGTGGTCATTCTCGGCCACCACTACCAGCGCGACGAGGTGGTGCGCTTTGCCGACCACATCGGCGACAGCTACAAGCTCAGCCGGGCTGCCGCGGAAACTGATGCCAGGTACATTGTGTTCTGCGGCGTGCACTTTATGGCGGAGAGCGCGGACGTGCTGGGCAAAGACGGCCAGCAAGTGATCCTGCCTGACCTGAATGCCGGCTGCTCCATGGCCGATATGGCCGATATTTCGCAGGTTGAGGCTTGCTGGGAATCGCTGGCGCGCATGCCGGACGGGCAGGGCGGCTTTATCGCCAGCAGCCTCATCCCCGTCACCTACATCAATTCCACCGCGGCCATCAAGGCATTTTGCGGGGAGCGCGGCGGGCTGGTGTGTACCTCGTCCAACGCGCGCGCGGCCATGAAGTGGGCCTTCGCGCGGGGCATGCGCATCCTGTTTATGCCCGATCAGCACCTGGGACGAAACACCGGCCACGCGATGGGGATTCCGCTGGACCAGATGACGGTGTGGGATCCTTGGGCGTTGCAGGGCGGCCAGACCGCGGCGGAGTATGCGGCCAGCCGCGTGATCCTGTGGAAGGGGCATTGCAGCGTGCACCAGCGATTCCTGCCCAGCCACGTGGACGCGGTGCGGGCAAAGTATCCGGGGATCAAAGTAATTGCGCACCCGGAATGCCGTTGGGAGGTCTGCCAGAAGGCGGACGCGCTGGGGTCGACGGAGCGGCTTATCGCGCTGGTTGAGGAAGCGCCGGAGGGCACCATGTTCGCCGTGGGCACGGAGATCCACCTGGTGAACCGCCTGGCCAAACTGGCTGCGGAGCAGGGCAAGCGCGTGATCACGCTGGACGACACAGGCTGCCTGTGCACCACAATGTACCGCATCAGCCCGCAGCACCTGTGCTGGGCGCTGGAGAACCTGGTGGAGGGACGAGTGGTGAACCGCATCCAGGTACGCAAGAACATGAAGCATTGGGCGCGTGTGGCGCTGGACCGGATGCTTGAAGCTGCAAGCCTGGAGAAGGGCTTGGCGGCCAGGGATTAAGGGGAGTGCGGCGTGGCGGAAGATACGTTGCTGGTGTGCATGCCGGTGAAGGAGATGCTGGGCGAGCCGGTGGGCGGCTCGGTAGCCATGCTGTGCGATGAGTGCGGCCAGGCAATCTGGGTGGCGCCTTCGTCGCGCATGATGCTTGACCAGGGCGATCCCTTCCTGCTGGTGTGCACGCAATGCGCTGTGAAGAAAGTGCACACCGCCAACCCTTTGACCGGTGTGGAGCGCAAGAGCCGCGAGATGGAGCGGCTGCGCAAGCGGGGCGAAGAGGCCTGCGCCCGCATGTACGACGCGCAGAACGACCATGCAGCCAAGTGGGAATACGAGACGGCGTACGATGCGCTGCGGGCGGCGGCACGGCTGGCGCGCGAACTGGACCGGCTGGAAGATGCGCTGGCGATGGACAAGCGCGCCGAACACATCCGCAAGGTTTACCGGCACCAGTTCATGTATCCGCCGGATTTGGTGAATTGATCTTCGAGTGTTTCAGTTTGCCGGAGCGAAATCTACTTCGAGCATCAGCCGGCTTTCTGCGCAGATTTGTGAGCGGCCGAGAGGCGGGCTCGAACATGATTAACGGATACTGCTCGCGATGGGTCGGCCTGCATGGCATCGTAGGCACAAGCGACTGTGTTGTTCAGCCACTCCTCGATCTCGCAACGGCCGTTTCCAGTTGCGGTGAACAGGGCGTCTGCAGGTGCGAGATTATTTCGAGCAACTTCATCCCATGCCATTATTGTCTCCTGCGCAGCTCGCGTTCCACTACTCGCGTCATCTCCGCTTCGGGCGCGGATTTGCCGGTCCAGATCTCGAACTGGCGCGCGCCCTGCTGCACGAACATCTCCGCGCCGGTGATGACTGGAATTCCGCGCGAGCGGGCGAGCTTGAGCAGCGGCGTTTCCATGGGGTTGTACACCATATCGAAGACGAGACTCGCGTTCAGCTCATTCTCTTCCAGGGGCAAGGCTTCTTTTGAGCCAGCCATGCCGCAGGGGGTGGAATTGATGAGCGCATCGAAGCTCATGGTGCGCAGCTTGTCCTGCCGCAGCGCCGTTGCGCCGGCGGCTCGGGCCAGCGTCACCGCGTTGTGGTGGGTGCGATTGACGATGAAGACTTCCGCGCCCTGTTCGACCAGCCCGAAGGCGGCTGCCCGCGCAGCTCCACCGGCCCCGAGCAGCGCAATGCGCGCGGCCTTGAGTTTGAGCCGGTGCTGCAGCGGGCGAACCACGCCGGCCACGTCAGTGTTATATCCGAAGAGCTTGCCGTCAGCGCCGATGCGGACGGTATTACAGGCTCCGATGCGCTGGACCATCGGGTCCATCTGCGCCAGGCGCGGCAGGATCTCCTGCTTCAGCGGCATGGTGACGGCGAGGCCGCTCAGCGGCAGCTCAAGAGCGAAGGTGAGCAGGTCAGCGAGCGCGCGCACCTTGAGCGGCATCAGGACGGCGTCAATGCCGGCGCGGCGGAACGCGGTGTTCTGCATGAGCGGCGAAAGCGAATGCGCAATGGGGTTTCCGGCCACGCCGAAGATGCGTGTGCTGCTGGTGAGCTTGCCGGCGCGATAAAGGGTGCGCATGGAGCGCGCGGTCACCTGGCCCGGCGCCGTCTCCTCGCCGTCGGCCAGGGATGCGAAGGTAAACGCGCTGCCCGCGCGCGGGCCCAGGATGCGGCTGGGCAAGCCCTCCTCGCCCATGGCCATGCTGACGATGGGCGCGTTTACGGCACGGTTTTCGATGAGCCGCAGGATGGCGAGGTTGTCAGCGAGCGTCCGCGCGGTGGAAACCACTTTCACGTAGTCGGGCTGGAAGGCCGCGATGCGATCCGCCGCGCGATTGAGCTGCCGCGTGCGCGAGAAATCGTGAAAGCTGACGATGAGTTTGGCGCCGGCGCGGGTCAGCGCGGCGCGGAACTTGTCGAATTGCGCGGGAGCAAGCTCTTCAGCGGATTCGATCTCGAGATCGGCGATGCGGCAGCCGGCGCGCATGGCCTTGCGGAGGATCTCCAGCTCTTCTTCGATTGTCCCGGTGAACGCGCCGCCATTGGGCTTGCGGCGGCAGGTGGCGATCGCGGTCAGGTTCTGGTTTTGCGCGAGAAAGCGATGCAGCGGGGGCAGGACCGCGGCAGGGCGGGGGAGCGAGTCCAGCCTGAACTCGAGGAACTTCGATTCGCGCAATGCGGCTTCGGCACGGGTGATCATCTCCGCGGGAGAGGGGGCCTGGATGGCGACGCAGATACTGCCGAAGCTGGAGGATCGGCGCGAAGACCGTGACGGGGACGCGGATGGGGCTGTCGTTTTCAAATGTGCCAACCGATGCATCTTATTATGGCGCGATAGGCCTTCCTGCCCCTTCGGATGATCACACTGTTCAACGGACGGGATACGAGCCGGGGGTCTGGAGACCCCCGCTACAGCCGGTCAGGAGACCGGCGGTACTTCACTCTTCGCGCAGCGTCATTGCGGGATCGATGCAGGCTACGCGAACGGTACCGCTGAAGTCTACTCAAATCGACGTGGGACTCGATACGGCGCGGCGGACTGTGGCAACCTAGAAGCTGGAGGATTACCCCAGTTGTCAGCCGATCCGTTAACCGCAGTTTGTATTTGTGATGAGTTGCACGCCTGGGAAGCGGGCGGAGCCGAATCTCCAGAGGCATTGCATGCCTGGGTCAATGCGAGGCTTGCGGGGCATGAGGCGGCGCTGGAGGCGCTGCTTGCGGTGGATCATCCGCGCACGCCTGAGAACACGCTGCGGCTTTACGACGCGGCGCTGGAACAACTGGGGCTGGCGGGCGCGCAGGCCGGCGTGCTGAATTCAGTGGCGCCCGTCAAGGAGGTGCGCGACCAGGCGCAGATGGAAGCGCAGCGGGTGGCCCAGGCAGGCAGCGCGCTCAGCCTGAATCGCGCGGTATATGACGCGCTGACGGCCATGCGCATTGAGCATTGCAACGAAGCCACCACGCACTACGTGGAGCGGACCCTGCTGAGCTACCGGCTGACCGGCGTGGACAAGGACGAAGCGACCAGGGCGCGCCTGCAAAAGATGCATGAGGAGGCGACGCGCCTTTCGCTCGATTTCAGCCGCAACATCCAGGAGGGCGCCAAGACCGTGGAAGCTGTTCTGGAAGAGATGGCAGGGCTGCCGCAGGATTATGTCGCGCGCCATGCGCCGGATGAGAACGGAAGGATCACGCTGACCACGGACCAGCCCGATATGCAGCCGGTGATGACGTTTGCCGCAAGTCCCGAGCTGCGGCGGCGCATGTACCTGGCCTATAACACGCGGGCCTATCCGCAGAACAAGACCATCCTGGAGCAGTTGCTGGCGGTGCGGCAGGAGATTGCCGGCGTGCTGGGATTCAGGAGCTGGGCCGACCTGGCCACCGCCGACCAGATGATGAGCGCGGCCGCGAATGTGCGCGGATTTCTGCTGAAGCTGGATGATGCCAGCCGCGACGGCGCGCGGCGCGAGCACGAGATGGTTCTTGAATTTGCCCGGCGGCGGGAGCCTGGCCTGGAGGAGATCGACATTACCAGCCGCGGGTACTGGTATGAGCAGTACCGGCGGGAGGCCTTCGACTTCGATTCGCAATCGGTGCGCCCGTATTTTCCCTACACGCAGGTGGAAGCGGGGATCCTGGAAACGGCGGCACGGCTGTTCAAGGTGGAGTTCAGGCCCTCCGATGTGCCGGGATGGGACAAGGCTGTTTCAGTGTTCGATGTGTTTGAAGGGGAGAAGCGCGTTGGGCGGTTCTACCTGGATATGCACCCGCGCGAGGGGAAGGACAAGTGGTTTTCCGCGGCGCCGGTAGTGACGGGCGTGCGCGGCCGCTACCTACCCGAGGCCGCCCTCATCTGCAATTTTCCCGGAGCCGAACCCGGCGACCCGGGCCTGTTGCAGTACAACGACGTGGTTACGTTCTTCCACGAGTTCGGGCACCTGATGCACGCCATCCTGGGCGGGCACACCGAGTGGGCCGGGATCTCAGGATTCGCCACCGAGGGTGATTTTATCGAAGTGCCGTCGCAGATGCTGGAGGAGTTTTTCCGCGACGAGAAGCTGCTGCAACGGTTTGCCAAGCACTACGAGACCGGCGAGACGCTCTCCTCCGAGATCATCCGCAAGATGAAGGGCGCCAGCTCATTTGGCCGCGCCGACAGCATGCGCCAGCAGATTTACTACACCACGCTGTCGCTCGATCTGCACGACAGAGACCCCAAATCAGTTGACCTGGACCGGGAGATCCGCGAGATTTACAAGCGCCTGATGCCGTGGAGCTGGCTGGAAGGGAACCGCATGTACGCGAGCTTCGGCCACCTGACCGGCTACTCCTCGAACTACTACACCTACGCGTTCGACAAGGTGATTGCGCTGGATTTCTTTGGCCAGTTTGACGCCGGCAACCTGCTGGATTGCGAGGCCGGCGAGCGCTACCGGAAGACGGTGCTGGAGCAGGGCGGGTCAAAACCGGGCCGCGAGATGGTGCGCGATTTTCTTGGCCGCGACGAGGAGTTTGCCGCGTTTACGCGATGGTTGAATGAGGAGTTTGAAGGACAGCTTCTAGCTGCTAGCTTCTAGCTGCTAGCTGCTGGATTCTGACATAAGGCAGCCCCGCGAAGATGCGATAAGGAGGACGCGCTGGTATGACGCCTGACGATTTTCGCCGGATCGCGCTTGGACTTGAGGGGGCCGAAGAGGGGTCGCACATGGGCGCTGTGGATTTTCGTGTGGGCGGGCGGATTTTTGCCACGCTGGCCTCGGTCAAGCAGGGCTACGGAAACCTGATGCTGACGCCGGAAGTCCAGGCGCAGTTTGTCGCCGAAGCTCCGGACATTTTCCTGCCCATTGCCGGCGGATGGGGCCGCAACGGCGCCACGCATGTGCGGCTTGCGGCCGCCAGCGAGGACCTGCTGCTGGGCGCGCTGCGCACGGCGTGGAAGCTGCGCGTGGAGAAGAGCCGTAAAGGCGGCAAGAAGGCAGCTCGGGTCGCGAGTTAGACCGGTTTGGGCGGTGCTTCTGGGGGGCTTCTGGCGGAAATGATCCGGGAGACAGGCGCGGCGGAGGCTCTAAATCGTACCGCGGAGTGGGATTTCTCACGATGCAGTACGATTTTCGAGGTTGTTATTCGCTTAATCTGTTGATTCTATTCATGCCGTCTGCTGGTTTTCCCACATTGTGAACGGGTGCCCAGGGGGGGAGGGGGGTACCCCTTTTTTCTCTCCCCTTTGCAACCCGCCCGGGCCACCGCACCCCCCTCAGGAACCTCGCACCGCGCGCCTGATCAAACCAAAAAGGCGAATGATATCAATGATATCATTGATATCAAATCGGGGGGGGGGTACCCCTTTTTTCCCCGTCGCACCCGGCCCGGGCCACCGCACCCCCCTCGCGAACTTCGCACCGCGCGCCCGATCAAACCAAAAAGGCGAATGATATCAATGATATCATTGATATCAAATCGGGGGGGGGTACCCCTTTTTTCCCCATCGCACCCGGCCCGGGCCACCGCACCCCCCTCGCGAACTTCGCACCGCGCGCCTGAT
>Ga0265339_10001441_pt1 | contig 17650 bp, 14 predicted proteins | sample 4CB219metaG_FD_202085 | JGI IMG/M metagenome (GOLD analysis project Ga0265339, IMG submission 202085) | Rhizosphere microbial communities from Carex aquatilis grown in University of Washington, Seatle, WA, United States - 4-CB2-19 metaG | ecosystem: Host-associated > Plants > Roots >... | reverse complement strand
ACGAGACGCAGGTGGTGGCGGCGGCGACGGAGGAGGAGATTTACGCTGCGCTTGGCGTGGATTGGATTCCGCCGGAGATGCGGGAGAACCTGGGCGAGATTGAAGTGGCGGCGGAACACAAGCTGCCACGGCTGATTGAGGAGAGCGATCTGAAGGGCGATGTGCACATGCACACCACGGCGACGGATGGAAGGAACTCGATCCGGGAGATGGCGGAGGCGGGGATTGCGCGCGGGTTTGAGTACATCGCGATCACGGACCACTCGAAGGCGCTGGCGATGACCAATGGGCTCGATGAGAAGCGGGCGCTGGAGCACCTGAAACGGATCAAGGAAGTGGAGCGGGAGCTGGAGGGGCTAATCCGGATCTTCACGGGGATCGAGGTGGACATCCTTGCCGATGGCGCGCTGGACATGGACGACGAGGTGCTGGCGCAGATGGATGTGGTGATTGCGAGCATTCACTCGCGGTTCGACCAGAGCCGGGAGGAGACGACGGCGCGCACGCTGAGGGCGATTGAGAACCCAAACGTGCGGATCCTGGGTCATCCCACGGGGAGGCTGATCCTGAGGCGGGAGCCGTTCGCGATCGACATGGGCGCGGTGATACGGCGGGCGGCGGAGCTGGGCGTAGCCATGGAGCACAACGCGGCGCCGGAGCGGCTGGATTTGTGCGACCGCGACCTACGGCTGGCCAAGGAACTGGGATGCAAGATTGCGATCAACACGGATGCGCACGACACGCGGACGGTGGGCAAGATGGGCTACGGAGTTCGACAGCTGCGAAGGGCGTGGCTGGAGCCGAAGGATGTGCTCAATACGCTGGGGGCGGGGGAGTTTTTGACGGCGCTGAGGGCGAGGCCGCAGGCTTGAGTTTTCAGTTGTCAGTTTTCAGTTGTCAGTTCGCCGTGCGTAGTTCGCAGTTCACAATTGCCAGGACAGTTGCGGTTGTGTCACAGCGCGGGCAGGCACGGGCGTGAGCACTCGATAATCTGGAAGGCGAGATGAAAGTGCGCGGGCTAAGGCGAGGGGCCACGATGCTTGCCGCAGGCTTTGCCGGCCTGTTTGCGCTGGCGGGGCTCAGCTGGGCGCAGGATGCGGCCGCCATCCTCAAAAAGATCGACTCGATGACGCAGGCGCGCTACGACCACGTGATGGGATTCAGCGACACGGAGCACTACACGGTGTTTCGCGGGGCGGACCTCACGCATCCGGCGGCGGAGATGACAGTGCGGGTGACTTACCGCAAGGGTTCGGGGAAGAGTTACAAGGTGCTGTCGCAGTCGGGGTCGGAGCTGATCCAGCATTTCGGGCTGAAGCCGCTGCTCGATAACGAGCAGGAGATCAACGACCCGGCGAAGGTGGCGGAGTCGTGGTTCACGACCGCGAACTACGAGATGCACGTGCAGCCCGGACAGACGCGCGTGCTGGAGCGGCGGCAGTGCGTGGCCGTATCCATCAAACCGAAGCACGAAGCGCCGAACATGCTTAACGGGACGGTGTGGGTGGATCCCGGGAACGGCGCGATTCTGGCGGTGGAGGGTGTGGGGTCGAAGGCGCCGTCGGCATTTACGGGGCCCACGCACATGATGCGGCTGTACGCGATGATGAACGGATATGCCCAGGCGACGCACGCGCGGGCAGAGTCGAGCGGGGTGCTTGGCAAGTCCGTGATGACGATTGAATATACAGATTACCGGTTTGAGGTGAAGTAGCAAGTCAGCGAGCCGGCAAGTCAGCGGACGCCGTGAATAGCCTGATGCAGACAAAGCCCTTGCGGCTATGATTCGGTAATGCTTCCCCGCATGACCGGCTCGGCGCGGCTGTTCCTATTTACCTGGATGGTCGGTATCGGCGCGGTTTTCTGCGCTGGAGCGACGGCGTGCTTTGCGCAGAGTGCGGCGCCAGTGATGACGTGGCGGTCGGGGCTGAGTGAGATCAGCGACGACTGGCTGGAGCATGACGGCGACAACCCGGCGTGGGCGCAGCGCGACCTGAATGAGGCCGGCTGGCAGGCTGTGGATGACATCGAGGACATGGGCCCGACGCGAGCGGGCTGGCGGTGGTATCGCAAGCGGGTAGAGCTGGGGCCGGACCACCGGCCCGTTCGCCTGCTCATCGAAGGCGGCGATGGAACCTATGAGTTGTACGTGAACGGGTTGCGCATGGATGGGGCGCGGCTGCGCTCGGACTTCGCCGTGAGCAGGCCTACGGAGCGGGTGTTTCCGCTGGACGACGACGCGAGCGGGTACGAGCTGGCGTTGCGGACGCGTGCCCCGGCGAGCTACGCGGCGTACCATCTGCCGCTCTTCATGAGCGTGACACTGGGCCAGCCGATGGCAATTGACTATGAGCGGCAGGCGCTCATGAGCCAGCGGCTTTACGGCGTGGTGGCGTCAGTGGCCATCAACCTGGCGCTATGCCTGGCAGGGCTTGGGGCGCTCTTGCTTTTCGCCAGCCAGCGGATGAACCGCGAGTACCTGTTCCTGGGGCTTTACCTGTTGTTGGTAGGGCTCTCCGATGTTCTGACGGTGTGCCAGCAGAGTGGAGTTACCCCTGACAGCACTAACTTCCTGTTCGGCGACCCGCTTATCTACTTCTTCAATATCGCGCAGATCGAGTTCACCTTTGCCTTTGCGGGGCGGCGGGTGGGGCGCGGCTGGAGAATCTACGAAGCGTTTCTTCTGGCGCCGTTGATCGCGATCGGGCTTTGCTGGACCGGGCATCTCTCGGCGAACGTGTACCTGTTGATTGAGGCCTTGATCACCGCGCCGGTGCCTGTGCTCCTGCCATTGCTGTTGTTCGCGTGGTGGCGGAAGGGAAACCGCGAGGCGGCGCTGTTGATTCTGCCGAGCGTGCTGCCGGCGGGGACGGGGATTGCCAGCGCGATTGGTTCCGTTTCGATTTTTGCTGGCTGGGTGCGGCTCGATTTTCTGGCTGCTCCCATCCCCATCGGACCCATTCCGGTTCAGATTTTTGACATCGGCGCCTTCCTGTTTCTTGTCGCCATCGGCGTGGTGATGTTCTTACGGTTCACGCGGGTGAGCCGGGAGCAGGCGCGCACGGCGGCGGAGCTGGAAGCGGCGCGGGAGATCCAGCAGCGGCTGGTTCCGGCTTCCCTGCCCGCGGTGGCGGGCTGGCGCGTGGAAGCCGCGTACGTTCCTGCGCAGGAGGTGGGCGGGGATTTCTACCAGGTGCTGGAGCAGGCGGACGGATCCACATTGATCGCGGTAGGAGACGTGAGCGGCAAGGGCCTTAAAGCGGCCATGACCGGCGCACTGGCGATTGGCGCGCTGCGCACGCTGGCGGCGGAGGGTTTGCGGCCGGGCGAACTGCTGGCGCGGCTGAACCGGCAGATGATGGAAGCGCAGGATGGCGGGTTTGTTACCTGCGTGGCGGCGAGAGTCTCTCCCGATGGCGAGTTGACGGTGGCCAATGCCGGTCACCTGGAGCCGTACTGGAACGGGCAGGAGATTGCGTGCGAACCCGGGCTGCCGCTGGGACTTCATGCGGAGTCTGCGTACGGCGAGACGTGCGTCAGGCTGGTGCCCGGAGACCGGGTGACACTCCTCTCCGACGGGGTGGTGGAGGCGCGCGGCGCGAGCGGCGAGCTGCTGGGCTTTGAGCGGACGCGTGAGCTGAGCGTGCGCACGGCGGCCCAAATTGCGGCGGAGGCGCAGCGGTTCGGTCAGGAAGACGACATTACAGTGCTGACGCTGGAGTTTGTTCTAGTTCCCTTCCCCGTCGCGTCGCCTGTGGCGTAACTCGCGATCGGCGCGGCGCGAATGGCACAGGAACACACGCGGAAACAACCTCTGTTCTGAGGGCAGGCATCGCATCGTGTGGACGAGCTTGTACCGGCGTGGTTCAGAGCCGGCCTTGTCCAAAGGAGAAACTTCAATGGCAGATCAGCCAGTATCACAGGGAAACAGCAACCAGGATAACGAACACGGGAACACCCAGAGCGGCGGCAACACGCAGAACAAGGGCGGGCAGTCGCAAAGCGGGCGCGGCGGCAGCGGGGCGATGGACCCGTCGAAGCGCCGTCCGGACGAGATGCGGGACCAGTCGCGCGGGTCGGACAGGATGGGCACCGAGCAGCACTCAAACGCCGGAAGCACGGGGACGAGCGGAGGACAGACGTCACCGCAGCCAGGCCAGGCGGCGCGCACCGGAGGATCCGGTTCCGGGAAGAACGACTGAAGCGCACGCGGAATAAGGCCTTGAACGCCTTGGTTGTTTACATAAATATAATTAAGAAAGGCCGGGCCCACGCCGCGAGATGGCGTGGGTCTCGTGTTTTTGGAGGGGACCGCGAGGGAGGCGGAGCGGCTCCTGAGGGAAGGGAGTTCGGTTTGAGTCGCCCATCGTACCGAAATGCGGCTATCATGGATTCGCTATGAGTTTGCTGCAGCAGGATACTTCCTCCAGTCTTGATGATGCCGGCCGTGGCGAAGAGCTGACCAAGGGAAGCAGCCACATCGTCTGGGCCACGATCGTCGCGGTTGTCGTGGTGACAGCGGCAATTGCCGCCTACATGATTGCCGGGCAGAAACCGCCGGTGGCCGCGGGCCAGGCCATCCGAGTGGCAGCCCACATGATGCACCGGGAGACGGGGGGGTTTGACGCCAGCGGCGCGGTGATGCCAAAGGAGGAGTTCGACCAGGTGCTGGTGTTCACGCACCTGAAGCTGCACAACCAGAGCAAGAATCCGCTATTCCTGCACCAGATTCTGACCAACGTCACGCTGGAGGACGGGGTCCGTTCGAGCTATGCGGCCACGCCCACCGACTACGAGCGCCTTTTCAGGGCGTATCCGGACCTGACTGCGCTGCACGGCCAGCCGCTGGCGATGGAGGCGACCATCCCCCCGGGACAAGACCTGGAGGGCGACATCGTTTCCTCGTTCCGCATGACGAAGGCGCAGTTTGACGGGCGCAAGGGGCTGGACTTGACCGTAAGCTTCCGCTACCAGCCGGATTTGAAGGTAACGCCGGCGGGATCGGTTCAAACGCAGTGATCGGCAGCCAAGTGAATGTGCAGCCAGGACCGGGACGCGGGCAGCGGCGTTTCAGGCGGTGCGAGGCAAGGCTTCCAAGGCATAATGTGAGCCGGCATTAAGCCGAGTGACCTTCGGTTCTCCATCCTCGATGCGGAACTGGCGGATGGTGTCCTTGAGTTCGTTGGCAAGATCGGAGAGATGCTTGCACGCAGCCGACACTTCTTCCGATGCGGACGAATTCTGCGTGGCCATCTCGGAGATACTGGCTGCCGAGTCAGAGATCTCATTGGAAGCGGCAGTCTGTTCGGTGGCCGAGGTGGCGATCATGGCGATCTGATGCTCGACCTCGCGCGAGGCATGGATAATCTTTTCCAGGCTGGAGCGCGCGTTGGCCGTTTCAGAGATGCCCTCCTCGACCGCGCTGCGGCTGCTGGTCATCACGTCGAGGGTGAGGCGGGTTTCCTCCTGAATGCCGCGGATGGTGGACGTAATTTCTTCCGTTGCCCCTTTGGTGCGCTCGGCCAGGCGGCGGACTTCTCCGGCGACCACGGCAAAGCCCCGGCCCTGCTCGCCGGCGCGTGCGGCCTCAATGGCGGCATTGAGGGCAAGCAAGTTGGTCTGTTCGCTGATTTCCTGAATGACATTGACGACCTTGCCGATTTCGTTGGATCGATCGGCAAGAGAACGCATTTTGCCGGCCACGATGGAGGTGACCTCAGCGATGCGCTGCATGGTGGCGGCGGTAGATTCCATGATGTGGCCGCCTTCGATGGCGGTTTCAGCCGAGGACCGGCCGGCGATTGCGGCCAACTCGGAGTTGCGGCTGATTTCGCCGATGGTGGCAGTCATTTCCTGTGCGGCGGCGGCAATCTGGGCGGTGCGGCCGGCCTCGTTCTGGGTATTGCTGCTGGTCTGCGTGGAGCGGACGCTGAGCTGGTTGGCAGCCCCGGAGAGGGTCTCGGCGCTGCGTGCGATGGAGTGGACGATGGAACGCATGGCGGCGACGGTGGTATTGAGCGCCAGGGCGACGCGGCCGATTTCGTCCTGGCCCTGGTCGTCGAGGGTGACTGTGAGGTCTTTTTCCGCCACCTGTTCGAGGGCGCGGGTAGCGGCCAGCAGCGGGGGAACAATGAGCCGTGAGAGGGCGAGCCCGATGAAAGAGCAGAGGAAAATGGCAACTGCCATCAGGATGCACCCGAAGAGGGCGACATTGTGGCCAAGGCGGATGGCGGCTTCGCCGGATTCGCCGCCGAACTTGATATTGAGAGCGATGTCTTTCTCGATAGCGTCGGCAGTAGCGTCGTAGGAGCGATGGGCCTCTGGAACCAGGAGCATGGCTGCGGCCTGCTGCTTGTTGCCGGCGTTAAAGGCCGCAGTGGCCTGGTTGCTGATGTTGAAGTAGGCGGCAGAGCTCTCGCGAATGGCATTGAAGAGGTCGTGCTCGCCGGGAGAGTTGGCAATCGGCTCATAAGCTGCCAGGGACGCGCTGAAGCCCTCCATGGTTTTGGCGTGTTTGGCCAAGTAGTGGTCCTGGCAGGCGGAATCGGTGCAGAGCAGCAGGAGCGCCTCAGTGCGGCGGATGGTGGCCATCTGGAAGCGGAGGTCGCCAAGAATCCGCATGGAGGGCATGGTGCAGTGCACAATCTCGTCGACCGCAGCGTTGATCCGGAGAATGCCCATGGTTGAGAGCGTGCCCAGGAGGGCACAAACCAGAATGACCAATCCAAAGGAATAGCGAATCTTGTGGTTGATAGGCAGATTGCGAATGGCTGACACGATGGATTCTTCTCCTGCCGATTGGATTGGCCCCTGGCAGGATGAAGCGAGCGCCTGGGGCACTGATGTTCTCTGAATGTATCGGCGGGATAAGACGATCCATGAAGCCAGGTGGACCCAGTTGTGAAATGGAACCGATTCGATCCGGGACTGAAATCCGGAAACCTGGGAACCAGGCAATCCGCCGGAATAAGGCGAGTCTCCCGTCCTCGCACCTGATGCGGCGCGAGGACGGGACTCTTGAGAAGCGCGGCCGTATTTGGAACCGTTACCGGCTTACTGGCCCGTGGGCGGGGCCGGAGCGGATTTGGGCGTGGAGAGATAGCCCGTGACCTGGTTCTTGTTGACGGTATTCACGACGATCTCAAAGAGGACCGGATCCTTGCCGCTGTAGAACTGGAGCGGCTCATCTACGTTGCGGTCCTTTTTCTCCACGGTCTTGTCGTCGGATACAACCTCGATCGTGAACCGGTTGTGCTTGGGATCGGCCTTCTTGAGCACCAGGCTGATGGTGCCCACGGGCTTCCTTTGGTTCCTGTCGAGGGTGAACTCGTAATAGTTGCGATCGCCCCTGTGCTTGAGCAGTTCCAGCTCGTCGTGGGTGCGGGCGATGAGACCGCTCTGCTGGCCGAGATCGCCCTTCATCGAGGTCAACTGGGCGATGGTGCTGGTCAGATCGCTCTGCGTCTTGCCCAGATCGGTGCGGACGCCGCCCACATCCGACTTGACGGAGGAAACGTCACTGGCCACAGCGTTGACCTGCTGCGCGGTCTGCTGCTGGGCAGTGGCCAGGCGCTTGGAGGCGGCTTCTTCCGCGGCCTCGCGGGCCAGGAGCTGCTGGGCTCGGGTGTCCAACTGCTTCTGCGTCAGGCCAAGGGACTTGCCCAGCTCATCGGCGGTGACGCGCAGGCGCGCATCGGTTTCTCTGAGATCGGCGGCAAGCTGCACATTGCGCTGCCGGGCGTCAGCCAGCTCCGCCTGCTGGGCGGTAAGGCGGCCGCTCAGATTCCAAGCCCAGATAAGCGAGACGATGGCGCACAACAAAGCGACGGCGATGGCGCCAAGCAGCGCGCCGGAATATGTCCTCGGGTTATTTTCGATTTCACTCATGGATCGGTTTCTTCTCCACCGGTGCGCTGGCGCACCGTGCCTGTCCTGGGGCATCCTTATGTTCCGTTAGACGCCCGTCCCGAGGGAACTCTTCACGAGGAACTCCCCGTTTGCCGCGGCACAACCGGATTTGCTATGCGACCTCCGGGGGGTGCTGCGCCGGGAATCTACAGATTATAGAACCCGCAGCGGTTCCGCTATCGAATTGAACCAGCAGGCGCAGCCGAATATCGCCGGAACGGCTTTATCCATGGACCTGCGGCGCCGATTGTGTGCGAAAACTGGTCTCCGCGAATTGGGTCTTGCGTGGCGGCCGTCCGTGACAACCGTGGAACCATTCCGTTATAAAGAGATTTACTCACTTTTCCGGCTGACGGAACCTGGTTTCATAAACGGGAATCGCCACCGCAGCCACCACGGACACATCCAAGGAACAGGGAGAACCACCATCATGTCCACTGCAGTCGCGGGGAAGGGGCTGGAAGGCATCGTAGCCGCGAATTCGGGTATCTGCTATATCGACGGCGAGGCGGGCGTGCTGGCCTACCGGGGCATCGATATTCACGAGCTGGCCGAGAATTCGACCTTCGAAGAGACCACCTACCTGCTGTGGAACGGGCTGCTGCCGACGGATCTGGCGCTGAGGGATTTCCAGCAGCAACTTGCGCTGGCGCGGGAGCTGGACGAGCGGATCGTGGAAATGCTGAAGAGCTTTCCCCGTTCGGCCACCCCGATGGAAGTGCTGCGCACAGCAGTTTCGGCGTTGAGTTTTTACGATGCCGACGAGAAGGACAATTCGCACGATGCCAACGTGCGCAAATCCTATAACCTGACCGCGCAGATCGCCATGGTCGTGGCTGTTTACGACCGCATCCGCAAGGGCAAGGAGATTATTCCACCGGACCGGACGCTGTCGCACGCGGGCAATTTCCTGTGGATGCTTACCGGCGAGAAGCCCTCGGTTACGGCCACCAAGACGCTGGATATTGCTCTCATTCTCCATGCCGATCACGAGCTGAACGCTTCCACGTTTGCCGCGCGGGTAATCGCGGCCACGCTGTCTGACATTCACTCGGCAATCACCGGCGCGCTGGGTGCACTCAAGGGGCCGCTGCACGGAGGCGCCAACGAGGGCGTGATGCGGCTGCTGCTGACCATCGACAAGGCCGGCGCGGACCCGGTGGAGTACGTGCAGGGCATGCTGCAGGCCAAGCAGAAGATCATGGGCTTCGGGCACCGGGTGTACAAGACTGAAGACCCGCGGGCCACGCACTTGCGCCGTATGAGCGAGCAGTTGGGCAAGGACTCCGGCCAGCCCAAGTGGTATGAGATGTCGCGGGCGATCGAGCTCTACATCAACCAGGACAAGAAGCTGAACGCCAACGTGGATTTTTACTCGGCGTCAACCTATGCCACGCTGGGCATCGATATCGACCTGTACACGCCTATCTTCGCCATCAGCCGGGTTGCCGGCTGGGCCGCGCACGTGATCGAACAGCTCGATGACAACCGGCTGATCCGGCCGCGGGCGGAGTACATTGGGCCTGAATACCCGTCGCCGTATATTCCGATGGAGCAGCGGGGGTAAAGGCTGGGACCGGCAATCAGGGGGTTGCCTTTCTTTACTCGCAGCCTGATTGTCCAGGCCCATTGCGCCCTTTCCACATCAGGTACAGCCCCCACGCCGCCACGGTGCACCCGTCGCGCACCGCGCCGTCGAGCATCATCTGCTCGAACTCCGCGATGGGCACCGAGCGGACGATGATGTCGTGTTCCTCTTCGTCGGGATCCTTCTCAACGTGGGAGAGGCCGGTGGCCAGGAAGACATGCTGCTTTTGCCGGGTGAAGCCGTAGGCAATCCAGAGCTGGCCGAGATAGATCATGGACTCTGCGTGGATGCCGGTCTCCTCTTTCAATTCGCCCCGGGCCAGTTCCTCGGGATCGTCGATCGCCATCTCCCAGCCGCCCTGGGGCAGCTCCACGGCGCGTTCCTGGATGGTGTAACGAAACTGCTCCACGACCCAGATGCGGTCGCCTTCGATGGGCAGAATGATGGCGGCATCGTCCTTCTCCACCACGCCGTAAATGCCGCGCTTGCCGTTGGAGCGGAGGATCTCATCTTCGCGCAGGCGCATCCAGGGGTTGCGATAGACTTCGCGGCTGGCAAGCGTGGTGATGGACGGGCGTGCGTCGTGCGTGGACTGCTGCGGATTGTGCTCGGTCACAGCATTAGTGTGCCACGGGCATTGTCGAAACAGTATCGGGCTCAGGATCGCGTTAGAACGCCGGTCCTTTCACTCCCGTTTTCAGTGTGATTTGCAACACTGTGCCGCGCACATCGGTTGTGACACGGTTTCTCTTGACCCACAGTCGAAGGGCGGGCAATGGATACGTGTTCAATTGAGGCAACGAAAACGTCAGCGGCCGAGGTCCATCCCGTCCGCACTTTTGCCGAATTGCGTGAGCGAGCCCGCCAGGCAGTGCCGCGGCGTGTAGGCGTGGTGCAGGCAGACGACGACGTAGCGCTTACCGCCGCCTCGCTCGCGCTGCTGGCGGGCATGGCCAGTCCGGTACTGATCGGAAATGCGGCGCTGATCCGGGCGCGGATGAAGCAACTCGGGCTGGACGAGCTGGAGAAGGCAGCCGAAATTGTCGAAGCCGAAGATGCAGCGGGAGCGGCGGTGCGAATGGCGCGGCTGGGACACCTTCACGTGCTGCTGAAGGGACATCTGCGCACCGACGAGTTGCTGCGGCCTGTGCTGGACAAGGAACACGGACTGCGCACCGGGCGGCTGCTCTGCGACGTGGCGTTCTTTGAACATCGCGCACCGGAAGGCACGCGGCTGGTGGGGATTTCCGACGGCGGCCTGAACGTGGCGCCCACGCTGGAACAGAAGAAGCAGATTGTAGAAGGCGCCATTGATGTGCTGCATTGCCTGGGAGTGGCGCGGCCTCGCATCGCCATCATGAGCGCCATCGAGGTGGTGAGCCAGTCGATTCCCTCCACGCAGGATGCCCACGCGTTGACACGAATGGGAGAAGAAGGAGCATTCGGAGACGCTGAGGTGTATGGGCCGCTGGCGCTGGATAATGCGCTGCTGGAGTGGGCGGCGCGGGCCAAAGGAATCGAGCACCCCGTGGCCGGGCACGCCGACTGCCTGATCGTGCCCGGCATTGAGGCTGGCAACCTGCTGGCCAAGGCCATCGCATTTCTGGCGGGGTGGGAATTTGCCCACGTGATTGCCGGAGCGCGCGTGCCCATCCTGATCCCTTCGCGCGTGGAGCCGGCGCAGGATAAGGTGAACGCAATTGCGCTGGGGGTGCTGTATGCCGCGCGATGATTTCCGCGTGCTGGCGGTCAACCCCGGATCGACATCGACCAAGATTGCCGTCTTTGCGGGGGAGCAGCCCGAATGCGTGCGCAACGTGGAGCACGCTGAAGCCGAGCTGGCCGCCTTTCGCGGAAAACCGGTGCTGGAGCAGCTGCCCTTCCGGCTGGCGGCCATTGAGGCGGTGTTGCAAAGCGCAGGATACGCGCTGCCCAGCTTCGACGCGGTGGCCGGGCGCGGCGGACTCATGCGGCCCGTGGTCAGCGGGACTTATCGCATCAATGAAGCACTGCTGGACGACCTGCGGCGCGCGCCGTTCGGAGAGCAGCATGCGTCGAACCTGGGCGCGTTTCTGGCGGTGGCGCTGGCGCAGCATGGCGGCGCGCCGGCATTCGTGGTGGACCCGGTAAGCGTGGACGAGTTCACGGAGAAGGCGCGGATTTCGGGATCAGCGCTGGTGGAGCGCCGCTCGCTCTCCCACGCGCTGAATACCAAGGCGGTGGCCCGGCGCTATGCGCGCGAACGCGGCAGCGCGTATGAAGACCTGCGCCTTGTGATCGCCCATCTGGCCAGCGGCATCTCCGTTTCCGCACATCGCGGCGGCCGCATGGTGGACGTGAACCTGGCCGGCCAGGAAGGCGCATTTTCCACCGAGCGGAGCGGCAGTCTCCAATTACTGGGAGTGGTGGGGCTATGCTTCAGCGGCCGTTACACCGAAGGCGCGCTTTGGGACGCGTTCATTCGTGAGGGCGGCATCTACTCGTATTTGGGCACCAAGGATCTGCGCGAGGTGGAGCGGAGAATTATCGCGGGTGACGCAAGAGCGGCGTTGGTCTTTGAAGCCATGGCGTACCAGATCGCCAAGGACATTGGAGCCATGGCGACGGTGCTGGACGGGCGCGTAAACGCGATTCTGCTCACCGGCGGGATGGCGCGCTCGGAGAAGCTGATCGCAGCGATTCGCGAAGCGGTGGAGTGGATCGCTCCTGTAGTTGTGTATCCGGGGGAGGACGAGCTGGAGGCGCTGGCCGCGGGGGCGCTGCGTGTGCTGCGCGGCGAGGAGACGGCGCGGGAGTTGTAGCGCAATTGAGAGTCATTCACACGGCAGGCTCCTCCGCGGGAACTTCGCGCAGGATGCCGGCGTCGTTCGCGTCACCGCTGCAGATCAAGGAAAGAACAGTAATATCGTCGTCCTGCCCAAAATCCACCGCGGCGCGGGCGGCTTCCACCGCGGTGGGACGGCCGGCAAAGAGCGACTGGACGCGGGCAAAACCAAAAAGCTCGCCGGAGGGATTGCGCGCCTCGAGCAGGCCGTCGGTGTAGAGGGCGAGGGAGTCGCCCGGTCCGAGCTGGAAACGACCTTCTTCATAATGCTCGTCAGGCGCAATCCCCAGCGGCAATGCGCCGGAGGCCGGCAACTCGCGACCGTTGACCAGCGGCGGCGGGTGTCCTGCGCTCGCAAACTCGCACCGGCCACCGGCGGTGATGCGCAGAACCGTGCAGGTGGCAAATGCGCCGCCCAGGCTGCCGTGCAGGCGGCGATTCAGTTCGCGGAGAAGCTCGCCGGGACGCGATTGCTGCGAGGCCAGAGCGCGCAGAGCGCCCACGATGACGGAAACAGCCATGGCCGCTTTCAGGCCCTTTCCGCTTACGTCTCCAAGAGCGATGAGGGTGGCGTCCGAATCGAGGGGAACGATCTGGAAGAAATCTCCCCCGACTTCGCGTGCGGGCTGGTAGGCGCCGGTGATGGAGAACCCCGGGATGGCAGGCAGCGCGGTGGGAATCAGAAATTGCTGTAGCTCGCGGGCGCTGCGGAACTCGGTTTCGAGCTCCTGCTGACGCGTGCGGTTGAGATCGAGGTAAGCCACCAGGGCCCACGCAATGGCCACAAACAGCACGGCGATTCCGATGTCCTGCAGACCGAGATCGCTGCCGGCTACGGGAATCCTGAAGTTCAGAGCGTTGTTGACACCATACCAATGGGTGTAGCGGATGCCCTCGCTCAGAATGCTGGGAGTGATCTGCACAATCTGATTGAGCATGGCCACGCCGGCGAGCACGGAACGCGCCACGCCAAGGCGCTTGCGGAACGCAAACGGGACAAGGAAAAGCGGATAGAGATCGACCGCGCTGGTAAGGACCGTTGCAACCAGATCGAGCGCCTGAAACAGCCCAGTGGGGCCGGTTTCCCAGTTGAAGAGATGGAGGACGCTTTCCAGAACCACGCAGGCGAAACTGACCGCCGCGAGGACGAAAGTGATGCGGCGGAGGCGCGGATGGCGGTCGAGCCCGAGCAGTTCGAGAAGCAGATACCAGAGCGCGATCTCCGTCAGGCAGAACGTGAGAAAGAGCAGCGGATAATCCCATCGGTAGGGAACCAGCGTGGGAACGTTGTCCAGCAGGAATGCGCAGATCGGCCCCGCGCCGAAGATCGCCATCCATCCGAGGATTCGGCTGTGCCGGTCGCGCAGCCACGCCACAAAGCTCAGGACGGCGATAAGGGCATACAGGAGATCCAGCCATATGGTGAGCTTGGTGGCACGGAGCCACTGATAATCGTCGGCGGCCTTGGCGTGAGCCACGGCTTCCGCATTGCCTGCCATGGGCGCGCCCTCCAGGCCGCCGGAATTCGCGTCGCTGAATGCGTCGTAGGGGGCTTTCCACACGCGCACGGCAAGCACGCCTGAGGCGGCTTTGCCCAGTCCCAGCGTAAAGGGCCACACCGAGTCGTAATACCAGACGGCGTGCGGCGGCATCTTGCCGAAGCCGCCCACCAGACGGCCGTTCCAGTAAACTTCGCAGGCATCGCGCACGATGGGCATGTAAAGAGCGAGATCCGGATCCGTGCCCGGCGCGGCGTGGAAGTCGATGTGGCGGCGATACCATGCGCGGCCGGTGTAGCCGTAGTGCGTTTGCGCGCCCCAGGGCTGGTCCGCGGTGATGGATTCCCAGGCGGAGTCGTCGAGGGATGGAGATGCCCATGCGGGATCGTCGCCCAGATGGAACTGCCATGTGCCGTTGATAGGCGCCAGGCCGGAGCCGATGCCGTTCACTTCCAGCACGCCGGGGTGAGCCGCCGCCTGCCCGCACAGAGCCGGCGCCCACGCCAGAATGGCGAGCGCAGCGCAAACGTGCATGCGCTTGGAGCGGGGAAGCATGGAGGAAGGATATCCCGTTTGAGCGGCGTGCGGGAGTCGTGCGCTTTACCTTTCAGGGGCTTCAACCCCGCAAACGGAACTCCCGCAGCCGGCCGACCAGCGATGCCGGCCCGGTGACCGACAGCAGCACCAGGTTGCCCTCGTAAGCCCGGCTGTGAACCAACATGCCTGCCTCAATGGCCGCCAGCACTGCGCCCTCTTGTTGCGGAATCCTGAAATCCGCATCGATCAGCGGATCGGAATGGAGCGCGTCGTCGATGGCAGCCAGCAGAGCGTCCACGCCCTCGCCCGTTCGCGCGGAAACCAGGACGCGCGCCGCCGCGGGCTCGGCTTCGAGTCGATGCGCCAGGGCCTGCCGCTCCGCCTCGCCCAGCAAATCCACCTTGTTCAGCACCTCGACGCGTGGCTTCTTCAGGGCTTCCAGCTCGCCCAGAACTTTTTCCACTTGCGTCTTTTGCTCCTCGCCATAGGTAGAGGCGGCGTCGCGAACGTGCAACAGCACCTCTGCCTGTTCCACTTCTTCCAGAGTGGCGCGAAAACTGGTCACCAGGGTGTGGGGCAGGTTGCGAATGAAACCCACGGTGTCAGACAACAGCACTTTTCGGCGGCTCGGCAGCTCAATCGCCCGCAGCTTGGGATCGAGCGTGGCGAACATGCGCGAGGACTCCAGCACGTGGCCGCCGGTGATGCAGTTGAACAGAGTGCTTTTTCCGGCGTTGGTGTAGCCGACCAGGGCAACCGTGGGCACCGGAACAGCCTCCCGGCGCTGACGCTGCTGACGGCGCACGCGGCGCACGCCCTCCAGGTCCAGCTTGAGCTGGTCGATACGGCTCTGGATGCGCCGGCGGTCGGTTTCAAGCTTTGTTTCACCAGGCCCGCGGGTGCCGATGCCGCCGCCCAGCTGCGACATGGTTTTGCCCCGGCCAGTGAGGCGCGGCAGCATGTACTCAAGCTGAGCCAGCTCCACCTGGAGCTGGCCCTCGCGGGTGCGGGCGTGGCGGGCGAAGATGTCCAGGATGAGCTGGGTGCGGTCAAGCACACGGCACGGCAGCGCGGATTCAAGGTTGCGAAGTTGCGTGGGCGACAGGTCGTGATCGAAGAGGACGAGATCGGCCTGTGTGGAGGCGGCAATGCCTGAGATTTCTACCACTTTGCCGGCGCCGATGAGCGTGGCGGGATCCGGGCGGTCACGGCGTTGCAGGATTTCAGCGGCAATCTCCGCGCCGGCGCTGGTCACCAGCTCCCGGAATTCAGCCAGGGACTCTTCGACATCGAGATCGGTGTTGTTCGCGCTGGGCGGGGAGCTTCGCAGCGGCTCGGCTGGACTTTCCTGAGCCCGCGCGGCTGCGCGCGCACCCTCCACCGCCGGACGGCGCGTGCGAGAGCGGGCCTGTAGGCCCACTCCCACCAGGATGGCGCGCTCCAGCCGCCCGGGATTCTGGCCGCTGGTCACACTTCTTCCGCGCTGATCAACTTCCAATCGAAACCGCTCCGCGCGCGTTCTCGCCGGCTCCGGAAGACGATGCCGAAGACACGCCGACAGGAGCTGGGCCTAGCCCGGTGTGCATGCCGGCAGGGCGATGCTCGCCGTGCAGCACGCTGCGGTTGCTGACTACAGTTGAAATGGCGTGCTTGAAGATCAGTTGCTCCTGGCTGTTGTTCTCCAGAAGCACGGAGTATTTATCGAAAGACCGTATCTTGCCTGTCAACTTGACGCCGCTGACCAGGTAGATGGTAATGGGGGTTTTGTCCTTGCGAACCGTATTCAGGAAGGTGTCCTGAATGTTTTGTGCCGGCTTGTTTTCCATGATGCCGATCTCCTACTTTCCTCAACGGGTTGGATGCTGCGCACGATCAAACGTCTGTAACGACAATTCGGCGGGGACGGCGCCCGAATTCCGGAGATCGCCGTGAGTCCCGCAATGTGACCACGATATAGCGGTAGGACCCTGCTTTTCAACTGCCGGGGACCGGTTGGGATTGATTCCGTGGAAACGCAGGTACCCGGAGAACCATTTCGGGACGCCTCAAATTCATATCAACATATCAAGATATGCCGGTAGGGACCCTTTTGCGCAGAAACTGTTTCATATCGTCATATCATGATGTGACGATATGAAATCAGCGACTCAGGGTCTGCCGTGACCGAGCAGGTGACAACCGGTCCCTATTTCCTTGACTACCGGTGCCTATTTCCTTCCGCATCTCCCTTCGCCGTTTCCCAGCCTTTAGAATCAATCTTGTATGAAGTGTCCCTACTGCGGGTTCGCCCAGGATCGGGTAGTTGACTCGCGCGAGAGCAAGGAAGCCGATTCCATCCGCCGCCGGCGCGAGTGCGAGAAGTGCGAGCGGCGCTTCACAACTTACGAGCGCATCGACGAGATTCCGTACATGGTGGTGAAGAAGGACGGACGGCGGGAGCGCTTCGACCGGCAGAAGGTGTTGAACGGCCTGCTGCGCGCCTGCGAAAAACGGCCCATTTCCTCAACCCAACTGGAAGAAGTGGTTGATGCCACCGAGCAGTTCCTGATGGACGCGCAGGAGCGCGAGCGCACCACCAGCGAGATCGGCGAACTGATCATGAGCCACCTGAAGAAACTCGACACGGTAGCGTACATCCGCTTCGCCAGCGTATACCGGGACTTCAAGGACGTGCGCGAATTCAAGGAAGAACTGGAAGGGCTGCTGGAAGGGCATCGGGGAACGAAAAACAAGAAATAAGCTCCTAGCTTCTAGCTTCCAGCAGCCTGCAGCCTCTAGCCGTTGCGCAGCGATCGCTAGAAGGTACAATCCGGATTAGAATCTAACCGTGCAATCAGACCAACCGTCCGCGACAGTAAAAACCGCTTTGGAAGTGTCAAAGATTCTGTGGCCCGATTTCGTGGAGGAACACGGATGCATCTTTCTTGGGTGGCACTCGGGGCTCAACCCTCCTCCAGCAAACGACACGGCCACAGGTTGGGAGTCGTTCGTCAACCACACGCACATTCTCGATGAATTCGCCAATGTTGCGGAGAAGTTCATCGGGGAAGACGTAACGTACAACGAGGATCATCCCGATTTCATTTCCGCGTGTGAACTCGGCCGGCGCATCGCGCGGCTGTGGGCGCTGAAATTGAAAATCGATTTTTCGTCCGATCGATTTCGGGTCTATTACACCCAATACGATAATCCCATCGTCCGCTTTCACAAGGTTCGTGATGACGAACCCTGCTGGCTCGATGATGAGGCGCTTCAGGTTGCAACAGATCGTTCATTTAAGGGTGCGATCATCTT
>Ga0265339_10001439_pt1 | contig 17656 bp, 18 predicted proteins | sample 4CB219metaG_FD_202085 | JGI IMG/M metagenome (GOLD analysis project Ga0265339, IMG submission 202085) | Rhizosphere microbial communities from Carex aquatilis grown in University of Washington, Seatle, WA, United States - 4-CB2-19 metaG | ecosystem: Host-associated > Plants > Roots >... | reverse complement strand
TTCGTTGTTCCTCCTTCAACCACGAAAGGGCGCGCGGATCGTGCATCTCGGCGTCGGAGGAGCTAATGCGATGGCCGTCGTGTCCGACGCCGCTTCCGCGCCCGCGCGCGCGCCATTGCCGATCGTCAGAATCGTCGTCGGCGTCGCCGCGCTGATTGCGCTCGTCATGCTGGCGCGGGCTGGCGGCGCTTACGTGCCGCGCTTTGCCGCTTGGGTGAATGGGCTCGGCGTCTGGGGGCCGCTCGTCTTCGTCGCCGGTTACGCCATCGCCGCCGTCGCGTTCATTCCGGGCTCGATCCTGACGCTCGCCGCCGGCGCGATCTTCGGCATCGGCCCGGGCGTACTGTATGCCTTCACTGCGGCGGTGCTGGGCTCCTCAGCCGCGTTTCTCATCGCGCGCTATCTGGCCCGCGGCCCCATCGAGCATCGACTCGCCGGCAACGCCCGCTTTGCCGCGATCGACCGCGCCGTCGGCGCGCAGGGTCGCAAGATCGTCTTCCTGCTGCGCCTCTCGCCGGTGTTTCCGTTCAGCCTGCTGAACTACGCGCTCGGGCTCACGCGGGTGCGCTTCGTCGACTATCTCGTCGCGTCGATCGGAATGCTGCCGGGGACATTGCTCTACGTGTACTACGGCAAGCTCGCCGGCGACGTCGCCGCGCTTGCCGGCGGTGCCGCCGTACAGAAGGGCGCCGGCTACTACGCCGTGCTGGCGCTCGGTCTGGCTGCGACCGTCGCCGTCACCGCGGTCGTGACGCGCATCGCGCGCCGCGCCCTGAAGGACGTCGCGCAGTAGGCAAGGCGGCCGTCCGCGAGGCTTCAACAGCCGCGCACTCTCGCCGTGGCAGCTGGCATTGCGGCCGCGTCGACGCACGCGCGCGACGGATCCTGATTCTCGCCGCCATGCGGCGCCGTCTCGAGGCGCGCCGCAGCGACCGGCCCGGATACGCCGCTCTCGACGCGCCAGCGGCCATCGGCGATAAACGACCCCTATGAGCGACGTCACGATCCAAGGCGAATGTGCGCCGCGCTTCGCGCGCGTGCGCGAGGTGTTCGAGTCCGGCTTCCGAGGCGGCAAAGAAGTGGGTGCGGCAGTGGCGGTGGTGCACGACGGCGAGACCGTCGTCGATCTGTGGGGCGGCTGGGCCGACATGGCGCGCAGCGCCGCGTGGCAGCGCGACACCATCGTCAATGTGTACTCCTGCACGAAGGCCATGGTGGCGCTCTGTGCGCACCAGCTGATCGAGCGCGGTCGCCTCGATCTCGATGCGCCGGTGGCCGAGTACTGGCCGGAGTTCGGCCAACGCGGCAAGCGCAACGTGCTGGTGCGCTGGCTGCTCAGCCATCGCGCCGGTCTGCCGGCCCTGCGCGAGACGCTGCCCATGGAAGCGCTGTACGATTGGACGATGATGACCGAGGCGCTGGCTGCCGAGGAGCCGTGGTGGGAGCCCGGCACGGCGCACGGGTATCACGCCGTCACCTACGGCTGGCTGGTCGGCGAAGTGGTGCGGCGCATCGACGGGCGCAGCCTCGGGACCTATTTCCGCGATGAGATCGCGCGGCCGCTCGGCCTCGACTTCCACATCGGCCTCGAAGACACGCATCACCACCGCGTTGGCGAGCTGTCCGAGCTCGGCGCCACCGGCCTCGACGAGCTCGACCCCTCGGCGCTCGGCCTGATGCAGGTCGTGATGTCCGACCCCGAGGGAATGAGCGCCCGCGCCTTCATGAACCCGCCGTCGCTGGCGCTCGGCGTCAACAATCCCGAGTGGCGTCGCGCCGAGATACCGGGCGCCAATGGGCACGCCCCGGCGCGCGGCTTGGCGCGCGTCTACGGCGCCTTGGCGCGCGGCGGCGATCTCGACGGCGTGCACGTCCTCGATCCGGCCGGCATCGCGCGGCTGTCTACCGAGCACTCGTGCGGCCAGGACCTGGTGCTGCAAGTCGACACTCGTTTCGGCCTTGGTGTCATGCTGCCGCAGGCGCGGCGCGACGCGCGCTTCGGCCCCGGCGAGCGCGCCTTCGGCCATCCCGGCGCCGGCGGCGCGCTCGGCTGCGGCGACCCGGAGGCGAAGATCGGCTTCGGCTACACCCCGAACCTGCTCGGGCCGCACATCCTGCTCGACCCGCGCGCCGTCGCGCTGCTCGATGCAGTGTATACGTCACTCGAGTAGTACCGTACGCGGCTGTGCGCGTGCACCCCTGTCGCGTGCGCATCGCACGCGCACTGTCGGAGGTCGCATGATTGAGCTGTACACATCCCCTACGCCGAATGGTTGGAAGGCTTCCATCGCGCTGGAGGAATTGGCGCTGCCGTACACGGTGCACGCCATCGCGCTGCAGAAGCTCGAACAGAAGGAAGACTGGTATCTCAAGCTCAACCCGAACGGCCGCATCCCGACCATCGTCGACAAGCAGGCCGGGGATTTCGCCGTCTTCGAGTCGGGCGCGATCCTGATGTATCTGGCTGAGAAAACCGGCAAGCTGATGCCGACCGATGCGAAGGGTCGCTCGCTGGTGATTCAGTGGCTGATGTTCCAGATGGGCGGCATCGGCCCGATGATGGGCCAGGCCAACGTGTTCTTCCGCTACGCCCCCGAGAAGATCCCGTTCGCCATCGATCGCTATCACCGCGAATCGCGCCGCCTGTTCGAGGTGCTGAACACGCGCCTCGCGGATCATGAGTATCTGGCCGGCGACTATTCGATCGCCGACATCGCCAACTGGAGCTGGGTGCACACCTACCCTTGGTCCGGCGTCGAAATCGACGGCCTGGATCACCTCAAGCGCTGGCTGGATGCGATCGCCGGGCGCCCCGCGGTCGGGAAAGGCCGCCTGATCCCGCAGGCGCTCAAGCTCGAAGAGAAGGCCAACGAGACGGTCGTCGATACGGCGCGCAAGATTCTCGTGTGATCGGGCGCGGGCACTCCCCCGATTTCGGGTTGTCTCGAGTCAATCGTGAGGTAGGCTGACCGCATGAAGCAAACCATTTGCATGCTCACAGCGCTCTCGGCGCTGGTACTGCTCGGTCGTGCCGCCCCGGCACAGGAAGTGTACGCTGATCCAATCGGCGAATACGGCGCGCCGGTCGGCGGCCCGATGGTGTACGGCGGCGACGTCGGCAACGCACCGATCGGCGGCCCGATGGTGTACGGTGGTGACGTCGGCAACGCGCCGATTGGCGGCCCGATGATCTACGGTGGCGACGTCGGCAACGCGCCGATCGGCGGCCCGATGGTCGGCGGCGGCGACGTCGGCAACGCGCCGATCGGCGACGACACGCTGTACTGAGATTGCTAGTTGTTGGGTTGTTCGTTGTTGCGCTGCCTTGTCTCCGCCGAACGACGAACGACCTGACGACTAACAACCTTCCTCAATCACCAACTTGAACTTGCGCTTGCCAAGGCGCAGCGACGGCCTCAGCGCGAACAGCGCCTCACAACCGGTGCCGGCCAGGTATGCGTCGACCATGGCGCGTTCGGCCGTATTGAGGGCGCGATAGGCATCGAGCGAGCGCTGCACCATCCACAGCGAATACGGGCTGGTGTAGCGCTGCAGCTCCACGCCACGCAGTGACGTGGTGTGGCCGCCGACGATGCGCGGCGGCTCGACCATGTCGTGCGGGCGCGTCGCCGCCCACTCCTCGACGCCGCGCACGGTGTCGAGCAGCAGCGGCACCGCATCGCGCCCGATGAGCTCGAGCACCGGGCGCAGCGTCGCCGCCAGCGCCGCCGGCGAGGCCCATTCTGCGCGCCCATCCGGGTCGGGAAAGTTGGCCAGCTGGATCCAGTGGCACACCGCCGGCGCCGTCTCGCGCAGCAAGTCGCCCGGCACCGCATCGAGATATAGATGCGCGTAGAACGGCCCCATGAGCGCGCAATCGGCCAGCGACGGCCACGCACCGAGCAGGAACGGATGGGCGCTGAAGTGCGCCGAGAGGGCCGCCAGCAGATCGTGCGTATGCGCCTCGATTGCCGGAATCGACTGCGGCGCAATGCCGACGAAGCCGATGCTGCCAGAGATGCGGTCGGCAAACTTGTTGGCCGCGGCGACGTCGCCGGTGGTGGCGGCGAAGTCGGCGCGCGCTTTGGCGATGCTGCGCGGAAAGCTCCAGCGGTAGTGCAGACCGGGCAGAATCAGAAACTCGTCGGCATACAGCTCGATGAGATACGCCAGCACGCGCAGCACCGGCTCGGTCGGATAGAGCGGCGGATCGGGAAAGCGCTGCTCCAGGGCGTCGAGAATCTCGCTGGTGTCCTGCCACGTTTCGTCGCGGTCGGTGACGACGATCGGGATGAAGGCCAGACCGGTGCGCGGAACGATGACGTCGCGGTACGCGGCCTGCGTCGCCAGCAGCTCGACGTAGGGAACGCGCTTGGCGCGCAAGGCCGGCCGCACTTTCGCCGTGAAGTACGACACCTCACTGCCGTACAGACGGTAGAAGTGGCGGCGGTCGAGGGTCGTATCGATGGTCATCAGGCGGGCACCACGTCCCACGCCATGGTGCCGTCGGGCGTACGGCCGAGGAGCTCCATCGGGTGCGACTTGTCGATGTGGCCGATCAAGCCGTTGTACAGCGAGTAGCCGCACAGCTCCTGCAGACGCGGCTCGAACTGCGCCGCGATCTCGCGCGGAATTCCGAGCTGCTGGTTCTCCTGCTGGCGGATCCACCCGGCGCAGTAGTTCATCGCCACGCCGATGCGCCGCCGATTGGTGCGATTGGCGCCGCCGCCGTGCCACAAGCTGCCGTTGTAGATCATCACGCTGCCCTTCGGCATTTCGGCCGGGATCGAATCGTACTTGCCGAAGTAGTCGGGCGCTTCGGGCAGCAGGTGCGAGCCCGGGATGATGCGCGTGGCGCCGTTCTCGTCGCTGAAGTCGGTGAGCGCCCACATGGTGTTGCAGACGATCGGCACATGCGGGCGCGGCAGCGGAATGAGCTGGTCGTCGGCATGGATCGGCTGCGGCTTCTCGTCCTTGCAGATGGCGATCGACGACAGCGACGACACCAAACAGCCCGGATCGAGGATGCGCTCGACGATCGGCAGGATGTTCGGATGCACCGGAATGCGCTCGTACAGCTTGCCGTAGATGAGCAGGTTGTAGATGCGTACGGTCTTGTTGCCCTCGAAGCGGTTGTGCGCCGGAACGACTTCCAGCTCCCGCTCCAGCCGATGCAGGTCGTCGATCACCGCATCGAGGAAATCGGGCTCGATGGCATGCTCGACGATGGCGTAGCCATCGCGCTGAATCTTCTCCACGTGGCGTTGAATGGTGGGTTGGTCGAGCACGGCTTTCCCTCCTGCAGAGCAGCGACCTTAGTTCGAGCGCCGCGCGCTGAGCAATGCGAGGCGATCGTAGAGCACCGGGCGAGTCGATACACCCGGAGAGCTCCGTCCTCGCCATGCCTCACCATGCGGTCGGCGATCGGCCTTCGGCGACGCGCCAGAGCTCGAATCTGCGCGTCCGCCACCGTGAGCCGGCGGACTGGTGGTGACTCGTTTCGAGCGCGTCCACAGACAGCTCCTCACACGACGCGCGTAGCGGCATCCATCTGCGGGCGCCTGATCTAGCTGCAGACTCCGTCCTTTTGCTGCGCGCGTTGGCGTCGCGCACGGCATTGCTCCAAGCGATGCGCTGCGGCAGGTTGGTCGTTGTGCGGCTGTTGGCTTTGATCGCGTTGCTCGTCGCCCCGGCGGCGCCGGCGCAAACCTGTCCGGGCGACTGCAACGGCGACGGCGCCGTGCGCATCGAGGAGCTCGTGCTCGGCGTGCGCATCGCGCTCGGCGACGCCGATCTCGCGACGTGCCCGGCGTTCGACACGACGCCCGACGGCACGGTGCGCATCGACGAGCTGATTCGCGCCGCCGGCACGGCGCTGAGCGGCTGTCCGGCGACGCCCGCTCCAACCGCTACGGCCGTCCCTACGGATACGCCGGCTCCGACCGAGACGGTGCCGCCGGCCGACACGCCAACGCCGACCGAGACGGAGACGGAGACGCCAACCGTCACCGAGACCGCGACACCGACGATACCGGTGGTCGCCGGCCACTGGCTGGAGGCGGCACTGACGATCGACGACACGACGTGCCCCGACGTGCTCACCGACAGCCTGGCACAGCAGTTCGCGTCGCGTGGCTCCTGCGAGCAGACCGTCTCGAGCACCGGCGAGAGCAGCGTGCACGTCACCGATTGCAGCGACCAATCGACCGACGGCACACTCGAGCGCGACGGCACCATCCGGCTGGACTTCCCCGCCACCTCGGACACGGTCGAAGGCTGCACGGTGATGCTCAGCACGAGCTCGGCGGTGAACGCCGCGTCGAGCCCTACCGTTGCCCGCTACACCTTCGGCTTGGCCTTCAGCGGCGCCTGCGAAGGATTGCCGAACTGTCTGGTTCGCGCATCAGGCAGCTGGACGCGCATCGAACCGTAGCGACCGCTGCGGCCGCGCGCCCAGGTAGTTGTGGCTAACGCACGCGAAAGATCAGGCCGAGCACGACCCCGATGATGCGCAGCGTGTCGCGCCAGGGCGCATAGTGGCTGATGCGCTCGTCGGGCGGCGGATAGTAGACATCGACCGGCACCGACTCGATCGAGATGCCGGCGCGCGCAGCGCGGATCACCACTTCGGTCTCGAAGGCGAAGCGCTCGGCGCTGGCGCCGAGCCCGAGCGTTGCGGCGAGCGGGTAGACGCGCAGGCCGGATTGCGAATCGGGCAGCGCGATACCGGCGGCGATCTCGACCCAGCGGTTGGCGAAGCGGTTGCCGAACAGTTTGACCGCCTTCACGTCCTGCGTGCCGATGCGCCGCGCGCCGACGATTAGCGCCGTCGGATGCGCGTGCGCCGCCGCGAGCAGAGTGGGCACCTCGCGTGCGAGGTGCTGGCCGTCGCCATCCATGCTGAGCGCGTGCGTCGCGCCGCGCTCGGCAAGGGCGGCCATCCCGGCGCGCAGCGCCGCGCCTTTGCCGCGATTGGCCTCGAAGCGCAGCACGTCGGCCCCCGCTTCGCGCGCGCAGGCGCTGGTCGCGTCGCGCGAGCCATCGTCGACCACCAGCACCTGCTCAAGGTGCGCCAGTGCGCCACGCACGACCGCCGCGATCGTGGTCGCGCAGTCGTAGGCGGGTATCAGCCCGGCGACCCGTATCGTAGCCATCGGCGCGGACCCTACGGGGCTGAGTTGCGCGAGTACAGGTGGTCACGGGCCGCATGCTGACTGTCGTGACCGATGACGCTGTGATAGCCGGACCCCATGTCTCGTCCGGCCGTTCTCGCGCGTGTCGTCGAGGCGCTGCGCTTCGACGGTCTGTGGTGGCGACGGTTCGCGCGCCTCGGCTCTGTGTACGGCCCCGAGTGGTGGAAGCGCGGCTCGCCACCGGTCATCGCGGCCATCCTGTTCGGCCTCGTCGGCCGCAATCGGCGCGGCGCGATGACCAATCTGCGCCGTGTGCTCGGCGACGCCGATGACGGGCGCCTGCACCTCGCGGCACTGCGCATGTTCATCCAGTTCGCGCATTGCATGACCGAGACGATGGAGTACTTCGGCCCGCGGCCGCGCCCAATTCAGCTCGACGTGCCGCAGCGCGATCCGATCGCCGAGGCGCTGCGCGACGGGCGCGGTGCGGTGCTGGTCACCGGCCACATCGGCAACTGGGACGTCGCCGCCAAAACGTTGCGCGACTATGATCGCCCGATCAATCTGGTCATGGCGCGCGAGGCCAACGCCACCGCGGCCGACTACGTGCGCGCCATTCGCGAGCAGGCCGGCGTGCGGGTGATCTACTCCGATACGTCGGTCTTCTCGTCGCTGAACATGATCCGCGCCCTGCGCGCCAATGAGATCGTCGCCATTCAGCTCGATCGCATGGTCGGCAGCGGCGGTGCGCGCTTGGTGCCGTTCTTCGGCCGCCTGGCGCCGTTCCCCTCCGGCCCCTTCGTGCTCGCCCGCCTCGCCGGCGCGCCGCTGATCCCGGTCTTCGCGCCGCGCCTCGGCACGCGCCACTATGCCGTGCACATCGGCCAGCGCATTACCCTGACGCGCGACGCGCGCGACCCGCACTCCCTCGCCCGCGCCATGCGCGCCGCGGTCGCCGCGTTCGAGTCGGTGATCCGCGCCTATCCCAGCCAGTGGTTCCTGTTCTCGCCGTTCTGGCCGGAGGACGCGCCCACGTCCCAGACGCTCGGATCCGGCGCCGATGGCGACGCCGACGAGCTTGGCGCCGCGCCGGGGTGAGGATCAAAGACGAAAGACCAACGACTAGAGAGCAAAGACAAAGATCAAAAGACCGCGTTCCTTGTTCCTTAGTCTTTAGTCCCTAGTGTCCCGAGTCTGAAGTTGGCCGCTTATATCGGTGGCTATCGGCGATCCTGGCTAGGCCCCGACGCAGGCATATCGGGAATATTCCGAGAAGGGGCAACGCCGCCAGGGACGCCAGGAGCCACCGAGATAAGTGGCGAACTTCAGACTCGGGACACTAGCCCCTCGTCCGCCAGCTCCGCCGCGATGCGCTCGCGCACCAGCTCGCGCAGGCGATCGCGGTCGTCGTACGACATGCCGGCGGTCGGGATCGGCGTCAGGATGATCAGCTCGGCGGCGCCGGGCAGGATCGACAGATACTTGCCCTTCGGCATGATGCGCGTGGTGCCTTTGCACACCACCGGGACGATCGGCACGCCGAGGCCGATGGCGGCGACGAATGCGCCCTTCTTGAACGGCAGCAGCTGACCGTCGGGACTGCGCGTCCCCTCGGGAAAGATGATCAGTGAGCCGCCGTCGAGCGCGACGCGGCGCAGGCGTTCGATCGACGCCGCCGAATCATCCCGATCGATCGGCACCATGCCCATGGTGCGCAGCACCGCGCCGAGGATCGGCTCGGCGAACATTTCGCGCTTGGTAGCGAACCGCGTCACGCCGGGCAGCAAGCCGAGCAGCGCCGCGATGTCGAAATGACTCTGATGATTGGGAGCGAAGACGTACGGCCCAGCTCCGAGATTCTCCAGCCCGCGCGTGCGGACGCGCACCCCGCAGATGCGCATGAGATTGCGCGCTTGCAGCTTGGCGAAGCGCCAGGTCAGCGGGCGATTGATGCGATAGAGTGCGATCGCCACCGCACCCGAGCTGAACAGCATGGCACGGAACAGAAAACGGTTGAGCACGACGCGAAAACGCGTCGGCTCGGCGGCCAGCACCGCAGTCTCGGCACGCGTCATGCGCGTCGTGCCTTATGCGCCGCACACGAGCCTGGCAAGTCGGGGGGAGGAAGATATCGCATGTCGGGCGTCAGAGTCAGGTGCGAACGAGAGATCGCCGCCGGAGCGCCGGGGCTTGGATGGCCGACGAAACGCTCTGACCAGGGTCCATGTCTGATACGCGACACGTGCTCCACCGACACCCGGCACGTGACCCCGGACGCCCGCGATGCAACTGCCTCCGTTGACTGTCGACCGACGGCCTCGCTACTGCTCAATGCCTGTGCGGATCCTTCTCATCTCGCCGAGCCACTACGGACCTGACGGCACGCTGCAAAAGACGACGCGCTACTGGACCAGCGGGCTGACGCTGCCGGTGCTCAAGGCGCTGACGCCGCCGCCGCATCGCGTCACCATGGTCGACGAGCTGTTCCACGACATCGATCTGGACTTTCCGGCCGATATTGTCGGCATCACCGCCATGGGGCCGCAGATCCGCCGCGCCTATGAGCTGGCCGACCAGTTCCGCGCCCGCGGCGTCAAAGTCGTGCTCGGCGGCACCTGGGTCACGCTGACCGCCCAGGCCTCGCTACAGCACGCCGATGCGGTGGTCGCCGGCGAGGCCGAGGATGTCTGGGCGCAGGTGCTGAGCGATCTGGCGGCGGGAAACAGCCGCGGCATCTACCGCGCGCCGCGCCGCGACAGCCTGGCCGGACTGCCGCGCGTCGACTACACCGAGCTGCCGCTGCTCAAGTACGACGCCTTCAAGTCGAGCTGGTTCTACCGCATGTACTTTCACTGGCCGGTGGTTTTTTCGCGCGGCTGCCCGCACCCCTGCGAGTACTGCGCGGTGCAGACCTACTACGAGCGCAGCTTCCGCACGCGGCCGGTCGACGAGGTGATCGAGGATCTGCGCACCATCAAGTCGCTCGGCGCCAACCGCATCCTGTTCCTCGACGACAATCCGATCGGCAACCCGAAGGCGGCCAAAGAGCTGTTCCGCGCCATGATCCCGCTCAAGCTGAAGTGGGCGAGCCAATGCACGATCAACATCGCGCGCGACGCCGAGTTGCTCGACCTGGCGGCGCGCAGCGGCTGCGTCAGCCTGTCGATCGGCCTCGAGAGCATCAACGAGGACAGCCTCGATTCGATCAGCAAGACGTTCAATCAAGCGCCGCGCTTCACGCGCGACCTCGCCGCCATCCGCGCCAAAGGCATTCAGGTGATCGGGCTGCTGATGGTCGGTCTGGACGGCGATACGCTCGATACTTTCGGCCGCTCGCTGCAGTTCCTCATCGACAACAAGGTGTCCTTCCTCAAGCTGTTCACGCCGTGCCCGTACCCCGGCACGAAATATTACGACGACATGCTCGCCGCGGACCGTATCGCGGTCAGCGATTGGGGCCGCTACGACTACGGCAGCGCGCTCATCCGGCCGGCGCAGATGACCGCCGACCAGATGATGGACGGCTTCAAGACGGTGTACGAAGGCTTCTACTCGACGCGCTCGATCGCCAAGCGCCTGTTCCCACCGGCACCCGGCAACACGCTCGAGACGCTTGCCTACCTGGTCGCCAACCTGAAGGTGAACCGCTACCTGCGCGCCAACCCCGGCGCCTGGGCGACGATCTCGTAAGCGAAGCGGAAGCTGAACGCGGAAAGCTGAAAGTCCGGCATCGACCGCCGACCGCCTACCGCTTTCAGCTTTGCGCTTTCAGCTTTCCGCTTTCACCTTTTTCTCCCGCCCCGATCTCGTTCAACGTGCTGCGCACGCGAAACACGCCGCCGTCGGCGGTGGCGGCGAACCGGCCGCGCGAGGTCGCGTCGCCGAAGCGCGCGTGACGCGCCGCCAGATCCTCCGCCAGTGCGGTGTCGGAGCTGAGCAAATCGCCGGTGCCGGACATCAAGCGCACGAAGGCGGTGCGCGCCTCCAGCGGCAGATCCGGATTGAGCACCTTGCGTGCGGTCCAGAAGTACGACTCGGCATCGGCGTGGTGGTCGTAGAAGAAGACCAGGAATCGCCGATAGCGCTCGAAGGCGGCGCGGTAGCGTCTATCGTAGTCCGCCAGCATGGCCTGGCTCGTCTCGACGGTGCTGTCGCGCAGCGATTCGACCGTCTGCGCGGCGAGATAGCCGGAGAGACACGCCAAGTGCACGCCGGTGGAAAACACCGGATCGATGAAACACGCCGCGTCGCCGGCCAGCAGATGGCCCGGCCCGTAGAAGCGCGTGCTGCAATACGAGTAGTCGCGGATCACGCGCACTGGCGAGACCAACGTCGCGCGACGCGTGCGCTCGCGCACCGGCGCGCAGGCGGCCACCAGGCGCTCGTACAATGCCGCCGCATCGCCGGCGGCTTCGCCAGCGAAGCGCTTGGCGTCGATCACCGCGCCGACGCTGGTGGTGCCGTCATGCAGCGGGATGAACCAGAACCAGCCGTCGGCAAACGCGGCCGAAAGAATGTTGCCGGCGCAATCGCCGCTCAGTCGGTCGGCGCCCTCGAAATAACCGAAGACCGCCAAATTCTTGAAGAACGGGTCGAACTGGCGCAGCTGATCGCGCCGACCGAGCAGCGCTTGCTGGCCGCTGGCGTCGATCACCCATGGCGCCGACGCCTCGACCGTGTCCCCGCCCGCGTCGAACGCTACGACGCGATTCAGCCGCCCGTCGTACGCGACGCTCTCGACGCGGTGCTGCTCGCGCACCTCGGCGCCGAGCGACGCCGCGTGCTGCAGCAACAGATGATCGAACTGCGAGCGCAGCACGTGAAAGGCGTGCGGGCGGCCGCCGGGATCATCGCTGAAATAGAAGCTCCACGGCTCGGCATGCGCGCCCCAGACAAATGTCCCGCCCGGCTTGCGGATGAAGCCGGCCGCCTCGATTGCCGGCATGACGCCGAGCGATTCGAGGATCGGCATGGTCGCCGACAGGAGCGACTCGCCGATGTGATAGCGCGGGAACTTCTCGCGTTCGAACAGGACGACGTCGGCTCCGGCTTGGGCGAGAAAGCCGGCGGACACACTGCCCGCCGGCCCGCCGCCGATGACGATGACGTCGGCGTTCCGCACGTTGTCAGTGCTTCTTCTTGCCGTGCGGTGGTGTCGGACGCGGCATCGGCGCGACGACTTGCGAAACGGGCTGGTTGTTCGTCGGCACGTCGCTGCCGCTATAGCCGGAGACGAAACCCTGCTCGTCGAAGTTGACCACAAAGGTCACCCAGCGATTGTACCAATAGGTCCAGATGTTTGCCTGTGTCGACGCCGTGCGGTGCGTCGGTGGATAGCCGAGCGACATGATCACCTGCTCCTTGGTCATGCCCTTCTCGACGCGCCCATTGCTGATCGCGTCCTGCACGGATTTCGAGAACATGTTGAAGCGCACGTGCGGATCGGTCTCGACCAAGACCTTGGCGAAGTATTGCTGCGGCGACTCCTGATCCGCGCCGTAGGCCTGGGTCAGCGTGAAGGTGTTGCCGCCGGCGCCGAAGGTGACCGACTTCTTCGTCATGCTCTGCACCGTCGCGGGCGCGCCGAACGGCAGCAGCGCGCCGACCGTATAGTTCGCGTCACTGAGCGAGTCGGGCTTTTCATAGTGGATGTTGCAGCACGTGTAGCGGGAGCCGGTCTGCCACTGCTTCAGCACTTCGGGCGATACCGCCGCAGCGCACGCCGCCAGCACGAAGCCCATCGCCACCATCGCCGTTCGCTTCATCTCGACCTCCGCATGATCCTGCGCCGCTACCAAACAACCTCGCGCACGGTCAACGCGCAGGCCGCGCGCCTGCACCAATCCGCGGCGGCCTCGTCAGCTAAGCCGCGGCTTGCGCGCGACGACGGTATAAAGCCACATCGTGCGCTGGCGAAAGATTTGCCGGTGCCAGGTCACGACGGCATCGGTGAAGCCGAGGATGGCGAGGTACTCGCGCACCAGACGCGGCGGCAGCAGCCACCAGGTATCCCAGCGGTCGGGCCGCCGATGGTCGGGGCGAAACTGCGGCGACCGCAGCCAACGGGCCCCCCTGAACGACTGTCTCCGAGACCGCGTCGTGCGAACCTTCAGCCCTTGACCCATTGGCGGCGCGCCGTTAGAGCCGGGCGGCGCGGTGGGCCACGCCATGCGGCGGGCCGTCGCGATCCCCCATGTCTTCCGAGGTCACGGTTGCGGTTGGCGCGACGACGCTCTCCGTCGACGCCGTCGACGCGATTGCGCACGGCGCGACGGTCGCGCTCGACCCTGCAGCCCAGGCGCGACTACGGCGCAGCTATGCGTTTGCCCAGCGCATCGCCGCCGGCGCGACGCCGGTGTATGGGCTGACCACCGGCTGCGGACCGCTGTCGGGTCAGCGCATCGATCCGGCGCAGCGCGAAGCGTTCCAACGCAATCTCGTACGCAGCCATGCCGTCACGCTCGGGGCGCCGCATCCGCCAGCCTGGGTACGCGCCGCGATGGCAGTGCGCGCGCAGGTCTTTTGTCATGGCCATTCGGGAGTCGACCCGCAGCTGGTCGAGACGTTGATCGGCATGTTGAACGCGCGCATTCATCCGATCGTGCGCGAGATCGGCGGCGTCGGCGCCAGCGGCGACTTGGTCGAGCTGGCGCAGATCGCGCTTGCCGTGCTCGGCGAGGGAGAGGTCGACGTCGACGGCGAGCGCACTGCCGCTGCATCGGCGCTGGCGCGCGCCGGCCTGACGCCGATCGTGCCCGCGATGCGCGAAGGCTTGGCGCTGATCAACGGCACGTCGTTTCACGGCGGCGTCGCCGCACTGCTGGTGGTGCGCGCGCGCCGCGTCGCGGATGCGGCGATCATCGCGGCGGCGATGGCGTTCGACGCGCTCGGCGGCCACGTCGAGGCGCTCGACCCGGCCTTGCACGCGGCCCGCCCACACGCCGGCGCCGCGGCGATCGCCGAACGCTTGCGCACGCTGCTCGCCGGCAGCGCGTTGGTGCGCAGCGCGGAGCCGGCCGCGGCGCGGCAGGACGCCTACACGCTGCGTTGTATTGCGCAGGTCGCTGCCGCGGCAGGCGACGCGATCGAGAGCGCCGCGCGCGTCGTCGCCGTCGAGCTCGACTCCGTCACCGACAACCCGCTGCTGCTCGCCGACGAGGATCGCGTCGTACACGGCGGCAACTTCCATGGTCAGCCCGTGGCCATGGCGCTCGATCAGCTCAAGCTCGGCATCGTCGAGCTCGGCGTCATGTCAGAACGGCGCCTGGCGCGTCTGTTCGATCCGGCGCTGAACGGCGGCTTGCCGGCGTTTCTGATCCGCGGCGACGCCGGCCTGCACAGCGGCTTCATGGGTTTGCAGTACTGCGCCAGCGCCATGGCGGCGGAAAGCGGCCTGCTCTCGGCGCCGGCGAGCGTGCGCTCGGTGCCGACCAACGCCAACAATCAGGACGTCGTCAGCATGGGCATGGTCGCCGCACGGCACGCCGCGCGCGTGCTCGACAACGCGGCGCGTACCGTCGCCATCGAGCTGCTCGCCGCGGCGCAGGCACTGGAGCTGCGCGGCCTCGTGCGCGCCGGCAGCGGCACGCGCGCCGCCTACGACGTCGTCCGCCGCGTCAGCCCGCCGCTGTTCGACGACCGGCCGCTGGCAGACGATGTCGAGCGGATCGTGGCTTTGATCGATCGAGGTGGGTTGTAGGTTGTTAGGTCAGAGGTGGAAACCAATGCAGTCGGTTTCCGACCAACAATCTAACACCTCGTCGTTACGCCGCCCGACGCCAGGGTAAGCGTTCGCGCAGATAGACGCCGGCCGAGGTCGCCATGCGGCCGATGAAACGCGGCTCGCGCGCCATCAAGCGCGCCAGGCCCCACAGGACGTCGGGGCGGCTGTAGAAGGCGCGGTAGCAGCGGTCGAAGGCGGCCTCGAGCTCGTCGACGCTGAGCCCGTTCGGCACGAAGACGAAGTTCATCGCGTTCATGCGTTCCCAGTCCTCTTCGAACGCGCCGTGCTGGTGAATGGTCGGGTATGCCGGCGTGCCGGGATACGGCGTGAACTTGGTGATCTGGCAGAGGTCGAGCTCGACGGTGCGCAAAAACGCCTCGGTTTCGGCGAGCGACGCGCGATCCTCGGTCGGATGACCGAGCATGACGTAGCCCTTGGTGCGGATGCCGGCGGCACGCGTCAGACGCAGCGTCTCGCGCATGCGCGGAATCTTCACCTCGCGCTTGACGACGTTCAGCACCCGTTGCGAGCCCGATTCGATCCCGTAGGCGATTTGCCAGCAGCCGGCCTGGCGCATCAGCGCCAGGGTCGGCGCATCGAGCAAGTTCGGGTGGCTGTTGCAGCTCCAGGTGAAATCGAAGCCCTCGGCGAGGAAGGCGTGGCACAGGTCGACGACGCGCTGGCGGCGCACGGTGAACAAATCGTCGAGAAAGATGATGTGGCGCGCGCCGCGTTCGACCAGCGTGCGGCAGAGATGCACGACCGACTCGACGCCATGCAGGCGGCCCTTCTTTCCAGACGTCGACCGATCGCAGAACACACACGTGAACGGGCAGCCGCGCGAGGTGATCAGCGTCGCCACCGGCGTGCGCGGGTAGCTGAACAGCGACGGCTGGAAGCGATGCGGGTAGTCGGACAGCAGCTCCCACGCCGGCGCCGGCAGCGAGTCGAGATCGTCGATGTACGGCGCGCGCGCGTTCACGACGATGCCGGCGTCGCGGCGAAACGCCAAGCCCGGCACGTCGTCGACGGAGTCGCCGCGCTCGAGGCGCTGCAGCAAGGCGAACAGCGAGATCTCGCCTTCGCCGACCACGCCGTAGTCGAGGCTGGGAAACGCGCGTAGCGTGCGCTCGGGCACGGCGCTGACATGCGCGCCGCCGAGTACCGTGATCAGCGACGGCCGTGTGCGCTTGAGGCGCTCGGCGATGCGCCCCGCGTTGGTCACCGAGATGGTCGTCGCCGACAGCCCGAGAATGTCGGGCTGCAGCGCCTCGATGCGCCGGCAGACGTCATCGAGCCCGGTGCCTTGTCCCTTCGCGTCGATCAGATGAACGCGATAGCCGTGCTGTTGCGCCACCGCCGCCAGGATCAGCATTCCCATGCCGGGAATCGTCTCCTCACCCTGACGCAAGCGATCGCGCGCCCGATCCCAAAACAAATACGGCGGCTCGCAAAACACGATGGTACGGCGCGCCAGCATCACCCGGCTGTAGCGCGCGGCCCCGACGGCCGGCAAGGAGAAACCGGCGGAGCAACCACAGATGAACACCGATCAACACGGATCACGCCGTCTCCGCAGCGACGACGCGTTCTGTCTCATCCCTATCCGTGTTCATCGGTGTTCATCTGTGGTTGCTCTCGTCTTCACCATAGGAACGGAATCAGCCGTTTCACGCTGCGGCAGTAGTCGGCGTAGGCGGGGCCGAGTTGGGCGTGCAGGCGGCGCTCTTCTTGAGTGGCGCGGACGGCGAGGGCGACGCAGGACGCACCCCACGTCAGCAGCAGGATGGGCCGCGCCGCGACGAGCGCCGGGGCGGCGGCGGCGAGTAGGTAGGCGAAATAGAGCGGGTTGCGCACCAGGCCGAAGGGCCCATCGCGGCGCAGTGCCGGCGGCAGCTCATCGGGCAGCGGACGCCGATCGAACGCGCCGATCTGGGCGCGTGCGCGGAACCAAAACCCCAGGGCCCCGGCGAAGAGCAGGAGGCCGAACAGGCTGCGCAGCGGCGGCAGCGGGACCGTCCAACTGACCAGCCCGCAGGCCACAGTCACGTGCAGCGCCAGCACCAACGGGGCGCCGCGCACCCACGGGCGTTCGACCGGGCCGTAGTACGGCAGCGCTTCGCGTTGTTCCTCGGCGCGGTAGAGGAACAGCGGGATCCAGCCGAAGCCGAAAACCGCACCGAGCAGCAGCGACAGCATCAATCGATCGCCGGCGCGTTCGCTTTGCGCGCCGCACGGAGCGATCCGCCGAGCCACGCCAGCGCCGCCAGACCGGCGACGAGCAGTACGGTCTGATGCAAGCGGACCAGCAGGCCGACGATGAAGCCGAGCTGCGGCCGACCGGTCGACGCCCCGACCAGCAAGACCTGCGTCGCCTCCAGCGCCCCCAAGCCCGCCGGCGTCGGCAGCGCACTGGCCAAGCCGCCACCGAGCAACACCAATAACAGTGAGGGCAGATCGAGCTGCACGCCGAACGCATCGAGCAGGGCGTGGTATTGCAGCACGATCAGGCTCTCGATCAGCAGGGTCATCAACAGCCCGACGACGAGGCGGCGCGGATGGCTTTGCAGCATGCGCTCCACGTGCGCCTCGACCCGCTGCAGCGCGTCGAGCCAGTGATGGCGGCGCGGGGAAACGGCGCGGCGCATGCGCTCGCTGTACAGCCAACGCAGCGGTCGCCGGCCGCGCGCCAGGTCGCGCAACGTCACACCGACGACCCCGAGCAAGGCCAGCATGATGACGGCGAGCGCCAGCGGCGCGGGGCCCCGGGGGCGCGGCCGGGGGGGGGTGGGGGCCTAGA
>Ga0265339_10001436_pt1 | contig 17683 bp, 19 predicted proteins | sample 4CB219metaG_FD_202085 | JGI IMG/M metagenome (GOLD analysis project Ga0265339, IMG submission 202085) | Rhizosphere microbial communities from Carex aquatilis grown in University of Washington, Seatle, WA, United States - 4-CB2-19 metaG | ecosystem: Host-associated > Plants > Roots >... | reverse complement strand
TCTTCGGCGTGGATGCCGTGAAGGATTATCGCGAGGCGCGCCGGCTGATCGGCCTCAGCCCGCAGGAATTCAACGTCGATCCGTTCGCCACGGCGCGCCAGATCGTCGAATGGATGGGCGGCTATTTTGGGATGCACGCCGCGGAGCGCAAGCGCCGCGCGGACGAGCTTCTGGAACGATTTGACCTGACCGTGCACCAGAAGAAGCCGTTTCGCGAATTGTCGGGCGGCCTCAAGCGCCGCGTGATCCTGGCCCGCGCCCTGATCCACGATCCCAAACTGCTTATCCTCGACGAGCCGACGGCGGGCGTGGACGTCGAACTGCGGCGGGATCTGTGGCGCTATTTGCAGGAACTCAACCGCGACGGGACTACGATCCTGCTGACCTCGCACTATCTGGAAGAGGTGGAGCGGCTCTGCCGGACCATCGCCATCATCAACGCCGGCAAGATCGTGAAGCACGGTCCCAAGGCCGATTTCATGTCGGCGGGGCTCGAAGCGGCATACCTCACGGCCACGGGGGCCGAGCCCGACCATATCGCGGGGGCCGCATGACACCGATGACCATCAATTGGATCGGCCTGTGGACGATCATCCGCCGCGACACGTCGCGCATCCTGCGTGTGCCGATCCAGGTCTTCGTTGCGCCGTGGATCTCCGCGCTGATGTTTATTTTCATCTTCGGCTTCGTCGTGGGGCCGCGGATCGCCACCATCGGCGGGCACCGCTACCTCGAATTCGTGCTGCCCGGCATCCTGATGATGAACATCATCAACGCCGCCTTCCTGCAATCCTCTTCGCAGATCTATTTCCAGCGCTTCTTGCGCTACATCGAAGAGGCGCTGGTCGCGCCTTTGTCCTATGTGGAGATGATCGCCGGTTCGCTGTCGGTGGTGATCGTGCGATGCGTCGCCACGGCGCTGGGCATTCTCGTCATCGCCGCGCTGTTTGGCGTCACCTCGATCTACAATCTGCCCGAGTTCCTGTTCTGGGTCGTGGTCGTGGCGACGATCTTCGGCCTGCTCGGCATCATCGTGGCGTTGTGGGCGAAAAATTTCGAGCAATTGTCGGTGCTCAACGTGTTCTTCATCACGCCGCTGACCTTCATCGGCGGCGTCTTCAACACGGCGAGCATGTTGCCGCCCTGGTTGCGCTGGATGGCCTATGGCAATCCGTTCTTCTACTTCGTCAACGGGCTGCGCCATTCGATGATCGGTTTCAGCGACGCGTCCGAGACTCTGGGCGTTACGGTCTCCCTGGCGATGTGCGCGATCCTGGGCGTGACGGTCTGGCGGCTCTTTTTCATCGGCTACGGCTTGCGCGAATAGCCGCATATTCTCGTTAACGCTTATTCTTGCGAAATATTGTGGCTGGCGGCATGGACGTGCCGGGCGGCTGTCCCTATTCTCCGCCCCTCTCTTGCCACCACAGAAGAGCCCGATTCTTGCCGCCTAATGAGGGTGGCGGCTTGGGTCAGTCGAGGAGACGGAGTTTTATGGCAGCATTCCAGCGTGTTGCGCCGGTCCTGGCGCTGAGCGGAGCGGTCCTTGTCGCGAGTTTTGCATCCGCGGCTGCGGCAGATAACAAGCAGACCCTTCTGGGTGTTTCGAAGGGCTGGTCCGCCTATCAGTCGGACACCAGCGACGGCCGGGTCTGTTACGCCCTCAGCAAGCCCAAGACGACCGCGCCCGCCAAGGCGGCGCGAGACCCGATCTATTTTCTGATCAGCAACTGGCCCGGGCGCAAGGCTGAGAACGAGCTGGAGGTCGTGCCCGGCTATTCCTACAAGGACGGCGAGCCGGTCTTCGCGCAGGTCGGGACGGTGAAGGTCGAGTTCTTCACCCGCAACGACAACAGCGGCGGCTCGGCCTGGGTCAAGGATGCCGGCGACGAAAACGCGCTGGTGGCGGCGATGCGCAAGGGCAAGACGATCACCGTCAGCGGCGTCTCCCAGCGCGGTACGCACACCAAGGACACCTATTCGCTCGCCGGCCTCGGCACCATGCTCGACAGGATCCACGACGCTTGCTCGAAGTGACCTGAGCGCACCCTTCGAGGCGCGGCCGTGGTTCGGGGCGCCGCCGTCATCCTGAGGTGCGAGCGAAGCGAGCCTCGAAGGACGACGGCGCACCTCACCATGACCGGCCGCGCACCTCAGGGTGACGCACGTGACCAGTAATGACATGATGAATGTAATGACCACCGCAACCAACCTCCTCGGCCTCTCCACCGACGCGCTGAAGGCGGCCCTGCTCACCGCCGGCGTGGCGGAGAAGGCGGCGCCGATGCGCGTGCGCCAGTTGTGGAACTGGATGTACGTCCACGGCGCCCGCGATTTCGCGGCGATGACCAATCTGGCGAAGGATTTTCGCGCCGACATGGAGAGGCGCTTCGCGCTGGCGAGGCCCGAGGTCATCACCGAGCAGATTTCCAACGACGGCACGCGCAAATGGCTGCTGCGGTCGGGCGGCCAGGAATTCGAGACCGTGTTCATTCCCGAGCCGGGGCGCGGCACGCTGTGCGTTTCCTCGCAAGTCGGCTGCACGCTGAACTGCCGCTTCTGCCACACCGGCACGCAGAAGCTGGTGCGCAACCTGACGCCGGGCGAGATCGTCGGCCAGGTGATGGTGGCGCGCGATGCGCTCGGCGACTGGCCGAGCACGGGCGAGAACAGACGCATCACCAATGTCGTGATGATGGGCATGGGCGAGCCGCTCTACAATTTCGAGAACGTCAAGACGGCGCTGGCCATTGTGGCCGACGGCGACGCGCTTGCGTTTTCCCGGCGCCGCGTGACGCTGTCCACGGCGGGCGTGGTGCCGATGATCAAGCGGGCGGGGGACGAGATCGGCTCGGCGCTGGCGATTTCGCTCCATGCGGTGCGCGACGAAGTGCGCGACGTGTTGGTGCCGCTGAACAAGAAATATCCGCTCAAGGAACTGCTGGAGGCGTGCCGCACCTATCCGGGCGTCTCGAATGCGCGGCGCATCACCTTCGAATATGTGATGCTGAAGGGCGTGAACGACTCCCTGGTCGACGCCCGCCAACTGGTAAAGCTGATGTCGGGTATTCCGGCGAAGATCAACCTGATCCCGTTCAATCCCTGGCCCGGCGCGCCCTACGAATGCTCCGAGTGGGAGCAGATCGAGAAATTCGCCGAGATCGTCAACCGCGCCGGCTATGCCTCGCCGGTCCGCACGCCGCGCGGCCGCGACATCATGGCCGCCTGCGGCCAGCTCAAGAGCGAAAGCCTCAAACAGCGGGCGAGTAGTAGAGTGATTGTCGTGGAATCGACGTGATAGTCGAAAGCGGAAAGGAGGGGGTTATGGTGGATGCTTTCCCCGGGGTGGCCTCTGAACTTGATAGTGACTTTCACGAAAATGACCGCATCTTTCACTACACTTCCGGCGAAAGTTTAGCCGGAATCCTTCAGTCAAATTGTCTTTGGGCAACGCACTTTCTCGCTTTGAACGATCGTCAGGAGTTTATGTCTGCTCGTGACGCGATGGCATCCTTTAGCGGCCTCCGCATGGCCGAACGTTTAGCTGCTCTGAAGGTGAATAAGAGGATAAAGCCTCTGCCAGGCGCTCCTCCTATTAGGGAAGTTGCTCAGCGGGAAGGTGAGAGATTCGTCGACAGTCTTTACAAGGCAATGTTCATGGTACACCAACCCTACGTCTTCTCTGGGTTCATCTGTAATAAACAAAACGCTTACGCATTTGAAAATGGGGTTCTTCAGCATTGGGCTACCTATGGGGGTGGCAGCGGTTTCGCAATTCAAATAAATCCGCATGCTCTCGCTACGGCCTTGCGCGGAAACGAAGAGCGCTTTGCCGGCGATTTGTGGTCAACAGGCAAAGTCGACTATTCAAAAGGTTTAGAGCCTCCGACGTCGCTAAGAGAGTTTTACGAGCAGCTCGGAAAGAAAGCGCAAGAGGTGGTCGAACAAGTCGTATTTCGGCCCGAAGACAAAATCGATATTGCTGACGTTATTAGTGCCTTTATCAGAATCGCTAGTTACTCGAAACATCACTTCTTTGAAATTGAGCAGGAGGCGCGGCTTGTGATCTTGCGCGTTGTACCAGAGGTAGAGGGTGTCGCGCCTCACGAAGTGTTTATTCGAGCAGGGGGAAAAGACGTAGTGTCGTATGTAAAAGTGTTGGAGAGCGTTCTTCTGAGTACGCCTGACCTAATTGAACGAATAGTTGTGGGTCCAGGAGGTGATCGTGCCAGGCGTAGTGAATCTATTAAAGAGTACGTCCGTATGCGCCACATCAATATCGATGTAACTACATCAGAAATCCCCTACCTCCCACACTAAATCTCACGCCGCCTTGAGCATCACGTCCACGCGGATGGCGTCGAAGGGGAAGACGATGCCGTCATCGGTCTTGCGCAGGATGCCCGCGTTCAGTAGCGCAATATTCCTCATTCGTCATGGCCGCCCTTGAGGCGGCCATCCAGTCGGCGCGCGTCCGCGCGCCGGAAGGCTCTTCATGTTTCGCTGGATGGCCGGGTCAAGCCCGGCCATGACGAGCTAAGAATGAACGCAGGGTCGTTGTTGTCAGCAACTTCAACATCGACCGTTCCATTGACCCTTGGAGCAATCGCTCTACCGCTTCCGATATCCCGCAAAGAAACTGGCCGCGGCCAGGCCCGTCGTGACGAGATCGGCGACGTTGGCGACGGAATCCGGCAGCAGCCACGTCGACAGGCCGAACAGGATCACGCCGGCGATGCAGACTGAGCGCCAGGGTTCGCGGAACGACCGCTTGCGAACCTTGCGCATCGCTTTCCATTCCGCCAGATCGCGGTCGTCATCGGCGTCAAGCTTGGCCGCAGACGCCAACAGATTCACCGGCACCGGGTGAGGCTCTTCGCTCCGCGCGGGCTTAGGCGCGGGAGGTTCGCGCTGCTGCGGCGCGCGGCGGCCGAAGGGTTGTTGAGGTTGCATGGAGGGCTCCGGCGTCCAGAGTGCCATGCGGTCGTTTAGCAGCGATTAACAAACCAATTCCGGCGGCGCGCATTGTGGCGGCGCACAAGTAGTGGTTTTCGCAGTACAATGCGCTCTAAGCTGCGCAACGATTCCATTCAGGGACTAGACATGGCCAAGAAGTTGAAAAAATCGCCACCGCGCAAGGCGCCCGTGAAGCGCAAGACCAAGGCGAAAGCCGTCAAACGGGCCAAGCGTGCCGCACCGGCGCGGAAGAAGGCCGTCCGCAGGAAAGCGAAGAAGCCCGAGAGCACGCTCGAAAAGATCGAGAACGCATTCGAGGCCGGTGTGGCGGAATTTGACGATGTGGCGGCGTCGCTGGGGCTGATCGCGTCTTCGTCGCCGCCCCGCCGCAAGAAGAAGAGCCGCAAATAGCCTGAAACGGTCCCCGTCCCGGCAGCGGATGTGGGGCAGGCGCGGGCCGGGACGGGGTGTTAAGACGGCCAGGAGGGGCAAGCCGTCTTCAACTTGTTATTTCACGCATCGATCAATGCGGCGTTCCACTGTTTCGCGGCTTCGGCGGTGCGGCGGCCGAGATGTTCGGCCGTCTTTTTGTCCGACGACGACGGTCCGACATCCGCGCCCGCATCGGCGGGCGACTGCGCCATGGCGCCCAGGAACGAGCCGAGGCGGTTGAGATCCTCCACCGAGCCCTTGGTGGAGCTGTTGCCGGACGGCAGACCAAGATTGACCCACACCATGCCGTGCTGGGCGGCGAAGATCGCCAGCTGCACAAGGCTGTTGAGTTTGTCGCCATTCTGGCTGGCCGAGTTGGTGAAGCCGGCCGCGATTTTGTTGTTCCACTTGCCCATGGCCTTGGAGCTCGCCTCCATGAACGCTTTGAACGCGGCCGACGCCGAGCCCATGTAGGTTGGCGAACCGAAGATGATGGCGTCGGCCTTTTCCAGCCTGGCGAGGATCGGCGCGAAGTCCTGCGCGGCATTCTCGACGCGCAGCAGCTCGGCCTTGACGCCGGGCACGCTGGCCGCGCCGGCCGCGACGGCCTTGGCCTGTTCGTGGGTATGCCCGTAACCCGAGTGGTAAACGATTGCGACGCTGGTCATGGCTTCCGCCTCCTAAAGTGATAGTAACTGTTACAGTTACATTTAGAGGAGTTCAAAAGCATTTCAAGGGGCAGGTGGCGGAAAACCGCCTCAGCGCGCCGCGGCTTCGAGTTTTTTCAGCAATCCGGCCAGGGTCAGCTTGGAAAGCGCCGTTACGGAGGCCTGGCGCATGGCGGTGATCACCCCGCAGATGACGCCCGGCGCGGCGCGGCCCACGGGGCAGGCGGAGTTGCCTTTGGGGCGGAATCCGGGGCCCGCGGGCTCTTCCACCGCGGCATAGACCTCGCTCATGCAGATCTTGGCGGGCTTTTTGGCCAGCCACGCTCCGCCGCTGGCGCCCGTCTTGGTGGCGATCAGCTTGGCGTCGGCCAGCGCCGCCAGGACGCGGCGGATCACCACGGCGTTCGCCCCGATGCTGGCCGCCAAATGGCTGGAGGAGGCCGCGCGCTTAGGCGAATCCGCGTTTTCATGCGCCAGCAGCAGCATGATGTGGACGGCGGTGGCGAATTTCAGACTGGTCATGACAAGCATAGAGATAGTGGCTGTTGCGGCGAAAGCAAAGAGCGGCTGGCAATTCGGGTGGCGGTCCGTATATTCCCCGCTTCTTTTGAAGGCATGAGATCGTGGCTGCGAAAAGCGTGAAGAAAGTCGTGCTGGCCTATTCGGGCGGGCTGGATACCTCCGTCATCCTCAAATGGCTGCAAACCGCCTATGGCGCGGAGGTGGTGACGTTCACCGCCGACCTCGGTCAGGGCGAAGAATTGGCGCCGGCGCGCGCCAAGGCCGAGATGCTGGGCATCAAGCCCGAAAACATCTTCGTGGAGGATTTGCGCGAGGACTTCGTGCGCGATTACGTGTTCCCCATGTTCCGCGCCAACGCGGTGTACGAGGGCGTCTATCTGCTGGGCACCTCCATCGCGCGCCCGCTGATCGCCAAGCGGCAGATCGAAATCGCCGAGAAGGTCGGCGCCGACGCGGTGTGTCATGGCGCCACCGGCAAGGGCAACGACCAGATCCGCTTCGAGCTCACCTATTACGCGCTGAAGCCCGATATCAAGGTGATCGCGCCGTGGCGCGAATGGGATCTTACCAGCCGCACCAAGTTGATCGAATTCGCCGAGCGCTACCAAATCCCGATCGCCAAGGACAAGCGCGGCGAAGCGCCGTTCTCGGTGGACGCGAACTTGTTGCACTCCTCGTCCGAAGGGAAAGTGCTGGAAGACCCCGCGGTCGAGCCGCATACCGACGTCTATCAGCGCACGCTGTCGCCCGAAGACGCGCCCGACAAGGCGACTGTGGTGGAAATCGGTTTCGAGAAAGGCGATGCGGTATCGATCGACGGTACGAAACTCTCGCCCGCCGCGCTGCTGACCAAGTTGAACGAACTGGGCAAAGCCAACGGCATCGGCCGCATCGATCTGGTGGAGAACCGCTTCGTCGGCATGAAATCGCGCGGCGTTTACGAAACCCCGGGCGGGACGATCCTGCTTTCGGCGCATCGCGCGATGGAATCCATCACCCTCGACCGCGGCGCCGCACATCTGAAGGACGATTTGATGCCGCGTTATGCGGAGATGATCTATTACGGCTTCTGGTTCGCGCCCGAGCGCGAAATGCTTCAGGCCGCCATCGACAAGAGCCAGGAATTCGTCGGCGGCAGCGTTCGGCTGAAGCTCTACAAGGGGAACGTCATCGTCATCGGCCGGTCTTCGCCTTATTCGCTCTATTCACAAGATCTCGTGACCTTCGAGGACGACCAAGGCGCCTACGACCAGAAAGACGCGCAAGGCTTCATCAAGCTCAACGCCCTGCGGCTACGCACCCTGGCGATGCGCAAGCGCAAATTGAAGAAGTAGCCGCTTACTTAGGCGCGGCAGGCTGTTCCGGCTTCGGCGGCGCGAGGGTCTGCAACTCCGTCTTCATCAGAGCCATCGCGGCCTTGTCGCCGCCAAGGCTCTCTGCCGCGTTTGATGCGACCAGGAGACCGTTGCCCGTCTCGGGAAACAGCGCAACCAGCGCGAACCAGTTGCCGTCCGATCCGCCATGGACCAGCACGGGGCCTTTGCGGCCTGCGATGGAGTCTTGTACGCCCCAGGACAGGCCCGTTGTCGCGCCGGGCAGCTTCGTCTGCATCATCGAATAGGTCGCGGCCGATAGCAGCTTTCCGTGTCCTTTCGCGCCCGCCAGCTGATCGAGGCAGAATTTTGCCCAATCGCGCAGCGGCATGTACATATTGCCCGCGGGTGCGAACATGGCGGGATTGCTGTCTTCTGGTTTGCTCACCGGTTTTCCGTCGATGTGCCCTTGCGGCTGGCCTTCATGGGTCGTGCCGAAGCCGGCGGCCGTCATGCCGAGCGGTCCGAACACTTCGCTGCGCATCAATTCCTCATAAGCCTTGCCCGTTGCGCGTTCTGCAGCAGCGGCCGCGATCAGGAACCCGGTGTTGCTGTAGCTGAACTCGGTGCCGGGCTTCACGGCGGGCAATTCCGTCAACGCATGCGCGATATAGACAAGGCGCTGTTCGGGTAGCGGCCGCTTGTCCTTGAAAAACGTGTTGAAGAAGTCGATGTCGTTGGTGTCGTGCGCCAGGCCGGAGCGGTGCGAAAGCAGTTGCACCAGCGTCACGTCGCGGTATTCGGGCCGCATCGTCTTGGCGAGGTCCGGCAGCATCGTTGCCAGTGGCGTATCCCAGGACAACGCGCCGCGTTCCACCAGTTTGGCAATCATCGTCGCCGTCATCGGCTTACCGTCCGAGCCTATGTGCCAGACGTCGTCGATCCGCGCGAGATCGGGCTGATCGTTACGTCGCACGCCTCGGACACCTTCTTCGGCAATCTTGCCGTCGCGCATCACCAACGCGGCCAACGCGGGCGTCTTGGTGTTTTCCATTGCGGAGGCCAACGCGGAATCGAGATCGCCGGCGAAAGCCGGGGTAGCGAAATACAGCAAAAGCGCTGCGACGCTGGCGAAAACTCGTGACATCGTGTGCTCCGAATTTCAGAAAATAGGATTGCCACCCCAGGCCGGCATCGCGCCCAGCACGATGCGAGGGAGTTTATAGCGATAGCATATAGACGACCCAGATGGTCCAAGCAACGCAATCGCTTGGAATTCGCCGGGTTAACCCGGCGTGCTCGCTCGTTTCACCATAGGCTTCATCAAATTCAGCACTATGCGTCTGCCGCTTTTCCAGAGGCGAAACAGCCACACGAAAATGTCGTGCTTGAATGCGGGCGCAATCCTCGAATTCAGCAGTGCGAAATCGGCTTGTTGGATTCCGTGCGTGTAGATCGTCATGGCAACGATCTGCTCTGCTTTGTCGGCGGTGCCTAAGGGCAGATAGACGCTCTCGACATGCGTGATGTGAAAGCGGTCCTCGCCGGGGCGTATCCGCTTCACGCGCACCGGATTGGACGTGTTGACCACTTCGCGCAGCGCCTGTCCGACCCGCGAACGCACGACCGCGTCGGGATGCTCGGAAAGCAGTTTGCCGGTGGTGTCCGGATCTCTGCCCAGGAAAACGCCGGTGCCGATGACGCGAGTACGAAAGTCATGGCCTGTGTCGACCACGTCATACAGGTGGATGTGCCGCAGCAGATTCTTGATCGGAACCAACGAAAGTTCGCGGCGGCTCGGCATGGGCCGGCCGTTGCGGGCGCGATCCCAATTTTCGTAAAACGCGCGAAGGTCAGGCGATTCGGCGCGCGCTGCGACTTCGCATCCTCGCGAGAGGTCGGAAGTCGGGTGCGGGGCAACGATCTGCATGTTCATAGGCGCAGTTTCGCGGAAATCTATTAATCGGGAATGAAATGTTTTCCGATGTTAGCGCTCACACATCCGACGCCGCCATCCAGATTGCGTTTTGATCGGGTGAAACTAAAACACGATTGTCATCTTCGCCTAGCATCCCACGCACAACGCGTGATGTGAAGGAGTTCGCAGCGACAGCGTGCGAACGCGAGCCTCTTGCACGGTTGCAGGAATCGTGCGACAACTGTCGCACATGAGCGACAAACGACGCATGCCTCGCCCGAACGATTCCGAGATGAAGCTGCTACGCGGTCTCTGGCGCGTTCCGCGCGTCAGCGCGCGGGAACTCCATGATGCGACCTCGGCTGGCACCAAGTGGGGCTATTCGACGACCCGCAAAGTCCTGGACCGCATGGAGGAAAAGGGCCTCGTGAAGGTGAAAATGGTGCACGGGCTCAAGACCTACGCCGCCGCGCAGCCGAAGCTGAAAACGCTTTCCCTTCTGATCATGGATTTCACGCACAATGTGCTCGATGCACGTGCGCCGCTTCCGGTTGCCGCGTTCGCCCATAGCAAGCTGATCGCCGCAGACGAGATCGAGCAGCTACAGCAGCTCATCCGGCAACTGGACAGCGAAGGCTCCGGCGATGATTGACGGCCTGATCGCACTCGCGCTCATCCCGCTGGGGTGGAGCGCCGTGATTTACGCGGCGAAAAAGGTGTACCTCGCGGGCGTGCCCGGCGACCAGAGAAGCGCGTGTTGGCCATCATGGTTGCGCCCGTGCTGGCGGCCGTGCTGCTGCTCGCCTGGGCCAGTGTCGCGCCCGTTTGGGAACCGGGCAGCGCAGTTCATCTGGCCGTTAACTGGGTGCCGATGACCGTTTCGGAAGCAACAGCCGCGCCCGGTATCGACTGGCCGCGGATGACCGTCATCGTTTTGGCTGTTCTGTATGCGGGCGGTGCCGGATTTGGCGCCTGTACGCTGCTGGTCGCGCGGCGGCGGCGCCGGCAATTCGCCTCCCGCGGTATTCGGCATCCGGAGTGGCACGACGTACTCATCACCGACATGGCGATGTCGGCCTTCGCCATCGGCCGGGCGACGGTCGTGATGTCGCGCGGTTTTTTGGAAGCGCTGGCGCCGGAACAGATTGCCCTGGTCGTTGCGCATGAACGCGCGCATCTGCGTCGCCGAGACCCGGCTTACTTCGAGTTCCTCGCGTGGATCGATGTCGTCTTCTGGTTCAATCCGTTCCTGCGCCGACAAACCTGCAATTGCCGTCTCGCGGCGGAAGTGGCGTGCGACGCCACGGTCGTCGCGACGGCCCCGAGTATGCGTAAGGCCTATGCATCCGCGATCGTAACGGCTTTGCGGCATACCGCCGGAGACGCACTGGCATGCGCTCCGGCGGCCATCTCACCCCGAAACCTAGGAGATCACGGCATGAGAATTGGAGAGATTATGTCCCCGACGACCCGACGCGGCAAGCGCGCGGGTTGGTTCGTGTTTTTGCTGGCGGCCGTTCTGGCCATTCCGGCGGGCGCGGTTCAGTTGGCGTATGCACAGGCAGCTTCCGGCACGTCGCCGTTTATGATGGTGCCGCTAAGCGGACGGATTTCGTCCGGCTACGGCGACAATCATCCGTTCGACGGCAAGCCTCGCTTCCACGATGCCGTCGACATTGTGGCCAAGGAGGGTACGCCCATTGTCGCCCCCGCGGCCGGCCGCGTGGTGCAGGTGACCACGAACCTTCCCGATTACGGCTATGTCCTTGGGATCGATCACGGCAACGGTCTGGTGACGCGCTATGCGCATCTGCAATTGATCGTGGTCGTGGTCGGTCAGCACGTGGTGGCGGGTCAGTTGATCGCGCGGGTGGGCAATACCGGCATTTCCACCGGGCCGCATCTCCATCTTCAGGTTCTACGCAACGGCAAGAGCATCAATCCCGCCGAAGTGTTCGACTTGAAGAAAGACTGAACGGGCTTGCGCCGGCGCAGAAAAGCGCCGGCGCGCTCCGTTGTGCTATTTGGCTGGTCGAGAAAAGCCACTGGCGGCAATCAAACTTTTACTGTCATCCCCGCCGGCATCCCCCTCCCGCCGCATACTCGCTGGTGGGGGCGGAACCCTAGAGGGCATTTTGACGCCAGACGACTCTGCCAGAGTGAATGTAGAATTGCGGCCCAAGAGTCGTGCCTTGACCATTGGTACCATTTATGTTACCAATCATTCAGCTTGAGTATCTCGACGCAGGAGGTCGCAGTCCATTTGGTCGGTGGCGTGCTGGGTTGGATGATGTTGCGCGCGAGCGCGTGACGAGAGCGCTTACACGGCTCTCATTGGGCAACACGTCGAATGTGAAAGGTGTGGGCGGCGGATTGAGCGAACTCAGGATCGATTTCGGTCCGGGGTATCGGGTCTACTTCGGATGGGACGGCAAGACGGTGGTCATTCTGCTCGGAGGCGGAACCAAGAAGCGCCAACAGAGCGACATCGAATCCGCGAGGATGCGATGGCTGGATTACCGGGTTCGCAAACGGCAGGGTGAATAAGATGCCATTGACGCGCGATTTCAAGGAAACGGTGCTGGCTGACATCAGGCGGAATCCGGGATTCCGGAAAGAAATGCTGACCGGGGCGCTTGAAGAACTGCTGGCGGGCGATGTTGCGGTCGCCAAGAGCATGTTGCGGGACCTGATTAACGGCTCGCTCGGTTTCGAAGCGCTCGCCAAGCGCGTTGGCCTTCCGTCAAAGAGCCTAATGCGAATGTTCGGGCCGAACGGCAACCCGACGGCAAATAACTTGTTCGCCGTCATCGCCGCGCTCCAGAAAGACGCCGGGATCGAACTTCAAGTCATGGCGGCGGAGTAGCAATACCCTAATTTGTCATGGCCCGCGAATGCGGGCCACCCAGGTGATGAAGGGCACAAGTATTATGGATTGGAAGACGTTTATTGTAGATATGACTGGCGCGCTAGTTTGGCCGTTTGTCTTCGTCGCTGTTTTGATAGCCTTCAGACACATTCTAAGAAATATCGCTGAACGGCTATTGTCCTTTCGGTTCCGCGATTTTGAATTTGCATTTGGAAACCAAGCAGGAAAAATTGCTGAAAATATCGAACCGTCGAATCGGATCGATCATCTGCCATCAGCTGTAGATGAGAAGCTTGCAAACTTAGCTGAAAGGTCTCCGCGAGCCGCCATTATCGAGGCATGGCTTCAGGTGGAGACCTCACTGAAGAAGTTGGCATTGGCACATGGCATTGAGAATGAAAACGCGCCGTTCTTAAAGTTGATTTATTTTCTGACGCAGAAAAAAGTTCTCGATGAGAAAACAGAGCAATCATTGCGTGGGCTTATCGCACTACGAAATTTAGCAGTTCATGCACCGGAGCCTGAACTAACCACGCAGAAAGCAATAGACTTCATTGTTCTTGCAAACGCCGTACTGTTTGTTCTTACAACCAAGGAATAGCTTGGCTTCACCTGGGTGGCCCGCATTCGCGGGCCATGACACGCTAGGAAATACGTTCACACATCCAACGCTGCGTTGAGCGCGTTGTCCTGGATGAACTCCCGCCGCGGTTCGACCACTTCGCCCATCAGCTTGGTGAACAGGTCGTCGGCTTCGTCGGCGTGCTCCACCTTCACGCGCAGCAAGGTCCGTGCGTTCTCGTCGAGCGTGGTTTCCCAAAGCTGGCTGGGGTTCATTTCGCCCAACCCCTTGTAGCGCTGCAGCGTCACGCCCTTGCGGCCCCACTCGAAGATCGCGCTGAGCAGCTCGCTCGGCGCGCGCACTTCGCGCGTTTCGTCCTTGCGCGTCAGCACGCCGAATTTCAGATAGACCGCCTGCATCTCCGCCGCCATGCGGTCAAGCTTGCGCGCGTCGGTGCTGGAAATCAGCGCGCCGTCGATCGCCACGGCCTCGCGCACGCCGCGCACTTCGCGCCAGAACTTCAGCCCGCCGTCCGAGGTCGGCTCGCCGTGCCAGCCGCGCTCCGTCTCGTCCGACAGCATATCGAGACGCCGCGCGATATAGGCCGCCGCTTCCGTCGCCTTTGCGGCGTCGTTGAGGATGTCGGGGTTGAGCGCGCCGGCAATCGCCGCCTGTTCCAGCACGAAACGCGGATAATGGTGTGGAAAGCCGTGCAGCGCCGCCACCGCCGCGCGCGCCTTTTCCACCAGCGCGGCAAGGTCGGCGCCGTTCACCACTTCGCCGGTGTGCAGGGTGAAACTGGCGCCCGCCGTGCCGTCTTCGATCAGGTGCTCTTCCAGCTCGCTCTCGTCCTTCAGATAGCGCTCGGATTTACCGCGGGTGGCTTTGTAGAGCGGCGGCTGGGCGATGAAGATGTGGCCGCGCTCGATTAGCTCCGGCATCTGCCGGAAGAAGAACGTCAGCAGCAGGGTGCGGATATGCGCGCCATCCACGTCGGCGTCGGTCATGATGATGATCTTGTGGTAGCGCAGCTTATCCGGGTTGAACTCCTCGCGCCCGATGCCGGTGCCCAGCGCCGTGATCATCGTGGCGATTTCCACTGACGACAGCATCTTGTCGAAACGTGCGCGCTCGACGTTCAGGATCTTGCCGCGCAACGGCAGAACGGCCTGATTGGACCGGTTACGCGCCTGCTTGGCGCTGCCGCCTGCGCTGTCGCCTTCGACGATGAAGATCTCGCACTTGCTGGGATCGCGCTCCTGGCAATCGGCCAGCTTGCCGGGCAGGGAAGCGCCGTCCAGCGCGCCCTTGCGGCGGGTGAGTTCGCGCGCCTTGCGGGCGGCTTCGCGCGCCGCGGCGGCCTCGATCACCTTGCCGACCACGGCCTTGGCTTCGGCGGGATGCTCCTCGAACCAATGGCCGAGCCGTTCGATCACCACGCCTTCCACAACGGGGCGCACTTCGGACGAGACCAGCTTGTCCTTCGTCTGCGAGGAGAATTTCGGGTCCGGCACTTTCACCGACAGGACGCAGGTGAGCCCCTCTCGGCAATCGTCGCCGGACAAATCGACTTTGTCCTTCTTGCCCGCCATCTCGCTGGCGTATTTCGTCACCACGCGGGTCAGCCCGGCGCGGAATCCGGCCAGATGCGTGCCGCCATCGCGCTGCGGGATGTTGTTGGTGAAGATCAGCATGTTCTCGTGGTAGCTGTCGTTCCAGGTGAGGGCGACTTCCACGGTGATGCCTTCGCGCTCCGCCGTCATCATGATCGGGTTGGGGAGCAGGGAATTCTTGGCGCGGTCGAGATAGCGCACGAACTGTTCGAGCCCGCCCTCGTAATGCAGGACGGTTTCCTTGCTCTCCACGCCGCGCTTGTCGGCGAAATGGATGGTCACGCCGGAATTGAGGAACGCCAGCTCGCGCAGGCGGTGCTCCAGCGTCGCATAATCGAACTCGATCATCGTGAAGGTCTTGGAGCTTGGCAGGAAGGTCACTTCCGTGCCGCGCTTGCCCTTGCCTTCGCCGACGATCTTGAGCGGCGCCACCGGCTCGCCATAGGCAAACCGCATGTAATGCTCGTTGCCGTCGCGCCAGATGCGCAAGTCGAGCCATTCGCTGAGCGCGTTGACCACCGACACGCCCACGCCGTGCAGTCCGCCGGAAACCTTGTAGACGTTCTGCTCGAATTTTCCGCCGGCATGGAGCTGGGTCATGATGACTTCGGCCGCCGAAACGCCTTCGCCGGCGTGGATGTCGGTCGGCACGCCGCGGCCGTTGTCGCGCACGGTGCAGGAACCGTCGGGATTGAGCACCACGTCGATGCGGTCGGCAAAGCCGCCAAGCGCCTCGTCGATGGCGTTGTCGACGACCTCGTAGACCATGTGGTGCAGGCCCGAGCCGTCGTCGGTGTCGCCGATATACATGCCCGGCCGCTTGCGCACGGCATCGAGGCCCTTCAGCACCTTGATGCTGTCGGCGCCGTAGTCGTCCGAGGCCTGCTGCGAGGCCGCAGCCTGTTCCGCCGCCAGTTTTTTTGCCGCTTCGCTCATCCGCTCACCGCCACGCCGATTCCGGCGCCCACCATGACGACGGCGGCGCCTTTGTTGAGGCGTCCGCGCGCCTTTTTACCCGCCAGAAACACGCGCACCCGCGAAGCGAGCGCCGCATAGGACAACATGATCGCCGGGATCAGCACGATGGTTGCTGCGCACAGCTGCAGAAAGCCGAAGGCGTTCAGCCGGTTCAGATCGACGACGGTCGGAAGCAGCGCCAGGAAGAATGCGATCGCCTTGGGATTGCCCAGCGTCAAGGAAAGCTGCGAAAAGAATCCCTGGCTGGCGCTCGCCGGAACGATGGTTTCCATCTCGGAAACCGGCGCCGTCCAGTATTTGTAGCCGAGGTAGAGCAGGTACGCCGCGCCAGCCAGCTTCACGACCAGGAAGAACTGGCCCATGGCATGCGCGATGACGGCGAGTCCGAATGCCGACATCGACACCCAGATGAGATCGCCGACCGCGGTTCCGATCGCCGCCGGAATAGTGGCGCGGAAACCGCTGCCCAGAGCGCGCGCAACGATAGCCACGACGCCGGGTCCCGGCACCGCAATCGCGATGGCATACAGCCCGCAATAGAGAAGGTAGGCATGCAACGACAGCATCGATTACTCCTGAACCGTGAAACGGCCGTTGTCGACCGTGAATATGTCGGCGCGCGACGACAGGCTCTCGAACAGCGACAGATCGGTGCCGGTCATCCAGGCCTGGGCGCCGAGGGCCAATATCTCTTCGAATAAGGCGGCACGGCGGCGCACATCCAGATGTGCGGCAATTTCGTCCAGCAGCAGCAGCGGCGCACGGCCGTCGCGCGCCTTCGTCAGTTCCCACGCGTCGGCCAGCACGATGGAAACCAGCAGCGCCTTCTGCTCGCCGGTGGAGCATTCGCGGGCGTCGGCGCGCTTCACGGTGTGGCGCACGGCGAGATCGCTGCGGTGCGGGCCGAACGTCGTATGACCGCTTTCGGCATCGGGGATACGCGCACGGGCGAACAGGGCACGCATCTTGGATTCCGTGTCGGCGCCGAACTCCTGCAGCAGGACGTCGGTCTCGCCTTCCACCGCGAGCTGGGCGCAGGGAAATGCGCCGCACGCCGCACCGTTGTGCGTCGTGCCTCCGCGCTCCAACAACATGACGTTCAGCCGCGTCACGGTTTGCGCGCGCGCCGCCGCGATGGCGGTTCCGGCTTCGGCCATCTCGGATTCCAGCCCGTCCAGCCACATCGGATCGCGCGGGCCGAGTTTCAACAGCCGCGCGCGTTCGCGCATCGCGGTTTCGTAGCGTGTCGTGCGCCGGGCATGCGCGGCATCGAAGCCGAGCACCAGCCGGTCGAGGAAGCGCCGCCGTCCGCTGGCGCCTTCGGTGAAGATGCGGTCCATGGCGGGCGTCAGCCAGGTCATCTGGACGATCTCGCCCAGATCGGCCGAGCTTTGCGCCGCCACGCCGTTGAGCCGCACTGCGCGACGCTCGCCGCCGCCCGCGCCCAGCGTCAGCCCGGTTCCCACCTCATAGGATTCGGCGCCCCGCGATACCGTGGCCGCCACGGCCCACAGCGCTTCGCTCGGCGCCGATGGTCCGCGGCGGATATGTTCGGACAGCTTGGCGCCGCGCAGCCCGCGGCCAGGCGACAGCAGCGAGATCGCATCGAGAATGTTGGTCTTGCCCGCACCGTTCGGTCCCGCCAGCACCACCGGCCGCCCGCTCACCGCCAGTTCCGCCTGCGCATAGGAGCGAAAATTCGTCAGCTGCACGCGCGTCACCGCAAGGCGCGATGCACCTGCCTCGATGGAGGACGGCGCGGCAGACGGCCGCTGGTCGGTCGCGCGTACCAACGCCCTAGACCCGCATGGGCATGAGGACATAGAGCGTGCGCGTGTCGTCCGTATCCTCG
>Ga0265339_10001435_pt1 | contig 17684 bp, 12 predicted proteins | sample 4CB219metaG_FD_202085 | JGI IMG/M metagenome (GOLD analysis project Ga0265339, IMG submission 202085) | Rhizosphere microbial communities from Carex aquatilis grown in University of Washington, Seatle, WA, United States - 4-CB2-19 metaG | ecosystem: Host-associated > Plants > Roots >... | reverse complement strand
CTGTCCGCCCAACTGCCAATGCTCGTCCGCGGCTGCTATTACGAGGGCTGGAAGCCGTCGGCGGTCCCGGACAAGCACCGCACGCGCGAGGCCTTTTACGAGGCCGTGCGGACGAACCTGGGCAACGCAAGCATGGACCCGATGCAGGCGATCGACGCGGTGCTGCAACTGCTGGACCACCACGTCTCGCCGGGCGAACTGAGGACCATCAAGAGCATGCTGCCTCAGGAACTGCGAGAGCTTTGGCCGCTTTAAGCGACAACTTTCTAACGCGGAGGTATCAGAGGAAGCAGAGGAACAGCAAGAACTAACGAATGGATTGCCTTCCTCTGATTCCTCCGTTGCCTCCGCGTTACTACAACTGCATGCCTGCACAAGCGACAGGCTTGACGACGGCAAGAATACTGCGGCTGCCCAAAACAATAACGACGCGGTGTGCCTCATGCTTGCGGGCTTTGCGGTCGTGGCCGTATAATGCCGCCACCATGACAAGATCCTTGCCTGACCGCTGTGTACGCCTGGTGTTGCCGGCCCTGTTAGCAGGGTTGCTGTTTGGCGGTTGCCAGCAAAAGCCCAACGTTATCGAGCCGTACATCCATGGCCCCGAGCAGGCCAAGGGCAAGGTGCCCACGCCCGTGGACCTGCTTTTGCCGCAGAAGATCCGCATCCATCCCTTCACGTCGATGCGGACGTTTGAAGAGAGCAACGTCCGCGGCGTGGAGGCACGCATCGAGACCCTCGATGCCTTCGGCGACCCGGTGAAGGCGTTCGGCGAGTTTCGCTTTGAACTGTGGTCCTACCGCGCCAACAACGTCGAGCACAAAGGCAAGCTCCTCAATAACTGGACGGTCAGCGTCAACGACGCCCGCGCAAACCAGATGCACTGGGACCACGTCACACGGGCATACCTGTTCAAGCTCGAACTGACTAAGCTGCCCGAGCCAGAAGAAAACGAAAAACTTGAGACCAAACGATATGTACTAGTGGCCGTCTTTTCGAGCCCGTACACCAATCGCCTGTTCGCCGAGCATGTGATCAGCCTTAGATGAGATTGTTAACGCGGAGGTAACTGAGGTAACTGAGGAACGGCAAGAAACACTGATTAGTCTCTCCCCTCAGAATGAATTGTCTTTCTCTGTTCCCTCCGTGACCTCCGCGTTAAACTGCTTTGCTGTTTGAAAATCTGCGCAATCTGCGTAATCTGCGGATAAATCTCTGCGGAATTTTGGAGTGCAGCATGAAAAGTGCAACGATTCTTCTGGCGGGTTTGCTGGTTCTGGGTTTTCTTGGCGGGTGCGAGAAGTTCACCCCGCAGAATTATGACATGATCATGACCGGCGACTCGAAGGAGCACGTCAACATGGTCCTGGGCAAGCCCGAGTATCCACAGTCGGACCTCTGGATGTACGTCCACCGAAACCCGTATTATCAGGCCAAGATATACTTCCAGGACGACAAGGTCTCAAAGAAGGAATGGGCCAACCAGGAAACGTTCTTCGACAAGGAAACGCCCAAGTCGACGCCGGTGAAGAAATAGCGCTTCACCACGAATGACACGAATAACGACCGAATGACACAAATAGGAATGCATTCTGGTTCTTCCGGATTCGTGCTATTCGGCCGTCATTTGTGTCATTCGTGGTGAACTCGCTTGAAAACGGCATTACTTTCAGAATTGGGCTAACTGTTCACCGATTAACTGAGCAACTGATTAACTGACAAAACGTCAGGACGGCCGCATGTATCAACCCAATAGCATCAATGTCGGGGATTGCGTGAAGGTCCTTCAACAGGCGGCTGCCGAGGGACTGCAGGCCGACCTGGTATTTGCCGACCCGTCGTTTAACATTGGATACAAGTACGACGTCTACGAGGACGTCAAGGCCTACGACGAGTACTACGAGTGGACCAGGAAGTGGATGGCTGCGTGCGCGGGCGTGCTCAAGCCAACCGGGTCGTTCTGGATCGCCATCGGCGATGAATACGCCGCGGAGATCCGCATCATCGGCCGCCAATTGGGGCTGAACCTGCGTAACTGGGTGATCTGGCACTACACCTTCGGGCAGGCCACCAAGACCAAGTTCGCCCGCTCGCACGCACACCTGTTCTACTTCACGAAGGACGTCAAGACATTCACGTTCAACGACATGGCCGTCCGCATACCGTCGGCCCGCCAGATGAACTACGCCGACGCCCGGGCCAACCCCAACGGCAAGGTCCCCGATGACGTGTGGTCCATCAGCCGCGTATGCGGCACATTCAATGAGCGCGTGGACTGGCACCCCTGCCAGATGCCCGAAAAGATCCTCGACCGCATCGTCAAGGTCTCGAGCAATGAAGGCGACCTGGTGGTCGACCCGTTCAATGGCTCGGGCACGACGGCGGCCGCAGCCGCCCGCCTGGGCCGCAGGTATTTCACGGTCGATATATCTAATAAATATGTCGGCGAGAGTCTCAAGCGGATCGAGGACACCCTCGCCGGCCGCCGACCTGTGACGGACATCAGCGAAAACCCACAGCAAAAACGCAAACTCAACACGCTGGAAGACAAACTACGTCGCAAGGCGCACACCAGCGCGACGAAATAACCTGATTGACCGAGACTCCTCCGGATCGCTTGCTTGGACTGGTCGTTTCAGCGAACCAGTGCGAGTTGACAGTATGAGACTAACTGGTTCGCTGAAGCGACCAGTCCACTAATTGACCAGTCCACTGGTCAACCAGTCAACGAATTCGCGCCGTACAATACTCCATGATCGCGCCTGGCAAATTCATCGTGGGCACTAGCGGGTATAGCTTTGAGGACTGGGTGGGGCCGTTTTATCCGCCTGGGACCAAGGACCGCTCGATGTTCGACCATTACGCCAGGCATTTCCAGACCACCGAGCTCAACTTCACCTTCTACTCCATGCCCTTCCCGCGGACGCTGGAGAGCCTGGCTCGCCGCAGCAGCGAGGGGTTTTCGTTCTGGCTCAAGGCACATGGCGATATCACGCACAAGCACGACCTGTCCATCTGCGACGAGTTTATCGAGGACCTCTCGCCGTTGCGGATCCATAACAAGCTCGCCGGTGTGCTGCTGCAGTTCCCGCAGTCATTTCGTCGGACGATCGAGAACCGCAAGTTCCTCGCCTCCGCTATCGACGCGATGAAGGCCGTGCCGCTGGCGGTGGAGTTCCGCCACAAGACATGGGACGTCCCCGAGAGTTACCAGGGCCTTCGCGACCGCGATGTGGCCTGCGTGGTGCCCGACGAGCCTGACCTGCCCGAGCTATACCACCCCCGCCCCCTTGCCACCAACGCCACCGCCTACCTGCGCCTGCACAGCCGCGATGCCGGCAAGTGGTATGGCAGCGACAAGGAACGCTACGACTACGACTACAGTGAGCAGGAACTCCGCGACGTGCTGACGGAGTGGTCAAACCAGCCCTTCGCGGTGGACCGCGTGTACGCATTCTTCAACAACTGCCATGCAGGCCACGCCGCCGCCAACGCCGTGGCGTTTAAGAAGATTCTGGAAGAGATGTGAGTTTTCTTACAAGCTGTGAACTGGCGGCAGTGCGCAGGTGAGCGGACACACAAAATGCGGAATGCGGAATGCGGAATCTCTGGTCCAAGAGCACCGGACATCCCCAATCCACACAGAATTATGCAGATTCGGTCTGCCAAGGCCGTTCACGAAAACACTCCAAATGCATCAGAGCAAGAGATTCCGCACTCCGCATTCCACATTCCACATTTGAGTTGCCAAAAGGCCATCCGAGCCTAGTACATTGCGGTCTTGCCCCTTTTCCAGACCATAGCCGTCGGCTATGATACCGGGCGTGACGGAATCGCGGGAAACAATCGGGTACGTTAGTCGGTGGATGCTGCTGAGCATGGTGGCCGTGCTGTCGGCGGTGGCGGCGGCGCTGGCGGCGTATTCGGTGATGATGATGCCCAGCGAGGTCGGCACGCGGGTGATGATGGCCGACTTTGCCCGCCTTGGTTCGCCGCCGATCAACATGACCTGTTTCCAGGAGCCCCCGACGCCAGTGCGGCGGATGCTCGTCATCAGCGTCGACGACGGTCCGGTGCGCGGCTACATGTCCGCACCCAATTGCCCCTACATCGTGCTGCCCGGGGCGGCTGCCGACACCGGCGACCATTACGTGAACATCGTGGGCTGCCCGTACGGGGCCGCCGCCTTCGAGCAGGATACACCCAAGCTGCGTATCGTTTCGCCTAACCGCCCCCTTTACCTCATCGACGCACGGGCCGCACTGCAGGCCGCCGAGCAGGGCAAGATGATGGACGTTGCCGGCAGGGAACACAACACCCGAAACGACCTGATCGGGACGATCACCAAGTTCAGTGTCGTCGGCACGGTCTTGCTGTTTCACCCGGGCACGCCGCGGGAGATGTCCCGCGACCGTGCGCGGCTGCGGGCACTGGGCGTCACCACGCCGGTCGTCACGGAGCGACTGGACCCAAGCGACACGCCGCTACGTTCCATGTGGCGGCTGCAGGGCAACCTTCAGCCCAAAAGCGGCACACACATCCTGACGGCGGACATGGACTTCTACAACGAGCTGACCAAGGCCGGTTTCAAAGTCACGCCCATGACAGTGCGATAAGACTCACTATCCGAGGATTAAGCAGATTTCCGCAGGTTAGCGGTGCACTGCAGAAAAAGAGCAAAAAGGCAGAGCCCGCCCCAGCGAGCCACCGCCAAGACGAGGTATGCCTTTTCTTCAATCTGCGTAATCTGCGGATAGAAACTCTGAGAAAGAAGGCTTGATCTCTGGACTGATAGTCCGGTTTGATCAAGCCCTCTCTCTTCTCCTAATCTGTGTAATCTGCGTAATCTGCGGATAAAACTCTTATTTCACCACCAGGTTCACCATTCGACCGGGGATCACGATCTGCTTGACGACTGTCTTGCCCGCGATTGACGCGATGACGTGTTCGTCAGCCAGGGCCGTCTTGATGACCTCGTCCTCGGTGGCCTTGGCGGGCACGGTGATGCGGGCCCGCAGCTTGCCGTTGACCTGCACGGGCAGCTCGATCGTATCCTGGCGAGTCATGGCCTCATCGAAGGACGGCCAGGGCTCGTGTGCCAGGCTCTTGGTCGCGCCCAGGAACTGCCAGAGTTCCTCGGCCACGTGCGGGGCGAACGGCGCCAACACCAGCATGAATCGCTTGGCCTGCGAGCGTCCAATCTTGCCAGCCTTGTACGCCAGGTTGACGAACTCCATCATGGCGGCGATTGGCGTGTTGAACTTCATCGCCAGCAGGTCCTCGCCGACCTTCTTGATCAACTTGTGCAGTGCCTTTTCCAGCTCGGCATCGTCGGCATCGGTCAGCAGGGCCTTTTGGTCCTCGCTGCCCATGACCATTCGCCAGACCCGCTGCAGGAAGCGGTGCACGCCTGGCACGTCGCGGGTGTTCCAGGGCTTAGACGCCTCCAGCGGGCCCATGAACATCTCGTACAGGCGGAAGGTGTCCGCCCCGTACTGGTTAATCACGTCGTCGGGGTTGACCACGTTCTTGAGGCTCTTGGACATCTTCTCGATGCTCTCGACGAGCACCTCGCCGGTGGCCTTGTTCTTGGGCTTGTCGCCGGTGATGTCCACCTGGTCGTTAGGCACAGCCACGCCGCGGCTGTCGCGATAGGTGAAGCTGGTGATCATGCCCTGATTGAACAGCTTGCCGAATGGCTCGGGGCTGGACACGTAACCCAGGTCGAACAGCACCTTGTGCCAGAACCGCGCGTACAGCAGGTGCAGCACGGCGTGCTCGGCCCCGCCGACGTAGAGATCCACGCCCATGGGCGACTGTTGCGGCTTGTGCTGCGACTGCATCCAGTATTTTTCGATCTTGGGATCGACGAACGCGCGGTCATTGTGCGGGTCCAGGTATCGCAGGTAATACCAGCAGCTACCAGCCCATTGGGGCATCGTGTTAAGTTCGCGCTTGGCCGGACCGCCGCACTGCGGGCAGACGGTGTTGGCCCATGCGGTCACCTTGCCCAGCGGCGGCTGAGGCAGCGCGTCGGGATCGTCGCTTGATGCCGGCGTGAAGTCGTCCATCTCCGGCAGTTCCAGCGGCAGGCTGCCTTCTGGCAGGCCCACCACGCCGCAGCTTTCGCAGTGAACAATGGGGAACGGCTCACCCCAGTACCGCTGGCGGCTGAACAGCCAATCGCGCAGCTTGAAGTTGACCGCCTCGGCCCCCAGGCCGCCATTGGCCAGATCCTCTGTGATCTTCTTCTTGAAGGCCGCGGTGGGCATGCCGTCGTATACGCCGCTGTTGATGGCCACACCGTCGTCGACGAATCCGTGCCAGTCCACGCCCTCAGGCGGCTGGACCACCTGCACGACCGGCAGATTGAACTTGGTGGCGAACTCGAAGTCGCGGGTGTCGTGAGCAGGCACAGCCATGATCGCGCCGGTGCCGTAACCAGTCAGCACGTAGTCGGCCACCCAAATGGGAATGGGCTTCTTGGTAGCCGGGTTAATGGCGTATGCGCCAGTAAAGACGCCGGTCTTTTCCTTGGCCTCGGCCGTGCGTTCCAGCTCGCTCTTATTGACGGCCGCCTGCACGTACGCATCCACCTGGGCCTTCTGCTGGGGCGTGGTGATCACGCTGACCAGGTCGTGCTCGGGCGCCAGCACCATGTACGTGGCGCCGAACAGCGTGTCCGGCCGCGTGGTGTATACGCGGATGACGTCATCCTCTTCCTGGGACGGGAATCCCTTGACGCGTTCGTCCATCCACTCCTGTGGCGTGGTGCCTTCCATGTTCTGCAGCGGGAAGTCCACCTCCGCGCCGATGGAACGGCCGATCCAGTTTCGCTGCATGATCTTGATGGGCTCAGGCCAGTCCACCAGGTCCAGGTCCGCCAGCAGGCGTTCGCAGTATGCGGTGATCTTGAGCATCCACTGCTTCAGCGCGCGGCGGTAGACGGGGTAGTTGCCGCGGTCGGAGCGGCCCTCGTTGGTAACTTCCTCGTTGGCCAGCACCGTGCCCAGCTTGGGGCACCAGTTGACTGGCACCTCGGCGATGAAGGCCAGCCGCTGCGAGTCAACAATCGCGGACTGCTCCTTGGGCGTCAGCTCGTACCACTTGAAACAGCCTTCGTCTGTCAGATTCAGATTCAGGCCCGGATAGCGGGTGCCCGGCTCGGGAGCAACTATGCTGCCGCCGACATCGACGATCAGCTCGCCGTTGGCCAGCCGCTGTACCAGCTCAGAAATGGGCTTGGCCTTGCCGGCAACGGGGTCGAACCAGCTGTTGAAGATCTTCAGGAATATCCACTGCGTCCAGCGGTAGTACTCCACGTCGGTGGTGGCGACGCGGCGGCTCCAGTCGTAGCTGAAGCCGAACATCTTGATCTGCCGCTCGATGTTGGCGATGTTCTTTGCAGTCGTCTCGCGCGGGTGCACGCCGTGCTCCACCGCGTACTGCTCCGCCGGCAGGCCGAACGAGTCGTACCCCATCGGGTGCAGCACGTTGTAGCCCCGCATGCGTGCGAAGCGGCTGACGATGTCGGTGGCCGTGTAGCCCTCGGGATGTCCCACATGCAGCCCCGCTCCGCTGGGGTACGGGAACATGTCCAGCACGTAGAGCTTGGGCCGATGCTCAAACCCCGCCTCGCCCGGATTTGGCTGGCGGAAGGTGTTGTTGGCCTGCCAGTACTCCTGCCACTTCTTCTCAATCGCGGTAAAATCGTAACCTGCCATGATTTTTCCTTCGGTCGTTAACTGGTTAACTTGTTAACTGGTTAACTGGTTAACTGGTCGACTCGTTTCTATATTCCTACTTGCCTGCACCCGCAATGAAAAAGCCCCGCGTCTGAGGACGCGAGGCTTTAGATCATCAAAGCGTGTTCGGTCCGTCAGCGCAGCATCAGCCCCGTAGGGTACCTAGGGCCAGGATGTTCGCTCGACGGTTCATGTACATAGGATTATCGGCGCGCTCTGGGGGATTATCAAGTGGGAAATGATGGAGTAATGAGCGACGAGCGATGAGTAACTAGAGCAGTCACGGTTCCACGCGCCGGTGTCCCGTCACAAAAAGCCCCGGCACTGCGTGTCGGGGAGAACGCGGCGTGATACACACAAGTGCCAAACGCCCTGCACGCAGCAGAATACTGTCGCCAGGTGCTTGATCATCATTCCCCGTGGGGTCAAATGACAACATCTGGCGAGCATCTTGACGCCTTTCCCCCGGCACGCAGTGCCGGGGCTTTGGGGCATCTGAATCGCGATTGCTCTGGTCGCTCGTGACTCATTACTCTTCGCAAACTCGCACAAGTCACAGGAACATGTATAATATGCACTACTTGGAGTAATCTAATTGCCCAGCCTTAGCGAAAAGATTGGCCTGATCATCTTGGCGGTGTTGTTCCTTCTGACGTATGGATGCGCGGGGTGGATTGTGCTTTGGGGAGTGGTTCGCCGCCTTCGGCGAAAGCCCAGGCCCTCACGCTCGCGCGTGGTTCGCGTGGTCCGCGCTGGCGTGCTGGCGCTGGCCGTCCTCGGCGTGGCGTGCCTGGCCTACGCATGGCTGGTCGAACCCTATTGGCCGGAGATCACCCAATACCATCTCACCACGAATAAACTGCCACCCGGCAGCGGGCCTGTGCGGATCGTGCACATCTCCGACACCCACTGTGAGGGCGACGTCGAAAAACTCGAAGGCCGCCTGCCACAGATTATTCGCGACCTCAAGCCGGACCTCATCGTGTTCACCGGCGATGCCGCCAACAACTTTGCCGGCGTGCACCGCTTTCGCCAACTGATGACCGACCTGGCCCAGATCGCCCCGACCTATGGCATCCGCGGCAATTGGGACGGCATGGCGGGAATATTCAAGGGCACCGGCATGGTCGACCTGGACAAGCAGACCGTCGAGATCGACATAAAAGGCGCCAAGCTCAGCCTGGCCGGCGGGCCGGCAGAACCATGGGCACCCGCACTGGCGGCCCTTGAACACACAGACCCCAAGCGGTTCGTCGTCCTCCTTCACCACAAGCCAGACATAATCTTGCAACTGGGCGACCGTAAGCCCGACCTCCTGCTTGCCGGCCATACGCACGGCGGCCAGATCTGCATGCCGATCATCGGTGCGGTCGTCACGCTACAGGAGACCGGCAAGCTGTTTGAACACGGCCTGGTGAAGTACGGCGACACGCAAGTCCATGTCAGCAGAGGCATTGGCACCGAAGGTCACTTCGCCCCACCACTCCGCTTCCTCTGCCGTCCCGAGATCAGCATCATCGAACTTCGGCCGGAGTAAGCACTTACAAGAGGGACTGAGATTCAGCGGATTCATGTGATTGAAAGATAAGAACCAAAGATTCCTGTTTGAAACACACGCCTCAGATAAGATCCGGGGCCTAATGAATCTTCTGTCTTATCCCTTAATCTCTTAAATCCGCTTAATCGCGCTCTCTGCCTGCCACTCGCCAACTTGGTCGAATGCCGTTGGTCCCACACCCGGGTTATCGTACAATCGGGAGCATAAAGCATTGACGAAATGCCCGCGGGTTTCTACATTGGGCGACTTCGTATGCGCTTCATTGGCTGAGGAATTGGAGATTTTAGTCATGCGGGACGCTGATTTGACCTCCGCGGATATCGCCCGTCTGGGCAGCACGACCGACCTGATGGACCGGGAGTGGGCACCCTGTCAAAACGCCTGCCCTGTCCATGCCGATGTCCGGGCCTATCTCGAGGCCGCGGCGGCTGGCGACTTTGTGAAGTCCATCGACATCATCCGCCAGCGGCTGCCTTATGCGAGCATCTGCGGCCGAATTTGCCATCACCCCTGCGAGCAGAACTGCCGCCGCACCGACGTGGACAAGCCCGTCGCCGTTCGCGAGGTCAAGCGGTTCGTCTCCGAGCTCAACGGCGCCAAGGCGCCGGTGCACGCGGCGGTCATGCAGAATAAAGCCACCGTCGCCATCATCGGCGGCGGGCCGGCGGGACTGGCAGCGGCCCTGGAGCTAGCCAAGCTGGGCTACCGCCCCACCATCTTTGAAAAGTTCCCCATCGCCGGCGGCATCCCCGTGACGGCGATTCCCAAGTACCGCCTGCCCCGCGAGGTCGTCCAGCAGGACGTCGATTGGATCGCCGCACACGGCGTCAAGATCGTCACCGGCGTGGAGATCGGCAAGGACAAGACCATCCCGCAACTGCAGAAGGAAGGCTTCGCAGCCGTCCTGGTAACGACCGGTCTGGCCAAGAGCCGCATGCTTCCGCTGCCCGGCAGCGATAATCCCCGCGTCTTCCCGGTGCTCAAGTACCTCGAGGCGATCGCCTTCGAGAAGCCCATCGATCAGGGCCAGGACGTCCTGGTCATCGGCGGCGGCAACGTGGCCGTGGACGCGGCCCGCTCGGCGGTCCGCCTGGGCGCCAAGCGCGTTCGCATGATGATGCTCGAGAGCGACACCGAGATGCCCGCCTGGTCGTGGGAGCAGCACGAGGCCAAGGAAGAGGGCGTCACGTTCGTACACCGTCGCGGGCCTGTTGAGGTGGTGGTGAAGGACGGCAAACTGACCGGCCTCAAGCACCGCAAGGTCACGCGGGTTTTCGACGACGCCAAGAAGTTCAATCCCGCCTACGACGACGCCGACCAGGCGGTCATCGAGTGCGACACGATCGTCATGGCCATCGGCCAGATGCAGGACCTGGGCTTCCTCGCCGACTGCGGCGTGAAGCCTGACGCACAAGGCCGGATGATGTTCACGATTAACAAGGCCACGCACGAGACGACGCTGCCTGGCGTGTTTGCCGCCGGCGAAGTGGTCACACCGCCGGGCTCGGCTGTTGAGGCCTGCTCTAGCGGCCAGCGGGCAGCCAAGGCGATCGACATGTTCCTGTCGAGCCGCCCCATCGTCCTGGACGACGCCACGCCGCCGTACATCGGCACGATGCCGTCGTGCACGGCCGATAAGATTATCAAGGTCGATCGCAACCCCGTGCCGGCGGAACCCGCCGCTGTCCGCGTCAAGACGTGGAAGCCATTCGAGAGCACCTTCACTGAGTCGGCGGCCATGGCCGAGGCTCGCAGGTGCATGAGTTGCGGCAGCGGCGCGGAGGTGCTGGTGGACAAGTGTGCCGCCTGCCAGACGTGCTACCGCGTCTGCCCGTTCGACATTCCCAAGGTGACCGACGTAGCCCGCATCGACTCGGCCTTGTGCCAGGCGTGCGGCATCTGCATGGCCGCCTGCCCCGCCAATGCCATCGTCGCCAAGGGATGGACGCCCACGGCGCTCGCGGCCAAGACCAAGGCCGCCCTGGCAAAGCTGCCGGCCGGCAAGAAGGTCGTCGCGTACGTTAACGGCTTCCTCGCCGACGCCGCCAGTTGGATGGCCAAGGCGACGACCGCCCCCGCAGGCGTGGCGGAAATCTACCTCTCCAGCGTCAGCAAGCTCGGAACCGGCGACCTGCTGGCCGCCCTGGAGGCCGGTGCCACCGGCGTGATGGTCATTACCGAGCCCGAGGGCAACGACCGCTATCCCAAGGCCGGCCAAAAGGCCCAGGCCTACGTCGACCAGGCCCGCGGCATGCTCAAGGAAATCGGGATGAACCCCGACAAGGTGCAGTTGATCGTTGCAAGCGCCTCAGACCGTGCGGCGGTGGTGGCGGCGGAAGAGAAATTCATTAATGCTCAATAACCAATGACCAATGGCCAATCAATGACCAATACAACGAAGCACGAATGTCGAATGAAGACGGGCTTGCCTGTATTGAGCATTGGGAATTGAGTTACTGGAAATTGATTGAGCATTGGAAATTGAGCATTGAACATTAGCTCTTGAACAGTGTTCGTGGATGTTAGGAGATAAAGATGATCGTTGCTGATCGTAAACCAATGGACGAGATCCTGGCGATGCTTGCCCCGTATAAGCGGGTGCTGGTGCTGGGCTGCGGCGGGTGCGTGACCGTCTGCCTCACAGGCGGCGAGAAGCAGGCCGACCTGCTGGCCAGCCAACTCCGCCTGGCGGCCACCGCTGCCGGCCGTGCCGACCTGCAGGTGGATGTGGACTGCATCACCCGCCAGTGCGACCAGGAATTCACCGCCAACCTCAAGAAGCCCCTGGACCAGTACGACGCCGTTCTGTCCATCGCCTGCGGCGTGGGCGTGGGCTACATGAGCGAGCAGTTCCCCAAGGCCACCGTGCTGCCGGGCCTCAATACCACCAGCTTCGACGCCAACACCAAAAAGGGCGTCTGGCAGGAGTACTGCGGCGGCTGCGGCGATTGCATGCTGGCTGAGACTGGCGGCATCTGCCCGATCGTGCGATGCTCCAAGAGCCTCGTCAATGGCGCCTGTGGCGGCACCAGCAACGGCAAGTGCGAGGTCTCCAAGGACATGGATTGCGGCTGGTACCTGATCTTCAAGAAGCTCCAGGAAACCGGCAGACTCGACCTTTACACCAAGCTTCGCCCCGCCAAGAAGTGGTCCAAGGATCGCTGCGGCAAGGGTGCTCGTCGCCTGACCCACACCGAACTGATGGAAATCGAGGAGACGTCGAAATGACCGCCCCCGCTGAAAATACCCCTGTGAATCCAAACGAGCCCGTCTCCAAGCTCCAACGCGAGTTTGAGGCCGGTCACTTTGTCGTGTCCGGCGAGATCGGACCGCCCAAGGGCACCAACATCGGCAAGTGCCTGCACGAGGCCGAAGAGTACCTAAAGAACACTGTCGTTGCCGTCAACGTCACGGACATCCAGACGGCTGTCATGCGGACAGGCTCGATGGCGCTCAGCCACATGCTTGTCGACCGCGGGATAGAGCCCATCTTCCAGATGGTCACCCGCGACCGCAATCGCCTGGCCCTGCAGAGCGACCTGCTGTCAGCATACTGCCTGGGCATTCGCAACGTGCTGGCCCTGACGGGCGATCACGTCTCCATGGGCGACCACGCCGATGCCAAGCCAGTATTTGACCTCGACAGCGTCGGACTGCTCCAGGCGATCACCACCCTCGAAGCCGGCCACGACATGGGGCTGGACATGAAGGGCAACGCCAATAACCTTGACGGCGCCCCGAAGTTCTTCAAGGGCTGCTGCGTGACGCCTTGCGCCGACGAAGTCGAGCCGCAGATCCTCAAGCTGCAGAAGAAGGTCGAAGCCGGCGCCCAGTACGTTCAGACGCAGGCCGTCTACGAACCTGCCGCGTTCGAGAAGTTCATGAACGACATCCGCAAGCGCGGCATCAAGGTGCCGGTGCTGGTGGGCATCGTCATGCTCAAGACCGCCGGCATGGGAAAGTACATGAACAGTTCAGTCCCGGGCGTCAAGGTCCCCGACTGGATCATCAAGAAGCTCACCGAAGCCTCCAAGGAAGACCGCCAGAAGGTCTCCATCGACATCTGCGGGCAATTGGTCCGCGAGATGAAGGACATGTGCCAGGGCGCCCACCTGATGACCTTGGGCTGGGACCACTGCGTCCCGGACATCATCAAGGCCGCCGGCCTGGCGTAAGCCAGCCACTCTGTACAACACATGAGAGCCCAGCCACTTGGCTGGGCTTTCTTTGTAGGGGGAACCGCCACCGGCGATTAGGAGGACTTCCACTTATCCGGGAGCACCGGCCCGAATAGAATTCCTCAGCCGCGGCTGCCCCGCCGTGCGCCATGGAGGGACGCTCGATGTCCGTAAAGCGGGGCAAGAGGGGCAAACAGGGCCGGAAGCTCGAATCCCAATTTGGGCAAGTGGTTCAATTTGAGCCGCTGGAGCCCAGACTGCTGATGACCGGCATTGCAACGCCGGACTTCGTGGTGTTGCCGACGGGGATAAACCAGCCGGCCTACACGGACGGCAGCGGCCTGACACCCTCCCAAATCTGCCATGCATATGGGATCGACCAGACGATGTTCGGCTCGGTGGTTGGCGACGGCAGCGGACAGACCATCGCGATAGTTGACGTCTACGACGCCCCCAATATCCAGGCGGACCTTCGGGCGTTTGACCAGCAGTTTGGCCTGCCCGACCCCACGCTGGTCGTCGTCGGGCAGGACGGTTCGTCCAACCTTCCTGACTCCGATCCATCTGGCCCGGGCAACTCCTGGGCCCTCGAGTCGTCCCTTGACGTAGAGTGGGCCCACGCGATTGCCCCGCAGGCAAAGATCGTCCTGGTTGAAGCGAACAGTCCGTACGATACTGACATCTTCGCAGCCGTGAATACGGCGAGGAAATACAAGGGCGTTTCGGTGGTGTCGATGAGTTGGGGCGGCAGCGAGTTCTCGGGGCAGTCAAGATTCAACAAGTACTTCAAGACCCCCGCCCACCACGGCGGTGGCGTAACGTTCATCGCATCCTCCGGGGATAGCGGGGCGTACGACTCGCCAGGCAGCAGGGGCGTCTCGTGCCCGGCCTCATCGGCATACGTGCTTTCCGTGGGTGGCACAACACTATCGACCGACCGCAACGGCGATTACATGGGCGAGAGCGGCTGGGGCAATGGCGAGATGAGTTACTACTACGGCGGCTCGGGCGGTGGCCTGAGTAGCTACGTTCGCCGCCCCTCGTACCAGAAGAAGACGGTCCCCAAGGGCACCGTTTACCGTAGCGTGCCCGACGTCTCTTTCGTCGCAGACCCAAGCACCGGGGCAGCCGTCTACGACTCATGGGATAGCCCCTCGTCGCCATGGATCCAGATCGGGGGCACCAGCCTGTCCGCCCCCATGTGGGCGGGCGTCATTGCGATAGTAAACCAGGGGCGGGCATTGGCCGGGAAGAGGTCCCTCAACGGCGTAAAACAGACCATACCAATGCTCTACAAGCTACCCGCCAGCGACTTCAACGATATCACCGCCGGCAATAACGGCTACACCGCCACATCGGGCTTCGACCTTGTCACCGGACGCGGAACCCCAATAGTCAACCTGCTGGCGATGGACATGGCCGGCCTGCCAAAGACGGCGGTTAAGGCCGCCCCGGCTGCCACATCGCGGTTGGTCCAAACGGTACAGGCCGCTGCACACTTCAGCACGTCGACACCAGTCAACGCAATAATCCAACGCAGACCTGCGTATACATACAGGAATAGCCTGGACCCAGAAATGCCGATGAATGTGGATGAGTTGTTCGGTGCCCTGACCCCGATAAGGAAGTGGCGGTTCAGGGAAATCCCCCTATGAGTCGGGGCGTAAGTGATTAATATAATCAGACTTTGAATGGTCAGTGCCTGTTTGCTCTTACAATTCCAGACCGACAAGAGTGCATCCTCGCCAAAGGGAGCAGTAAATGGTTCAGCACCGCGCGTCCGAACGGGAAGGATCGAACCTGTGGGATCTGACAATGCAAGGCTTCGCACCCACGCCCAAACGCTCGGATAGCCCCGCCCCGCCGCACCTGGCAGCCTGCGTCGAGGAACTGGAGTCGCGGCTGCTGCTGTCCGTCGCGGTGGCCACACCAGACTTCGCGCGTTTTCGTCCGGTCGGCCCGGTCCAGCCTGCCGCCGCCACCAGCCCGGTGGGGCTCACGCCCGCCCAGGTCCGCCACGCGTATGGGATTGACCAGACGATGTTTGGCTCGGTGGTGGGCGACGGAAGCGGGCAAACGATCGCGATTGTGGACGCGTATAATGACCCCAACATTGTGGCGGACCTTCACGCCTTTGATGTGCAGTTTGGCCTGTCGGACCCAACGCTGATCCGCTTGGGCGAGACCGGCACCACCACGCTGCCAGGGACCGACCCCGCGGGTCGGGGCAACTCCTGGGCCATGGAAATATCGCTGGACGTCGAGTGGGCACACGTCGTGGCGCCCAAGGCGACCATCGTCCTGGTCGAGGCCAACAGCCCCTCCGACACCGACCTGTACGCCGCCATCGACACAGCCAGGAAGTACCCCGGCGTATCGGCGGTCTCCATGAGCTGGGGCGGCGGCGAGACTTCGCAGACATACGACACCCACTTCACCACGCCCGCCGGCCATACTGGCGTAACGTTCGTCGCCTCCTCGGGCGACAGCGGCGCTTACATCAGTTCCCGAACACTCGGCGTGGAGAGCCCGGCATCATCGCCAAACGTGCTGGCCGTGGGCGGGACACGCCTGACCACAAACAGCAGCGGCGCGTACCTGGGCGAGAGCGGCTGGGGCAACGGCACATCCAGTTACAGCTATGGCGGCTCCGGCGGCGGCATCAGCCGATATGTCACGATCCCCTCCTACCAGAGGGGCGTCATGACCCAGAGCACGACCAAACGCGGCGTGCCTGATGTGTCCTTCCTGGCCGACCCCGCAAGCGGCGTGGCGGTGTACGACTCCTGGGACAGTCCATCGTCGCCGTGGGCGCAGATCGGCGGGACCAGCCTGGCCGCACCGATGTGGGCGGGCGTCATCGCCCTTATCGACCAGGGGCTGGCCCTAGCCGGCAAGCCCACGCTGGATGGCGCGACCCAGACCATTCCGAAGATCTACGCGCTACCTGGCAGCGCCTTCCACGATATCACGAGCGGCAACAACGGCTACGCTGCCGGCAGCGGATATGACCTCGTTACCGGGCGCGGCAGCCCAATAGTCAACCTGCTGGTTGCCGACATGGTCGGCTCGCCAGCTTCGGTGATCACGGTCGTACCGACAGTCGGCACGCTGACCGTCAATCCCGCATCCGTTGTCGCCGGCGCCTCTGTGACGCTGACGGCCGCGGGCGTGCAGGAAACCGGCGGCACGATCAAGAGCGTGACGTTCTACCGCGAGAGCGACGGCCTTGCCGGCCTGACTGGCGACACGCTTCTGGGCAGCGGCACGCAGAGCGGCACTACCTGGACGCTCTCGACCGCCACCGCAGGCTTGGCCCCAGGCACGTACACCTATTACGCCGTTGCCACCGACGCCGCCAACGTCACCAGCATGGCGGCCGTCTGCACGGTAATGGTGACCGCGCCGGCCCCGGTCAACGACAACTTCTCCGCCGGAACAGTACTGACGGGCACGGCTGCCCACGTGGTCGCCACAAATGTCGGCGCGACCAGGGAAACCGGCGAGCCCGTGGTCTACGGCACCGGCGGAGGCAAGTCGGTCTGGTACACCTGGACCGCCCCGGCCAGCGGCAGGGTTACCATCGACACCGCCGGCAGTTCATTCGATACCACGCTTGGCGTCTACACAGGCAGCACGGTCTCGACCACTACGGCGGTGGCCACCAATGATGACATCAGCGTTTACAATGCCAACAGCGTCGTGAGCTTCATGGCAACCGCAGGCGTGACCTACCACATCGCCGTGGACGGTTACGCCGCAGCCAGCGGCAGCATCGTGTTGAACCTCGCCGAGACGGTCGCACCGGCGAACGACGCCTTTTCCGCCGCCCATTCCCTGGCCGGCCGAGGCGTGACCTGGACCGGCACCAACGTCGGCGCCACGCGGCAGAGCGGCGAGCCATACATCGCCAACAACGGCGGCGGGGCCAGCGTGTGGGTCGCATGGACCGCCCCCACGAGCGGCGCCGTCAGCCTCAACACTTACGGCAGCAACTTCGATACCATGCTGGGAGTGTATACCGGCAGTTCGGTCTCCGCCCTAACCCTGGTCGCCAGCAACGACGACGACCCCGCAGGCTGGACGCTGACCAGCGCCCTGACCTTCAACGCCGTGGCCGGCCAAACGTATTATTTTGCCATCGACGGCTACAACGGCGCCATGGGCAATATCGTGCTGAACCTGGCGTAACTCCAAACAACG
>Ga0265339_10001424_pt1 | contig 17734 bp, 20 predicted proteins | sample 4CB219metaG_FD_202085 | JGI IMG/M metagenome (GOLD analysis project Ga0265339, IMG submission 202085) | Rhizosphere microbial communities from Carex aquatilis grown in University of Washington, Seatle, WA, United States - 4-CB2-19 metaG | ecosystem: Host-associated > Plants > Roots >... | reverse complement strand
GGCGAATACTGCAAAGGCTGCGGCATGTGCGTGGCCGAGTGCCCGCGCAGCGCGATGGAAATGCAGGAAAAGCACCAAGAGGTGAGCGCATGACCGTCGAACTGTTGAGCGCCAATCATGGCGCCGCCCTGGCGGCGACGCTGGCGGCGCGCGCCAACCGCAAGGGGCGCGGCTTCTGCAGCGGCGTCTATCCGATCACGCCGTCCACCGAATGCATGGAGTATCTCTGTCAGCAGAAAATCGAGAAGGGCCGGGTCATCCGGGTGGAGAGCGAGCACAGCGCGATGGGCGTGTGCATCGGCGCCGCGTCCGCCGGCGCCCGCAGCTTCACCGCAACCTCGTCCAACGGCCTCGCCTACATGTACGAAAACTGCATCGCCGCGGCGAGCTTGCGCTTGCCGGTGGTGCTGGCGGTGGCCAACCGAACCATGGGCCCGCCCTGGAACATCTGGGCCGATCACAGCGATGCGCTCACCTTGCGCGATCACGGCCTGATCCAGTTCTACTGCGCCGACAATCAGGAGCTGTTCGACAGCGTGCTCTCAGCCTTCCGCCTGGCGGAAGACAAGCGCGTGATGATGCCCGTAATGGTCAACATGGAGGGCTTCATCCTGTCGCACACCGTGGCCCAGACCGAGATTCCCGACCAGGGCCAGGTGGACGACTTCCTGCCGCTGACCGACATCCCGCATCGCCTGGGCCACACGCCCCACACGCTGGGGCAGATCGAAATCCCGCACCAGACCGAGATGCATCGCTGGCAGCACCACACCGCCATGTTGGAGGTGCCGAAGATCTATGGTGAAATCCAAAGCGAATTCGAAGCCGTGTTCGACCGCCGCCTCGCCGATGCGGTCGTCGCCTATCGCGCCGAAGATGCGGACACGCTGATCGTCTCGATGGGCACCATCGGTTCCACCGCCGAACGCGTGGTGGACACGCTCCGCGCCGAAGACCAGCGCGTCGGCGCGCTGCGCGTGCGCCTGTTCCGCCCGCTGCCGGTAGAAGCGATCCGCTCCCACTATGCCGGCAAGAAACGCATCGCCGTGATCGACCGCAATATCAGCCTGGGCCTCGGCGGCGTCTTGTGGTCGGAAACCCGATGCCTCGCAGACCCCGGCACGGTGGTGCAGAACTATGTGGCGGGGCTGGGCGGGGGCGACGTGCGCCCCGAACATCTCGTCGCCATGCTGGCCAATCTCGAGCAGCGCAAATTTTCCGGCGCGCCAGCCATGATGGAGGCCGTGTGATGTTCGAACCGGCATTGGAAGGCATGGCACAGACCGCGCTCGATCGCTGCGAGCCCCTGTTTCGCAAAGGCAACACCAACTGCGGCGGCTGCGGCATGTCGATCACGCTGCAGATGCTGCGCCACGCCGTGGCCGAGCGGCCGGTGCAGCTCATCGTTCCGGCAAGTTGCGCCGCGGTGGCCGGCGGCACCTTTCCGCAGTCGACCTTCGGCGTCCCCACGCTGATGACCACATTCGCCTCGGCCCCCGCGGCGGCGAGCGGCATCGCCAGTGTGGCGGCGCTCAACGGCGAAGAGCTGCGCACCATCATCCTGGCGGGCGACGGCGGCACGTTTGACATCGGCTTCGCCTGCCTGTCGGCGGCGGCCGAGCGCAACGAGGACATCCTCTACATCTGCTACGACAACGAGATCTACGGCAACACCGGCGGGCAGCGTTCGTCCGCCACGCCGGCGGGCGCCGTCACCACCAACACGCCCGACGGCAAGCTGGAGCAGAAGAAAGACATCCTCGCCATCCTGGCGGCGCACCGCATTCCTTATGCCGCTTCGATCTCGCTCGCCCACGCGGAGGACACCCATCGCAAGATGCGCACCGCGCTCGACCAGAAGGGCTTTCGCTTCCTGCATGTGCTCTCGCCGTGCCCCACCGGATGGAAGTCGGAACCGGCGCTGGGCCTGGAGCTGGTGCGCCTCGCGGTGCGCTCGGGCCTGTTCCCGGTCTACGAAATCTTCGACGGCAAGCGTCATGTGGTGAACATCGAGCCGGATTTCTCCGACGAAGCGCTGAACATGTATCTGTCGCTGCAGCGCCGCTTCCAGAAATCGGGGCTTGAGGCCGCCGACCTGCGCCCGGCGATCGACCGCTATTGGCAGAATCTGCGTTCGCTGAGCGGCCGCATCGTCCCCGCGCGGCGCGACGGGTGAGGGGGAGTGATACCGTGTTTAAGGTAACGCACGAAACCATTATTGTCATTCCCGGCCGAGCGAAGCGAGGGGAAGGGAATCCATGTGTTGCGCAGGTTTCTGGATTCCCTTCCCTCGCATCGCGCGGAACGCGATGCTCGCCGGGAATGACAAATTTGATTTGATGAACGTTCTAAACATCGGAACCCGCCCATGAGAAAATATGTCGGCGAACGGATCAAGGCGCTGCGCGAGGCGCAGGACATGACGCTGGCGCAGGTGTCCAAGCTGGCCGGCATCGACGCGGAACGGCTCAGCGCCTACGAGGAGGGTCGCGCCGTTCCCCCCATCGGCGCGGTGATCCAGCTCTCGCGCGTGCTCGGCTCGAAGATGGAAGGCTTGCTGCACGGCGGCGGCACCGTCTCCGAACATCTGACGATCTGCCGCTCGGGCGAGTCCCTCGGCGGCGATCAGGGCGACACCGAGCAAAGCTACGCCTACGCGACGCTGACGCGCCCCGGCACCGCGGGCCACCGGATGGAGCCGTTCTTTCTCACCTTCGACCCTGCAAAAGCCCAAGGCGTGCCGATCACCCATGACGGGCAGGAGTTCGTCTACATCGTCGAGGGCGTCATCGAGCTGTTCTACGACGGCCGCCGCTACCGGCTGGAACAAGGCGACAGCGCTTATCTGGATTCCTCGCTGCCCCACACCTTCCACGGCCTGGGAGATCGCGTTGCCAAGATGCTGGCGGTGGTGAGTTCGTGAGGGGGGCCTAGCTGATGTTGAAGGCGGCGATCTTCATCCTGACTTAGATGCGAGTGGCACTTCTGTCCCAGCCGGAGAGAACATGAGTATGACCAGTCGCCGAAGTTCGGTCATGGCTCTGAGTTTCTCAACAGCAAGGTGAGCCATGAGGGTTCGCATTCCACTCGCCGTAAGGAATCTGTTGATTTGATCGATGATCACCCGCTTGTCGGGATCGCGATGAAATTCCATTGCATTCATCCAAAGGTGGAATGCACTCTCCAAATCGTAATGCTTGCCACAGATTCCAAAAGTCATTTCGAGTGGCAAATGTTCGACCTGGAATTGCGCCAAGAGGTGGTTCAGGTAACCGCAAAGCCTTTGGTTCTGGACTGCACGTCGCTCAATCAGCTTGCGGACTCTTAGAAAACCATACAATTGCTTGTCGTTGTTCAGTCCCGCAAGCGGCCTAAAAAGGTGAAGGAACGCAGCCCACTGTTCCTCGTCAAACGCGCCGGTCTCCACCGATGATTGTGGCTGTGGCGATTGGAGTCCGGCAAATTTGAACGACAGATGGAAGTTGTCCGTCGAGCGAAGAAAGGACCGCTGGAGCAATTTCTCCACGTCCGAGACGTACACGTTCAACGCATCAACCTCGGCATCGTCGAATGCTAACTCGAACTTTTCTTCAAGCTCGCCTGTCCTTAGAACACCTTTACACGTCTTCATCTGTGTCCATTCGACCTCCGAATTAGCCTCTTACAGCACCACCGCATTGCCCCAAGGCAAAGAAATTAAGAAGACAAAGGCGGCAGGTAAACAATTCACGACTGATCTGAGAAACGGGGAATGGTGCTCCTATCACCGTATTCATCGTGTTCCTTTTTAGTCGCAGAAATTGTAGTGGCGGTCGAAGTACGCTCCCTATTTAATTGTGACCACCTCGCGCGACTAATACGTGCACAAACTCGTTTGCCAGTCTGGCAATTTGGGCCTGAATTCTTTCTTCCGACTCAACAACAGGATTATCGAGCCAGAATCGTTCGTCCCAGTCGAGTAACGAAATCTGTTTCGCGTTGTCGTCATACCCGTTGCTGAAAAACACCGCTGCAACGTTATTGGCACGAAACCTCAGTGCACGAATCATATCCCGCAGATGATCAATTGCGGGATTAGTCGTGTGAGATGATAGTATGCATATATGAGCGTCTTTGAAGTACTTCTCGAAGTAGCGCTCGACGCTTTTGTACTCTGCTAGATTCTCCTGATAACTTCGGTTCATTGTGAATAACGTTTCAACTCCGCGACGCATGCGAGGGTAAGTGATGTCGGATACGCGATTCCGTGTAAGACGTTGATGATCTATTCCGCAGAGTTTAGCGATCAAGTGCTTTTGAAAACTAGTCTTCCCTGTCTGGTCATTTCCAATCAGAATATACGTCCAATATGAGAACATTTGATGCTCCGGCTATATTCAACTGACGAGATACCGCGAAATCGGGGCGACTACCAAATGAAGTTCACATACTGAAAGATGACGTGAATTGTGAATTAGGTCACAGAGGCCCTATTCAAGGGTTGCCGCCCTCGGCCGTAAACTGTGGATCGCAGGCCTGTCATCCGTACACAGACTGATAACGCCTCCCATGTGCGAGCATTAAATTCGCCGCGCGCCTCTTGACAGAGTGGACTTCATTCCTATTTGCCATCTGACCTGCGTCCCGGCTCGTTTTTGCGCCGGGGCGCGGGCGCTCGGTTGGTTCTATCGGGAGCAAAGGCGGCAAAAGTCGAGATAAAAGATGGCAGGATTAACCTTACAAGTCCCTGGAATCACACCCGGAAACCCTCGTTTAGAGCGATTCGAATTCAAAAATGATGGAAACTCGCGAAGGCCGCGGTTGGCGGCCGCAGCGAGAGGGATGTCGGGCCTGCGCCCGTACTCGGCGGCCGGGGGAGGGAGGGGGTCCCCCCTCCCCCCTGCTTCCCGCGAAAACAATTATGTTGCCGAACCCACGCCGAACTGGGGAAGAAACCAGCCTCGCCCCGGCGCAGCGAAGGTTGGCGCTCCGCGCGGCAACCGCAACGCCGCGAAAACCTCTCCGGCGCTGGCGGCGTTCGAGGCGAAGGTCCGCGATCTCAAGCGGCGCGCCCGCGCGATCATCGCCTGCGCCAATGCCCTGATCGCCCAGCGTCCGCCGCGGCCGCGCGTTACGATCATCCACGTGACGCACATCCGGAGCGGCGTCGTCGTTCGCGAAAAGGTCGTCCGCATCCCGCATCCGCCTCGCGCCAAACCTGCCACGGGCCGGGCGAGCACGCCGCCGCGCCTACCCGCGCAGCTTGGCGAACACCGCGCGGTTCTTGTTGTCTTCCATCAGCATGGTGAAGCCCGAGATGGTGTCGAGGCCGAGCCCGCGCGGAAAGCCCGTCTCCGGGTCGGCCTCGATCTTGCTGTAGCTCGCGCCCGAGACTTTCTCCCATTTGCCGGCCGGCTTCTTGACCTCGATATTCACCACCGTGCCCAGCAGCACCATGCGGACGATGGCGTCCTTCGGCGACGACGGCTTGGTCAGGCTGGGGTGGCCGCCGATCGTTTGCCAGCCATTCGCCAGCGCCCAGCGCGTCAGTTCGTCCTTGTTCATCGCTTGCTCCGCCGTTTGCCTGCCGCTCGTTTTGGGCCACCGCCCAGGAACGGGCAAAGTATGCCCCAAGTTGGAATGCCGCGCCCGCGTTTTCCGGGGCCCGTTAGCATTTTGTCAACCTCTGCCCCCTCGGCGCGTTTCACCTTCGATAACCTTCGAAGACTATGATTGTGACAACTGATTTGAGCATTTCAGGATTGTATTGCTATCGAGATTACGCAGCTTCCCGGTCACGAGAAGCCATCGCGTATGCAGGGGCCGAAACGATGCCGGGGGAATTTCGCAAGGACGCGAGCGCCACATTCTCGCAGGCCGAACTGAATCGGATTCTGGCTCAGCACGAGCGCTACGCCATGCAGCGGGGCGGCGCACGGGCCCTGCTGAAGTACGCCAGGCTTGAGGGGCTCAACCTGGCGAACCGCAATCTCAAGGAAGCGGAGTTTTCCGGCGCGTCGTTTGTTCGCGCCAATCTGTTCGGTTCGAACCTGATGCGCGCAAGCCTCTATTGCGCCGATCTGCGGCGCTGCGATCTGCGCAATGCGAACCTTTCCGGCGCGGATCTGCGCGGCGCGTCGCTGAACGGTGCAAACCTGTCGTATGCCGTGCTCGATAATGCCGATTTGCGCTCGGCGGTGATGATGAAGATGGGCCCCGACGGCTTTTGCATTATCGATCGTGTGGAGTCCTCCGAAGGCGGGCGCGGGTTGCGGCCTGTCGGCGTCGATTTCTCGAATTGCTCGATGCGCCATACCTCGTTCGGAAACGCCCAGCTGGACGGGGCCAATTTCAGCGGTGCGGTGCTGGAGGGCGCGAAATTCAAGGGCGCAAAATTGGTCAACGCGATCTTCCGCGGCGCCGTGCTGACCGGCGTGTGTCTGCAGGATCTCAATGCCACGCCGGAAGCTCTGGAAGGGTGCGTTCTCGACGTGTCGGCGCAGGCGCAGGCCAAGGCCGCTTCGCTGAAAGCCAAACTCGATGCCCATCAAGAGTGGGTCTCGTCCGATGGCAAACAGGGCGCCGCGGCGGTTCTCGATGGTGAGGATTTGCGTCCGTTGCATAAGCTGTTTGCCGGCCGCCAACTGACCGGGCTTTCGGCTCGCCATACGATTGCGATCGGCATCGATTTCTCCAAGTGCCAGCTACAGGGTGCAAGGTTCGAAGGCGCGGATTTGCGGGAAGCGAATTTCTCCCACGCCGAGCTAAGCGGCGCCTCGCTAAGGGCGGCGAAGCTCGGGCACGCCAAGTTCCATGGCGCCTTACTCAAGCGGCTCAATCTGCTGAGCGGCGAAATCGTTTCGCCGGATTTGTCCGGCACGGAGGTTGCGGAAGAACAACTGGTCGGCGCGATCTTGGACGACGCCGTCGTTGCCGCACACGCCGCAGGTTAATCTCTCATTAGGTTTTGTGTTCGACAGTGGGCGGGCGAAAGATAGTTCGCACCAGGGAGTCTGGCCCATGGGCCGTACAGCACCCTTTGTCGTGGCCCCCAAATCCGACACCAGTCTTCCTTCCGGCATCGGCGAAGAACTTCGCATGGACAAGGTGATGGCCGAACTGACGCTCGCCTTCGCACGCGACATCGAAATCGCGAATGGGGAGGCGGCTGGCGAAAGATGGTCGGCGGCATGGTCGCTGGCGTTCGTCGTGGTCAGCAGCGCCGTGCTGTGGACTCTCATCGCCGTTGTGATCGCCGCGTTCCTTTAGCGCCGCCGCCGCGCGGATTTGACAAACACTGCCTTGACGCACTGTATTCTCCACCGCGTGGATTACCGCGCTGGAGACATGCGGATGGCTGAAACGGCAAAGCACACGATGCGGCTGGGACCCTTCGTGAAAGTTGCGCGCCCCGAAATGATCGAGGCGATCGCGCTCGCCGGGTTCGATCTGGCCGTGGTGGACATGGAACATGTGCCGGTCAGCCAGAGCGATCTTTATCCTCTGGTCCTGGCGGCCGAGCGGCGCAATCTGCAGCTGATCGTGCGCATTCCCGCCCGCGAAGAACCCTATTTCAAATGGTGTCTCGATCTCGGCATCCGCCACATCCAGGTGCCGTTTGTCGAAACGGCCGAGGACGTGGCCGCCTGCATCCGCAATTCCTATTTCAGTCCGCAAGGCATGCGCGGGATGTGCGGCTTCGTTCGTGCCGCGGATTTTTCCGCCAAGCCGCGCGACGAATATCTGGCCGGCGCCAACCAGGCCACACAGCTGATCTTCCAGATCGAAGGCCAGCGCGGCGTCGCCAATCTGTCGGAAATCCTCGAAGCCGTGCCAAAAGGCTGCGTACTGTTTATCGGGCCAACCGATCTGTCCCAGTCGCTGGGCAAGCCCGGCCAGATCTGGGATCCCGAAGTCGTCGGTCAGGTCGAAACCATCGTTGCGAAATGTAAGGCCAAAGGCGTCAGCGTCGGCATTTTCACCGACACACCGGAAGGCATCGGCTTCTGGGCGCAGCGCGGCGTCGGCCTGATCGAGTATGCAACCGATCTGAACATCTTCATGGCCGGCGCGGCCTGGCTGCGCAAGGAAGCCAAGCTCTAGGTTGCAGGCTGTCGCTTAACCATATGCGCGCGGTTTCGCGCGACGGCACGCCGCGCAGGAAATTGGCGCAAAACCCCGCAACTTCCGTTAGATAAGCGGGCCCTCTTTGCGATCGTCCGAGATGAACGCTTGGCTGCATGCGCTGAAACCATACGAACGCCACCTTTCTGCGGGGGCGATGGCGGGCGGCTTCGCCTTCGACAACGTTTCCTATGGGCGGGTGGATCATCCCGTCACCCAGACTCTACTGCTCGTCTATCTTCTGGTGGCGGCCGTCTCGATCACACTGCTGCATTACCTGGAGGGCCGTACCGAGACCGAAGGGCTCGTGGCCAAGCTGCGCGGCACTTTGCCGGCGGTCGCACAATTTGTGTTCGGCAGCCTGTGGAGCGCGTTTCTGGTGTTTTATGCGCGCAGTGGCACTTTGGCGGCGTCGTGGCCGTTCCTGCTGATCCTTGCGGCCATCTTCATCGGCAACGAAGTGTTCCGCGTTTATCATTCGCGCTTGATCTTTACCGCCGTGCTCTTCTTCTTCGCGCTTCTGTCCTATGCGATCTTCATGGTGCCGGTGTTCACGCACACGATCGGCACCTTCACCTTCCTGCTGAGCGGTGCGGCCGCGGTAGTCGTCTTCGCATTCTTCCTGAAGCTGCTCAATTGGGTGAGTTCCACTAGGCTTGGAGAGGTGCGATGGCAGATCGCAGTTGGCGTCTGCGCGGTGTTCGCCGCCGTCAATGGCCTATATTTCCTCAACGTCTTGCCGCCGCTGCCTCTGGCCTTACAGAAAGTCGATGTCTTCCATTCCATCAAGCGCATCGGACCCGTCTATTATGCTTTGGGCGAGCAACAATCCTGGAACGTGTATCTCGGCATCCCGCCTATCATCCATAAGATCGACCGCGAGCCGATCTATGTCTTCAGTGCGGTGTTTGCGCCTATCAAGCTCTCCACCACAGTTGTCCATCGCTGGCAGCGTTACGACAGCAAGACGGGACAATGGGTCGCCAAGCAGAACGTGACCTTCTCGATCATCGGCGGGCGGGGCAACGGCTATCGCGGCTACAGCAAAAGAACCAACCCGGAGCCGGGCCTCTGGCGCGTCGACATCGATATGGTGGATGGACGGCTGATCGGGCGAACGGAATTTGCCGTGGTCGACGGCGCCGGGACGGCGCCGGTCACCGCGGTTCTCGACTGACCACCCAATAATACTTCTGCGACTGGTTTGCATTAAGATGGGCAGTTGCCCATATGCTTATGCAGGCCCCAATCCGGAGGTTTGCGTGAATGAATCAGCCCACACACGGCGCAATTTCCTGGCTTCCGTCTCGTTCGCCACACTGGCTTCATGGCCTTTGTCCGCGCGGGCGGCGGCGCCTCAAGAAATCGTGATCGCAGTGTTTGCACCCTCGGGCAAGAACCTGGGCACGGCGCGGCTGCCGAAGATCGTCAAATCGGACTCCGAATGGAGACAGGCGCTATCGCCTGAACAATATGATGTGACGCGTCACGCCGGCACCGAGGCGGCGTTCAGCGGCGATACCTGGAACAATCATGCCGACGGACTCTACCGCTGCATCTGTTGCGACACGGCGCTGTTTGATTCACGCACCAAATTTGAATCCGGGACCGGCTGGCCGAGCTTCTGGCAGCCCATCGCCAAGATGAACGTAGTGGAGACACACGACAGAAGCTTTCTCATGGATCGTATTGCGGTGTCGTGCGCGCGCTGCGACGCGCATTTGGGCCACGTCTTCGATGACGGGCCCAATCCGACCGGCCTGCGCTACTGCATGAATTCGGCGGCGCTGCACTTTGCGCCGCGTGCCGCCGCTTGATGGAGCCCTCGATGTCGAAATTCATCTTTCCGATTGCCGCCGCAATGCTCTTGCTCTGCGCAAGCTCCGCGTGCGCCGATGAAACGGCACGTGCGTTGCCCCCACCAGCATTCGACACCGAAGGTCCGCAGAACCCCGCCAGCGAAACTGCGGTTCTCGCAGGCGGCTGCTTCTGGGGCATGCAGGGCGTGTTTCAGCATGTGAAAGGCGTCAAGCAGGTTACGGCCGGATATTCGGGCGGCGGCGGCGACACCGCCCATTATGAAACGGTCGGCACAGGGCGCACCGGGCACGCCGAATCCGTCGAAATCGTCTTCGATCCGCGGACGATCAGCTACGGCCAGATTCTGCGCATCTATTTCTCAGTGATGGATCCGACGACGTTGAACTATCAAGACCCGGATGAGGGCACGCAGTATCGCTCGAAGATATTCTTCGCTGGCCCTGTGCAGCAGCACATCGCACAGGCCTATGTCGCGCAGCTCACCAAAGCGCGTGCATTTTCACAACCGATCGTCACGCAACTCGGAGCGCTTAATCGATTCTACCCTGCTGAGGGCTATCACCAGAATTATCTGATCAACCATCCGGACCAACCGTATATCGCCGTCAACGACATGCCGAAGATCGTCACCCTGCGGCGCTTGTATCCGCAATTCTATATGGACCGGCCGGTTACGCTCACGCGCTAGCTTCTATTCGTACCAGCTGTGGCCGTTGCGCTCGTTCAGTGCAAAGGCGCTCGACGGTCCCCAGGTGCCCGCCGTGTAGGGCGCCGGCTTCATGTTGCGGTCTTTCCAGCCGTCGATGATGGCGTCGATCCACTTCCAGGCCGTTTCCACCTCGTCGCGGCGCACGAACAGGAAGGAATTTCCCTTGAGCGCCTCGAGCAGCAGCCGTTCGTAGGCGATGCGCCGGCGTTTGCCCTTGAAGGCGTCGCTCAGGTTCAGGTCCAGCGACAGAGGCCTCAGCCGCATGCTGTCCAGGGTGGGCCGCTTGTTCATCAGCTGCAGCGAAATCTCCTCTTCCGGCTGTAGGCGGATGGTCAGCCTGTTGGCCATGACGTCGGTGTTGGGAAAGATGGAGTGGGGCAGGGGGCGAAACTGCACCACGATCTGCGTGCTGCGGATGGGCAAGCGTTTGCCCGTGCGCAGGTAGAAAGGCACGCCTGCCCACCGCCAATTGTCGATATGGGCGGCGAGGGCCACGAATGTCTCGGTGTTGCTCTTGGCGCCGCCGGTTTCCTCGGTGTAACCGGGAACCGGGCCTTCGTCCGAGAAACCCTTGCGGTATTGGCCGCGCACGGTCTGGCGCTCGACATCGTCGGCGCCGATCTGGCGCAGCGAGCGCAGTACCTTCACCTTCTCATTGCGCACGGAATCCGGATCGAGGTCCGACGGCGGCTCCATCGCCACAAGGCAGAGAAGTTGCAGCAGATGGTTCTGCACGATGTCGCGCAGGGCTCCATAGGAATCGTAATAGGACCAGCGCCGCTCCACCCCGATGGTCTCGGCGACGGTGATTTGTACGTGCTCGATGGAATCCTTGTTCCATAGGGGTTCGAAGAAGGTATTGGCGAAGCGCAGCGCAATCAGGTTCTGCACCGTTTCCTTGCCGAGATAGTGATCGACCCGGTAAATGCGGTTTTCGCTGAAGGCCTCGGCTAAAGCCGTTTCGATCTCGCGGCACGATGCGAGATCGTGACCGATCGGTTTTTCGATGGCGATGCGTGCGCCGTCATGGGCAAGCCCCGCCGCCTTGAGCTGGTGTGCGATGGGGCCGAAGAAGTCGGGCGAGGTGGACAGGTAATAGACGCACGTCCCCACGCCGTCGAGCAGCTTGGCCAACGGGGCGTAATCCTTCGCCGCGTTGATGTCTCCTGCACAATAACGCAGCCGTGCGGCAAACCGTCCCCAGGCCTCTTCGGAAAAATCCTTGCCGGCCCGCTCGACGACCGCGCTGCGGGTCTGGGCGACGAAATCCGCCTCGCTGAGCGCGGTATGCGCGAAGCCGATCACCGCAAGGTCGGCCGGCAGATGCCCCTCAGAGTCGAGGAAATAGAGCGAGGGGTACAGCATCTTCTGGGCGAGGTCGCCGGTTGATCCAAAAAATATGATCGCCTTTTTGTCCGTCATCCGCCTGTCCCGTGGAACGCGCGGGGTGCCCGCGCAACAGTCAACTTACGCGAAACCGTGCTGTCAGAGAAAGCTCTCTCTGAAAGACACTTCCATGAAGCGCGCCCGGGAATGACGGCCGGTTCCAGCCTTGCCGCCGTCACCGCGAGCCAGGCTCCCGTCCGGTTTTGCTTTGCGCTACACTGCGTTGCTTCCGGGGGGCAGCCGCGCATGGAACAATCGTCGTTTCAACCCTTCGTCCTGTTTGGGCGATCGCACGAGATCGTACTGGTCCTCACCGTGCTGGTGCCGATCATGCTGTCGATCCTGGTTCGCGTCACCGGGAACCGCACGTTCGCGCGCCTGATCCGCTGGGTATTCGCCGTCGCAATCCTTGGCGCCTGGACCTTTTGGTACATCATCGCAACGCGCCACGGCTGGCTGGACCTCGGCAATGAACTGCCGATGGATTTGTGCAGCTGGGCCGCTATCGCGACTGTCGTCACGCTGATCCGTCCCGGTCAGAAGAGCTACGAACTGGCGTATTTCTGGGCCTTGGCGGGCACGGTGCAGGGCATCTTGACGCCCGGTGTCCCATTCGATTTCCCCGAACCCCGCTTCATCGAGTTCTCGGTCTTCCATGGCGGGATTATCGCGTCGGTGCTGTTTTTGACGCTGGGTCTGAAGTTGCGTCCTTATCCGGCCTCGCTCCCGCGCGTCATCGGCTGGACGTTTCTCTATGCGCTGATGGCGGGGATCGTCGATTGGCAGTTCGGTGTGAATTACGGATTCCTGCGAGCCAAGCCGCCGCACGCCAGTCTTTACGACCTTATGCCTGCCTGGCCTTGGTATCTGCCCGTGGTGGTCGTGTTGGGAATACTCTCGACCTTGATCTGTTACGCGCCGTTTTTCCTGGCTGATGGGATAAGGCCTCTGCGGAAATGAAAAAGGCCGGAAGCGGGGCTTCCGGCCTTCAAAAACTCGCGGGGCGTTCAGAAAACGCCGATCACCACCGCCCCCAAGAACAAAAACACGAAAGCGATGGTCATAAGCTGTAGGTCACGTGCCAAGGCCACCTCCCTGTCTGAGAGCATCAAAAGTCTCCGCTGAGGTCCATCCTGCGTCAAGCCTGCCGCCCTTTCGAACAAGGATTATGTATATTTAACAATATGTTGGACAAACACGGCCGGCCGGAAGCAGGTTTGGCTGAAGCAATTTAATTTCTTCATATGCTCGACTCGCCGCCCGCTTACATTCCGTTTGGTGAGGATTGCGCTGCGGGCGGCGCGGCGCGATTGCGCTTGAGGGCCGAGCCGTCCTATTCCCACCACAGATGTTCTGAAATATCGGTCCATGTCGGTTTGGGGAAAATTTGGCGGTGCGGCCGCCGGCCTTCTGGTCGGCGGGCCGGTGGGCGCGGCGCTCGGCGCTTTGGCGGGCCACTTCCTGATCGACCGCGGCGCAGCGGCTGAGGGCGGCGATCCCGGCGTGGTCTTCACGATCGCGGTCATCGCGCTCGCCGCCAAGATGGCCAAGGCCGACGGCGTGGTCACCGACGAGGAAGTGGAAGCGTTCGACCGCATCTTCTCCGTTCCGCCGGACGAGAAGGCGAGCGTGCGGCGCTTCTTCGATCTGGCACGGCAGGATACCGCCGGCTACGAATCCTATGCCGGACAGATTGCGCGCATCTTTGCGGGCAATCCTGCCGTTCTCGAGGACATCCTCGATGGTCTGTTCGAGATCGCCAAGGCGGACGGCGTGCTGCATCCTGGCGAAAGCACATTCCTGGAGCGTGTCGCCGACATCTTCGGCTTCGCGCCGGGCGAATTCCGCCGCATCCGTGCCTCGCATTTTCCGCCGGACATTTCCGATCCCTACATCGTCCTGGGCGTCGGCTACGACGCCGGTGACGACGAGATCAAGCGCACCTATTACCGTCTCGTGCGCGAGAATCATCCCGACAGTCTGATTGCCCGCGGCGTGCCCGAGGACTTCATCAAGCTCGCCACCGACAAGCTTGCGGCTATCAACGGGGCCTACGAAAAGATCCAAGCTGAGCGCGCGCACTGAAGCAGGAAAAAGCGCGGTTGTTCCTCACCGCCTTCAATTCTTATCGATCAGCGCCTGCATGAAAGGCATATAGCGCGGGCCGGACGTTATGCCAGGCGGCAGCGCTTTCTCGATCTGTTCCAACATCGGCTGCGGCAACCGCAATTCTGCGGCAGCAAAATTGTCCTCCAAATGCGCGATGGTCGTGGTGCCGGGGATTGGAACGATGTCGCTGCCCTGCGCCAAAAGCCAGGCGAGCGCCACTTGCCCCGGCGCGGCGTGCAATTCGTTGGCAATGGCGTGCACCACGGCGGTGAGCTTGATATTGGCGTCGAAGTTTTCGCCTTGCAGCCGCGGATCGTTTGTGCGGCGAAAATCGCCCTCGGGATAATCCTCGGCCCGCTTCGCGTTCCCAGTCAAAAAACCGCGTCCTAATGGTGAAAATGGCACCAATCCGATGCCGAGTTCCCGCAAAGCCGGGCGCACTTCGGCCTCGAGCCCTCGTTCCCACAGGGAATATTCACTTTGCAGCGCACTGACCGGCTGCACCGCATGGGCGCGGCGAATGGTGGCGGGCGCCGCCTCCGAGAGCCCGAAGAAGCGCACCTTGCCGGCGGCGATCAAGTCGCGGACGGCCCCGGCGACATCCTCGATGGGAACCTGCTGATCGACACGGTGCTGATAGAGAAGATCGATATGATCGGTGCGCAGGCGCTGCAAGCTGGCTTCGACGACGTCGCGTATGTGCTGCGGCCGGCTGTCGACACCCGAAAGCTTGCCGTTTTCGATGCGGAAGCCGAATTTGGTGGCGATGACGACTTCATCCCGCCGTCCCGCGAAGACTTCGCCGAGCAGCGTTTCATTCGTATAAGGTCCGTATACCTCCGCCGTGTCGAAGAAGTTGCAGCCGAGCGCGATGGCGCGATGTAGCGTGGCGACGGCCACACTCCTGTCAGCGCGGCCATAGGCGTGGCTCATTCCCATGCAGCCGAGTCCGAGGGCAGAGACTTCCAATCCTTGGGAACCGAGTTTCCTTCGTTTCAACATGATTTCTCCAGCGGTGCTCACAACGTTTCGACAATAACACGCCCAACGTCGGCGATGGCAGCTTCGCGCGCGTCGTCTGGTAGATTGGATTCGGCGAAGTAGACACAGGCCAGGATCGGCTTTCGCTTCGGCGGCCACATGATCGCGATGTCGTTGCGCGCGCCGTTCTCGCCAGTCCCAGTCTTGTCGCCGACGCGCCAATCCGCAGGCAGCCCTGCGCGCAAGCGGTGGGCGCCGAGCGTGCTCGCGACCATCCATGCTTCCAGCGTTTGACGCGAGGCAACGGACAGCGCATCGCCGAGCAAAACCTGCTTCATATCGCCCAGCATGGCGGCAGGCGTCGTCGTATCGCGCGGATCGCCGGGGATCGCGCTGTTCAACGCAGTTTCGATGCGGTCGAGGCGGCTGGTGGGATCGCCCAGCGTACGCGCGAAGAGGGTCCATCCCTTTGGTCCGCCAAGCGTGGCGAGCAAAAGGTTCGCCGCCGCGTTGTCGCTTTGCGTGACGGCGGCTTCGCACAGCGCACCCAAAGCCATCCTACCGTCGCCCACATGCGCCTTCGTGACCGGCGAATAAAACACCAGATCGTTCTGGCCATAAGAAACCAAGCGGTCGAGTCGGTCCTTATCCTTATCGACGCGCGACAGTACCGCCGCCGCCAACAGGAACTTGAACGTGCTGCACAGCGCGAAGCGCTCGTGCGCGCGATGCTCGATGCGCCGGCCGCTTTGCGTGTTGAGCACGGCCACGCCCAATCGTCCGCCAGCGCGCTTTTCGATGGCCGCGACCCGCTCGTCGACATCGCCCCCCAGTGCGGGTGCGACGGGCAACAACGCCGCGCCAAACAACGCAGTGCGCCGAGTGAGTGTCATGGTTCTTCTCCTCGTCTCGCGCTCCGGAGGCGGCCGGCCGGAGATATACGCCGATCATGTTTGGGCGGTTCGGCCTTTTTATGGGCTCACCAACCTTTTTGGAGAATCTGGTACTTGACTTATGATGATATATTGATGATATAACACTCAACGAGGCCGCTCAAACCGCAAGGAGGTTTTCTATGAGCAAGTTTGGCGTCGGCGTTGGCGAGGAATTTCCAGTCGATGAAAACGTGGCATCGCAAGAAAACGGCGAAACCGGTGGCTGCTGCGGCACGCGCGGCGAGAGGCTTCACGCCGCCGCGCGTCAGTGGCACGAGCAAAAGCGGCAATGGCGCCGGCAGAAGCGCGCCGAATGGCGCGAACGCAAACAAGCCATGCGCGAAAAGTTCCATCGTGAGTTCATCGGCGATGGCGAGGCCCAGGCGGCGCATCGAAGCGCCGCGCGCCATCTGGCGGTGGGCGCTTTGGTTCTGGTCGGACTGGCCGCGCTTCTCGGCCATCGCCATCACGACAATTGAAATCGGGGAGCCAGACCATGCACGGACATTATCACAGGCGCTTTCGCGGCATGACCGCCGAGGCGATGCGGGCCGCGGCGGCGGCCATGGAAGCCGCTGGCGAAGAGAGCGGCCGCACCACCACGCGGGTCCAGCTTGAGATGCCGCCGCAAGCGATGGATCGCCTGCAGCGCCTGAAGGACCGCACCGAAGCGGCCTCCTATGCGGAAGTCATCCGCAACGCGTTGCGCCTGTTCGAGGCCCTGGTCGAAGAACACGAGAAGGGCGCGGAATTTTCACTGAAGCGTGCCGACGGCGAGACGATTGCCTATAAGATATTCCTGTAATGTAAGATGCTCATGTGATGCCATTTCGCCTCGTCGAACGCCCTTCACCCAATCACGATGCACGCCCCGGCGGCGGCGTCATCGACATGTTGGTGCTGCACTATACCGGTATGAAGACGGCAGAAGAGGCGCTGGCGCGGCTCTGCGATTCTGCGGCGAAGGTGTCGGCGCATTACACGATCGATACTACTGGCACCGTCTACCGCCACGTTCCAGAAGAGCACCGTGCCTGGCACGCGGGCGCCTCGTTCTGGGCAGGCGAGGCCGGCGTGAACGCCCGTTCCATCGGCATCGAACTGGTCAATCCAGGCCACGAGTTCGGCTATGTTCCGTTCCCGGATGACCAGATCGCTTCCTTGATCGAGCTTTGCCACGGTATCCTGGCGCGCCATCCTATTCCGCCCCGCCGCGTGCTTGGCCACTCCGATGTGGCCCCTTCGCGCAAGACCGATCCTGGTGAGTTGTTCCCCTGGTCACGCCTCGCCGAATTCGGCATTGGTGTGTGGCCTGTCACCCGAAGCTCGCGAAGCGAGCGTAGGGTGACCGCCGGGGTTGCTTTCGCCTCCAATCTCGCCCGTTTCGGCTACGGCGTTCCGCCGCAGGTCGACGTGCCGCTCAATATCGTCACCGCCGCATTCCAGCGCCATTTCCGGCCGTCATGCATCGACGGCGTAGCAGATGGCGAATGCGCTGCCATACTCGAAGGTTTGCTCGCGACGTAGTCTTCCCGAAACGGGGGAGTACGCCCATGAAGACCATCGGCCTGATCGGCGGGATGAGTTGGGAATCCACGACAACCTATTACAGTCTCATCAACCGTGAAATGCAGAAGCGGCTCGGCGGCATGCACTCCGCCCGCATATTGCTGCATTCCTTCGACTTCGA
>Ga0265339_10001420_pt1 | contig 17763 bp, 18 predicted proteins | sample 4CB219metaG_FD_202085 | JGI IMG/M metagenome (GOLD analysis project Ga0265339, IMG submission 202085) | Rhizosphere microbial communities from Carex aquatilis grown in University of Washington, Seatle, WA, United States - 4-CB2-19 metaG | ecosystem: Host-associated > Plants > Roots >... | reverse complement strand
CACCGCGTGACTGTAATGGCCGCCGGGGGCGGCCATCGTGGGGGGATTGGTCAGAACGATATCGCCGGCCATTGTCGCGTCCCGTCTTCAGCCGGCTTTGGATTTTCGCGCGGCCATTTTGACCGCGTTGACGATCTCCGGATAGGCGGCGCAGCGGCACAAGTTGCCGGACAGGTAGTCGCGAATTTGCTCATCGTCGGGATCGGGGTGCTGGCGCAGCAGCGCCTTGGTCATCAGCACGAACCCGGGTGTGCAGTAGCCGCACTGGAAGGCGCCGCAATCGATGAAGGCTTGTTGCACGACGTCAAGTCTGCCCGGTTCCGCGAGGTGCTCGACGGTCACGACCTCCGCGCCGTCGAGGAACACAGCAAGATGCAGACAGCCCGACACCGCCCGCCCATCGACCAGCACGGTGCAGCAGCCGCACAGGCCCTGCCCGCAACTTTCTCGCGCGCCGAACAGCGCAAATTGCGTCTGCAGGATTTCGACGACGTTGTGGTGCGGCTTGACGTCGGCGCTGACCGGGCGGCCATTGAGCGTGAAGTTAATGGTGCGGGTGGCGGCGCTCATCAGTCGTCCCCGAGAGGATTGCCGGCCTTCACGCGGAGCGCACGCAGCACCGATTCAGCGGTCAGCGGCAATTCCGTGAGCCGTACGCCGACGGCATCGTCGATGGCATTGGCAATCGCCGGCGACAGGCCGAAGGTCGCGAGCTCGCCGACGCCCTTGGCGCCGAACGGCCCGTTTTCCTGAGTGGTGTCGACGGTTTCATTTTCCATCACCGCCGGCACGTCGTGAATGCCCGGAATCTTGTAGTCGGCGAGCGAGGCGTTGGTGACCTGGCCGCCGTCGATGTGCATCTTCTCGAACATGCTGAAGCCAAGCTGCATCAAAGACGCGCCGGAGAGCTGGGTCTCCACAATCTTGGGATTGATCGGCTTGCCGACGTCGGCAACGTTGATCAGCCGCGTGATGCGCACATGCCCGGTCTCGGTATCGACCTCGATCTCGACGCCGGTGCCGGCCACCATCCAGAACGGCGTCGCGTTGGTGGTAAGACCCTGTGCATCCGGCGGGATGTAATCCGGCTTGTAGGTGCCGGTGCCGACGATGTTGCCGGCCTGCATGCCGTATTTCTTGCGGAACAGCTCGCCGAGCGGGGCGTTGCTGCCCTCCGGCTCGCCGAGTTCGCGGCGCAGCGCAGCGATCTTGGCGAGGGCATCCTCGGCGGCCAGCCGCACGGCATGGCCCATATGAAACAGCGAGCGCGAGCCGAGTGTGCCCATGTCGTAGGGCGTGACATCGGTGTCGCGCGGCACCACCCGCACCGACTCGGCCGGAAGGTTGAGCACTTCGCCGACCATCTGCGCCATCGCCGTGTCGGAGCCCTGCCCCATGTCGACAGTGCCGCAATAAAGCGTGGCGCTGCCGTCGCCGGCGATATTGACGATGGCGACCGAGGTGGTCGGCGAGATTACGGCCTTGAGCGCAACAGCAAACCCGCGGCCGCGCCGCACGGTGCCGGTGCCGTGATCGAACGGTCCCTTCCAATTGAGCCGCTCGGCAATGCGATCGAGCACCTTTTCAATGGCGGCGTCCTTCAGGATGGTGCCGGTCGCTTGCGGGCGGCCCTCACGCAACAAATTCTGCTTGCGGAAGTCGAGCGGATCGCGCTTGAGGGCCCGCGCGATCATGTCGGTGTGGCTCTCGTAGGCCCACACCAACTGCGGAATTCCGAAGCCGCGCAGCGCGCCGGCCGGCGTCACATTGGTATAAAGCGCATAAGAGTCGATCCAGACATTCTCGATGTCGTAAGGACCGGCGGCCGTAAATCCTGATTTCTGCGTGACCCGCGGGCCGATGTCGGCATAGGCGCCGCCGTTCCACCACACCTCGCACTTGCGCGCGATGATGCGGCCGTCCTTGTCGAGACCACTCTTGATGCGGAACGTGCTGGGGTGCTTGGTGATGGTGTAGAACTGCTCTTCCATCGTGAGCGCGACCTTCACCGGCCGGCGCGCCAGCATCGACAGCGCAAGTGCCAGCGCCTCCATCTTGATGTAGAGCTTGCCGCCGTAACCGCCGCCGAGATACGGCACCTTGATGCGCACGCGATTTTCCGGCCAGCCGAGCAGTCGCGCGATCTCGGTGCGCACGAACGACGGGCCCTGCGCCGACGAGTAAATTGTCACGCCATCGTCGCGGTAGTCGGCGATCGACGCGTATGGCTCGAGCGCGAGATGCAATACCTTCTGCGTGCGGAAGGTGTGCTCGAAGACATGCGCAGACTGGGCAAAGGCCTTGTCGACGTCGCCGCGCCGCAGCCTGTAATCGAGCGCGATGTTTGTGCCCTTGCGCCCCTTGAGATGCTTGAGGTCGGCAAAGGTGCCGGCGGGCTTGAGCTCGGCGTGCACGACGACCTTGTTGTCGGCCGCCTCGACTTCATCGAACACCGCAGGAAGTTCCTCATACTCTGCAACGATCTGCTGCATCGCCTGCTCGGCGATGTGCGGATCGGCCGCGAGCACGACCGCAACCGGCTCACCGATGAAATGCACCTTGTCGATGGCGAGGATCGGCTGGTCGTGGAAGGCCGGCCCGTAATAGGGATCGGGAATGACCTTGCGCACGTCGGCACTGGTGTAGACGGCATGGACGCCGGGCACTTTGAGCGCCGCGCTGGTATCGACGGACTTGATACGGCCATGCGCCACCGTGCTGCGGAAAATCTTGGCATGCAGCATGCCGGGCAGCTGCATCAGGTGGGTGTATTCGGCGCGTCCGGTGACCTTCTCGCGCGCCTCAAGCCGCGGCAGCGAGCGGCCGACCTGTCTTCCGGTTGCGACCGTCGTGGCCATCAGTGCGGCGCTCCCTGAAGGGCGGCGCGCACCGCGCGGCCGGCGTAAATACGCAGCAATTCACGCTTGTAGGAGGCCGAACCACGCAGGTCGGAGAGAATATCCGCCTCGGCCACGGCAGCTTCGGCGACGTTGTCGAAGGTTTTTGCGTCGGCGCGGCCGCCAACCAGGGCCCGTTCGGCAGATTTGAGCCGCATGGTCTTTGTGGTTGCCGCGCTCACCACCACGCGAACCGATTTGACAACAGGGCCCTCGGTTGCGAGCGCGACGGCGACACCGAGCGCGGGCCAATCATCGGCCGAGCCGGCGGTGACCTTGAAATAGACGGTACGCATCGAGCCCCCTGATGGGATACGCACTTGCGTTATGAGTTCGTTCCCGGCAAGCGAGGTCTCGTAGTACCCGGTGAGCAGATCCTCGACTGGCATGGTCCGCTCGCCGCCGGGTCCAGCAACCGAAATTGTGGCGCCCAGCGCAATCAGCACAGGCGGCAGATCCATGTGCGGGTCGGCATGCGCCAGTGCCCCGCCAACGGTTGCAACATTGCGCACACGCACATTCGCAAGTCGCCGCATCGTGCGCACGATCACCGGCGCGTGACGGGCAACCTCCGATGAGTGCTCCAGAGCCGACAATGGCGTCATCGCGCCGATGGTCAGGGCACCGTCCGTTGTCGCGGCGATGCGCGTATATTCGTGACCAAGCTTGCGCAGGCTCACGAGCCGCCGCGGCCGGAACACACCGGCCTTCATCATCAGCATTAGCGCCGTGCCGCCCGCGATCGGGCGCACCTCCGGATCGTCCGGATCGATGAGCGCAATGGCTTCCTTCAGCGAAGCTGGCTCGGCCAGTTCGAACGGCGTCATCGGACCGGGCTTGCCCCATCGGCGAAGGCCGCAGCAAGCCGCGTGGTGAATTGCTTTTCCATATCCCTCGCCTTCGCGTTGAGCACGGGTTGTCCCATGCTACCCAGTTTTCCGCTCAAGGTCGCGTCGATCGAATAGTGGATGATCGTGTGCCCGCTGTCCTCGACGAGACGGGTGGCCGCGGTCGCGGTCAGCCGCCCGACCATGCCGAGCGGCGAACCTTCGACCTTGGCCTCGATTTCCTCGGGCGGCAAGATCCGCGTCATCTCGACACCCACCTTGAATTTGAAGCGCATGTAGGCGACGCGCGTTTCCAGCACCGCATTGTAATGGGTGGAATCGATCTCGGTGAGGTCGCGCACCCCCTCGATGCAGGATGCAAAGAACGGTGCGTTGCGGAGCGCCTCGAAAACCGCTTGCCGCGGTGCAGCAACTCTGATTTCACCGGCAAAATTCAAAACTGACCTGGACCGCTAGAAGAGATTTTTTAAACTATCAATTTTGCAGCGTCGGTCGACAATTCATTTGTGGCCCGGATCGGCCGGTTCTCTTTAATGACCCGTGAGGTCGTTGGCGAGGTCGGCCTGACGATCTCGCTTGCTTTCCTCGCGCCAGACGTCGTGAAGGCTGCGATCCAGGGCCGCCTGCCGCGCGGGATATGATTTTCCCGCCTCTGCGATTCCCCTCCAAAATGCAGCCTTTTATCTAAACGTACCCTGCCTGTTTGTGGGGTCCTTGCGCACTTCTGTAGACCAGCAGGCGGCGTTCAAATCGGCAAATTTCAGTTCCCTTACGCGTCACGCCTCGACTGGTGATGTGAAGAATTCCCTGATCGGGTCGTGATTTTGAGTGGCGCTTGTCGAGCACCGTCGACTCCGCGAACATGGTATCGCCATCGCGAGCGGGGGCTTCGAAAACGATATTCTCCCAACCGAGATTAGCCGTTACGCGGCCAAACACGCGCGTCGTGGTTGCGGCCAGCGATCCGGCTATCCAAGATTCAAGAATGGAGCTTTGACCACCCTCGGCCGACGCCACCTCGGGGTCGACGACAGAGGGAGTATGATCTCCAGAGATGCGCGCGCGTTCGAGGCTATCGCGTGCATACAACGTGAAACCAGGCCTGTGCTCTATGATCATTCCCACGGCCAGATCGTCGAACTCGATTCCGATCGTTTCCACATATTCGTTCTCGCCAATGGCGATGTGGGATAAAAATAAGCTCATCCACGCCTTCTCCTAATATCCCAGGGCCGAAAACGGACCGCACTCTCGTCGATAGATAAGCGCTTGCCAAACGATCTTCGCAACGTCCTTCTTGTCTTGCCGCGCCAGAAAAGTTTCGGATGTCACCAACCCGCATTCCGAGTCATCGCCTGACGCAATCTCGACGATACTAGAGCGTGCATAAAGTGTGTCTTGCCCAAATACAGGAGCGGTAAGGGCGATCGATCGAAATCCAACGATGCGTTTACGCCGGCCAAACGTTTTCCAGGCCATGCCGATCGCACGGTGAAGCGTGAGTGTGCTGACGACGAGCGGAAATTTGAATTCCGTATATCCAGCATACTCTCGGTCGTAGTGGATCATCGCTTGATTGTGTGTGGACAGCGCTTCATCCACGTTATCTTGCTGCGTAATGGTAATTCCGGGACGGTGGTGGAAAATCTGCCCTATCGCGAAATCTTCGAAGGCAAGACCGAAATTCTCGCGAAACCGATTCGGTGAGATTGGACGCATCGCAGTGAACACGCCGAAAACTCCTCGTTTGCATTGAATTTATTAGCTTGTACGTACAACAGCAATGGCGGCCCTGTAAATAGACCTAGAGTGGCATCGGTCGTCGGCGTTCGCCGACTTATTTTATGACGCTCAACTTTATGATGCTCAACTTGGAAAATCGCAAAGAGCTGCGATAGTGGCGCTGCCTACTGCGATCGAGTTCTTAAACGCCGCTGCGTCGCCGTGATTGCGGACAGTTGGCCTACACTTGTCAGCACCCCCGGACGCCGAAATCATCAGGAGCCGATTTCTTAGCGCAGAACATCTTCAAGTTCGTCGCAGAACGCTATGATAAGTGAATCCGCCCATCGGGTAATATGACGTTGCAACTTCAAACACGCGGCCATTTGCAGTGTGGTACCAGCGCTGGATTTTCAATCCTGGAGTTTTTGGCAGGACATTCATCACTTTTGCTTTCTCTTTTGAAAGCAGACATACGGTTATGTCTTGTTCTATCCAGCTGAGCGAAGCGTTATAGCGGTCATCGATCGCCTCAGCGATCGTTGTCTTGAGCTTGGGCAGTAGATCACGGATGCCGGAATAAATTGAGTCCACATAAACCTCTACATAGCCGGCAACAGTTGCGTTGGAGCTCGGGTTAGTCGGACGAACACCGATGATCTTGAGGTAAGTCTGCCCAGCGCGCCCACGCAATTCCTCGGCGAGTTTCTCGTCGGCAACGATCTCCTCCACGGATTGGGTCCGCAAAGGCGTTCCGCGGCCGGACCGGATCAACTCCTCGACCGACGAAAACGTTTCGCTGAACATCGAGCGCGGCGAAGCTCGCAAAACAATACTGCCGACGCCCTGCCGACTTTCGATGACACCGAGAGAGCGCAAGCGTGCAAGCGCGTGTCTCACGGTATGACGGCTCACACCATGACGACGTGCAATTTCATCTTCCGTCGGCAAATGCGCACCGACCGGCACTGCGCCAGACTCGATCGGCTCCAGCAAGCGTCGGGCCAGCTGGCTGAAGATAGGGCCGGGCCCGTTTAGCCGCCGGCTAGGCATCGTGGTGCCGCATTAAGTCACAGCACAGTGCCATTTCGGCGCAATTGCGCAATGCTCTCTTGTGAATATCCAGCCTCCCCGAGCAACTCATCTGTATCATGACCAAGCGAGGGCGCCGAACGGTACGACACTTTGTCGCCGGTTCTGAAGGGCTGCGCGATCAGCTTTATAATCTTCCCAGAAGGGCATTCAACATCGACAACATTACCACGCTCCGCGACGAAAGGCGCCTGGAGTGCATCTTCCATGCGCAACACGGCGGCCGCCGGAATAATACCGTCGAAAAGGTCAAGCCACTCATTGGTGGTACGACACTGGAACAGCCTGTCGAGAACGACCGTCAGAGCCTCGCGGTTTGCAAGGCGGGCTTTAAAGTTCTCAAAGCGAGGGTCATTTGCCAAGGCTGGCTCGCCCAGCTTCGCGCAGAGCGCCGGAAAAAACTTCTCCTTGTTGGCCATAATATAGATCCATCCGTCGGCGGTCGTAAAAAGCTGACACGGCACCAGTGTTGGATGCGCCGAACGTGGAGCGCGTTCGGGCAAGTAGGCGCGATTTAAATTCCATGCCGCGAGATAACACAGATTAGCCAAGCCAACGTCGCTGAGCGAGACGTCGATATCACGGCCCTTTCCCGTGCTGCGAGCGCTTAGAATGCCAGCAAGCACCGAAAGTCCCAGACAATAGCCGGTCGCGTAGTCGATAATCGATAACCCGAAGCGGGAAGGCGGCGAATCCGGTTCGCCGTTGAGGAAGAAATATCCCGACTCCGCCTGAACCAAGTAATCATAACCAGGCCAGTTCGCGCGGCTGCCGTCGCGGCCGTAGGCCGTCAGATGGCAGCAAACGATGTCAGCTTTCAGCTTGCCGAGCGCTTCATATGTAATGCCGAGCTTGCCCGGCACATCGCCCCGTAAATTACACGCTACCGCGTCGGCACCCTTGACCAATTCCCTGAAGACTGTCTGACCTTCGGCGGAATTAAGATCGAGCGCGACGCTTTTCTTGTTGCTGTTAAGGGCCTGGAAGAAAAGACTTTCAGCTCCTTGACCTAGGTCACCGTCAAAGAACGGTCCGAGTGAGCGTGTGACATCACCCCCGTCGCGCGGATTTTCGATTTTCACCACCTCCGCGCCGAGAGCCGCAAGAGCCTGTGTACCGAAGGGACCTGCGCCGTATTGTTCAACGGCCAGGATCCTGATGCCCGTCAGCAACGCCATATCAGTCCCCTCGTCTCTTTTAGGTTTTAATTGTCCACGCGGCGGGTCTCAGCCCGAGGCTACTTTGGCATCTTATCTTTCTCTAAGGGGAGCGAAATTACCTTTGATTCAACCGCAATATTGTTATTGTACGTACAATCGAATAAAGTCAATATTCGCTTTGGTCAGAGTCTTCGGGGCCCTCCTGCTCCATCCGACGCCGCATGATGGTTGCAGAAAATTTGCTGTCTTTTTTCGAAGGCGGAGAGGCCCCGCAAATCTTCCCCTGTCACACTGCCAACAGGGCAAGTTCAAAGTTGAACACAAGAGCCGCGTAAACAGGCCGAGTACATCTGAATCCTAACGTCTAATCATTGGAGCCACGATGAAGATCTGTCGCAGTTGGATGTTTGTCCCGGGCCACGTCGCAAAAATGGTTCAGAAAGCTTCGGCCTCGGCGGCCGATGGAATTATGCTCGACATTGAAGACGGCGTACTGCCCGCTTTTAAGCCGCAAGCGCGCCAAGTGATCGCAACTGAATTGCCCAATGCCCCTCTAAGCCAACAAATACGGGTAGTACGCGTCAACGCGATTTCACAGCCCGAATTCAAAGCCGATCTCGCCGCGATCGTCGGGCTAAATGTGACAGGCGTGGTGCTGGCGAAAGTCGAAGGCGCGGATGACGTCCTGGAAGCCGTGGCCATGCTGGAGAAGCTAGAGCATGATAGACAAACCGCGACGCCTCTTCGCATCATCGCTGCAATAGAATCGGCTCGCGGCGTTCTTGCAGCGGCCGCGATAGCCGCCGCATCCCCCCGAGTCGCCGCTCTAATGCTTGGCGCTGAGGATCTCGCCCGCGACATTGGCCTGCCTGCGCAACGCGTGGCCGAAGCCCATGAACTTCTGTATGCACGTTCTATGCTGGTCATGGCGGCGACCGCCGCCCGCGTTCAGTCGATCGACCAGGTTTGGCCCGACCTTAGCGACATTGATGGATTGAAGGCCGATGCCCTCCAAGCACGCCGTCTTGGATTCAGCGGTAAGGCCATAATTCATCCGGCCCAGATTGAGCCGGTGAATGCTGCCTTTACGCCGAGCGCCAAGGACATCGATTTTGCCCACCGCGTGCTTGCCGCCTTTAAGGAGGCGGAAGCCAAAGGCATGGGCGCGGTCGCTTTCGGCGGCCAGCTGTTAGACCGGCCCATCGTCGACCGGGCTAGAGCTGTTTTGGAAATGCATACCAATGGCTAATGCGCGCGCCTCGACCAACTAGAATATTGACGAATGAGACGAACATGAGAACGGACCAGCAGCGTTTCCGCCGATATTTGGACAAGAGCGAGATTCACGACGTTTTGCTGCGCTACGCGCGAGGGACCGATCGTCGCGACATGGACATGGTGCGCTCTACCTATTTTGGCGACGCTTATGACGATCATGGCGACTACAAAGGCGATGTTGATGGCCTCATCGAGTGGATCACCACACGTCACGCCGCTATTCCGCAATCGATGCACTTTCTGGGAAACTGCCTCATTGAATTCATCGGCGATGACGTCGCGCTCGTGGAAACTTATTTTTCGCGTCGCCGTGTTGCGCGTGGAGATGACGGCGCGCCGGACAAGGTTGTGCACGCAGAATCTCTTGGCCGCTATATCGACCGCTTCGAACGAAGGAACAACGAATGGCGAGTGGCCAAGCGCATCGTGGTTTATGACGCGGTTCTCACGGCTACTCTGCTTGGTGCGACGCACAATGTGGACTGGGTTTGGGGACGACGCGACAGCGCGGACGCGCTATTTCAAATGCGGAGCGAGATCGCAAACCAAAACGAGAAGACGCCGATCTAGGCCAAAGACGCGTGGTTCGAATGCAAAGATGCGGAGAGGCCGCACGAAGGCGGACCGCCGCTGCGACGAACAACCGCAATGAATGAAACGAATTGATTCTTGATTGTTGCCCAAAATGATTGACTTATTTGCTTGTTGTACGGATGATAGAACATGTCACATCCGTTCGCGGGAGAAGCGTCATGACAATTGCTTTGAGGGTGGCGGCGGCTTTCGTTCTGTCGCTTTGTTCGCTGGCGCAGGCACAAGAGCCAATTAAAATCGGCGTCGTCCTCGAGCTCAGTGGCCGGTTCTCTGCTTTCGGCCATACCTGCGAGACTGGTGTAAAATTCGCTTCTGAAGTTTGGGGCGACACGGTCGCCGGCCGAAAAATCGAATTTCTCTACAACGACGATCAGTCTGACGCCGCAGCCACTGTGGCGACGCTTACTCATCTGATCAGTCAAGACAAAATCAATTACCTAATGGGGCCACTATCAAGCCCGATTGCTGCGGCCGCAATCGGTCCGTGGCGCCAAGGCAAGCCCATCTGGTTCGTGCCGGGCGGCTCAACAACAACGATCGAAAAGGAAGTCGGGCCGGAGCCGATGTTTTTTCACACGCTCCCATACGCCTACCATTACTACAAAACGATAACGGAGGCGTTGAAGTATCAACTAGACACAACTAAAAAGAAGGTCGCAATCCTATATGTCGATGACAATTACGGTCGCACGCATCAGCCGCTTGCCCATCAATATTTTACGCAAGCCGGATTCGAAATCGTCGCCGAAGAAGTTGTACGCGCGAACTCTCCCGATTTGAACCCGGTCCTAACCAAAATTGCGCAAACGAAACCTGATATCTTGCTTGGCATCGGACAGACTACAGACTCCGTAACGCTCGCAAAGCAGCTTTACACGCGCAATTTGAACATTCCATATCTGATTGGTCCCGGCTCGACCCAACTGCGTGAGTGGCAGGATTCGGCTGGCGAAGCGCAAGAAGGGTGGATCGGCATCGCCTACTACGTTCCGGGCGTGGTGAATTGGCCGGCAAACAAGGACTATCCCAGAGTACTGCCGTCGACGGCCGAATGGGAAAAGATGTTCGAAGCGCGCTTCAAATACGAGCCGAACTACCACAACCTAGTCTGCTACATAAATATTATGCAGCTGTTGATCGCCATCGAAAAGGTTGGGGACGACAAGGAAAAAGTGGCCGCCGAAATAGCCAAAATGGATTTGATGACGCCGATGGGCTCCGGCAAATTCGCGCCAACGGGTCAAGGCACCCTCAATCAGAGTTTCAAAGACATGATGGTGTTCCAGCGGCATAACGGCAAGAACGTTTTGCTATTCCCCGCTGAAGTCGCGACCGGAAAGATCGCCGTCGCTCCCCGCTGATTCCTCGCATCGTTGCTGGTCCCACATGAATTTCATCGGACAGGCTCTGATCGACGCGATCTTACTCGGCGGAATCTACACCTTAATGGTGATGGGATTGGCGCTGAGCTTTGGCGTTATCCGCATTATCAATTTCATGCATGGCGAAGCGATAATGTTGGGCGCCTATGGTGCCTATTGGGCCTTTGCCTTGTATGGTGTGGATCCTCTCCTTGTTCTCCCGCTTTTGATGATGCTGGGCGCGGCCGCGGGATACGTCTTGTTCAAGACGACAATCGCCCCAGTCCTGAACGCCCCGCATGAGAACCAAATCCTGCTGACATTCGGACTTGGCCTCATTCTGACAAACGTGGCGCTAATTTTGTGGACCGGGAACGAACGCTCGAGCAACCCGCCCTATACTTTCGCGTCGCTTAACTTTGGCGACATCGTCGTTCCTGTCAGCCGTCTGCTCGGATTTTCCACAGCCGCCGTACTGATCGGCGCGATGTTCATCTGGCTCAAGTATGGCGAGCTTGGACGCGCCAGCCGTGCGATCGCGCAAGACCGTGACGCGGCGACGTTGATGGGCATCAATGTTCCACACATGTATGCTTTTTCGTTTGGGGTCAGTACAGCGCTTGCAGTCGCCAGCGGGGCGATCTGCAGTTTCATCTTCGCGGTTACGCCCTTCATGGGCTTCGACATGTTGGTCAAAGGCTTCGCCATCGTCATTTTAGGAGGCGTCGGTAGCGTGATCGGCGCTGTGGCGGGCTCGTTCCTGCTGGCTTTCGCGGAAACCGCCGTCGCTTACTACGTACCGAATGGTAATGGATGGTCCGAAGCCGTCGCCTTCGGCGTACTGTTTCTAACGCTGCTTATCCGTCCGTACGGCATAGCCGGTCGGCCAGCGGCGGGTTAGGGACATGCCCAAAGTAGTGGTTCGGGTTTTTTTGCTGATCGCGAGCGTCGCGTTTCTTGCGTTGCCATTCATCAATTCGCCAGTTCTGAACGATCTGACATTCCGCATCTGCCTGCTAATTATGGTGGCGATTAGCTGGAATCTGATGGCCAATGCTGGATTGATTTCCCTCGGCCATTCCGCATTCTGGGGCGTCGGCTGCTACGCGACGATGTTCGCTGCCAACTTATTCGCGCTGCCGCTGATTATTGGACTATTATTTGCGCTCGTTGCCGGCGCCCTTATCGGCCTTATTTTCACACTACTCACCGCCCGTTTACGCGGATTCTTTTTTGCGATCTGTACCCTTGGGTTATCTGAAGGTCTACGAGTGACGTCCCTAATGTTGCCGGACCTGACGGGGGGCGCGGTGGGGATGTTCCTGAATCAACCAATTCCGCGGCTCGAAGTCTTCGTGCTCGCCGCGGTTGGGGCTTTCCTTTGCATTGTGTTCTCAGCCTTTCTCACACAAACACGCTTTCATTTCGCGTGCCGCGGCATGCGCAACCACGAGGGTGCTGCCCAGATGCTGGGTGTGGATCCCCGACCCTATCGCCTAGCGGTCGTCGGTCTTTCCGCAGCGATGACGTCTTACGCTGGCGGTCTGAGCGCGATATACGGCGCCTACATCGATCCCTCGATCGCATTCGATTTGCGCGTTACCGTGCAGTCGCAGATCGCGCCGATCATCGGCGGGATGTACACAGTCGCCGGCCCGATCATCGGCGCGTTCGTGATCGTCGTGTTGGCGGACCAGACACGAGTTCTGTTCGGTTCTAGCGAAGGCATCAGTCAGCTCATCTTCGGCATAATTCTTGTCCTGGCTATTCTGTTCATGCCGAAGGGAGTCGTCGGTCTTTGGGAGCGCTGGACCAGCCGGCGAGTCGCCGGCAGCAACACGCCGATACAACATCCACTTGTCCACCCTAAAGTGACGACAGCCGAGAGAACGCCATGAGCGCACTGCTGTCGATCGCTGGACTGAAGGCCGGGTATGACGATGCGGCGGTCCTGAATGGCGTTAGCCTGGACGTGGATGAAAGCGAAGTTGTGTGTTTGCTCGGCGCCAACGGCGCAGGCAAAACGACAACAATGGCCGTTCTGTCGGGCCTGATCTCATCGACGGGCGGTACGATTACCTATGATGGACGGGATCTCGGGCAGTTACGGCCCCACCAACGCGTGGAGGCCGGCATCGTCCTGGCGCCGGAAGGTCGGAAGGTATTTCCTGACTTGACTGTCGAGGAGAACCTGTTGCTCGGCTCTTTCACTCATCGCGCGCGCTCGATGCGAGCCCAGAAATTCTCTGAGGTGTACGGGCTGTTTCCGATTCTTGCCGAGCGCCGCGGACAGTACGCCGGTCTGATGTCTGGTGGCGAACAGCAAATGTTGGCGCTCGGTCGCGCCCTGATGGCAAATCCGCGCCTGTTGCTGCTCGACGAACCGTCGTTGGGTTTGGCGCCTAAGATTGTACTGACGGTATTCGATGCCATCCGCCGCATCGCGCAGTCGAAGATCAGTATTTTGCTGGTCGAGCAGAACGCGTACGCTGCCTTGAGCGTCGCATCACGCGGTTATGTTCTGAGGGGAGGCGTCATCACCAGTCATGGCTCCGCAAATCGGCTGCGAAATTCGGCTGAGGTGCAGCAGGCTTTCATCGGGCGCGTCCACCACACTGACGCAAACGTGGCCGTACGCTGATGTTACAAATCGAGAATCTTCAGAAGACGTTCGGCGGTCTTCGCGCTATCGCCGACGTGAGCGCCGCGATCGCGCAAGGTGAGTTTGTCGGCATCATCGGGCCAAACGGTGCTGGCAAGACTACTCTCCTAAATCTCGTGACCGGCTATCTTCAGCCGACCGAAGGGTCCATTTCTTTCGAAGGACACCGCATTCATGGTTTCCCCCCATACAAGATTTGCCGGCTAGGCGTTGGACGAACATTTCAGGTTGTGCGTCCTTTCGCCGAGATGACTGTCGAGGACAACGTAGTGATCGGCGCACTATTTGGCGACGGCCGGCGCGTTTCCGTCAGTCAGGCTCGCGGTCTCGCGCGTGAACCTCTCGAACTTGCGGGACTTTGGGACAAGCGCCGACTTCTGGCCGGTGCCCTGACAATTGGCGACAAGAAGAAATTGGAATTAGCACGCGCCCTCGCCGTGCGACCAAAGCTTCTACTGCTGGATGAGGTTATGGGTGGTTTAGTGCACGAGGACGTTCAGGAACTCGTGACCGTGCTGCAAAGGATCCATGCCGCCGGTCTTACCGTCGTCATGATTGAGCACGTGATCGAAGCGATCCTCGAGCTCACGCAACGCGTCATTGTCCTAAACTTCGGCAAGGTCCTTTTCGAGGGAACGACGCGGGCAGCCGTTGAACATCCGGCAGTCATTGAATCCTATCTCGGACGCCCGCTCGACCTAAATTGAGGCAGTGCAATGGGTTCAGAGTCCGCCCGCAATATTGAAAGTGCTTGCGATTTCGTCCTGGAGTTGGCCCGCAAAGCTCCGCCGCCAAACGTCTTGAACGCCATCAAGCAGGCGCTGGTCGATTGGTTCGCGGTTTGCGCCGCAGCGCTTCGCGAAGACCGGGGGTCGCGACTCGTGCGCGAAATGGCGTTTCGCTGGAATACGCAGGGGCATGCGCTTTCTCTGTATGGCGACCGCGGGATGCCTGTTGCGATGGCGATGATCAACGCGACCTTGGCGCATGCTCTTGACTACGACGATGTCCATCTCGCTACCGCTTATCACGCCAGCGGTCCCACCCTCGCCGCGGCACTTGCGCTGGCGATGCACCACGATCGCACTGAACTTGAGACCATTTCTGCATTCTTGGCCGGCTTCGAAATCGGAACAACATGTGGCGAACCCGGATTTGGCCTGACGCTTGCCCATCGCGGATGGCATCCGACCAGCACATTGGGCACATTGTCGGCGGCCGTTGCGGCCTCGGTGATGCTTCGGCTTGATCGTGAACGCTTGAAAGACGCGATTGGGCTCGCTTGCACACAATTTGCCGGACTAACGTTGTCGGGCGGAACGATGGCCAAGCCATTCCAAGTCGGCAAGGCCGCAATGACCGGTATCATGTGTGCCGAGCTTGCGGCAGACGGCATGACGGCGCCACACGATGTTCTTGACAATGATACAAACGGCATTTTGGCAGTGCTGCTCCAGCAGCGCGTCCGGCCCGACATGACATCGCTGTCGCGTCCGTGGCGGATATTGCACAACGGGTTCAAGGCCTATGCATCGTGTCAGTTAACACACGCGCCATTCGAGGCGGCAAAGCAGCTGCATGGAAAGATAGACGGCAATGCCGTTCGCTCGATCCGGATTCTGGTTAATCCTCTGGCGCCAAAGATGGCCCGGTACACCCGGCCCAGCACATCTACGGAAAGCAGATTCAGCATTTCCTATGCCGTGGCGTTAGGCCTTCTTGGCTACAGAGCAGCGCCGACAGACTTTGACGAGCCGCAGCTGTCCGACAGCCGCCTTAGGCACATCAACAATTTGGTCGAGGTGGTATCGGTGGATTCGATCGAACGGTCTGGCGCACAGATCGAACTGCAAAGCGCTGACGGTTCTCTACTGGCCGCAACAACCAAGACCGCGCTTGGCAGCCCCGACCGGCCCCTTGGTTGGCCGGAACTTGAAGCAAAATTCGCGATGGCAACCGAAGTCGTGTACGGCGCTCGTTATAAGGTGCTGCTGAATGCGCTTCGTCATTTTGAAGAGCCGGGGCGATTGAGCCAAATTAAGACGATCATCGAAAAGCCCAATCTTCGTTAGTTGAACCCGTGGACCGCTTTGTGCTCCTGCACCGCACATTTCGGTCATAGTCTGGACTGATGTTTTTTATCGGGTACCCTCCACCACCCAGATCAACGCTGCCAACCCTGGTTTGTCATGCTTCAACCCGCCCGTTTACGTTTCGACCTGGTGGACATGAAGCTTTTCATCAAGATCGCTGACGCCAAGAGCGTGACGCGCGGGGCGGCGGACACCAATATTTCGGTCGCCGCCGCCAGTATGCGAATCAAAAGCCTCGAACGCGCGCTAGCGGTCCAGCTCTTCAATCGGACCAAGCGCGGCGTCAGCCTAACGCAGGCCGGTGAAGTGTTTGTGGGACATGCGCGAAACGTGTTGGAGCAGATAACCCGACTCTATGACGATCTTCAGGTTTATTCGCACGATATATCCGGCCACATTCGCGTGCTGGCCAATCCGATCGCGGTATCGGAGTTTCTTCCGGCGGCCCTTAGCGAGTTCCTTACGGCCCATCCGCCCGTGACGGTCGATCTGCGTGAAGCAGTTTCAAGCACAGATACTGTCCGCGCCGTCAGGGAGGCGACTACCGATATTGGCATCATATCGAGTACGGTGCCGACTGACGGCCTTGAGACCGCGCTCTATTGTCGAGACCGGGTGGCGCTTGCGGTTGTCGTTGGGCACCCGCTGACGTCGCGCGGTCCTGTCCATTTTGCGGATGCGCTCGAATTCGATTTCGTAAGTCTCGACATAAATACCGCCAACTATCTCTTTATTCAGCAGCGAGCATCTGAACTCGGCCGAAGCGCCAGGATCCGCGCCCAAGTCGGAAATTTTGATTCATTGTGCCGTCTCATCGAGGCGAATGTTGGCATTGGTCTTATTCCGCAGTCGGTCGCAGAACGCTACGCCAAGTTCACCGCGCTTGAAATCGTCGATCTTGCGGATCCGTGGGCGCTACGCGAGATAAAAATCTGCGTGCGCCAATTCTCCACACTGCCACGTTCCGCGCGGTCGCTTGTCGAGTTCCTGCTAGATCATCCAAAGTCAAAAAAGACAATCGACCTTCCGGAAAATCACGCGATAGAGCCTAGCGTGCAATTTGCGGCCAAGCTCGGACGCACACCGAAAAAACGACAGCCAAGAGCGCGATAACGTCTTGCGCCGGCATTCATCGGCTGACAGGCACCGTCTTCAAGAATCTAGAAGATTCCATTCAGCGCTTCGCGATGGCGGCGCGACGCACTCGCTACTAATATTCTGAGCAATACGATGTTGCTAGTCGGACATCGTTTCGCGCTGCAATGGAGCGAAGGGAAGCAGAATGAGGCACAGAGAGCCGCTTATTCTCGCAGTTGGCGGTAGTCATCGTCGCGATGCATCCACCGACAAGGCTCTTCGCATTGCAGCGTTGGCAGCTCAACGAGCCGGTGCCGAGGTCGAATTTATCGGCGGCCATGAATTGCAGCTTCCAATCTTCGGCAGCGTGGATGTCGCATTAATTCCCGCCGCCCAGCGCTTTTTGAGCTTCTATGAGCGATGCGACGGTCTACTCTTGGCATCACCCGGATATCATGGCTCGATATCGGGATTGCTCAAAAATGTCCTCGATTACACCGATGCATTGCGTGGTAGCGGCAACGCGTATCTTGATGGCAAGGCCGTCGGCTGCATCGTATGCGCACACGGTTGGCAGGCTACCGGTACCACCCTCAATGCGATGCGGACAATCGTGCATGCGTTACGGGGCTGGCCAACGCCTTTAGGCGTCGGAATCAACACGTCGTCATCATTTGCCGATGATAAGGGCGATTGCACGGACGAAGGGATTCTCGCTCAGCTCGAGATGGTCGCCAACCAGGTGGTTAGCTTCGCATCTATGCAAATAGCGCTAAAGCGAGAGACTCGGCCACTGGAAGCGGTCCCTGCCTAATCGGATCTCCGATCGTCCCGCACCGCACCTTCAACGATTTAAAAGACACTGTTCAGCCTTTCGCAATTGCGGCGTCTACGAGCTTGCGTCGTAATGATGGGCGAGGAGACAAAAACGGCTGCACTTCAAAGTGCTGCCTAAAAGATAAAGAAGTTAAAATCGCCA
>Ga0265339_10001415_pt1 | contig 17801 bp, 16 predicted proteins | sample 4CB219metaG_FD_202085 | JGI IMG/M metagenome (GOLD analysis project Ga0265339, IMG submission 202085) | Rhizosphere microbial communities from Carex aquatilis grown in University of Washington, Seatle, WA, United States - 4-CB2-19 metaG | ecosystem: Host-associated > Plants > Roots >... | reverse complement strand
CGACAACGGCGATCCCGAAACGCACATCGGCCAGATCTCCGAGGCGCTGCTCCGCGACGCGCGCTTTCTGGCCTCGATCGGAATGCACGCCCGCGGGATGACGCTGGCGCAAGCCGAGCGGCTTTTCCGCGAGCAGGGACTGCAATCCGAGCCGACGGCGCGCCAGCAGGCCGCGCGCGGAACGTTCGATCCGGCGTACCTCAATTACACGCTGGGCAAGCTCACCATCCGCGAGATGCGGGACGAGTGGATGAAGGCGCACGGCGGCTCCCCGCCCGCGGCGTGGAAGGCCTTTCACGACGAGCTGCTCAGCCGGGGCGGACCGCCCATCGGCCTCCTGCGCGCGGCGCTGCTCGCCGGCGCGCCCCCGGCCAACTAGCGCACCGCACTGGCGAGCGTCCCCACGTCACGCGCGCGGGCGGAGCACCGGTACGGTCGACACGCTAATTGTCACTAGATTGATGCTTTGAGCGCGCCCGCGAGCCCCACATTACAAGCGCGGTGCGAGCTGCATCAGACATCGCAAAAGAAAGGGATTGTGATGTTCAAGCTGAAGCACGGTCTGTTCTTCGGGGTCACGGCTGCAATCTTGACGACGGTGGCCGCCGGACTGGCCGCGGACACGACGACCATCTCGGGCGCGGGAGCGACCTTCCCCTATCCGGTTTATGCGAAATGGGCCGACGCCTATTCCAAGGAGACGAACGTCAAGCTCAACTATCAAGCGATCGGGTCGGGCGGCGGCATCAAGCAGATCACCGAGGGAACCGTCGACTTCGGCGCCTCGGATGCGCCGCTGAAACCGGAGGAGCTCGACAAAGCCGGCCTGATCCAGTTTCCGATGGTCATGGGCGGCGTCGTGCCGGTGATCAATATCGCCGGCGTGAAGGCGGGTGAGCTGAAGCTCACGCCCGCGGTGCTGGCCGAGATCTTCCTCGGCCACATCAAGAAGTGGAACGATCCGAAACTCGCGGGAGACAACGGCGGCCTCAAGCTGCCCGACACCGCGATTACAGTGGTTCACCGATCCGACGGGTCGGGGACAACCTGGATCTTCACCAACTATTTGACCAAGGTCAGTCCCGATTGGGCAAAGACCGTTGGCAATGACAAGTCCGTCTCGTGGCCGGCCGGCGTCGGCGGCAAGGGTAACCAGGGTGTCGCGTCGTATGTCCAGCGAATCAACGGAGCCATTGGCTACGTCGAGTCGGCCTACGCGAAGGAAAACCACATCGCACACGCCAAGCTTAAGAATCACGGCGGCGCGTTCGTCGACCCGAGCGACGACAGCGTCCAGGCCGCGGCCAAGGGCGCCGACTGGGAGAGCGCGCACGGATACTACGTCGTCCTGACCGATCAACCGGGACCGAAGGCGTGGCCGATCACGGGCGCGTCGTTCGTCTTGATGCACAAGAAGCAAAAGAGCGGCGACACCGCCCGCGCGGCTCTGCGCTTCTTCGACTGGGGCTATCGCCGGGGGATTGCCGCGGCCACGACGCTGGGATACGTCCCCATGCCGGCGAACGTCATCGAGCTGGTCGAGAAGACCTGGGCGCGCGAGCTCAGCGACGCCTCCGGGCAAAAGGTCTGGCCCGCCGACAAGCACGCCCAGAACTAGAGCGAGCGACAATACCCAGAACCAGAGCGAACCCCGAGGTCTCGTGACATCCGCTGAAGCGGCGCAGGACGTTCGTAGCCTCTCGCCGGGCCAGCCGGCGCGATCGCGAGCGCGTCGGATCTCGATTGCGGATCAGCTCTTTCGCGCGCTGGCAGCCGCATTCGCGGCGCTGGTGCTGCTCGCGGTCCTGGGCGTGCTGATCGTGTTGCTGCACGGATCGTGGCCGGCGTTGAAGACCTTCCGGTTCGGCTTCCTGACCAGCAAGGAGTGGAACCCGGTCACCGGCCAGTTCGGCGCCCTGGCGCCGCTCTACGGCACGGTGGTCACGTCGCTGATCGCGCTGCTCGTCGGCGTGCCGGTGAGCTTCGGCATCGCGCTGGTGATCACCGAGCTGGCACCGGCGTGGCTCAAGCGACCGATCGGCATCGCGATCGAGCTCCTGGCCGCGATCCCCAGCATCATCTACGGCATGTGGGGCCTCTTCGTCTTCGCGCCCCGCTTCGCCGCGCATGTCCAGCCGTGGTTGACCGACCACCTGGGCCATTTGCCGATCGTCGGGGCGCTGTTCCAGGGCCCGCCCATGGGGATCGGTATGCTGACCGCGGGGCTGATCCTGGCGATCATGATCATCCCGTTCATGGCGGCGGTGATGCGCGACGTGTTCGAGACGGTCCCCGCATCGCTGCGCGAATCGGCCTACGCCGTCGGCTGCACGACCTGGGAGGTGGTTTGGCGCGTGGTGCTCCCCTACACACGCGTCGGCGTGATCGGTGGCGTGATCCTCGGGCTCGGCCGCGCGCTGGGCGAGACCATGGCGGTGACGTTCGTGATCGGAAACGCGCACGAGATCAACGCGTCCTTGTTCATGGCGGGGAACACGATCTCGTCGACGCTCGCCAACGAGTTCACCGAAGCGGTGACCCCGATCTACACGTCGTCGCTGCTCGCGCTGGGATTGCTGCTGTTCATCCTCACGTTCCTGGTGCTGGTCGCGGCGCGCGTGATGCTGTCGAAGCTTCGCACGCGCGACGGAGTCCACACGTGACCCTCCACGCGCGCCGACGGATCGTCAACCATGTCGCGCTGTCGCTGTCGATCCTGGCGACCGCGTTCGGACTGTTCTGGCTCGGTTGGCTCCTCTGGACGTTGCTCGACAATGGGCTCAGCTGGATCACCCCGAGGCTCTTCATTGAATCCACGCCACCGCCGGGCTCGCAGGGCGGACTGGCCAACGCGCTGTTCGGCAGCGCGATCCTCACCATCGCCGGGGTCGCGATCGGCGCGCCGGCGGGCGTGCTCGCAGGAACCTACCTGGCCGAATTCGGCCGCACGTCGCGACTGGGAGCGGCCGTGCGCTTCGTGAACGACATCCTGCTCAGCGCGCCGTCGATCATCGTCGGTGTCTTCGTATACGCGCTGATCGTGCTCAAGACCGGGCATTTCTCGGGATGGGCGGGCGCGGTCGCGCTGGCGCTGATCGTGCTGCCGGTCGTGGTGCGCACCACCGAGAACATGATGCGGCTGGTCCCGGACAGCCTGCGCGAGGCCGCGGCCGCGCTGGGCGCGCCGATGTGGAAGATCACCCTGCGCGTGGTCTATCGCAGCGCGCTGCCCGGCATCATGACCGGCGTGCTGCTGGGAACGGCCCGCATCAGCGGCGAGACCGCGCCGCTGCTGTTCACCGCCCTCAACAACCAGTTCTGGAGCACCGACATGACGCGGCCATTCCCCAACCTGCCGACGGTGATCTTCCAGTTCGCCATGAGCCCCTACGAAGACTGGCAGCATCTGGCCTGGGCCGCGGCGCTGCTGATCACGGCGTCGATCCTGGCCATCAACATCGTCGCGCGCATCCTGCTGCGGCGGGCGCGCCCGTGAAAGTGACCGTTCCATGAGCACGTCCGACTCGGCGACCACGACCGGAACACCGCCCGCGCCGCCCGGCGTTGCGTCTCGCGGGATCTCTCTCCACCCGGCGTCGAGCATCCCCGCGACTGCCCCTGCGCCCACGCGGCACCCGAAAGTCGAAGTGCGCAGGCTCAGCTTTTTCTACGGCAAGTTCAAGGCGCTGCACGACATCGACCTCGACATCCATGACCGCCAGATCACCGCGTTCATCGGCCCGTCGGGCTGTGGCAAGTCGACGCTGCTGCGCACCCTCAACCGAATCTACGAGCTTTATCCCGGCCAGCGCGCGACCGGCCAGGTGTTGCTCGGCGGGCGCAACCTGCTGGACCGCGCCGATGACGTGAATTTGCTTCGCGCCAGGGTCGGCATGGTCTTTCAGAAGCCGACGCCGTTTCCGATGTCGGTGCGCGACAACATCAGCTTCGGCGTCGGCCTCTACGAGCGGCTCTCGCGCTCGGAGATGGACGAGCGGGTGCAATGGGCGCTGGAGAAAGCCGCGCTCTGGTCGGAGGTCAAGGACAAGCTCCGCCAGGACGGCACGGCGCTGTCCGGCGGGCAGCAGCAGCGCCTGTGCATCGCGCGCGCGGTCGCGGTCAAGCCCGAGGTGCTGTTGCTCGACGAGCCGGCGTCGGCTCTGGACCCGATCTCGACGCAGAAGATCGAGCAGCTTCTCTCCGAGCTGCGCCAGGACTACACGATCGCGATCGTGACCCACAACATGCAACAAGCGGCGCGCGTCTCGGACTACACTGCGTTCATGTACCTGGGACGAATCGTCGAATTCGGCGACACCAAGACGATGTTCACCAAACCAACCCACCAGCAGACGGAAGAGTACATCACGGGCAGGTTCGGGTGAGCCTCCAGCAGCACACCAGCCAGGACTTCGAGGCGGAGCTGGAACTGGTGCGCCAGCGGTTGTTCGCGATGGGCCGGCACGTCGGCGACGTGCTGGACCAGGCGGCACGGGCGATGAGCACGCACGACACCGAGCTGGCCAACCGGATCATCCTCGGCGACGACGAGACCGACTCGATGGAGCTCGAGATCGATCATATGTGCCTGGAGACGCTGGCGCGCCGGCAACCGGTGGCGGACGACCTGCGCCTGCTGACGTCGGCGATGAAGCTGGTGATCGAGCTCGAACGCATCGGCGATCTCGGCGTCAGCGTCGCCGCGCGCGTCGTCGAGCTGGCGAGCGAGCCCGAGCTGACGCCGCCTGACGACCTGGTGCGCATGCTGACCACGGCGCGCGAGATGCTGGCCGAGGCGCTGGGCGCGCTCGAGACCGAGAACGTCGAGCGCGCCACGCGCGCGATCGCCAAGGACGACGTCGTCGACGGGTACTACACCCAGATCTTCAACGACGTACTGAGCCGCATGCGCGAGGACCCCGACAACATCTTCCGGGCGACGCGCATCCAGGCCATCTCCAAGTACATCGAGCGCGTCGGCGACCACGCCACCAATGTCGCCGAGCGCGTCATCTTCATCCTGACCGGCGAGGAGATCCGGCACCTGCCGCGCGTCCGGCGCAGCGACGTGTCGTGACGCTCGTCGCGCCCAATCGACTTGGCAAGGCCGGCGCATCTGACAAGATGCCGGCATGAGCACCGACAGCGCGGCCGCCCCGGCGGCGACAGTGGACACCGCCGAGCTCACGTCCTCCCTGGCCGCGATCGTCGGCCCGGCGGGCGTGGTGACGGCACCCGACGATCTCGACCCGTACTTGCAAGACTGGCGCGGCCGCTTCAAGGGGCGAGCGGTCTGCCTGGTGCGCCCGGCGAACACTGACGAAGTGTCGCGCGTGCTGGCCTTGCTCTGCGCACGTGGGATCCCCGTGGTCCCGCAAGGTGGCAACACCGGCCTGTGCGGCGGCGCCACGCCCGACGAGACCGGACGAGCCGTGGTGCTGTCGCTGTCCCGTATGAACCGCGTGCGCTCGGTCGACGCGTTCGACAACCTCATCACCGTCGAGTCGGGCTGCATCTTGCAACAGGTGCAGGAAGCCGCGAGCGCCGCGGGCCGGCTGTTCCCGCTGTCGCTCGCCGCCGAAGGGACCTGCCAGATCGGCGGCAACATCTCGACCAACGCGGGCGGCACCGCGGTGCTGCGCTACGGAATGACGCGCGACCTGGTCCTGGGGCTCGAGGTCGTGCTGCCGACCGGCGAGGTGTTGTCGATGCTGCGCGGGCTGCGCAAGGACAACACCGGGTACGATCTCAAGCAGCTCTTCATCGGCGGCGAGGGCACGCTGGGCGTGGTCACGGCAGCGACGCTGAAGCTGTTCCCGCAGCCGCGCGAGGTGATCACCGCCCTGGTCGCCGTGCCCACTCTATCGGCGGCGGTGCAGTTGCTCCGCCACCTGCAGGCCGACGCCGGCGACAACGTCATCACGTTCGAGCTCATCGCCGACGTCGCGCTCGATCTGGTGTTGCGGCTGGTTCCCGGCCACGCCCCACCCTTCCCGCGCACGCCCCCATTCTCCGTGCTGCTCGAGGTCGCGAGCTTCTGGCGCGGCTTCTCCGCCGCCGACGCCGTCGAGGACAGCTTGGCGCGCGCCAATGAAACTGGTCTCTGCGACGACGCGATCGTGGCGCGCGACGACACGCAGTCCGCGGCGCTGTGGCGCATCCGCGAGGACGTGCCCGAGGCCGAGCGGCGCGCCGCCAGCGCGATCAAGCACGACGTCAGCGTGCGCCCCGGCCTCATCCCCGCCTTCGTCGACGCCACGCGCGCCGCCGTCGAAAGGGTGCTGCCCGGCGCAGGCATCATCCTGTTCGGCCACCTCGGCGACGGCAGCCTGCACCTCAACGTCGTGCCGCCCGGCCAGGGCAAGAACCGAATTCCGCCCGACATCCACGCGCGCGTCTGGCGCGCCGTGCACGACGTGGTCACCGCCCACGAGGGCAGCATCAGCGCCGAGCACGGCATCGGCCAGCTGAAACGCGACGAGCTCTGGCACTATCGCTCCGCGCTCGACCACCGACTGATGCGGGGGATCAAGGACGCGCTCGACCCGCGCGGCCTGATGAACCCGGGCAAGGTGGTCTGAGCGCGCCTCATCGCTGCACGGGAATCGCGCGGATCGCCGAACCGGGCATGACGTCCGCGACGCGATCGGCGACCGCCGCGAGCGCGACTCGCTGCAACTCGGCCGCGTCGACCCCGTCGTGGCCGGCCGCGCCCGGAAGGGTGCGTGTCGCCGTTGCGTCGCCCGCAACCAGGACGTGGTAGCCCAGCACGGAGGCGTCGCTGGCGGTGATCAGCACGGCCAGGTGGGTCATGAACCCGCCCACGATCAACGTGTCGATGCCGCGACTCCGCAGCTCCGCGTCCAGGTCCGTGCGCGAAAATCCACCGCCGGTCGCCTTCTCGATCACCAGATCGCCCGCGCGCGGCGCGAGCTCCGGCACGAGGGCCGCCGCCGCCGTGCCGCGCCGGAACAGCGGCGTGCCGGGGCGGTCGATCACGTTGTGCACGACCACGACCAGGATGCCCGAGCGGCGCGCCCACGCCGCCAGGTCGACCGCGCTCCGGATCGCGGCCCGGCTCGACGGCAGCGGCAAGCCGCCCCGCACGAACTCCTGCTGGAAATCGACGAGCACCAGCGCGGTCTTCGCGGCCCGTAACGAGGTCGGCGGCCCAAGACCGTAAAGTGCGCGCAGCGTCCTTGCCTCCGGCGCCGCCCGGCTCGAGCCCGAGCCGATCATCAGCGACGCCAGCAAGACCACCATGGCCAGGGTTCCCACACACATCTTCAATCCGTTCAGGGTCTGCATTCGGTCCTCCTTCCACGAGCGAAGATGCGCGCCTTTGCGGGCTGCATGAATGCGATATATCGCAGCTCGCACGTGCAATAATGCAGCCCATGCTCTGGGACGACCTGCGCGTGCTCCTCGCCGTCCACCAAACCGGGAGCCACAAGCGGGCTGGGCGACAGCTCGGCGTCGATCCGACGACGGTGGGCCGGCGCCTCGGCGCGCTCGAACGCGCCGTGGGAACGCGCCTCTTCTCGCGGACGCCCGATCGCGTGCAGGCGACGTCGGCCGGTTTGAAGCTGGTGCTGCACGCGGAGCGGATGGAGGCCGAAGCCATCGCGGCCGAGCGCGCGCTGCTGGCCGCCGGCGATGGGGTCGAGGGCTCTTTGCGCGTGACCGCGCCCGACGGATTCATGCACTACGTGCTGCTGCCGGCGCTGGCCGAGCTCCGGCGCGAGCACCCTCGGCTCTCTGTCGACCTGCGCGCCGACACGCGCGTCCTGGACCTGTCGCGGCGCGAGGCGGACGTCGCGGTGCGACTGCTGCGGCCGAAGGAGCCGGCCCTGATCGCGCGACGGCTCGGGCAGATGCGCTTCTCCCTGTTCGCCAGCCAGGGTTACCTGGATCGGGCCGGGGTGCCGCGCACGCTCGCGGCGCTCGCGTCGCACGACTTCATCGGGTTCGAGCCGTCGCTCGACCAGCTTCCGCAGACCCGGTGGCTGCGGCGAGTGACGGCGGCGCCGCGCTACGTCGTCCGCGCCAACACCACGGTCACGCAGGTGCTTGCGTGCGCGGAGGGGCACGGCATCGCGCTACTGCCGGCGTTCGTCGCGTCCGGAGAGCCCCGACTGCAGCGCCTGCTGCCACGGTTGCTGGGCCCCTCGCGCGATATGTGGGGCGTCACGCACGCCGACATGCGCGGGAACGCACGCGTGGCCGCCGTGCTCGGATGGCTCGCCGGCTCGGGCGTCCGGTGACGGTTCGTCCCTGGACGCCGCGATCCTTTCGCCGCCGGAGTGAGATAGCGTGGCGGACATGAGCCTTGCCCCGGTCGACCGCCTGACCGCCCTGCCCGACTCCGTCTGCGCCGCGCTCATCACCCGGTTCGAAGGAGCGGGGTTCGTCCCCGAGTTGCTCGCGGAGGCGGAGCGGTTCGCGCCCGGGCTCCTGCTCGCGCCGCGCCTGCCGCTGCTGCGCTGGTGGCTCGCGCGAAGGCCCGAGCCGGGCGCGCGGCTCGCTCGCCTGTTCAAATACGACGAGCCGCTCGCGACGAATGACGCGCGCGGCGCCCTGGGCGCGGATCTCGCGGGTGCGCTCACGGATGCCGGGATCCTCGAGCCAACCCCCGACGGCACCCAGATCGCCGCCCGCTTCATGATCACCCCGATCGCGCCGCGGCTCTGGCTGCTCTCCGATTCGCTGGCCGCCGGCCGCGACGCCGTGATGGGGCCCGGTGGCGGAACCGAGCACCTCGCGCGGCTGGTCCCGAGGCCCTTCGCCGGCACGGCGCTGGATGTCGGGTGTGGCGCCGGATCGCTCGCGCTGATCGCGGCGCGGGCCGGCGCCCGGCGCGCGGTGGGCGTCGACATCAACGCGCGCGCCATCGAGATCGCGCGGTTCAACGCGCGATTGAACCGGCTCGCCGTCGAGTTTCGCGCGGGCGACGGTGTCGCGCCCGTCGCGGGCGAGATGTTCGACCTGGCGATCTCACAGCCGCCCTTCGTCGTGCAGCCCGGCGGCGAGGCCGAGCGCACCTTCCTGTTCGGCGGCCCCGACGGCGATGACCTGCCTCGCCGCCTGCTCGGTGAGATGGCGCCGGTTCTCGCTCCGGGCGGCCAGGCGCTGGTGCTGCTGCAGTCGCCCGCGCGCGACGACTCGCCTCTCGTCACCCGCATGCGCGCCGCGCTCGGCGGGGCACCGGTCGACCTGCTCACCGTCGGAGCGAAGGCGCCGTCGCTGGCGACGCAGGCGTCGGTGTTCGCGTCGTTCGAGGATCCCGCGCTCGGCGCGCGCTACGACGCGGCGGTGAAGCGCTATCTCGACCACGTCGCCGCGCGCGGGATCGCGCGCTTCGACGGAGCCCTGGTCGTCCTCGGCCGCCGCAGCGCCGCGCGCGCCGACGCGCCCGACCAACCGCCGCGGCGCTACACGATCGGCATCCAGGTCGCGCACGCCGACTACGACGCCGTGTCGCTGGATCGCTACTTGCGCGGCCTGGACTTGCTGTCACTGGCGCCGGAAGACTTCGAGCGAGCCTGCTTGCAAGTGTCGCCGCACGCCACGGTCGCGGCAGAGAGCAACGACGCACCGCCGGCGCCTGGCGAGCGGCAGCTGATTCGCATCGGGGGTCGTGGCGTGGGTGCCGACTGGCGCGCCGACGCGAGCCGCCTGACGCTGCTCAAGGCCGTCGACGACGCCGCGTCGCTGGGGGACGCGTTGCGCGGACTCTCCGGAGCGGCGTCCGCCGGCCTGGCCGGTACTACGCGGGAAAGTATCCTCGCGACCGTCCGCGAGGCGCTGATTCACGGCGTGCTCGAAATCGCGTCATGAGTCGACCGGATCGGCGCGACCCCTCCAGACCGCGGCCAGGTAGTCGCGGTTCATGCGCGCGATGGTCGACGCGCGGATCCCTTTCGGGCAGACCGCCTCGCAGGCGCCGGCGTTGCTGCAGCCGCCGAAGCCCGCGCGATCAGCCTCGGCGATCATGCCGCGCGCTCGCGATGCGCGTTCGGCTTGCCCCTGCGGCAGGTGGCCGAGGTGCGCGAGCTTCGCGGCCGTGAACAGCGACGCCGAGGCATTCGGGCAAGCGGCCACGCACGCGCCGCAACCGATGCAGGCCGCCGCGTCCATCGCGGCTTCGGCCTCGGGCTTGGCGACCGGGACGGCGTTGGCCTCGGGTGCGCGGCCCGTGGGCGCCGTGATGTAACCACCGGCCGCGATGATGCGGTCGAACGCCCCGCGGTCGACCACCAGGTCGCGCACGACCGGAAAGCCCCGCGCGCGCCAGGGCTCGAGCCACAGCTCCTGGCCGTCGCGAAACGCGCGCAAATGCAGCTGGCAGACGGTGGTGCGCGCGCGTGGGCCGTGCGCGACCCCGTCGATCATGAAGCCGCATGCGCCGCAGATCCCCTCGCGGCAATCGCTCTCGAACGCGATCGGCACGCCGCCCTCGCGCGCGAGGCGTTCATTGAGCACGTCGAGCATCTCCAGGAACGACATGTCCGCCGAGGCATCGACGACCTGGTAGCGCTCGAAGCGCCCCGCGTCCGCCACGGAACGCTGCCTCCACACGTGCAGATCGAGCTTCATTGATAGCTCCTCTCGCTGGGAGTGACCGTGGTGAACGCCAGCGGTTCGACCCGGCGCCGCGCGGGCGCGTCCGGGCCGGCGTGCTCCCAGACGGCGACGTGCGCGAAGCGGGCGTCGTCGCGCTTCGCCTCGCCGGCGGGCGTCTGATGCTCGACGCGGAAGTGGCTGCCGCAAGACTCTTCGCGCTCGAGCGCGTCGCGGCACATCAGCTCGCCGAGCTCGATGAAGTCGGCGACGCGCCCGGCGCGCTCCAGCGATTGGTTGAGCTCGCTGCCGCGGCCGGGAACGACCACGTCACGCTCATACTCGGCCCGCAACTCGGCAACGCTCTCGAGCGCCGCGCGCAGCCCGCCCGCCGAGCGCGACATTCCACACTCGTCCCACAGGACCGTGCCGAGGTCGCGATGGAACGCCGCCGCCGGGCGCCGCCCGCGCGCCGACACCAGCGCCTCCACCCGGCGCGCGACGCCTGCCATCGCCTCGGCGAACGCCGGGTGGGTCACGCCCACCTCGACGTCCGCCAGCTTCGCCGACGCCAGGTAGTCGCCCACCGTGAGCGGCGCGATGAAGGTGCCGTCGGCGAGCCCCTGCATCAGCGCGGAGGCCCCCAGTCGGTTGGCGCCGTGGTCGGAGAAGTTCGCCTCGCCGAGCACGAACAGACCGGGGATCGTGCTCATGAGCGCGTAATCCACCCACAGCCCGCCCATCGTGTAGTGCGGCGCGGGATAGATCCGCATCGGCGCCGCATGCGGATCCTCGTCGGTGATGCGCTGGTACATCTCGAAGAGGTTGCCGTAGCGCTCGTCGATCGCCGGGCGCCCGAGCCGCGCGATCGCGTCACCGAGGTCGAGGTAGACGCCGTAGCCGCCCGGCCCGACGCCGCCTCCCGCGTCGCACACGGCTTTCGCCGCGCGGCTGGCGACGTCGCGCGGCACCAGGTTGCCGTACGACGGATAGCGCCGCTCGAGGAAGTAGTCGCGCTCCGCCTCGGGGATCTCCGGGGCCCGCCGCGTGTCGCCGGGGACGCACGGTACCCACACGCGGCCGTCGTTGCGCAGCGACTCGCTCATCAGCGTCAGCTTGGCCTGGTGCCCGCCGGTCGCGGGGACGCACGTGGGGTGGATCTGCGTGAAGCACGGGTTGGCGAACGCGGCGCCACGCTTGTACGCGCGCCAGATCGCCGTCGCGTTCGAGCCGAGGGCGTTCGTCGAGAGGCGGAAGACGTTGGCGTAGCCACCGGTCGCCAGCACCACGGCGTGCGCGGCGTGGCCGGTGATGGCGCCGGTGGCGAGATCGCGCGCGACGATGCCGCGCGCGGCTCCATCGACGACGACCAGGTCGAGCATCTCGTGGCGCGCGAGCATCCGGCACTGACCGAGCGCGACCTGGCGCTCCAGCGCCTGATACGCCCCGAGCAACAGCTGCTGCCCGGTCTGGCCGCGCGCGTAGAACGTGCGCGACACCTGCGCGCCGCCGAACGAGCGGTTGGCGAGCGATCCGCCGTACTCGCGCGCAAATGGCACGCCCTGGGCGACGCACTGGTCGATGATGCCGGCCGAGAGCTGCGCCAGGCGGTAGACGTTGGCCTCGCGCGAGCGGAAGTCGCCGCCCTTGATCGTGTCGTGAAACAGGCGGCGCACGCTGTCGCCGTCGTTCTGGTAGTTCTTGGCGGCGTTGATGCCGCCCTGAGCGGCGATGCTGTGCGCGCGCCGCGGGCTGTCCTGGAAGCAGAAGCAGGTCACGGGGTAGCCGAGCTCGGCGAGCGACGCCGCGGCCGACGCCCCGGCCAGCCCGGCGCCGACGACGATGACGCTGTACCGCCGGCGATTGGCCGGGCTCACCAGCTTCATCTCGGCCTTGAAGGTGTCCCACTTGGTTTCGAGCGGCCCGGGCGGGATCCGCGCGTCCAGCGTCGCCGGCGCGTTCATCGCAGACCTCCGGAGACGACGGCGATGATCACCGCCAACAGACCCGCGGCGACGGTGATGGCGGCGCCGAGCGCGAGGCGCCGCAAACCGGGCGCCCCCCGCTCGGGCGTGAGGCCGAGCGATTGCAGTGCGCTCCAGGCGCCGTGCGCGACGTGCAACGCCAGCGCCGCGATGGCGACGACGTAGACGGCGCTCCAGGGCGCGACCCGGAAGAGAGCGACGACGTTGTCGTGCACCGCGAGCCGCACGAAGTGCGGGTGCAGGATCCCCCAGGTCAGGTTCGCGAGGTGCAGGACGACGAAGAGCGCCAGCACGACGCCCGACGCCAGCATGGCGCGCGCCGCCCGGCCTGGGCCGCGCGGCGCACCACAGCGATAGCTCGTCGGCCGCGCCCGGCGCCGCCGCGCCGACAGCTGGAGCGCGACCACGACGTGCGCGGCGAACGCTGCAACCAGGAGCGCGCGCACCGACCACAGCAAGACCGGCGACGCGCGCAGGCTGCGCGCATAGGCGTCGATCCGAGCCCGCTCGGCGAAGATCTGCAAGTTCGCGAGCATATGGACCAGCACGTACCCGCACAGCACCAGGCCGCTCGCGGCGCTGACAGCCTTCTTCCCCACGGTCGAGCGACCGAGGGCGAGACCAAGGACGACGATGCGCGACCTCGACATGCGACGAACCTCCGGGGATCTGAACTACGGGATGGCGCACCCACCGACAACTCTAATAAACTGATTCTCTGGATGAAGATTTCTAATGATGCTCGAAACCCTCAAGACCTTCTGTGACCTGGTCGAGACCGGCAGCTTCTCGCGCGCCGCGCGCCTGAACTTCGTCACCCAGTCCGCGGTCAGCCAGCAGCTGCGCACGCTCGAGCGACACTACGGCCGGCGCCTGGTCGACCGCGGCGCGCGCCGCAGCCTGCAGATGACCGACGCCGGCAGGCAGCTGTTCGCCGAGGCGCGCGCCGTCGTCGAGCGCCTCAAGGCGCTGGAGGATCGCCTGCGCCAGCGCCCCGGCGTCGTCGCAGGCTCGGTGACGATTGCCTCGGTGTACAGCGTCGGCCTGCACACCCTGCCCGCGCCGATGAAGATCTTTCTGCGCGCTCACCCGCAAGTGAATCTGCGCCTGGTCTACCGCCGCACCGACGAGATTTACCAGGCCTGCCTCGACGGCGGGGTCGATCTGGGGGTGGTCGCGATCCCCGGGCGCCGCTCGCAGATCGAGATCGTGCCGCTACGGCCCGACGAGCTGGTTCTGGTCTGCCCGCCCGGTCATGCGCTCGCGCGCCGGCTGCGTCGGGGCGCCGCCAACGCCGTCCACCTGGCCGACCTGGCCAATCAGCCGTTCATCGCGTTCGACCGCGACATCCCGACGCGCCGCCTGGTCGATCGTTTTCTGCGCGCCGCCAAGACGACGGTCGTCGTGACCATGGAGCTCGACAACATCGAGACCATCAAGCGGTCCGTCGAGGCCGGTCTCGGCATCTCGATCCTGCCGCGCCCCGCGCTGGAGAACGAAGTGAGGGCCGGAACGCTGGTGGCGCGCTCATTCGCGGGCGCGAAGCTCACGCGCCCGATCGGAATCATCTACCGCCGCGGCCGCGAGCTCTCCGCTGCATGCCAGGCGTTCCTGGAGACGCTGCGGCGCTAGCCGCTGCGCGCCGCGCGCCGCGCCTTGCCCGCCGCGGGCGCGACCGCGCCGAGCAGGTAGCGCGCCAGCGCTTCGCCCGCGAGGTCCGGCGGGATCAGTCCCTCGACGAGACCGGCCTTGATCGCGTAGTAGAGGCGGAAGCCGCGCACGTCGCTCGCCAGCACGAAGCGCCGGATTTCGGGCGCGGTGTCGCGGATGAACTCCAGCAGGTTCCAGCGGTGGCCGGCGACGACGCGCTCGCCGACGAGCACGACCTCGGTCTCCTCGCGCTGCAGCCATGCCGCCGCCTTCTCGGGCGAAGACTCGCGGCGCACGTTGAAGCCCAGCGATACGAGCTCGCTCGACAGCGCCGGCGTCTTCAGGTCCTCACGATCGACGATCAGCGCCCGCCGCCCGCCGATGGCCGGCGTGTGATCGGCGGCGAGGATCTCCCGCAACGCCTGCCGCTGCGGCTCCGCGACGGCGACGAACTTCACCGCGCACTTTCCGTCGCGCACCACGAGCTGCCGCCGCAACACCTTGGCTTCGAGCTCGACAGCCGCGAAGCCGGCGACGTGCAAGCCGAGCGCGAACTGCACCGACGGCAGCGTGCCGTCGCCGATCAGCGCCGCGCCGCCCGAAGACAGATTCGTCAAGCGCCAGGCCGAAGGGGCCTGACCGCCCCCCTGCAGGAGCGCGATGCCCGAGACCGGCACCCGGCGCTCTTCCCGTCGCTCACCACCCTTGGCTCCCGGCAACCGATCGATCCCATCCATGGTGTGATCATCGATCGAGAGCACGGCACTCTTGACCGGCCCAGGCGATTCTGGTGCACAACGCGTAATCGAGAGGCGCCTCTGTCGCACGAAACGTCGGCGCGCGCGTTGCGCCGCGGGCAACAGACCGTCACGCGCGCCGTCCCATCGCCAAAGACTTGACGTCTCGACGACGATCGACGCGCTCCTGCGACCGAGTGACAGCGCCGCGCCCGGCCGTGGCATTATTCTCGCCGCATGCGAGAGGGACAGGCGAGTCAGACGGCCGTGATGGTTTGTATGGCGCGCGCGGTCGCACACATCGAGACGACGGTGCCGGGGTTCTCGGATCCGACGGCGATCGCGCTGCTTGCGCCGGCGGACCGCGCGCGCGTGGAACGATTCCGGACCGGCCCGCCGCCGGCGACCATACGCGAGCGGCTCGCGGACAAGTTCCTCGAGCGGCGTTCGCAGATGATGGCCGTGCGCACGGTCGCGATCGACGCCGCCGTGCGCGAGGCCGCGGCCCCCCAGGTCGTGATCCTGGGCGCGGGCTTCGACGGGCGCGCCTGGCGAATGCCGGAGCTGAGCGAGGCGATCGTCTTCGAGGTCGACCATCCGGACACGCAGCGAGAAAAGGTGGCGCGGGCCGCGTCGCTCGCGCGGGTCGCGCGCGAAGTCCGCTTCGTGCCGGTCGACTTCACGAAGGACCGGCTCGACGACAAGCTCGCGGCCGCCGGTCACGATCCCCGGCAGCCCACGTGCTGGATCTGGGAGGGCGTGGTGATGTACCTGACGCGAGCCGAGGTCGAGGCGACGCTGGAGATCATCGCGCGCCGATCGGCGCCGCGCAGCCGCCTGATCATCGCGTATGCGGCTCCCGCCGTGATTCTTCCGCTGGTGCGGTTGTTCGTCCGTCGAGTCGGCGAGCCGTTTCGCTCCGTCCACACGGAAGCTGAAATGAGTGCGCTGCTGGCCACGCGCGAATTCGCGGTCACCCGCGACGACGGTCTGCCCGCACTGGCGCGCCGCCTGTCCGAGCGCGCGTGGAAAGCCACCCGCGGGCTCGGCCACATCCGGATCGTGGTGGCCGAGCGCGCCCGCTAGTGTGGCGCGCGGGTGTGCACGAGCTCAGAACGGCGTCGTCGTCACGCCGGTGACCGCCGCGTCGGAGATCGTCACCGCGGCGCCCGACTTGGCGGTCACGCTGGAGCCGTTGATGAACGAGATCCCCGACGCGTGGAAGATCTCCATGCCGGTGTTGGCCGAGATCTTCACGTTGTCGAAGGTGAGCATCGAGATCTTCTCCTCGGGCAGCCCCCAGAGGATTCCAGCGTTGGTCGAGCCGGTGGCGGTCAGGTTCTTGATCGTGATGTTCTGCCAGATCGGCGTGGTCGCGGTGATGGGCATCGTGGCGTCGGTCGTCGGATCGGTCGGCAGCGTCGGATAGAACGAGGTGATGAACACCGGGTTCTGTACGTTGGTCATCGTGATGTTCGAGTAGGTCAGGTTGTGAACCAGGCCGCCGCGATCGCGCGCCGACTTCATCCGGATGCCCGAGGTGGTGCCGTTCATCGTGAGGTGATCGACGGTCACGTTCGACACGCCGTTCTCGGTGATGCTGCCGATCGAGCAACCGTGGCCGACGCCAAAGGTCGAGAATCCGATGTAGAGGTTCGTGCCCGACATCGCGATGTTGTCGTCGCCGGCCACGATGTTGTTGTTGCAGAAGAACATCCCGGTCGCGGTGACGTCGACGCCGTCGGTGTTCTTGGGCGGCGACTTCCCCGATGTCCCCGGCGTGGCGATGGTGATGCCGGTGATCGTCACGTCGGTATCGCTCTTGACCCAGATGTGCTCCTCGGGCGGGTTCTGAAAACGAAGGCCGCTGATCAGCACCCGGGACGAGTTCGAAAGGCTCACCTCCTGCGGGCGAGCTAGTGCCGAGTTGGTGGCAAACGCCGTCCACCAGTCTTGCCCCTGCCCTTCGATGGTGCCGGCGCCCGTCAGCGCAATGTCGTGTGCCTTATTGGCGGTGATGAATGCGGTCGCCGCGGCCGGATAGCTTGCCATCGGTAGCATCTTCAGCACGGCGCCCGACGAGATTTCGAGGCGCGTCCCGTTGCCGAGAACGATCGGTCCGCTCAGGAACGTCCCCGACGGGACGGTGACAATGCCACCGCCAGCGTTCCCAGCCGCGGTGAGGGCCGCCTGAATCGCCGTGGTGTTGTCAGTCTTGTTGTCGCCGACGGCGCCGTAGCTGGTGACGTTGAACGTGCCTGTGCCGATAACCGGCAGGGGCACGACCGCGGGGTTGCTCGGGCCGCAGGGATCGGCCGAGGTCGAGCCGCCAGCACCCCCGGAGACGCCGCCTGCGCCGGTCGAGCCACCGACACCCGTCCCGCCACCGGCACCCGTCGCACCTCCGGCACCGGTCTTGCCGCCGCTGCCAACCACGCCGCCACTCGCCGAGGAGGCGCCGCCTGTTCCCATTTGACCGCCCGTTCCCGCCGTCACGCCACCCGTTCCCGCCGTCGCGCCACCCTTGCCGGTCACACCGCCGGTTGAAGTTGTTACGCCACCAGACCCAGGAGCACCGCCTGCACCCGGCGTAGCACCGCCAGTTCCCGCAATCGCGCCGCCCGTCCCCGTCGTTCCGCCCGATCCCACCGCGCCACCGCTGCCGGTGACCGCGCCACCGCTACCGGTGACCGCGCCTCCGCTACCGATCTCTGTCGCCCCGCCGGTGGTGCTCGCCGCCGCGTCGTGGCTTACGGCTGTGTCCTGGCTGGAACAGCCGATGCCAACGACGCACAACAGGATAGTCGACCAATTCAGGATCTGCCGCATACGAGTCATTTTGTTCATGGTGCTTGCAGGTGTATGCGTC